>OCHK01001285.1_pt1 | contig 20161 bp, 22 predicted proteins | sample 1538551 | NCBI WGS metagenome assembly OCHK01 (sample SAMN04571707, study PRJEB22368) | human gut metagenome | biome: human gut; material: stool | host: Homo sapiens | place: Luxembourg | collected 2012-08-31
CGGACCTGGGCTGCGTGGATTTCGCCTCGGACGGCAAGAAGCTCCAGGCCCGCTTAGACCCGGACCGCCCCCATATCTTCGAGTGTACCGAGGGCGTGTTTGAGCGGCTCCATGAGATGATGCCCTTTGACGAGAGCCTGCTGGCCTTCTATGAGGAGCCGGAGCTGCTGGAGGAGTTTTTCCAAAGAATGGCGGATTACAAGATCGAGGTCTGCCAAAAGGTCTTTGAAAACTACGGCGTGGTGGATGGCGTGCTCTATCACGACGACTGGGGCACCCAGCGGGGGGGCTTCTTCTCCAACGAGATGTTCCGGGAGCAGATCATGCCGGCCACCAAGCGGATCATGGACTATATCAAGTCCCAGGGCAAGTTCATCGAGCTCCATTCCTGCGGCAAGAACATCCAGTATGTGCCGGAGATGATCGAGCTGGGCATTGATATGTGGACGCCTCAGGTGGGCATCAACGAGCCGGACTTCCTGGTGGAGCACTATGGCGACAGGATGACCTTCGCCTTCGATATGCCCATCGCCCCCGATGCCACGGAAAGCCGGATTCGCCAGCAGACCCGGGATTTCGTGGACCGCTTCGGCGCCAAGGGCCGGGTCATGTGCTGGATCATGGGCACCCCCGAGCAGTCCGCCATCGCGGGCGACGAGCTGTATACCTATTCCAGCGCGTACTATAAGAAGCTGTATAACCGGTAAAACGACCCGGGGCGGCAAACGCCGCCCCGGAATCTTTTTGGATGGACACGGAAAGAAAATTATGATAAAATTATGTGTATATACAGCAAGGCGTTCCGTTTCCCTGCAGGGGGCGGAATGCCTTGCTGTTTGTGTATAAGATCCTTGGAAGGCCTTTATTCCTTCTCCAGTGCCATGACCTTATCGATCCGTCTCTGGTGCCGAGGCTCTCCGGAGAAGGGGGTGGAGACCCAGGTGTCTACGATCTCCAGGGCCAGGTTTTCGCCGACGATACCAGCGCCCAGGGCCATCATGTTGGTGTCGTTGTGCAGCCGGGTCATTTTGGCGGACAGCACGTCGGACAGCAGGGCGCAGCGAATGCCCTTGATCTTATTGGCGGTAATGGACACGCCGATGCCGGTGGTGCAGAGCACAATGCCCTTCTCGCATTCGCCGGAAGCCACAGCCCGGGCGGCGGCGGCGGCAAAATCCGGATAGTCGCAGCTCTCGGGGCCGTTGGTGCCGAAGTCCATCACCTCGTAGCCCGCTTTGCGGAGATGGTCCGCAACCTTATTTTTCAAAAGATACGCGCCGTGGTCACAGCCCAGGGCAATTTTCATATTTCTTTCCTCCTGTATAAATTCAGGCAACACCGCACAATACGATTTGTCTTGTGCGCTGCTGCCTTAAATTGCAAATCCCCCATCTACGTTCAGCACGTTTCCGGTGATAAAATCGGCCTCTGCCAGAAATGCCATGGCTTTTGCCACGTCCTCCGGTGTCCCGTTCCGGCCCAGGGGCGTCTCCTGGGCCAGCTCTTCCAGGGTTTCCGGGTCTACCTGGGCGCACATATCCGTCAGGATCACTCCGGGGGCCACGCAGTTCACCCGAATGCCGCTGGGGCCCAGCTCCTTGGCCAGGGCCTTGGTCAAAGCAATGACGGCCCCCTTGGTGGCGGAATAGGCCGCCTCACAGCTGGAGCCAACCCGGCCCCACATGCTGGAAACCGTTACGATGCTGCCGCGCTGCTTTTGCAGGAAGCTGGGCAGGGCGGCATTGACGCAGTTGTAAATACCCTTGACATTCACGTCAAAGATCCGGTCCCAGTCCTCCTCCTGCATGGACTGCATAAGCCCATAGAAGCAAATGCCCGCATTGCAGATGAGAATATCCACATCGCCGATCTGCCGGAAGGCGGCCTTCACGGCGGCACTGTCGGCCACATCGCAGCGGATGGGGGTGGCGCCGGTTTTTCCGGCAACGTCCGTAGCGGCAGCGTCGTTCTTCTCATAGAGGAAGAACACCCGGTGGCCCTTCTGCGCGAAGAGCTCCACCGCCGCCCGGCCGATCCCCCGAGACCCGCCGGTGATCACAACTGTTGACATAACATTCTCCTTAAAAAGCCTTCCCCCACGGGGAAGGGGGACCGCCGCCACAGGCGGTGGTGGAAGAGGGGTGTTGGATGCGAGAGCGGCACGTAAGCCCAAAGGCTTTTGATAACTACTCTCGCCCATTACGCCCCTCTTCAGTCACGCTGCGCGAGCCAGCTTCCCCGGAGGGGAAGCTTTTTTATCTTCTTCTGCTCTTGGTCCGGTGGTCGGAATACTGGCGGATGGAAGAGATCTTGCTGTCGGACTCGGACATGAAGGCCTTCAGCTTCTCTTCAAACAGCTGGTCTGCCGTCTTGGGGGCTGCGGGCTGCACGGGGGCGCGGTTGGGGCGGCTGTTCTGACCTTCCCGGCGCTGTCCGCCGTTGCCGCGGAACTCGCCTCTGGGCGCATTCTCCCGCTGGGGCTTGGGCTCCAGGCGCTTGATGGACAGGTTGATCTTGCCATTGTCCAGGCCAATGACCATCACCTTCACATCCTGGCCCTCGGTCAGGTGCTGGTGGATATCGCTGACGTAGGCATTGGCAACCTCTGAGATATGTACCATACCGGTCTTATTCTCCGGCAGGGCGATGAACGCGCCAAAATTGGTGATGGACTTGACTTTTCCCTCTAAAACGGCTCCGACGGTTAACTCCATAGATGCTATGTTTCCTCCAAAATTATTTCAGGCGCAGCGGTGTGCTGCTGCCGATTTTCAATTTCCGCTGCCGGGCTGGATGATGACCGCGTCGGGGTCTACAAGCCCCAGCTCCTCTGAGGCAATGGCCCGGATGGCCCCGTCTGACTCCATATCGGCCAGACGCTCCTGCAGGCGGCGATTCTGCCCTGCGGTCTGAGCGGCCAGAGTCCGGGTGTCCGCGATCTGGGACTGTACGCTCAGCCTGACCCAGCTCAGGGCCGCCAAGGCCAGCATGGAAAACACCACCAGACTGAGGATCAGGACCTTCAACAGCGGCGTTGAGCGGTTCCAGACGATCCTGGTGCTGCCGATTTTTACGGACGACTCTTGCATTGGGCTTCCCTCCCCGGTTCAACGAATTCTTCCGTCCTATTGTAACCCATTTTCCGGCAGATGCAAACACATTTTTTGCGATTTTAAAAATTTTTTTCGGGACAGACAAAAATACACCGGCCATGGCCTTCAGAAGAGACCAAAACCCATAAAACACCGGCTGCAGCACCGCACCCAGGCTTTTATCCGCGGCCCAAAAGCCGGGAAGCATCACTGCGGCACAGCCAAGCCGCAAACGCCAAAATTCAGCCAGCAGAGCCCCGCTCCCGTCATCAGCACAAACAGCGGATCCCCTCGCTTTCCCAGGGGCCGCAGGAAGCCCCACAGCAGCCCCAGAGCCGCGCCTAAGAGAAAGGCCGCGCCAAGCATCGTCCCCATTAGCCCAGCAGCCTTTGCAGGAAGGAGCCGCTCTGCCGGGGGGCCTCGTAGCTCAATGCGCTGATCGTGCCCTCCACCGTTACCCTTCCCCCTTCCACGGACAGCTCTTTCAACTGCAGCTGCTCCCCCTGGACCGTCAGCGTCCCCATATCCGTCTGCAAAACCACCGCGTCCTCGTCAAACCGGACTACCTCCGTGACACCCGTAACACTGAGGCTCTTCCGCTCGGTCAGCCGCAGGCTGTGGCTCTCCTGAACCAATCCGCCACCCCCTTTTGGAAGCAGTATATGCGCTGCTCCTGCCTGTAAGAACCGAACGTTTCCCCTGGGAATGGCCCGGGGTGTGACCGGCCTCGCAGGATTTCCCAGGCAGCGCACAAATTCACCGTTATCCTATTTCCTTTTTAATAACATGAAACGATATGTACAAACAGACTTTTCCATTTAAAATCTTAGTAAGATAAACATGTAAGCAGATGGAGGAAACATTATGGATTTTTCAGTTCCTGTACTTGCACCGCAATGCAAAATGATGAATATTGGCGGTGTTGACATCATTGGCAATCCGTCAAGCGGCGTCATTGTCGGTTTAGATGAAGAGGGCTTGTCTTTGGTATAAAAGTTGACTTGTGTTTCCTGTTTTGCGCCTGCACCGCTTCTGGTAAAATATGCACAAACACACCTGTATACCCACATCTCCCAGAAAGAAAATTAAGGGAATCAAAAAAACACACAAGAGGTTCTTCATGCTTCGCTATTTCAAGCGCAATCTTCCCATTGCCGTTGCCGCAGGGCTGACAAGTATTTTGACCCAGCTCTCAACACCTGTTGCCGCCATGCTTGAGCAGCGTCTCGTTGACAATATCATTGCCAGAGATTTTCAGGGTTTTTCCAATCAGCTGCTTTATTCTGGACTGCTTGTTTTGGTTTCGGCACTGCTCTATTGGCTGAGCGCCCGAACCCAAAAACAGTTTCAGGTCCGTTTTGAAGAGTCCCTTCGAAACGATCTCTTTGAAAAGGCCATGTCCCAACCTCACAGCCTGTTTCAGCAGACAGATACCGCACAGCAGATGAGCTTTATCCGAAACGAAGCATCGGTGGTTTCCACCAATCTGACACGCCCGGTCTTTATCCTTGTCGGATATTTCCCTATGGCAGCTGCTGTTCTGCTTATCATGTTCCATTACAGCCCCCTGTTGGCCCTACTCGCCATTGCATGCGCAGCAATATCTATTCTGCCCCCACTTTCCTTTAACAGGCGGCTCAGTACTCAACTCGCTGACAAACTGACCCGGGACGCAGATCTTACCTTTCAGCTGAAAGAAACCCTCGGGGGACACGAAACAATTTCTGATTTCCAAGCTTTACCTCAATTCCTCTGCCGCTTCTTTTCTTCAAGCCGTGCTGCGGCTGATGCGGCCTACCGTCTGGAAGTAATGGCCGCCCTTCTGGAAAATGCCGCCTACGTAATACAGAAATTTGTCTGGTTTGTCACCTTCCTTGTCGCCGGACGCATGGCCGTCCACCAGCAGATTTCCGTAGGTACGCTCATGATGTTTGTCACCCTTTTGGGTGAATTCTGCGGCTGCGTCACCCTTTACGCCCAGACTGTCCCGTTACTGCTCAGCATCCGGCCGGAAATTCAAAAAATCTCCGCCGTGTTGGACCATCCTGTCACTGCCTGGGTCGGTGATAGAAAACCAACCTTTCAGGAACAGCTGGATGTCCGGGAACTGTACTTTGGGTATACGCCCGACGTTACGGTCCTCAAAGGGGTTAACCTAACCCTTCGCCACGGTGAGAAAACGGTGCTGCTTGGCAGCAGCGGCGGCGGAAAATCCACTCTGATTCGGCTTCTCAGCGGCAGTGACCCAAACTATACCGGTTTTATTGCTTATGATGGCACGGAGCTCCACAGTCTGAATATATCCCAGCTTTCCTCCATTGTCACCGTCATCCACCAAAACACATTTCTTTTTAACGATTCCATTCTGTTCAATATCACCCTTGGCCAGACCTTTTCTCCGGAGATTCTGGAGGATGCGCTGGTTCGTAGCGGCGTATCCCGATTTCTTCCCTCCATTCCAGGCGGTTTGGACGCTTCCTGCGGTGAAAACGGTGCCAGACTCTCCGGTGGGCAGAAGCAGCGTATCGCAATTGCCCGTGCTCTGATTCGGAATGTTCATCTGCTGATTCTGGACGAAGGTGTTTCTGCCATCGATGTTGAAGCCGCCAAGGAAATCGAGCGAGAACTTCTTTCTATGAAAGAACTTACCCTTCTCACCATTACACACCGTCTCCGTGACGGCCTGATAGACCAATATGACCAGATTCTCCTTTTGGAAAACGGGAAGGTGCGTACGTTGGATTCAGTATGATTTTTCGGTCCTTCGCCTTCCCATGGCAATACTGTCAAAGCAGCGAAATACAGGAAAGTGTATTGGCTTTCAGTACACTTTCCTGCGTTCTTTTCTGGACTTTTGGTTTTCGTTATGTTATGATTTCCTTAATTAAATTGCATAGAGGTATTTACCATGAAAGAAATATTCCTCGGAGAGGTTATCCGTCGACGTCGAATAGAACTTGGACTTACACAGGAGGCGCTATGTGAAGGCATTTGCGAGCCTATGACCATATCGCGCTTTGAGAACGGCCGTCAGACTCCTTCCAGAAATCATGTGAAGGCGCTTCTGTTTCGCTTAGGGCTTCCGGATGACCGTTTTTTTGGTTTATTAAGTCAACGGGAGATAGAAATTGAAGCCCTACAGCAGGAAATCACAAATTGCCATGTGCTCTTGCAGCATTCCAAAACGGAACAGCGATGCGCTATCCGAGAGGACCTGCTCCAAAAGCATCAGGCACTGAGGACACTTATTTCGCCGGAAGATCGTCTTCTTCAACAATTTCTGCTAAGATCAAAGTATCTTATGGGAACCGAAAACGGTCCGTACGGTTTGAACAAGGGTATGTCGCTCTTGACAGAAGCAATGCGTCTGACCAATCCCCATTTTGATTTAGAGCACATTGGGCAATCGTTGTATACCTCTCAGGAAATTAAACTCATAAACAATATGGCAAACTGCTATATGCGTGCTAACCGGCATACGGAGGCAATCCATATACTGCAGCAGCTTCTTGAATATGCGCAGTCTCATTTGAGCAAATTATCCTATGAAAAATCCCATATCCCATTAATTACATTCAATTATGCATTGGAATTAAAGCGTGTCGCACAGTATGCGGAGGCAATCAGAATTGCCGAGTATGGTCAAATCACCTCCGTACAATGCGGTGCTTATCAATTGTTGCCCGATCTCCTTGCTGTTTTGGCAGAGTCTTATTTTTTCCTGGGCGAAAAAGGGAAAAGCGTAGATTTGTACAAGCAGGCTTTTTACACATACAAAGCTTTCGGAAATACCACTGACTTGACGAACATAAAAAACGACATTCTCCGTCTTCATAATCTTGTTCTGGAATAGTCAATTTCAATTCTGTATCTCAAAAGTCTTAAACGCTGAAGTCCTCTTCCTTTTCCTGAGGTTCATCGTATCCTGACGTATTATCGTCTTCCTCCACCGGTGAGGCATTATTCACGATGCATATCTCTTCTTCTGGCCACTGCCTTGCTACGGGAATGAACCGCAGTATGCCCCCCAAGACCATTGCGCAGCACAGGCAGCATACCAATTCTTTTAGAAATTTGCGAATCTTTTTCATATGTATTTCTCTTTTCTTCTGGTTTCCTATAGCGTACCAAAGGATTCCTTTGAATACCATATCGTTTTATGTTATTTCATACCGCGGGGCAACAAAACAATGTACTTAGGCTCCAATCTCTCTGTTTTGTCCCAGGGGAATGTTGACACCACAGCCCAAAAGGGGTATCATATTCTCAATAAAAGAAAGGTGTGGTCTTTATGAAAAAGAAAGACATGCAGTCCATGGTGCGGCTGATGCTGACCCCCGTGCTGATGGTGATCCTGGGCATTGTTCTGGTGGTACGGCCGGACTCTGCCTCGGCTCTTGTGGGCAAGGTCCTGGGCTGGGTCCTGCTGGTGGTGGGCATTGGCCTGCTGGTGGAATCCATTGCCGTGAAGGAGCTGACCACCAGCAGGATCCTGTTTGTGGTGGTGGCGGCTGCCCTGGGCCTGTGGCTGGTGCGCAATCCCCTGCGTCTAGCGGCTGCTCTGGGCCGGGTCGCCGGGCTGCTGATCCTGGTGCGGGCCGTACAGGATATCATCAACGCCGCCCGCTGGAAGTGCGGCATGAAGTATGCCCTGCTGTCTGCCATCATCGGCGGACTGCTGATCCTGCTGCCCATGACCACCTCCCGGGCGGTTTGGGTCATTGTAGGCCTGCTGGTCATTGCGGTGGGTGTGCTCATGGCCATTGACCGTCTGAAGCCCGGAAAGCTCCTGGGCGACGGCGGCAACATCATCGACGCCCAATGAGATACGCCTGCTGTTCTCTGGACGGGCGCGGCGGCCATGAGGCCGGTTGGGCCCTCCTGCGGCAGCTCTATCTGGAGGAGACCGGTCAGCCCCTGCCCCCTGTCCGGCTGACCAAACGGGGCAAGCCCTATTTCCCGGACAGCCCCTATCACTTCTCCATCTCCCACACCCGCCGCCATGCCGCCTGCGTTCTGGGAAAGCACCCCGTGGGCCTGGACCTGGAGGAGCTGAACCGCCCTATCCGGCTGGAAACCGCCAGAAGGGTGCTCTCCCCTGCAGAATACGCCCAATTCGAAGCCGCCCCAGACAAACGCCGGGCATTTCTGACCTTCTGGGTGCTGAAGGAGGCCCGGGTCAAGTGCGACGGTACGGGGCTGCTGGGCTTTCCAAATCGGACGGACTTTACCCTCCGGGACCCCCGGGTCTGGGAATGGGACGGATGCCTGGCGGCCATGATCGTTGAGAAAGGATAGAAAAATGCTGTTTGATACCCACGCCCATATGGATGACCGGGCCTTTGATGCGGACCGGGCAGAGCTTCTGAATACATCCCTGCCCCAGGCGGGCATTGCACTGCTGATGAACCCCGGCTGTTCCGCCGCCTCCTCCGAGGCGGCGGCGGCTCTGGCCCGGGAATACGACTACATCTATGCCGCCATCGGCTCCCATCCGGACGCGGCGGACGAGGTAAACGACGCCGTGCTGGACCGCTACCGGCAGCTGTGTCGGGAAAACCCAAAAATAAAGGCCGTTGGAGAAATCGGCCTGGACTATCACTATGAGGATATTCCCAGGGACATCCAGAAAAAGGCCTTCGTGGCCCAGATGGAGTTGGCCCGGGAGCTGAAAAAGCCCGTCATCGTCCACGAGCGGGAGGCACACCAGGACGGCATGGACATTGTCACCGCCTTCCCGGAGGTGACGGGGGTGTTCCACTGCTTCTCCGGGTCTGCGGAAATGGCAAAATGGCTGGTTGCCCGGGGCTGGTACGTGGGGTTCACGGGTGTGCTGACCTTCAAAAACGCCCGCCGTGCCCTGGAAGCCGCCGCAGCAGTCCCCCGGGACCGGGTGGTCATTGAGACGGACTGCCCCTATATGTCCCCGGAGCCCTTCCGGGGCAAGCGCAACGACCCCACCCGGCTCTACCGCATGGCCGAGGCTCTGGCCAGCCTCTGGGGCATAAGCCCAGAGGAGGCCCAGGCCATTACCTTCGAAAACGGGAAACGGCTGTATGGGATTTGAAATCTATTGAAAGCCTACGCAATCAATAGTATAATAGGGCACAAACCAACAACAGGAGAGAACTATGCTGAATCAATTTTCCAGATCGGAGCTGGTCTTTGGCAAGGATGCCATGGAGCGGCTGAAAAATGCCCGGGTGGCCGTGTTTGGCATCGGCGGCGTGGGAGGCTATACGGTAGAGGCTCTGGCCCGGTCCGGGGTGGGGGCGCTGGACCTTGTAGATGACGACAAGGTCTGCATTACCAACCTGAACCGGCAGATTTTAGCAACCCGCAGCACCGTTGCAAAATACAAGGTGGATGTGGCAAGGGACCGCATTCTGGACATCAATCCTAACTGCCAGGTGACTACCTATCAGACCTTTTTCATGCCGGACACCGCCGACCAGTTTGATTTTTCCCAGTACGACTATGTGGTGGATGCCATCGACACCGTCACCGGTAAGAAGGAGATCATTCTCCGGGCCCGGGCGGCAGGGGTTCCGGTGATCAGCTCCATGGGCGCAGGCAATAAGGTGGAGGCCTCTGCCTTCCGTGTTGCGGACATCTATCAGACCAAGGTGTGCCCTCTGGCCCGGGTCATGCGAAAGATCTGCCGCCAGAACGGCATTGACCACCTGAAGGTGGTCTACTCCGAGGAAAAGCCCATCCGTCCCCTGGAGGACATGGCAATTTCCTGCCGGGCGGACTGCGTCTGCCCTCCTGACACGGCCCGCAAGTGTACCCAGCGCCGGGACATCCCCGGCTCCACTCCCTTCGCCGTGGCCGCCGCCGGCATGATCATCGCCGGTGAGGTAGTCAAAGACCTGACGGCCTTCGACCGGGGAGACCGCTAAGCACGAACGCATAAGAGAACAGAACCCCCCAGGGAACGTCCGCTCCTGGGGGGTTCGTGACGAAATGGCGTATTTTGAAGCCCCGGGAAATGCTGCACCAGCCAAGACATAGGGATGGACGTTGTACATGGGGACAACGAATGGGGCCGAGACTGCGAAAATTCGCAAACGATAGACAGCACCGCCTGGCGGTACGCAAGAGGAACCACCGGGCGGCGTGTCCGTTTGGGAGCGTGTACTCCTTTTTGACTGGAAAGCCAGGCTTTTCCAATCGCCGGATAAATTTTTCGCCAGTCGTCGGAAAAATGTTTCAGGTGATTGGTGAAGTTCACGAATTCCAGGAGAAATCTCGCTTAGTTCCATTGCATTGTCCACGACAAAACAGCCCACGCACCAATCATCCTTTGCCCCTCATCATACATAATTCCCCTTTTCCTGCAAATACTTCTACCGGAGTAAACAGCGCTTTGCGCTTCAAAGGAGAAAAGAATATGAAAGCAACAGGCATTGTACGCCGGGTGGACGACCTGGGGAGAATCGTCATTCCGAAGGAGATCCGCAGAACCCTGCGAATCCGGGAGGGCGACCCGTCACTGATGACATGGACACGGTTGGAGCGGTTCTCTTTTGGGCTGCTAGACTTGGCAAAACGGCAGGGATGGTAGTTGTACATAGGGACAACGAATGGGGCCAAGACTGTGAAAATTTGTAAACGAGAGACAACGCCGCCCGGTGGTATGCAAAAGTGACCACCGGGCGACGCTATACCAGTTCTTAGGGGAAAGTTCTCTCTTATTTGTTCTCTATTTTTTGCTTTCTTCCACTAAAAGCTCCCCAGCATTGACCAGCCCGAAATACTTTTCAAAAAAAGTTTTCAGTTTTTCAATTACCGTCTGCTTCTTTTTATCACGGGAACCGTCTCCGCCAAAGCGAGAGACTGGCGGCATCAGACGGTCGACATCTGTACCGGTTGTTTTGAGTACACCATCACGAAAAGCGTTCTCAACAAACTTTCTAGTTTCCATAGGTTTCAGTTTTTCTTCGTCAATCAAAGCCTGAATATCCGTTTCACGCTGCTCTCTTACAAAACGCTGCCAGTCTGCGCTGACGTCAGTTTTATTATTTATCGTAGCAATAAAGTTCTCAATCAGTTCTTTTTTTGATCTGAGCTGCAAACTCGACTTGATTGCCTTATCGATTGCAACAAGAATTTCTTTGTCCGCGCAATTTCCATCATGGTATTTCGCTACCAACATCAGGATGTAGTCAATATTTACCTCAACCTGTTTGACGAGTTCCATTTCAAAGACAACATCATCCATGATGCTGTCTTTGCTTCCTGGCTTCGGTTTGATTTCATCATACACATCGTGGTATGTACCTGTGTAGTCTTGAAAATCGATAGAAGACAGAATTTCGTTTCCGGAAAAGCGGTCAAAAGCTGACAGGATATTTCTCAAACGGAGAATGTTGCCGAACAAAACAATAAAATCTTTCTTGTTCAGCTCACCAACGATTGGCTGTCCCAATGGGTATTTCTGCAACAGTTCGGCAATTCGCTCTTCATAGCCTTTCTGTTCACGTCCTTTGTCATCAACATAACCATAGTAATAATCCTCATAGGATTTTAAAAGGACAATTCCCTTTGCTTCTCTGTTTCCAAATAAAGCAATGGCATCATTTGTTTCCTTTTCAAGGTCGCGGAAGCAAACGATATTACCGAAAGTCTTGACGGAGTTGAGAATACGGTTTGTTCTGGAAAAAGCTTGAATCAAACCGTGCATTTTTAGATTCTTGTCTACCCAGAGAGTATTTAGTGTCGTTGCGTCAAAGCCTGTCAGGAACATATTTACCACGATCAGCAAATCAACTTCACGCTTTTTCACTTTGTCAGAGAGGTCTTTGTAATAGTCCTGGAAGCCCTTGCTGGATGTGTCAAAGTTGGTCTTGAAAGTCTTGTTGTACTCGTCAATCGCCATATCCAGAAAATCACGGGAGTTCTGGTCAAGACCATCAGTATCGAAGCTTTCATCGTCCAATATGCCGTCTGCACTGTCTGCTTCGTTAGGAGCAAACGAGAAGATGGTGGCAATCGTCAAATCACGGTGCTGTTCTGCAATCTGTTTTTTCAGTTCCAGATAGTATTTTTTGCAAGCAGGGATGGAGCTGACAGCAAGCATGGAGTTGAAACCATTCACACGCTGACCCTTCAAACTGTAATAGGAATTTCGCATAGTCTTTTGGTCGAAGTGTTCCAGAATGTACTTCACAACTTCGGAGATACGCTCCTGAGAAGCAAGTGCTTCCTCGGTATCAATGGCAGTAACTTGCTTGTCCTGCTTTCCGTCCTTTTGCTTTACCGTGTTGATATAGTCAATGCGGAACGGCAAAACATTTCCGTCATTGATAGCGTCAACGATGGTGTATGTGTGGAGTTTATCGCCAAATGCCTGCTCGGTGGTTTTGAGATTCGGATTTCCGCCAGTACCTGCATTGACCGAGAAAATCGGAGTGCCCGTAAAACCAAAGATATGATAGTTTCTAAAGTATCTGTGTACTTTAACAACCTTTTCACCCTTTTTGATCTGACCGCCGACAATTCTCGTATGCATATCACCGAACTGGCTTCTATGGCATTCATCGAATACCAGAACAATATGCTTATCCCTGATGGGGTGCATAGGGTTCTTCTGAATAAAGACATCCAGTTTCTGAATCGTAGTTACGATAATTCGAGAAGTAGAATCCTCAAGCTGCTTCTGAAGGATAGCCGTGCTCTTGTTGCTGTTAGCAGCGCCCTTTTCAAATCTGTCATACTCTTTGATGGTCTGATAGTCCAAGTCCTTACGGTCAACAACAAACAGCACCTTGTCAATGTATGGTAAGTTTGTAGCAAGCTGCGCCGTCTTGAACGAGGTAAGGGTTTTGCCGCTGCCAGTGGTGTGCCAGATATAGCCGCCTGCTTCGATCTTTCCGGTTTTCTTGCTGTTGGAAGATGTCTCAATTCTGTTCAAGATGCGTTCTGTTGCAACGATCTGATAAGGGCGCATGACAAGCAGCAATTCCTCAGATGTAAACACGCAGTACTTTGTCAGAATGTTCAGCAGGGTATGCTTGGCGAAGAACGTCTTTGTAAAGTCAACAAGGTTTGCAATAACTCTGTTGTTACCATCTGCCCAATAGGAAGTGAACTCAAAGCTATTGGAAGTTTTCTTGCTGTGCTTTTTGCCGGTGCCGTCATTCTCTTTGATATGGCTTGCTCTGGTGGTATTGGAATAATACTTTGTGAATGTGCCATTGGAGATGACAAAAATCTGCACATACTCATAAAGTCCAGAACCTGCCCAGAAGCTGTCTCTCTGATAGCGATTGATCTGGTTGAAAGCTTCTTTGAGCGCAACACCACGGCGCTTCAGCTCCACATGAACTAACGGGAGACCGTTCACAAGAATGGTCACGTCATATCGGGTATCGTGATTTCCGGCCCCTTCTTCATACTGATTGATGACCTGCAAACGGTTGTTGTGGATATTCTTCTTGTCAATCAGATAGATGTTTTGAGTTCTGCCATCTTCGCAAGTCAGGTTCTGTACATAGTCTTCCTGAATCTTACGAGTCTTTTCCACGATGCCTTCGTTGGCATTGGCAATCTTGGATTTGAAGAAAGTTTCCCATTCTTTATCCGTGAAGCTGTACTGGTTAAGACGTTCAAGCTGTTTGCGAAGGTTAAGTACAAGATCTTCTTCGTTGTGAATATACAAGCTCCTCCTGTACAGAAATAGGAGGGACGGGAATCTTGATGTTTCTCAAAGAGTCAACTGTTAGTGAAACATTTGCACCACCACGCATGAGCGGAACAATAAGAGCATCCTTTTTATGATTCAGGTAATAGAACAGGAACTTTGCAGATAACTCATCACTGTTTATGGGGGTAACTCCGCAAAGAATGTTGCCAAGAGCAAACTTGCCTTCCTGATAATACAAGCGATTCAAAGAAGCAACGCCATGGCCTCTGGACGAAACCAAAGGGATACAGACAGTTGGATTGTCAAACTGATATGTATTGCAAGACTTGCGTTCTTCGGTTGTAACAACTAAAGGAAATTCTCCGGGTATTGCTTTCTGAATTGGCGTGTTTCCCTTTTCCAACACACAGCAATTTGCGAGTTTTTTGTACTCAACACCATTAGGGCAAAGCTCATGTATCAAGTCCTTTAATTTATTCACTTTGCTCACCCCCATTGCTAAATCCTATTGCATCCAACGCTTTTTTAAGTTCGGCGTTGTTTTTAATTTCTTCTTCTTTTTTCTTAACATTATCCATGATGCCTACGACCAGACGGCGTAGTGGATCGTACTCTCTTAAAGCTGTTTCTTCGTCAGCGTTTCCGTGCGCAATATTACTCAATCTGCGGAATATTGCATATCCATTGTCTGAATATATTACAGGAACTATAGAACATTCTTTATCCACTGCTGCAATTACTTGGTCAAATGGTTTCATGCTTCCGTTTCGTTTACGGATTTCAACCCCTGCGCTGTCTCCAACCTCTATCGTGATCTGTTCCAAAATCGAACGCAAATAGATGATAGCCCCAGCACCAAGTCTTTCCTTGTGTGCAATCTCCGCTTTAGCTAACCACTCAGTAAACTTATCCTCGGTTTCGACCGGGAGCTTGATGTTTTCTGGCAGTTTGAAATTTTGCTTTATTACATAGACATTGGGGAAAGGTGCAAAAATATCATCAGCGCCAACCAAAAACCAAGCCTGTACACTATGATTGCAATTTTTGCAGGATGGATTGCCTTCCACATAATCCATACACTGCAATTCACAATCTATACTGATCATTGATTTATTGATAATCAAACAGTGTAGTTTTAACGGAGAAACAAAAGAAACGCTATCTCTGCATACCGTAGAGTAGAATGGCTGCATGATTGTGCCAATCTGGATTTCAATAAAATCACCGGCAGAGATCAATTGAAGATCTTCCGATTCTTCCTCGGGAGAAACCGTATATCTTTCCAAATCAATGAAAGACTCTATTTCTCCAGTATTTTTACTTTTATCAGATAATCTACTACTGAGTCTCATAAATTATCCCTCTAATTCTGCAATGATTTTTGCAATTTCTACTCTCAGCACCTGCTCCCTTGCAACAATTTCTTCAATCTCCTTATTGAGCTTTACAATATCAATTTCTTCTCTGGTATCTTCTTGCTCAATATAGGAGCTGACAGAAAGGTTATAGTCCTGTTCCACGATTTCTTCGTAAGGAACACAGCGTGCAAAATGCTCTTTATCCGCACGAGAAACGAAGGCATCAACGATATGTGCGATATTACCGTCAGGACCGTCAGTGAGTTTGTTGTTGTTCGTTACCTTTACGCACTCGTTAGTAGCGTCAATGAACAGGGTTCGGTTGTCAGCCTTACTGCGCTTCAAAACCATGATACAGGTAGCAATGGTAGTTCCAAAGAACAGATTGCTCGGCAGCTGGATGATACAGTCGATAAAGTTGTTGTCGATCAGGTACTGACGGATTTTCTTCTCAGCTCCGCCGCGGTACATGATACCAGGGAAACAAACAATAGCCGCCGTTCCGTTAGTAGCAAGCCAAGCTAAAGAGTGCATAATAAATGCGAGGTCAGCTTTGGATTTGGGTGCAAGCACACCGGCAGGAGAGAAGCGAGGATCGTTAATCAAAACAGGGTTATCATCACCCTCCCATTTGATGGAGTAGGGTGGATTGGAGACGATAACTTCAAAGGGCTCATCATCCCAATGCTGCGGGTTAAGCAGAGTATCCTCGTGTGCAATATCAAACTTGTCGTAGTCAATATCGTGCAGGAACATATTGATACGGCAAAGGTTATAGGTGGTGAGGTTGATTTCCTGACCATAGAAGCCTTGGCGAACATTCTCTTTGCCAAGGATCTTTGCTGCTTTCAAAAGAAGCGAACCGGAGCCGCAGGCAGGGTCGTAGACCTTGTTTACTTCGGCCTTTCCTACAACGGCAATGCGGGTCAACAGTTCGGAAACTTCCTGCGGGGTAAAGAACTCGCCGCCGCTCTTTCCTGCATTGGATGCGTACATACTCATCAGATATTCATAAGCATCGCCAAAAGCGTCAATGGAGTTATCCTTGTAGTTACTTAACTTCATGGCTGCTACGCCCTCAATCAGTTTGACGAGATTGGCGTTACGTTTAGCGACGGTGGCACCCAGCTTGTTGCTGTTGACATCGATATCATCAAACAGACCTGCGAAATTATCTTCGCTTTCGCTGCCCTTTGCAGAGTCTTCAATGTTTTTGAAGATCGTTTCCAGAGTCATGTTCAGGTTTTCGTCACCCGCTGCCTTCTTTCGCAGATTGCAGAAAAGTTCGGAGGGGAGAATGAAAAAGCCCTTTGTTTTGACCAAATCTTTACGAGCCTGCTCCGCGTCTTCATCAGACAGCAAAGCGTAATCAAAATCTTCGTTTCCGGCTTCAATTTCCCCCTCGTTAATATAATTGGTTAGGTTTTCAGAGATATAGCGATAGAACATCATGCCTAACACATATGACTTGAAATCCCATCCGTCTACACTTCCACGTAGGCCGTCTGCAATCGCCCATATTGCACGATGAAGTTCATCTCTTTCTTGACCTTTTCTAATATCAGCCATTGCTTTTTCCTCCGTTAATATTTTTGACGGTTTTTCTGTATTTCTCAGGGTCTTTCAGATAGGCTTTCGCTGCTTCATTGAAAAATTCGGCAAGTGAACTGTCGTCCTCTATTAGTGCCAATTTTAACTGCTTATACGGGAAAGGCGTTTTCTTTTTTATAAAATAACTCCACTGAATGAAATGCAGCTTGACAATTAAATGACCGTCCGAAAGGGATATGTCCTCCGGGAAAAGCAGCGCCGAGACCCATCAGGCAGCGCACCAACGGAGACGATACGCCGGGGAAATTCCCGGGCAGGAACCGGTTCGGAGGAGAACGGCACACCTATCCCCATCCATCCCGAGCATCCCAACGGATAGATAGGATGGAACGGGATAGAGAAAATCAACATCACAAAAATATCAATAACATCACAGCGCCGCCATCGGCAGGAGGAAACCAACCCGCATGAAAAATACAAATTCTGGAAACAATACCCGCAAAAGGGGGAACGGATATGGAAATTATTCGCGACGATGCCAAAAAGCTGGTGCAGGTCTGGCTGACCCGGCAGGAAGGGGAGAACAGCGTCGTGCAGGCGCGGCTACAGCCCATGTATGCCCAGTGGAAGCAGCAGAAGTATATGGTGGCGGTATTTCACTCCGGGCAGGAGGATTTGAAGGAGAACACCCTGGCACTGCTGGCGTATAACAAACGGCGCAGTGCGGAACTGGCGGTGCAGCGGGAGAAAAAGCAGCGGGCGACTGGGCTGGAACGCTGAATGTCAAACTTGGGCGGAGGGGAGAAATTTCCTCCGTTTCTTTTTGGTTTGCCCTTGCAAAGTTCAAAGCGCTCGTGTACAATATTATCTAAGCAAAGCACAAGCAGAAAAGATATAAATGATATAGGAAAGGAACGGGGGCAACAACGTGAAGGAGCTTGAGAAAAATTCGATTCAACTTTTTGAGAATCAGAAAATCCGCGTGGCGTGGGACGCGGAGCGGGAGGAATGGTATTTCTCCATTGTGGATGTGGTCGGCGTTTTGACAGACAGTCCTGATTACAATACTGGCCGAAAATACTGGAATAAGCTCAAGCAGCGCCTGAAAGAAGAAGGGAATGAACTGGTGACGGATTGTCACCAGTTGAAAATGCAAGCGGCAGACGGCAAAAACCGTCTTACTGATGTTGCCAACACCGAGCAGCTTCTGCGCATCATCCAGTCCATCCCCTCCAAGAAAGCCGAGCCGTTCAAAGCATGGCTGGCCATGGTGGGCCGAGAGCGGATTGAAGAAACCATCGACCCGGAGCAGACCATTGACCGAGCACTGGAAACCTATCTCAAGAAGGGCTATTCCGAGGAATGGGTACATCAGCGACTGCTGGCGATCCGCATCCGCAACGAGTTGACGGACGAGTGGAAAAAGCGCGGTGTGCAAAAGGGCAAAGAATACGCTATTCTCACAGACGAGATCACCCGTGCGTGGTCCGGCATGAGTACCCGGCAGTATAAGCAGCTCAAGGGACTGAAAAAGGAAAACCTTCGGGACAATATGAGCGATTTGGAACTGGTTTTGACCATGCTGGCAGAAGCCTCTACCACTGACATCGCAAAAACAGAACAGCCTCAGGGCCTTGACGAAAATCAGAAGGTTGCCCGCCGGGGCGGCAATGTAGCCGGCATTGCTCGGAAAGCACTGGAAGCCGAAACCGGGCGGCCGGTGGTGACTTCGCAGAACGCTGAAAGCTTCCGCCAGCTTGTCACCGACATTGTGACCGACGCAGCGCAGCTGCCGGAACAGACAGAGGAGGACACAAATGGGAAATGATCTTGCCAACCGTGGAGAGATTCTGCTGTACAGTGATGACAACGGAAAAGAATTTGTCAATGTGGTTTTCGAAGATGAAACCTTTTGGCTGACCCAAAAGGCTATGGCAGAGCTGTTTGATGTCAACGTTCCGGCTGTCTCCAAGCATCTGCAGAACATCTATGAAGAGAACGAGCTTACCCGAGATGCAACTATTTCCAAAATGGAAACAGTTCAGCAGGAGGGAGAACGGCAGGTAAAGCGAATGGTGGATTTTTACAATCTCGATGCCATTATTGCCGTAGGCTACCGTGTGAACTCCAAAAAGGCCACCCGATTCCGCCAGTGGGCGACGAAAACGCTGAAAGAGTACATCCAGAAGGGCTTTGTTCTCAACGATGAGATGATGAAGAACGGCCGCCCCTTTGGCAGGGATTACTTTGACGAACTGCTGGAACGGATCCGGGAAATTCGTGCCAGTGAGCGGCGGGCCTATCAGAAAATTGCGGATGTCTTTGAACAGTGCAGCTATGACTACGACAAAAACAGCGAGACAACGAAAGCTTTCTATGCCTTTGTGCAGAACAAGCTCCACTATGCCGTTACCGGCAAGACGGCGGCGGAGCTGATTTCCCAGCGGGCTACTCTGGACAGCCCCACCATGGGTCTGACCACTTGGAAGGGTGCGCCGGATGGAAAGATTCTGAAAAGCGATACACTGGTAGCAAAGAACTATCTGAATCAGAAAGAGCTTTCCCGGCTGAATCGTCTGGTGACCATGTTCATCGATTATGCCGAGCTGATGGCAGAGGATGAGCAGCTTATGTCCATGCAGGACTGGCTCAGGGAGACAGACCGGTTTCTTGCCAACAACCGCCGTCAGGTGCTGGATGGTAAAGGACATATTTCCCGGGAGGCGGCAGTGAAACAGGTCAGCAGTATCTACGAGGAATTCCGCAAACGGCAGGATGCAGACTATGTCTCCGAATTTGACCGTCAAACCGAAAAATACCTCAAGGGAGAATAACAATGACCGAAACCTATAACATTGCCGGATACTGCCGGATCTCCGTAGACGAGGAGCTGGACCGGGACAACGTTTCCATTGAAAACCAAAAGGCCATCATCCGGGACTTTGTGAATCGCCGATTCCCCGGCAGCACCCTGACCTTTTATGAGGATCGGGATCGTTCCGGCTATACCTTTGAGCAGCGGGAGGGCTACCAGGCCATGCGAAAGGGCCTGATCCACCACCAATATGACATTCTGGTGGTGAAGGATTTTTCCCGCTTCTCCCGCCGAAATTCCCGGGGGCTGGTGGAATTGGAGGATCTGCGGGATGCAGGCGTTCGCATCATTTCCGTGGGGGACAACATCGATTTTCCCAACGATGACGACTGGCTGAAAATCCAGTTTCAATTCCTCATCAACGAAATGCCTGTCACCGACACCAGCAAAAAGGTGAAAAATGTCATTCGGCGGCGGCAGGCCGACGGGAAATGGCTGTGCGCCGCACCCTACGGCTACATCATCAACAAGCAGAAGGAATTTGAAGTTGTCCCTACGGAAGCGGAGATCGTGCGGCAGATTTTTGACCTGTACAACAATCAGGGCTGGGGTTACAAGAAAATCGCCAACTACCTGACGGAGCAGGGGATTCCAACTCCCCGGATGTCGGAGCAGATGCGTAAGGAAGCGGCAGGGG
>OCHK01001291.1_pt1 | contig 20114 bp, 18 predicted proteins | sample 1538551 | NCBI WGS metagenome assembly OCHK01 (sample SAMN04571707, study PRJEB22368) | human gut metagenome | biome: human gut; material: stool | host: Homo sapiens | place: Luxembourg | collected 2012-08-31
TGCCTATGATAATTTCGCCCGTCGGCTTTTCGGTATCTTTCCATTTCGCTTTTAGCATCACATTCTCCGCGGGCATGGTTGTAGGAATTGCTTTGTCCCAGCCGACAAAGGTATAGCCTTCTCTTGTCGGGTCAGCAGGGGCGACAATCGCCGTGCCGTAGTCCTGCGTAATCGGAGCAATTTCACTGCCGCCTGCGGTGTCAAAGGTAATGGTGTACTGATTTACCTTCCACTTTGCCGTGACAGTCACATTTTCAGCGGGCATGGTCGTGGGAATTGCCTTATCCCAGCCGATGAAGGTGTAGCCCTCTCTTGTCGGGTTAGTAGGGGCAGTAATCGCTGTGCCGTAGTTTTGCGTGATAGGAGCAACGGCACTACCGCCTGCGGTGTCGAAGGTTATCGTGTACGAATTAACCTTCCACTTCGCCGTGATGGTCACGTTTTCAGCAGGCATGGTCGCGGGAATTGCTTTGTCCCAGCCGATGAAAGTATATCCTTCTCTTGTCGGATCGGCAGGAGCGACAATCGCCGTGCCGTAGTCCTGCGTGATGGGTGCAATATCGCTGCCGCCTGCGGTGTCAAAGGTGATGGTGTAGCGGTTTGGTGTCCAGACCGGGTAGAGCGTGATTCCCGCATTTTCCGTGTATGTTCCGCCGAGCGGGTAGGTCTTGGTGCCGTCAGCGTTCCTCCAGCCGGTCTGCGTGTACCCGGTGCGGGTAAAGAGCGCGCCGGGAAGGGTCACGGTGGTGTCGTAGTCCTTGATGATCGTTGTGGAACTGCCCGTTCCATCGTTGCCGGGGGCAAAGATGACGCGATAGGTCCGCGCTTCAAAGCGGAGATATGTCTTGTCTTTATAGGTTTCATCGCTGATCTCCGTAGCATCGGAGCCGTCCGCGGCATTGCCCGCGAGCATCCGCATACCGGGGATCAGGTCGGCAATGACGGTATGTGCGCCGTTCCGATACAGCGCGGAGGGATCGCCGATCAGCGTGAGCGTGCCGCCCTTCACGACCAGTCTGTTATCGTAAGTTCCCAAAGCGCCGGAAGCCGTTCCCCGGCTGTCAAGCACAATGTCGCCGCTCTCAATGATAATATCGTTTTTGTTTTCGATCCACCCGGCGCGCAGTGCCCCGGTCCCTTTGATGAGAAGGTCGCCACCCGTGTGGCTGATCCCGCGCTTGTCGTTTTCAAAAACGTTGTTTCCGATGAGTACCACGGTCAGGGTGTCGGGGAGGTCCGTTGCGCCGAGCATCTGCTGCCCGGTCAGCGTCACGCCGTTCAGCGTCAGTGTCTTGGCAGCGTCGTCATAGGATACTGTACCGTCGCCGTATACGTCACCTGCGTTTTCATTGTTTATGTAAAGGAGAATGCCGCTTGCCGAGTAATAGTATACGCGGTATTCGTAAACGATCCTGCCGTTCCCCTCAAACCGGAGACCGCTGAAGGTTCCCGCGTTGAACGCATGGTAGACCACATCGGTGAAGATAGTTCCGGTAGCGGAGCCGGTGATTTTTGTGCCGTCCGCCGTACAGACGGTGCCTTCGATCCTGCCGCCAAGCGCCCGGAAGTCTATGTTGTCGCCGAGGTAGAGAGCATTGCATCTCGGGTCGGTGCTACGGCATCCGGTGATCTTTCCGCCGGTCATCACGGCTTGCGCCGAGGAGGACAGCGAACGGACCCCGCCGCCCTGCCATGCTTCACAATCGCTGATAACAGTTCCGCCCAGTTCAAAGGCGGTAAAGTCGAACGTCGCAATGCCGCCGCCCGCTGTGATTGCCGAGCACTCCGAAATCGTACCGCCCGCCAGTGTCAGCGTGCCGCCGTCCGCGCAGATACCGCCGCCGTTCCATGCAGAGCAGTCCTTGATGCTGCCGCCCTTCATGAGGAAGGCGCCGCCGGTACTTACCAGAACGCCGCCGCCGTTTCCGATCACGTGGCAGTCGCGGATGGTCCCGCCGTACATGGTGAATGCGCCTTCCGCACCGACGCCGTGTCCGAATTTTTCAATAACGCCGCCGTACATGAGAAATTCCGCGCCGTTCATGACCCGGATGCCGGTCCGGTCGGAATCTCCGTTGGCGCTGCCCCGGATCGTGCCTCCGAAGAGCGTGAGCTTGCCGGCCTGATATTTTTTTTCGACCGCGATGCCGTCCTTCGGGAAGACGATCTTGCCCTGTCCCGTGCAGTCGGTGATTATCAGCTCGCCCTTGGTGATCTTTATGCAGGCGTTTTCCGTCAGCGTGATCGTTTTGCCGTGCAGGCAAAGGCGCATGCAGTCCGAGAAAGAGCCGTTGTACTCCCTGTCAAGCGTTACATCGTCCGTCAGGTACCAGTAACCGTCCTTGATTGTGGAGTAGATGACGCTGTTGTAGTTACAGGGAAGGTCGTCGGTCCCGGCCCACGGTGCCCAGCCCATGTCGATGTGCGACGTGTGGTCGCCGACAGCGGTACTCCCGCCGCAGACGCAGTGGTAGTGGTCAAGTCGCATGACGATCCCGGAGGTTTCTTCGTCATAGGCAAAGATATAACCCTCCCATGCGTTCCGCGTAGTGATAAAATGCGTCAGGTCGGCGGCTGTCAGTGTGTAGTTTTCGCCCCCGATGAGCCGGACGGGATTGGTTTTGATTCTGGTCGCCATGGCTTCCTGCAAATTCCATCCCACATTGAACGAGATCTGCAAGTCCTTGTCAAGGGTCCCGTTTATCCGGACGGGCGGGTACTCATATTTCCTCGGGTTGCTTACAAAAGACCAGATGGCACCGTAATCAATCAGAATGTCATCTCCCCATGTTTCCCCGGTATCCGGGTTCTGATAGCGGTTGCCGGAGAACCGGATGTTGCCGGAAAGGAAGAGCGTCGATCCCGAATTGATGTGGATTCCCGCGCCGGAACCGCTCGCGGAGGAAACGCAGTCCGTCACTGCGGCGTTCCCGGAAAGGTAGACCTGCGTGCCTCTTCCATATGCGCCGTGCAGGGAAATGCCGGATTCCCGGCAGGCGGTGATGTGCGCATTGCCGGTCATACGGAAGGTTCCGCTGACCCCGACGCCGCACAGGAAGTCCCGGATGGTTCCCCCGTACATAGTGAGGGTCGCGTCCTGTGTGACGGAGATACCTTTTGTATCCGCACCCACGATGGTGCCGTTCCCTCCGCAATCGGTAATGGTCAGTGCGTTGCTTCCCTTCACGGTGAGCATATACCGGTTTTCCGGAATACTGCTGCCCGCCCGGATCTTCTTTCCATTCAGACAGATGTTCACACTTTCATTGATTTCGAACTGCCCGTCGATGAGAATGTCGTTTTTGAGATAGTAGTTGCCCGCCGTCGTGGGGAGCGAGTCGGTTTTGTCCCATGCCGTCCATTCCACCGCTGTATGCGAGGTATGCCCGTCAAAGTCCGCGTCCCCACCGCAGACGCAGTGGCCGTGCTCTACCCAGAGCGCCGTAAGCGAGTTCACCTCGTTCGGAACCGCGTCGCCGGGAGCGTAAAGTTCTCCGTTGTCTCCGCGCCACATGAAATAGGTGCCGGTGTTGCCGTCGGGACGGGTCAGTCCCTCCTTTGTCGGTGCGAGAAAGGTAACGGCAGGGTAAGAGGGGTCCAGCACCTCGATGTTTTTGACGACGATGCTGATGTCACCGGTAGTCCCGCCGATGCTGCCGCCGTTCAGGTTCAGGGTAACGGCTTTCATGTAGTTCTGCGGGTACTCCATTCCGTAGGCAAGCGCGATTTCCAGAACCGGACGGTATGCTGTCATCCTGGTCGCTCTGTCCGGAGGGTACGAATAGAAACCGGAGCCGCCGCCTGAACGTACGACGCGGAACTCCCTGGTAGCATTCGGATTCGTATCCTGGCACCAGGAGTCCTGTGTGCTGACGATACCGTCTGCCTCGACCATGTCATAACTGTTTTTGATAAACCCGGAATTCTTTTCGAAGATGCGCTGCCACTCGTTGTTGAAGGGGCCGGTGTCGTAACGCGCTCCGCCCGAGGGGGCGTGGATGTAATACGGCACCCCGTTATACTCTGTGAGATTTCGGAAGATCAGGTCCTTCTTATTCAGCTCATTCCACGACACGGTGTGCGTGATGTTGTATTCGGAAATAAACAACGAATGTTCGTATTCCATTTCCGATTCCGTCGGCACCATTGCCTGCAAAAGCGTGTATGCGCTGACGGTGCCCGCGTAGGTGAAGGGCACATAGTGCAGCGTTTTGTCGGGCAACTTGTCGTTCACGGTCCCGGGGATCCCGGTTCCCGACAGGTCAAACCAGTAGGTTCTGCCTGTCTCCAGGTCAAACTGCTCCGCTGTCGCGTTCGCCGCATTTGCCGCCGAAACGGCAAAGGGCAGGGCAAAAAGCAGGACAACCGTCAGGGCAAACAGGATGAGCGGCAGTCGTTTCTTCATTTCTCGTTACCTCCGTTATGTAAACTTAATCAAGAGCGGTTATTGTGATTGTGCCTTTGAAGCTTTCGAGACGGGTATTGTATGCCGACTGTTCAAACATGAAGTACAGCGTTATATCCTCGTCTGAGGCGTCGTAAATTCTGGTGAAATTAAAGGAATGTTGATCCCTGGTTTGCGGTATTTTTGCCCCGTCCCTTTTTATTCGCGTAAGCTCCCTGCACAGATCGTCATCATAACCGTCTGTCATCTGAATAGAGTAATTACCGCTGTTGTTGGACTCGTTTGATACCACCTGGAGAGAGCCGCTTATGGTGACGCTGTAAACATGACCTTTTTTGAGCGTAATCTTATCAAGATAAGTGGATATCAGGTCTCCGCTGTTTACCTTTTCATAGACGCTTAAAGCTGCGGTGCCGTTATTGAGAAATACTCTCGGAATTCTTGTTTCTGCATAAAAATATCCGGAGCAGGCGCCGTTCTGACCGGGGTCGCCCTTGTCGCCTTTATCTCCCTTATCTCCTTTATCGCCCTTGTCGCCTTTTTCACCGGTGTCACCTTTTTCGCCTTTATCTCCTTTTTCGCCGTTTACACCGTCTGTGCCGTCTGTTCCGGCAGCCTTCACGCCCGTATCGGTTTCTCCGATCCACCAGTTGCCGTTTTCTCCGATGAAGGGGGTGTTACCGTCCCTACCGTCTTGCCCGTTTATGCCGTCTTTACCGTTTATACCATCCTTGCCGTCGGCTCCGTCTTTTCCGTTTATTCCGTCCTTACCGTCGATACCGTCTTTGCCGTTGATACCGTCTTTGCCGTTGATACCATCCTTACCGTCTATGCCGTCTCTGCCATCCGCACCTTTTAATGCGGTAAGCTCGTACAGGTTCAGCCAGATCTCATCGCCGACATAACGCCATTGCAGGGTGTTTTCGCTTACACGGAATTCCGGTGTTTTTCCGTTTGCTCCGTCCTTACCGTTCTGTCCGGCAGGACCTGTGATATCGGCTATCGCCACAAGGTTCTGCCACTCGTCGCCCTCGTAACGCCACTGTATGTATTCTGTTGTTCGTTGTACCTCTATGCTTTTGCCGTTAATGCCGTCTTTGCCGTCTTTACCGTTTGTACCGTTTATTCCGTCCTTGCCGTTTTTTCCATCGGTTCCGTTCCTGCCGTCGATACCATCCTTGCCGTCGATACCGTCCTTGCCGTTGATTCCGTCCTTACCGTTTTCTCCGGCAGCACCTCTCAGCTCGGTGAGCGCCACAAGATCGTGCCAATCGGTTTCATCGCTGTATTTCCACTGGATAGCAGTGCCGTTGTTTCGCACCTCCAGCCGATCCGATGCCGGACTTGCCGGCTGTTTGCCGCATCCGGCAGAAAAGATAAGCCCCAGCATCATAAGCATACATGTGATTCCAAGTAACCATTTTTTCATTTTCCATTACCTCCGTTCAAGTATTGTGAGCGGTATTTATCTGCAAACAGGGCGACGCCCTGTTTTAAGACCTCCATCTGGGACTTTAAATAATATTCGTCCTCGAACATGGCATAGTGCACGCACGCACGGACGAATATGAATATCAGCGGCGTGATAACGGTATACGGAATGCCGATCTTGGGCTCGAGCTGCTTCGCATATTCGGTGTAACGCTCGTTTACGCCCTCAAAAAACTTCTTGCCGTATTCCATATATTTCGGCAGCGTGTAGACCTGATACATGAGCCTGTACTTTTTGCCGTGCTCGCGCGCCGTCCAATACGGCACTTCCTCGATAAACCGCATGGCGTCCTTCGGATCTGTCGGCGCCTTTTTCATAAAATCATCCTCGACCTTTGCCATGCAGTATGCCGTAGATTCGATGATAAGCTCGTCAAGGTTTTTAAAATAAGAGTAAAGATTGGCTTTTGTGCAGCCGCACGCGTCTGCCAGAGCCTTTATCCCGGTGCCTGTCAGTCCGTTTTCGGCGTAGCACTCAAAGCACTTTTCCATAAGCTCCTGCTTCCGCTCGTTATGCTGCTGCTCTGTTGTTTTCATACTGATGTGCTCCTTTGTGTATACCGACCGTTCGTTCATGATAAGTATACCACAGAACCGCGGCAAATTCAAGAGCCTGCCCGAGAAAAGTCGAAAAAAGCGGAACAGCCGAATATAGATCAGCTGTTCCGCCATGCCGCAGATGTATACCGGCAGTTTTTTCGGTGCTGCCGGGCACCCATTCACCCGTGAAGTATGAGAGTCCCCAAAAAAGATATATTCTCTGCGCCGTTTACCGTCTTGCTCGTTCTTATGCCGCCCGGCACGGCGGAGCGATTCACATCCCTCTGCTTTGAGATAAAAAATCAGTATGTACATATGATTTTCGGCATGTCCACAAAGGGCTATGCTTGCCGATATAATTCATATTTGCAGCCGTGCAAAGTCAACCGTTAAGCTTTTTTATGGCGGATCGGGCGTACTTGCGCCAACCGGGGTGCGTTGAATTTTGAAATCGCTCAAAATAGCAACGAAACTCTTCACGCTTAAATTCACCTAATGCGCTGATAGCGTGCAAGCGGACCTCTTCGTCTTCCAACAGATCAATTAAAGTCGGGATCGCACTTTCCTCCTTTAATTTTCCAAGCAACAAAACGATCATTTGCCGATTTCGCCCAAACGTCCCGTTTGAGACAATATCAAGGTACTCTTTCACAAAATTCTTGGATCGAATCTGATAAATGCAGTCAGATATAAACCAACGAGTTAAATCCGTTGTTTTCTCGGAATAATAGTCCTTGAGCAGCATAGGAATAACATCATCAAGGCCTTTGATAAAAGAAAGCTCATAAAATAGTTTTGCTCGTTTGGTTTTTCAAGCTCCCTTGCAAGCCGATAATATTTAATGGCAATGGGCAAAATCGTTTTCTTGTGCTTAGGCAAAAACTGTTTGATTTGTTCGGATATTTCGAATCGAAATCCGAGATCACGAAGTTCCTGCTCAAACGGCGGGATCAGGGAATCCGGATGTTCGGCAAAATATTTTTCAGAAGCCTTTTTTGAATTTTCAATCATTTGCTTAACCAAAGCAGGATTGCTGTTAATATCGTAGTTACTCACTATATCACCTCTTCGGCTTCAAAGGAAATACTTGTATCAGTGCCATAATTACAAACGCCAAAAGGCATCATACTTTTTTCCGTACTTCAAAAAGTTTTTGGTTTCAAGGTCATGCATGACCTCTTCTTTCGTGTACCACCATTGATCGGATATGTACTTCTCCTTATGCACGTCTTCGGAGTTTATCCATTCGAATACAACGCGCCATTGGAAAGTGATCTTCAAAACGTCATTTATCATATAGCCGTCGGACACGGTGGAGATGCTGTGCGCCCCCGTTTCGGCACCAATATAATATTTCAAAAGAAAATCAAGCACGGGCAGCTTTTTTATGTCCTTCAATACTTCATCCGGACTTTCGTTTTCGCCGATTTTTCCGATACACGTGATAAGTCCGGGATAGTCCCACGGGAGTCCGAGGCGCGGTCTGTCCTGATAGTAGTATAAAAGGATATTTCCATCGTTATCAACGCGTACGGCATGGTCTTTGTCCAAAAAACCGGCGCACAAAAAATATGGATTATCTCTGCCACGAACAGCCTCTGAATAATAATGCCTCAGGGCTTGACTATCGAACTTTTCTCCAAACACTTCTGACAGGATCCTGTTCACATCCCGCTCAGACAATTTTTTGCCGAACCGATGTGCTGAGCCTGTCCCTATGCCTATTCCCGAAATTCTGATCTTTGACTTGGCACACCAGACATGAAAATCACGCACGACTTTTTTATGAATCATGATCTATCTCCTTACTTGTCCTTCAAGTGTGCGAACTGGACGCCGGATCTTTACCGTATATATTCATGTGGACATGATTCTCCATTTTGTGGGAGATCAAAATGCCGGTCATTAGCGTAACAATATCCCGCAACCTATTACTGAGAGGTCGGAGATTTCAATTCAATAAAAGCGACCGCATCAAACCAATTCTTATCATTATACCTATACAAGCGCTTCCGGCTCGACGAACCGGAAATTATATGGTTGAAGTTTATCGGCAGTCCCGCAAAATTAACCACTTCGATCTCATTTATGATACCGTCTTTAAAATGCATATTGATCCCGCAATAGTCGGCATATCCTTGCGGCAATGTAAATTCCGGGGACTGTTCCCCCGTTTCAAGCCACCGGGCAGTCCCGGTCTGCCGGAAATGCTCGGAGATCTCACGATCCGCCGAAACCGGCTCACAGTCAGGGCATATTTCAATCGATACGGGCACCGAAACCGATGTCGGAATAGGCAGGACCGTTTCTTTCACACACAAATCAATAAAATAGCTTGAAACACAGTCGCTGTCGCTTACCGCGGCAACGGATATCTGCTTATACAGCAAGTCAAGATACGGCAGCTCAGAAGTAAAAATGATGTCAAGCACAGCCCTGTCGAACTCAGATAAATATTCGGCATACTTAAAACAGTTACGGCACATAATACGCTCCTATGTTAAATGATTTGTCTGCCGATCTTTAAGGTAGCTTTACTCGGCAAATATCTGTATTACGGATATATACTCCAGAATCGATCCCCCGGCTCCTGCGTCCTCATATTTTATTGAAACGTTTTTTTCAAATATAAAGTCTCCAAAACGTCACTCCATCTCAGCAGATCCGAAATAAGGATCGTGGCGGAGTATACCGTTTTTTTACGCGGAGTTTTTATGTACAGTGCTATATTGGTGTCATCCAGCTTTTTGAAAAGCAACAGCAGCCCGCCCTTGTCGCACGGAGCACCAATAGAATCAACAACATCATTAACAGCAGCCGTCCTGATTTGCATTAATGCCCCTGATAATTCGGGATATACCCCATATTCATAGGAATCCTCCGCGATGGTATATCTCTTGTCAGCAATGACTTCCGCGAATACATCATCATAATAAAATCTGCAATCGGGACTTTTTCTTATGAGCACATGATCCTTGCAGTTGATTTTCAAAACGAAGCCATCGCATTCACCGATGTGTTTTTTCATATTTTCTTACCGGTCCGTTTCTCCGCATATTTCCGATTCACGAAATTTCGATGCCATACATACGATCTCATAAAAATCGAATCCTTTCATTTTACAAGGCGAAACAATACTATGAAATACCGAAGATCCTGTCCCCTGCTCGCAACTCTGATCCTTTAAACCGGTATTTTCCAATGACGCCTTTTACTTTTTCTGTGCATACAATATGACCGGGGAAGGAGTCTATGCGGCACAAGTCACTTCCATCCCATGTATTAAACCGTTTTTATAAGATAAAGTCTTTGTCTGCTCCAGTCAAATTGACCACAACTCGGACAACGGTTCTTCTTTTTTAACGCCATTGCTTTCAGATCGAAATCGATCGCCCCGGTTATATTTACAGAATAATAGACCGCATCCTGTCTGATAAGCTCACGTCTGTACTTTCGGTAGACAGGTACTTCAACTGCTTGATCGAATCCTGTTACGCCATTCTCCCCCAAAGCATTCAACACTCTATCAGATATGATGAAATAAATGCCACTTCCGCCATATCGCAGAAAGTCCGGGAATTGTTTCCTGCTCTCAACAATATAGCCTTCTTCCCCGGTCGGCGGTAAAGGATGAGCTATATTACGACCGCATTTATATTTGATGACCGCCATTATTCAACATTATATATGGCAAACAAATGACAGATCGTCTGTTTGGTACGACACACGCCAGCCATTTTCCGAATACAAGCGTTTTTCACCGTCTGAAAGATTGAGAAAAAGCGTATTTCCGACCTGCTCGCACGGCTTCAGTGCTTTTATAGTTGTGTCATCCATTTTTTCAATGCTGCAATGATCGTATCTTCGTCCACAGACGGCAAAACTATGGTGTTTGTATCGGGAACAAAAAATCCATCGCCTTTTAAAATTGAATATTCGGTTTCAAATCGATTCCATGTAAAAAAAGTCGTTTCATAAAAATTATTTTCCAGATTGATCCAATAGTCTTTGCGAAATTCCTTCATCATCGCTATATCGTCCATACCCGGTTCTCTCAAGCGGTATAATTCCATTTATATTTTCCCGTTTCTGTCTTTGAGGAGTAAGTGTTTTCGGGCACTCACGGCATTTTTCTTGCCGGAAATGTCTGAGGCAAGTCTGCATTCATCCGTCCCGACACGGTGCTTGCCTATGTGGTGCAAATAATAAAATTATTTATCTCTTTGCTTTTTCTCAAGTTTTTTCAGCTCGCCGATCTCATAGACCGCCCCGCAGCTTGGACATTCAAAATAAAATGTTACGAACTTAACATTTCCACGTAAGTATGTGTCTGCACAAGAGAAATCATAATTCTTTGCTTCTTCAGATTCGGAATTAACAATGACCTCTCTCTTCTTTCTCTCCAACACGGTTTTACATCCGGGGCAAAAATGGCTTTTTCCGAGATAAAACCAACTGCAATCATATCGCGTGATTTTTCCGTCTATCATTCATTGCCTCCTGCTACGCAAACAATGGGCGTGTACTCTATTCTTTGGATTTTTCTTTTTCCCGTTCGAACGCTCTAAACAGAAACGGACACATTCTTTTGCCCGCACCATCTAAATACAACTTTATTATACCTGAAATTATCTGCTCTGTCAAACGGATGGTGAGCGCAGGACGGTCGCGGATGGAGGCGGCAGGTTGAAACACTTCCTTTTAATATATAACAATAATATAAAGGGAACAAGGCTGCCGCATAAATGCGGCAGCCTTGTTTTTTGATCTTTCGGCCGGTTTCATTTCCGGCTGCTTTCAGCCGCTTCCGGCTGTTTTCAAGTGTTTGAGGATCTTCGGATGCGGCGGATCTGCGTCGGTCTCACGGCATGCCGTTCGGTGAAAAATATTTTGAAAAGGCGATCTTATTCACCTTGGCACACCGGATGTTCCGCTTGAGGCAAAGGTCAAAATATTCGTTCAGTCCGTCATCGTTTTTGGATATCACGTTGACCATGAAGTCTTTAAGCTCTTTCCGGCTCATCCCGCACAGCTCTTCCTGCTCGAAAAGAAGCTCGGCGTCCACATATTCACGGCATCTCCCCATGTCCCTCAGCCGGTCGTTGCGTCTGTGAAACGCCAGACAGCTGCGGACGTATATGCTCTGCAGTATTTCCCGCGCCCTGTCATAGTCTCCGCACAAAACAAGCGGAGCGCAAAGGTCGCTGCAATACTCCTGCTCCTGTCCCTCCTGCAGCAGGCGGAACGCGCGTGAATATTCGACCACCTGCTTTTGTGTCGTAAGTGAGTCCAGCAGGTCCAGCCCCGACGAAAGCATTATGCCGCATTCATTTTCAAGGCTGTGGTCGCCTCCCACAAACCGTCTTCCCACAAGATTTTCGGGGAAGAACAGACCGACACGCTGTCTTTCATCGAAGTAAAACGCGGGCAGACTCGAATACATCGACCAGAAGCCTATCTTTATCACGGGGATCCTCGTCGTCTCCCCGCCGCGGAACTCGGTGGCTGCAAGGTTTATGGTAATGAAACTCGGAACGGCAACTCCTCTGCCGAGCCGCCCTCCTCTTCAACACAGTCAGAAAGCTCTGACAACGGAACCGACACAGAAACAAATAAGTCTGAAGTTCCCGATGTTCAGCCTGCTTATATGGCAGATGCTCTTTTTATAGGAGATTCCCGAACGGTAGGAATGATGGAATACGCCGGGCTGAATGAGGCAAATTTCTTTTGCAGCACAGGTATGAATGTATTCGACATTAAGAAAAGCCGTATTTCTGTGCCTTCTGTCGGTAAAGTAACGCTTGAAGAGTTGTTGTACAACAAAAAATATGGTAAAATATATATCATGCTCGGCATAAATGAGTTAGGCTATGATTTTCAAAGCATCATAAATAAATACGGAGAGCTGCTTAACTATGTCAACGGAAAGCAGCCGAACGCCGCCATATTCATTCAGGCAAACCTACACGTTTCAAAAAAGAGGAGCGACAGTGATAACTATATCAACAACAAAAACATTGACAGATTAAATTCGGAATTATCCAAATTTGCAAACGGTAAAAATGCATTTTATATGGATGCAAACCACTTGTTTGACGATAAAGACGGAAATCTGTCTTCCGACAAAACGGCTGATAATGCACATCTGTACGCAAAGTATTACTCGGAATGGGGAAAGTGGATTTGCAAAGAAACCGCAAAAGAACTAAAGGAGCGGCAATCTTGATTGATAAGGATACATTCTGCGAACAAATCAGGCTTCATGAAAAAGCAATGTACTATCTTGCTTTTTCGTTGGTTCAAAATGAAGCGGATGCCGCCGATGTAATCGGTGAAGCAATACTTCGGGCATATAAAAATATTGACGGATTGAAAAGTGAAAAAGCCTTTAAGCCCTGGCTGCTCAAAATAATTCACAACACCGCCGTTGAATATATACGAAAAAACGCAAAAACAAGTTCTTCACAGGAAATTGATGTCGCCGTCGAAAACGATATCGAAACAAAGCTTACATTATGGCAGACAGTTAAAAGCCTTCAGCAACCATACCGAACCGTAACGATCCTTTATTACTATGAAGATCTTTCAATCAGCGAAATTTCAAAAATAACCGATACAACAGCGGTTGCGGTTAAGCAGCAATTATCCCGTGCAAGAAAACAATTGCGGGAATTATTGAAGGAGGATTTCGTAAAATGAATGCATTCGATAAATATATGAAGGAAAAAATCGATAAGGAAGACCGTTCTGTTCCCGACATCATCAAAGAGCGTGTTGAGCAAAGCATCTCCGAATTGCCGGAAAAGAAAAGCAAAATTATCAAATACAGAACATTTCCGAAAGCAATAGCGATAGCAGCCTGTTTTGTGTTTGTGTGTCTCGTTATCCTTCCGAATTGCAGCGCTGTGTATGCACAGGCCTTAGAAAAAATCCCCGTTATCGGCAGTATTGTAAGAGTGGTTACCATTCGCAATTACTTTTATTCCGATGATTATCATCAGATGGATATTGATGTCCCGAAGATTGAGAGCAGCGAACGCTCGGCCGCCGATTATATCAATAAAGATGTTGACGAATTAACAAAGCTTCTGGTCGACCGTTTTAATGATGAACTGGAAGAAATCGGAAACGAAGGACATAGCGGTATTTTTGTGGATTATGAGGTGGTTACAAATACAGAGAAATGGTTCACGCTGAAGATTCGTGTTCATGAGGCGGCAGGCAGCAGCAATACCTACTATAGATTCTACCATATCGATAAAGCAAACGGCAAAATTGTAGAACTTAAAGACCTGTTTACATCAGACGATTTTGCCGAAGTTTTGGCAGACAACCTCCGTAAACAGATGAAAAAATTATGGCAAAGGACAGCAGTAAAATATACTGGGTTGAAAATGCGGAAATCGGACAGGACTTCGTAACACTCGATGACAAGCATAATTTCTATTGGGATAAAGACGGTAACCTTGTAATCGCCTTTGATAAATACGAGGTTGCCCCGGGAAGCATGGGTACTCCGGAGTTTGTAATCGAGAAAGGTGCCATATCGGACATTCTGAAGCCTGAGTATCGATGATATTCCGCCTCGAACCATAATTTTTCAGGGGCAAGGTCTTCGGACCTTGCCCCTGAACTTTACATAATAAAACTACGGATGTTGTTTTCCGGATATTGGTTCATTCCCCGATAACATTAACCTGGCAAGCCTTCATTGCGGTCAATGCTGCCCTGTGCGTTTCGGGCGTAACCCCGGCACAGCAACTTGCATCAACGCTTATATCAATCTCGGGTAAAACCGCTTTTAATATCAAAGCATTAGATATCACACAGATATCGGTACATACACCGATAATCTCAATTCCCGAAACTCTGCTGTCTTTGAATTGCTCTGCCCAATGAATATAGCCAAAAGTCGGCTTGTCAATGTGTTCGCAGTCGGGGCAGTCGATTTCTTTTACAACTTGCCAACCTTCCGTTTCTTTGACACAATGGGGCACAGGGAGATGCCGTCCTTCGTTGGTTTCAAGATAGTTTTCTTCGTGTGTGTCGCGAGTGAAAATCACCTCATCCCCGGCAGCCATGTATGCATCAATTTTCTTTTTAACATTCGGCAGAACAGCAACCGCCTCTTTCGAGCCGAGTACTCCCGTGACAAAATCATTCTGCATGTCGATAACAATCAGTGTTTTCATAAATAACCTCCGCTATTTTATTTTCATGTCTGTCGGGAACTTCACCGCTACAGTCGTTCCCTTTTCCGAACTTTCCTCTACCCGAATCTCACCGCCGTGCAGTGCGACGATCTCCCACACCAACGAAAGTCCCAATCCCACACCGCCGTTTTCTCTGCTTCTGGATTTATCCACCCGGAAAAATGGCTGAAAAATGCTTTCTCTGTATTTCTCCGGTATGCCGCAGCCGGTGTCTGCGACCCGAATGACTAACCGATTTTTTTCATCGGTGATCGCAATACGCACCGTCCCGTTAGGGCGATTGTAACGAATAGAATTTTCGGCCAGATTAAAGAGCATACGATAAATCAGCGTGTCACTGCCGATCATAACCCCCTCACCTGTGCTTTCAAGTATTATTCCGTTTCTGTCCGCAAGCGGAACAAGGTCTGCAAAAATCTCCTCAACCATAGGAGCTAATTCAATACGGTCTGTGCAGGACACCGTCTTTAGATCACTCATTTCAAGCAGCGTTTTCGTCATTTGCGTCATGCGTTCGGTCTGTTCACGCAGCAGGCATAGAAAATCCGCCGTTTCCGGCAACACCTCGGGATGCTCTGCGGAAAACAGCTCAAGCTGTGCCTGCATCAGCGAAAGCGGCGTGCGCAACTCATGAGCGGCATTTCCCGTAAACTGCCGCTGCGCGATAAAGCCTTCGTCAAGACGTTCAAGCATTTGATTGAACGACCGGCTGAACTGCCGGAACTCCGGCAGTACATCTTCACTGATCTTCATATCTGTCAGATTGTTCAGCTGAACCTTTTCCACTTGAGAAGTAAAAGTGCGCAGGGGCTTCAGCGCGTGTCCGCTTAAAAAGTACGCAAGCACACCGCCGAGAATCGTTACCGCTGCCGTGATATACCAGTTAGTGGTGATAAACGATTCCTGCGCCCCGTGTACAACAATGGTCAATTCCTCGTCGAGCTTCTTTTGCTCGGGATCAAAATAATCAGGTTCTCCCCTGTCCGTGTCCCCGTAGCCCGTAATATAAGAGCCTATGGAATCCATATAATGCCTGCCGGAATATCCGATCAGAACATTCATAAAAACACAGGTTGCTCCGATAAGAAGTACCGTCATTAAGGTGATCCGCCATTGCAAGGATAGCTTTTTCACAATTTCTCTTCCTCCATAACGTACCCTTCACCGATTCGGTTGCGGACGGGGTCGAAACCAAGTGCGGCACGCAGCTTCTTCCGCAGTGCGGAAATATGTACACGAATCGAATTGCTGAAATTATCCACGCTGTTGTCCCATACGTGGTCAAGCAGTTCTTCCTGACTGACGGGGCGCCCCTGATTGAGCAGAAGGTATTCAAGTATCCCGATTTCTTTACGGGTAAGTGACAGCTCCTGTCCGCCGGCGGCGGCGATACGGGTCTTAGTGTCAAAGGAAAGCTTACCGCAGGTAAGAACCACATCATTCTGTGTAAACTGACGACGGGTAAGACTGCGTATCCTTGCTTCCAACTCCTCTAAATGAAAAGGCTTTGCCAAATAATCATTGGCTCCGGCATCCAGCCCCTCCACCTTGTCAGCGACCTCACTGCGCGCCGACAAAATCAACACCTTCGTATCTCTGTCGTTTTGACGCAGCGTTCTGAGCACCGTCATCCCATCCGCCCCCGGCAGATTCAAATCCAGTAAAGCAAGATCGTATCGCTCCACACCGAGCAGTTCGATCGCTTTGTTTCCGTCATGGCAAAAATCCACGCTGTAAGCGAGTCGTCTGAGACTGCGGACGATCGTCTCACATAACGCGCGTTCATCTTCAACTACTAAAATATGCATAGGAAATCTCCTTACGTTGTTTTTCCGGTTCTTCGACTTTATTATACCGCGAAAAAATGCTTGCTCACAAGGGCATTTTTGCGAGACCGTCAATACCACAGTCGTGCGCAGCACGGGGAGGTGATAGCCGTAAAGGCTTGCGCAGAAAGACTTTTCTGTGGATATTATACCACACGGAGATAAGTTTTTTGTTAAGTTTTCGTTCTTAACAGGGATTTTATATCCTCTGTGCTACAATGAGAACACAAAAGAAAGGGGTGACCGAATTGATTCGATCGAAAAAAGCCGTAATTCAGGTTGCGCTGCTTATCTGCGGAGCCGCGATGCTGTGTTACGGAGCATGGCGCGGAGAGGCAGAGACCGTGCTGAGCAAGGCAATACGGGTGTGTTTGGAGTGTGTGGGAATTGGATAACAAAAATGCGAAGAAGAAAAAAGGCGGCGTATCGCAGTTTCTCTCACGCTTTCGTGGATTGTTCCAAGCCGGAGCAACACTGCTGACCAACCTTCATCTGCCCAATTTCTTGAAGGGCGGAATTTATCAAGGGAAAGGAAAGGCTGTCTGTGTACCGGGGCTCAATTGTTATTCCTGCCCGGCGGCATCGGGGGCCTGTCCGATCGGCTCGTTTCAGGCGGTGGTGGGATCGTCGAAATTCAGCTTTTCCTACTACATCACAGGATTTCTCATTCTGCTCGGTGTGCTGCTCGGCCGCTTCATCTGCGGTTTTCTGTGTCCGTTCGGATGGTTTCAGGAGCTGCTGCACAAGATTACAACCCAAAAGATCTCCACCAAAAAGCTGAAGCCGCTGACCTACATAAAATACGCTGTTTTGCTTTTTTTGGTGGTTTTGATGCCAATGCTTATCACAAACGATGTTGGTATGGGCGATCCGTTTTTCTGCAAGTACCTTTGTCCGCAAGGGGTACTTGAGGGAGCGATACCTCTCGCCGCCGTTAATTCCGGCATACGCGCCGCTCTCGGTTTGCTCTTTTCGTGGAAACTCGGCATTCTGATTACAGTAATCATGTTGAGTGTGCTTTTCTACCGTCCGTTCTGCAAGTGGCTGTGTCCGCTGGGCGCGTTTTATGCGCTGCTTAATAAGGTATCGCTTTTCGGAATGAAGGTTGATAAACACAAATGCGTTTCCTGCGGAAAATGTGCAAAGGCATGCAAGATGGATGTTGATGTAACCAAAGCCCCAGACCACACCGAATGCATCCGCTGCGGCATGTGCGTCCGTGCCTGCCCCACCAAGGCCGTAAGCTTCCGCTACGGCTTCGGCAAGGGAAAAGAAAGTGATTGTTCCGCCGAAAAGACGGAAACACCAAAACAAATATCCGATACGGAAAAGGAGTAAAGACTATGAAAACAATAAGAATTTTAACAGTATTGACCGCATTCCTGCTGATATTCGGCCTTGCCGCCTGCGGCACGGGCAAAGACAACGGGAAAAGCAACGGAAACAAAAAGGCTGAAATTGCATCTCTTATGGCAAAGGAACCGGGTACGAAGGACGAAGCAACCGAGCTTCATCAAAAACTGATGGAGCAGGAAAACGCCATTCTTTCCGAAAACAGTGCTCTTTGGGAGAAGGTATTTCTCTCTGCCAATAAAGGTATGGCGATGATCGAGGACGGCGGAAACTACGGAGATTTCCTGCTTAAAACGATCGACGGCGCCAAGAGCCAGTTCAAAGCAGATGAGCTGAAGCTGCTTAACGAAGGCGCCGAACAGATTCGTGAGATTGAGGGAAAGCTGACGGTTCTTGAGCAAAAGTTCCCCGGCTGCGGAAAAAAGCCGTCCGACGGCGATATGAGCGTTCCGGCAGAGAACGGCCAACCGACAGAAAAAGGCGATCTGATGAAATTCCCCGCCTTTGACGGTAAGGATCTTGATGGAAACGAAGTGAAGAGCAGCACACTGTTTGCGGGAAACACCGTTACCGTAGTAAACTTCTGGTTTACCACCTGCAGCCCCTGCGTGGGCGAGCTTGCCGATCTGGAAGCACTGAACAAACAGCTTGCCGAAAAAGGCGGTGCGGTAGTCGGAATCAACTCGTTCACTCTTGACGGAGATAAAACGGCGATAAAGGATGCAAAGGACATTCTGACCAAAAAAGGCGTATCCTACAAAAACGTTTGGTTTAACTCAAAAAGCGAGGCCGGAGAATTTACTTCCGGACTGTACTCATATCCCACAACATATGTGGTTGACAAGAACGGCAACATCGTTGGCGAACCGATTGTCGGTGCGATAACCGCCAAGAAACAGGCAGAGACGCTGCAAAAGCTGATTAATCAGGCCATTGCAAACAGTAAGGGCTGATGAGTATCAATCTCCCGGCACAAAGTCAATAACACTTATTTTCAAAAAGGCGAGGGCGGATATCCCTCGCCTTAAACTATTCGGTTGTTTTCGACTCTTCTTTACGGCTTTCCTAAACCTGACGTTCGAGCGCCGACTGCTTGGCGAGAATGGCGTTTACCTTATCATGGCGGATATCGTTCAGAACCTCTCTTAACAGTTTTTATTTCTTTCATAATAACTATTCCTCTCTCTAATTTTTCTTTGAGTTACGCAAAAGACTCTGCGGGCTTTTTGAGCAGCGACAGGCTGATCTTCACCACTCGGCTGACAAAGCGAATGATTTCCTTTTTGCTATACTGATCATAGCCCTCCACAACAACATGCATCAAACCGTTTGACAGGTGGGTATACATCATCTCAAGCTCCGCATCCCCGGCCATAGGCAGTTCCTTTCGCCAGTAAGCAATACTGTCCTTTTTGGCAAGTGCAATCATTCGCTTAAGGATTGTGGAACTTGTGTTTCCGAGAATCAAAGCCCTGCAAGCCTCCTGGTTCTGATCGATCATTTCGTAAATAGCTTCTATAAGAGCCGTAACATCAAATGAGTTTACATAACGAAGGGACTGTTCAAACACTCCGATAAGCTCGTTCTCGATACTCCCCAGCAGTGCAAAGCAATCGCTGTAATGTGCGTAGAAGGTCGCCCTGTTCAGCTGTGCCAGCTCGCACACCTCTTTTACGGTAATTCTGTTGACCGGCTTCTCCTTCAGCAGCTTTAGTAAAGACTGCTTAAGCACCATCTGTGTATAGCGTTTTCTGGCATCTGTTTTCTCCATTAAAATTTCCTCCGAAAAAAGTTTACAAAGTTTGGCAACACTTACGAGGGAGATGTTGCTTTTCTTTCAGATAGACTATGAGTGCCGATTGCTTTTATCCTTTATATTTAGTATACTATACTTGTGAAAGATAGTCAATACCTGTGTGGTTATCTTAAGGAGGTTTTCTACATGTATAACAGATATTTGATTACAGGCGCCGCCGGCTTTCTCGGTCGGGCAATCGTTGAGGAGCTGGTGCGCCGGAATGTACGGGTAGACGCATTGGTGCTGCGCAATGACCCTTATTCGACTTTGCTCCCGGGAGAGGTTCATACAGTCATCGGCGATGTATGCGAGGATGACTCGCTCGAGCAGTTCTTTGCAGACGCTGATGAAAAAACCTGTGTAATTCACTGCGCCGGAATTATCTCCGTCGCCTCAAGATCCGGCTCAAAGCTCTATCAGATCAATATAGGCGGCACATGTAAGGTCGTCCGGCAATGCTTGGAGCATCACATAGGGAAAATGATCTA
>OCHK01001297.1_pt1 | contig 20030 bp, 18 predicted proteins | sample 1538551 | NCBI WGS metagenome assembly OCHK01 (sample SAMN04571707, study PRJEB22368) | human gut metagenome | biome: human gut; material: stool | host: Homo sapiens | place: Luxembourg | collected 2012-08-31
GTGTCGCAGATAACACGTTCGGGCTCGATGTCTGGAAGAATCTCTGAGGCTGCCTGCACCATGGCACGATGGGCCGCCTTTTGTTCTTGGCTGAACACTTCTTCGTACATTTCATAGCCGAGCAAGTTGTACTGCTCATCTTCGTTGGGGGGATCAGGGTTGAAGTCTGCTGCATCAAGCGCAACATAGGTGACGCTGATCACGTGTACGCGCGCTTCTGGGTTACTCCGCAGAAAATCACCCGCCACATCAAGAGCACGATCCGCATGTTCGGATCCGTCATAAGGTACGAGTATGTTTTTAAATCTCATCATGGCGAGCTCCCCTCAATTTGAGTGCTTAGCGGGCATTGACATTAAATAAGCGCTGAGCACGTTTTCTATTCTACTGGAAAAAGCACGCATTAACAGGGGTGTTTTCTTATATCTTTCAGGTGAAACGAATTTGAAAAGATTCATTGAATTTAGGTTACGAAGAGCGCCCGGTGCGCCTTGCTGGAAAATGGGTACGCAAAGGCACTCGCATGCTAAGTGGCGCGGCATGATTTGTTATGATGGATAACGGTTAACAGATGCCCGTTAAGGGCATGTTTTGCCCTTTGGGGCAGGCTTACTGAAGCGAGTATGAGGATTGCTATGGCAGAACATGTAACTGAAAAGGATGTGCGTGATATCGCGACATATACGCGCATCGGAATGACTGATGAAGAGGTTGCGGCGATGACTGTCGATCTGAACAACATCATCGACAGCCTCAAACCCATTACCGAGTACGACCTTGAAGGAGTCGAGCCCACGTTCCATCCGATCGGCGGACTTGTGAACGTGATGCGCGGCGACGTGGAGCAGACGAGCTTTTCGCAAGAAACGGCGCTCGAGAACGCACCGAAGCAAGAAGACGATTGCTTCTTGATCCCTGCGATCCTTGGCGGAGGTGAATAGCATGAACTTCACTTCTATGAACACTGCGGAGATCCAACAGGGTCTCAAAGCGGGCAATTTCTCTGCGCGTGAGGTCGCCCAGGCGAGCATCGATCATATTGCGAAAGCCGACGCGTCGGTGCATGCCTATCTCGAATTCACCCCTGAAGCGGCGCTTGCTGCCGCGGAGCTCGTCGATAACGCGCTTGCCGCCGGTAATTTCGATGAGCTTGGCCCGCTTGCAGGCGTGCCAGTGGCCTTCAAAGACAACATGAATATGGAGGGCACACATACTACCTGCTCCTCTCATATGCTCGAGAACTACGTTTCTCCCTATACGGCAACCTGTGTTGATCGCGTGCTTGCATCGGGCGCGCTGCCGCTCGGCAAGCTCAACATGGACGAATTCGCCTTCGGCTCCTCGACTGAAACATCTTATTTCGGACCGACGCGCAACCCGTGGGATTTGGAGCGCGTGCCCGGTGGATCTTCGGGTGGATCGGCAGCTGCGGTAGCTGCGGGGTTGGCAACGGTCACGCTTGGCTCTGATACGGGTGGTTCGATCCGCCAGCCCGCCAGTTTCTGTGGCGTGGTGGGTGTGAAGCCGACCTATGGCGTGGTCTCGCGTTATGGCGTGGTCGCCTTCGGCTCCTCGCTCGATCAGGTGGGTCCGTTCGCACGCAGCGTTGAAGATGCAGCGCTTGCCATGAATGCGCTCGTTCGCGGTGGTAGCGACCATATGGATTGCACGAGCCAGTCGATTGCAACCGATTTCACGGCGAACCTTGAAGAAGGCGTGAAGGGCATGCGCATCGGTATCGTTCCCACCTTCATGGAAGCTGAAGGCTTGGATGCGGAAGTGAAGGAGCGCATCGAAGAGGCTGCCCGCAAACTCGAAGCCGCTGGTGCTGAACTGGTGGAAGTCGAGCTTCCTAACGCGCAAGCAGCCATGAGCGCTTACTATGTGCTCGGTCCGTGCGAGGCTTTCTCAAACCTCGCACGCTTTGACTCGGTGCGTTATGGCTACTGCGTTGAAGGTTGCAAGGATCTGAACGAGCAGTATGAGCTTTCCCGTGCAGGTGGCTTTGGCGTTGAGGCGCGCAGGCGCATCATGCTCGGTAGCTATCTGCTCTCTTCGGGTGTTTACGACAAGTATTACTATCCTGCGCAGCAAGTGCGTACGCTCATCACGCAGGATTATACGTATGCCTATCATAAGGTCGATTGTATTCTTGCGCCAGTCAGCCCACGCACGGCATTTAAGTTTGGCGAGATCAACGACCCTACGAGCATGTATCTTTCCGACATGTTCACGATCTCGATCAATATCGCCGGCAATGGCGGCATGAGCGTTCCGGTTGGCCTTGGGGCCGCAACGGGGCTGCCTATCGGGGCGCAGCTCATAGCGCCTGCATTCCGCGATGAGAATATGTTACGCGTTGCAGCAGAGCTGGAGCGCTGCTATGGAAAAGCGCCGATCGCTCCTGCATTCGCAAAGGCTGGTGAGTAGCTCATGAAGAAGCTCGAAGAAGTACTCAAAGATTGGGAAGCGGTCATCGGTCTTGAGGTTCATGCTGAACTGACCACGCTCGAGACCAAGATGTTCTGCGGTTGCAAGCTCGAATTCGGAGCTGCCCCCAATACGCATACCTGTCCGGTTTGCCTCGGACTCCCTGGTGCGCTGCCCGTGCCCAACAAGGCGGCGATCGAATCGATCGTGTTGGCGGGCTTGGCTACGAATTGCGACATCGAGAAGCGTTCGATGTTCTACCGCAAGAACTATATGTATCCCGATATGTCGAAGAACTTCCAGATCACGCAGGGTCCTGTCGCATTCTGCATGCGCGGGCATCTCGACCTAGAGGTGGATGGCGCTGCGGCTAAGGAGCGCGTGGATCTGAAAGAAGCACAAGAAGAGGGCAGCTATGTTGCCCACATCGGCATCGAGCGCATCCATATGGAAGAGGATGCGGGCAAGATGGTGCACATTGGCGGTGGCGAAGGGCGCATTGCGGGTGCCACGCATTCGCTCATCGACTACAACCGCTGCGGCACGCCGCTCATCGAGTTGGTAACGCAGCCCGATCTGCGCACGCCTGAAGAGGCGCGTCTGTTCATGCAGAAGCTGCGCCAGATCTATCTCGCGATCGGCATTTCCGACTGCTCGATGGAAGAGGGATCGCTGCGTTGCGATGGTAACGTGAGCCTGCGTCGCCGTGGCGAGACGAAGCTGGGCACCAAGACCGAGCTCAAGAACATGAACTCCTTCAAGAATCTTCACGATGGTCTCGCCTATGAGATCTGTCGTCAGGCCGAAGTGCTCGAAGAAGGCGGCATAATCTATCAGGAAACGCGGCATTGGGACCCTTCGAAGAAGGTCACGATCGTGATGCGCGTGAAGGAAACGGCCGATGACTATCGACTCTTCCCAGAGCCCGATATGGCGCCGTTCGACATCTCGGATGAATTCGTGGAGAAGGTGCGCCAGCGTTTGCCGGAACTTCCCGATCAGAAAGCGAAGCGTTTCGAGGAAGACTACGGGCTTTCTGCTTACGATGCGCGTCATTTGGTCGAGCATCGCACGACTGCACGTTTCTTCGAAGAGTGCATGAAGCTGCAAGGGGCAGGAGAGGTGGCTAAGCCGCTCGCGAACCTGATCATCAACGACGTGAGCGCCTACCTGAACAACAATCCCGATATCACGGATCTTGACCAGACGCCGCTCACGCCGCCGCGTGCGCTTGAACTGGTGAAGATGATCGCTGAAGACAAGATCTCTTCTAAGCAGGGCAAAGAGGTGTTCGCGGCTATCCTTGAAGAAGACAAGGACCCCTCTGCGATCGTTTCTGAGCGCGGCATGGAACAGGTTTCCGATACGGGAGCCATCGAAGCGGTGGTTGATGGAGTGCTTGCGGCATTCCCCGACAAGGTCGAACAATACAAGGGTGGCAAGACCGGTCTTCTCGGCTTTTTCGTTGGCCAGTGCATGAAAGAGATGAAAGGGCAGGGCAACCCGAAGGTCATCAACCAGCTGCTCGCACAGAAGCTGAATTAGGTATGCCTTTTGTTGCTGGAAGAATCTCGCGCAGAAGCTCTGCAGCTTTCGCTCGCTATTCTTTTGGCAGAGAAGAATAAAGCATCTGACGCTGCGATCAAAAGACCTCGTGCTCAAACTTTACGGTTTGGGTGCGTGGCTTTTTAATGCTCCTGCACCGTTATTCGCTTGATGTGGAAGCGTTGATCTCTTCAAGCGACTTCCCTCGGGTCTCTTCGCCGCAAAATCCGATTATGATCGCGAGCACGATGAGTACAGCCCCGTTGGTAAGGAAGACGGCGGGGGCTCCGTATGATTGTAGAAGAAATGCAATAGCGTAAGGTGAGATGATTCCTGCAAGTCGCCCGATTGCGTGTGCGAAGCCCGATCCGCGAAGACGAATCTCGGTCGGGAATCCTTCTCCAAGATAGACTGAGCAAGCAAGAATCGCGTAGTAGTAGAGAATAGCGCATACGATGAAGCCCACTGACATGAGCGCAAATATATTATCCATCGGAATGAGCGACCATACATAAGCGAATATAGCTAGAAGAAAGAGGCAGATGATCAGCCCTTTCTTGCGATCATGCTTGTCGGCGAAGATGCTCAACAAGAAAATCCCGAAGGGTGCACCGAGCAGCATGACCACCGTGATGCCGATGCTCATGGTGGTATCCATGCCATGTAGGACGAAGATAGTCGGCGTCCAGTTCGTGATGGTGTAGACCATGAGGTTCATTGCGAAGAGCGCTGCGCTGATGGCGATGGTTTGCTTCACCATGCGCTTGCTGAACAGGGAAAGCCAATTTGCTTTCTTAGTGGGTTCTTGCTGGGTAGTTTTGAGCAACGCAGCATAATCGATCTCGGGCAATTCGATGCCCTGCTGCAGAAAGCTGCGTTCTGCTGACAATACGATCTCGTTTGCTTCGGCGCATCGTCCTTTTGAAGCGAGCCAACGTGGGGATTCGGGCAAGTAACGCCAGAGGATGAGCCAAGCGAGCAAGCTGATGAGCGAAATCCCTATGAAGATCGCCTGCCAACCGAAGATAGGAATAACGAGTACGGTGAGCAGTGCACCAAGTGGCGGCGAGAAATTCCCAATAAGCCCAAGCCAGCTGGCATAACGCCCACGTACCAGCGGGGGAGTGTATTCACTGAGAGCGCCGTATGAGCCAGGGAGTGCGCCGCCAAGACCAACTCCCATAAGCCCTCGCATCACGATGAGCGTTTCCATAGTTGGCGCGAATGCCGCAAGAAACGTCATGACGCTGAAGAGCATGGTAGAGAATAGAAGGCTCTTGCGCCGCCCGAATCGATCACCAAGATAACCGGCGAAGAGTGCACCGAGCAGATAGCCGATCATGGTGATCGAAGCGAAAACAGCATTCAGGTCTACGGTCGACCAACCGTTTTGAAGCAGCTGTGCTAAGATGCCGCCACCCACGTACATATCGAGGCAATCGCAGAACACGACACCCCCGAAAAGAAACATGACCTTTCTATGCCATGTTCCCGAAGGAAGCCTATCAAGACGTGCGGCAATGCCAGGATAAGAGATCCTTATCGCTTGCTTTTCCGTCGAAGAAAGACGTTCGCCATGATAGGAAGGGGTATCCATTGTTCTCACCCTTCGTAGAGCAAGGGAGCGCTATGCCCCCTTGCTCTCGCTTCGCATTTGCTCAGTGATAGATGAGGTTATCAGCTATCAAGCTACTTAGAGACAACTTCGTCGTTGATCTCTTCAAGCGTTTTGTTGCGCGTTTCGATGCCGCAGATTCCAATGATAACAGCAAACACTACCATGCAGATTCCGACGAACACATATACTGACACAACGCCAGTGGACTGGAGGAGCGATGCGACGATGGAGGGAGTAACGATAGCCGCAATACGACCCATGGCATTCGAAAAGCCTGATCCACGAAGGCGGATTTCAGTTGGGAATGCTTCGCCCAGATACACCGAGCAAGCGAGCAAAGCATAGTAGTACACGAGTGTACAGAGAATGAATCCGACGATCATGATAACGATCGGCTGAGTCTGGAGGGACCAGATATATCCTGCAACTGCCAAGATGAGCAGAAGCACGATCATGCCGATCTTGCGGGGATGCTTGTTACCGAAGAGCGACAATAAGAAGATGCCGAACGGTGCACCCAACAGGGCGATGAAGGTCATGAAGATGGAGTACTGCGTATCGAAGCCTTGCATAACCAGAACGGTCGGTGTCCATGTAGTAATGGTATAGACGATGAGGTTCATGGCCATGAGAGCAGCCGATGCAGTGATGGTTCGCTTGATCATCCTCTTTGTGAACAGAGCTCTGTAAGGCAGCTGTACTGGTTCTTTGCCCAGTTCGTCTTCGATCGCTTTGATCTGCTCTTGAGAGATCTCAGGAAGTTCGACGCCCTTATCCGTAAAGCTCTTCTCTGCGGCAGACACGATTGCGTCCGCTTCAGCAAAACGACCTTTAGAGGCAAGCCAACGGGGAGATTCGGGCATGAACTTGAACAGAAGGACCCAAACAATAACGCCCAGGAAGGTAATACCGAAGAAAATGGGGCGCCATCCAAATGCGGGGATGACGAGCATCGTGAGCGCGGCACCCAGCGGGGGAGAGAAGTTCGCGATAAGACCGATGTAGCCTGAGTACTTACTACGCTTCTCGGGAGGGATGTATTCACCGAAGGGACCGTATCCACAGGGGATGAAGGCACCGAGGCCTATACCCATAAGACCACGACACGCGATCAAGACGATCATGTTGGGCGAGAAAGCCGCAAGGAATGTTGCACCTATGAATATGGCAACAAATAACAAGAGCGCTTTTCGTCTACCAAGGTGATCTCCTACCAAACCTGATATGAGTGCACCGATAAGGTAGCCGGTCATGGTGATGGTTTGGAACCAACCATTCAATTCAATGGTTGACCAACCGTCCGCCAAAAGTGAAGCGATAAGACCACCGCCGATATACATATCGAGGTTGTCGAGGAACATCGCGCCACCGAAGAGCCAAAGGAGCTTCCAGTGCCAACTTCCGATGGGAAGACGGTCGAGTCGCGCTGCGATACCGTGAAGCGATTTCTTAAGCGAATCGTACTCAGCATCGTCGAGGCGGTCGGCGCGGGCTTGAATCTGTGCTTCGCTGCTCATGATCGTTCACCTCCAAATTCTTTTCTTTTCATCGTGTTTCCTTTCGTGCATCCGCAAGGGATGCGCTTAGCAGTAAAATTGAACATGTTCACTACATATAATCTTAATGATTATTTAAATAGAATTTAATAAGAATTTTAATTTTTATGTGGTCATTTTGGTAAATATGTCCACTACATTTAATATTTATACAGGATACTTGCAATAATTATTAAATTATGGTTTAAGATATGAATTAAGAATAAAGAATTAGATTCGAGTTTGATATGGCAAAGATACTTCTTGTTGAGGATGATCCGAACATCAGAATGGCTGCAGAATTCGCGCTGAGCGATGCGGGGCATTCTATCGTTGCTTGCGACAATGGAACTGATGGGTTTGCAAGTGCTTTGAGCATAGGACCCGATCTTATACTTCTCGATCTTATGCTTCCTGGGATGAGCGGACATGATTTCTTGAAAGAGTATCGAGCACAAAATGCGTCGGTTCCGATCATCGTTCTAACTGCTTATACCTCTGAACAAGAAAAGGTTCTGTGTCTTGACTTGGGTGCCGATGATTTCATCAGCAAACCGTTTTCAGTAAATGAGCTTCTTGCGCGCATCCGTGCCAATCTTCGGCGATCGATGCTTCCTGTTCAATCCCGAACAGGCTCGGTTGAAGAATTGGGGGATTTGAGCATTGATTTCGAGAGAGGCGAGGTGCGCGTTAAAGGGGAGCCTGTTTCATTGCGAAATCGAGAGTTCGAGATTCTTCAGGTTCTTGCGCGCCATAGAGGGAGCCTTGTCACGCGTAATGAATTAATTCAGAGTGTATGGAAAGGGAAGACACCTAGCACCAGCACGGTCATCGATGTTCATATGCATAATCTCAGAAAAGCGCTCGAGATCCATTCTGATTATCAGCTGATAGTAACTGAGTATGGAAGAGGGTATCGATTGCAAGCTATTCCGAAAGACTCAGAAGAACAAGAAGGACAATAGGATTGCGATAGTCCATTATGCGCATCAATAAACCGATCGTTAATTATAAAGACTGGAAGACTAAGGTAATCATTGGATACGTTCTGATCATTGCCTTGTTTTGCGTTGCGACTACCTGGATTCTTTTTGTAACCGTGCCTCAGGCGATGGAAGATATGAATCGCTCGGAGTCTCCAGTGGCTTCACAAGTTGAGGATGATACGGCGGCGGATACGGAGGGCGTGCTGCAAGGTGAGGATGCTGAGCAGTTGAGCGCATCAGCGAATAGCGTGGTGGGTGGTGGCACCTATACGGTGCAGGCTGAAGATGCGGCTCGCGATCAGGGAAATTCGCTTGCGTCGATCCAGGTGTTTGGATTCGGGTTGCTGCTCGCGGTCCTCTTGATCGCTGCATTGTTGAGTTATTGGAGTTATAGTGCTGCGCTCAATTCGGTCGAGCGAACCGAACGTGCGCTCGCGAGCTTTATGGCGAATTCGAGCCACGAGATGAAAACTCCGGTCGCAAGCATAAAGTTGCTTTCGGAATCGATCGTTATCGCTGCGAACCGTGGGCAAGTGGATTATGTGAAGGAATTTGCCCATCGTATTGAACAGGCAAGCGGGCATTTGGAAAAGCTTGTGCACGACATGCTGAGCATTACGCGAACGACCGCTCCTCTCAAGGTGAAGACGATCGAAAAAGAATCTCTGCTAGGTGGCGCGCGCTGTAACGTATTGAGCGTTCTTCAAGAGGCCTTATCGGTTCAGGAATCGATCGCAGAGAACAAGGGGCTTCTGTTGCAGACCAGTTTTGCGAAGAATATCGAGAATGTTACGGTCGGTCTTTCTGAATTGGATTTTCTGACCATCGTGAATAACCTTGTTGGTAATGCGATCGCGTATACCGACAAAGGCTCTGTTACCGTTGAAGCAAAGTATGCCAAAGATTCATTCACGTTGCACGTTTCAGATACAGGGTGTGGAATATCGCGTTCTGAACAAGACCGTGTGTTCGAGCGCTTTTACCGCGTGGAATCAACGCGCGCTGCTTATGCGCAAGGAACAGGTTTGGGTCTTCCTTTGGTGAGCAGTATCGTGGCAAGTGTTGACGGGAAAATCGGGCTCGAAAGCGATCTAGGGGAAGGTTCGACCTTCACGGTGGTGTTGCCGGCAACGAACCAGAAGACCGAGATGGCTGCAGCTGAGAAGAAAGAGCGTTGAAGTTCAATCTTGGTCTGGGAGAAGCCTGCGCGCTTTCCCTTTTTGCGCATTTATAGGCGGACGGGGATGCCTTGTGCGGCCATGTATTCTTTCACCTCACGGATGGTGAGCTCGCCGAAGTGAAAGACCGAAGCAGCCAGCACGGCATCTGCTTCACCTTCGATGATTCCTTCAGCGAAGTGTTCGAACTTACCTACACCGCCTGAGGCGATAACGGGAATAGGCACCGCGCGCGCTACTGCACGGGTGAGCGCCAGGTCGAAGCCATCTTTGCTGCCATCGCGATCCATGCTGGTGAGCAGGATCTCGCCAGCGCCACGCTTGGCAGCTTCGGTTGCCCACTCGACCGCATCGATGCCCGTGTTCTTGCGTCCTCCTGCAACATAGACTTCCCACTTGTTAGGATTGCCTGCGACTTGTTTCGCATCGATCGCACACAGGATCGCCTGTGTGCCGAACGCTGCAGCAGCTGTGGTGATGAGCGTAGGATCGGCGATCGCCGCTGAGTTCACGGACACCTTGTCGGCGCCGGCGGCGATCATCGTGCGGATGTCGGCAACGCTGCGGAATCCGCCGCCCACGCAATAGGGGAGGTGTAGCTCTTCGCTTGCGCGCGAAGCCATGTCGATCGTGGTTGCACGGCCGTCGCTCGTGGCGGTGATGTCGAGGAAGATCACTTCGTCGGCTTTTTGTTCGTCGTAGCGTTGAGCGAGCTCGATCGGATCACCCGCATCGCGCAGGTTCACGAAGTTCACGCCTTTGACAACGCGGCCGTCTTTCACATCCATGCAGGGGATGACGCGCTTAGTGAGCATGGTTGCCCTCGCAATTCTTGCTGCAATGGGTCATGCCGTTCATCTGGGCTTTCATGGTAGCGTTGTGGCAAAGTGCGAGGGCAAGTGAAACATCGAGCGTGCCCTCGTAGACCGCACGTCCGGCGATCACGCCTTCGATGCTGCTTGCAACGGGTGCAAGCTGTTCGATATCGGCGATGCTCGCTACACCGCCCGATGCGATCACAGGGTGGCCGAAGACTTGCGCGAGGTGCACGTAGGTATCCACATCGAGGCCAGTCTGCATGCCGTCTTTGCTGATGTCGGTATAGACCAGATGCTGGAATCCGAGGTCGCGCATTTGGGCGATGAGCGTTTCTGCAGCCACGCCGCTGCCGCCCATCCAGCCATCGACCGATACTTCGCCGTTGCGCGCATCGACTCCAGCGGTGAGCATGGTGGGGAACTTCGCAATGGCTTCACGGGTGAAGTCGAGATTGGAGATGAGTGAGGTGCCCAGAACGACGCGATTCACGCCGGCATCCCAGATGCGCTGGAGGGTGTCCATGGTGCGGATGCCTCCTCCTATCTCGACCTTGAGCATCGTTTTCGCGAGGATGTCCTCGATGAGGGGTAGATTCGACGGATTTCCCGAGCGCGCACCGTCCAGGTCGACCACATGGATCCATTCGGCACCCATCTCTTCGAAAGCTTTTGCCTGGTCGATGGGGCTATCGTTATACACGGTGACGGCGTTGTAGTCGCCTTTTGCCAGGCGAACGACCTTGCCTTCTAGGATATCGATTGCGGGAAGTAGCTGCATAGTTGCTCCTCTTTAGTAGGTGCGGGTTGTTCGATCGCGGCAGGATCATTCCAAGCGCGAAGCGAGATCGACGAAATTCTTAAGTACGCGCGCGCCTGCATCGGACGACTTTTCCGGATGGAATTGAACCGCGAAGATGCGATCGCCTACCTGCACGGCAGCTGGGAACGTGATCGAATGGGTGGTCGTAGCGATGGTAGCATTGCTCTCGGGCGCAATATAGCTGTGGGTGAAATAGAAGTATTCACCATTAGGGATGCCTGCGAAAAGCGGGCTTGCACTGGCGCCTTCGGCGAACTCGATCGAATTCCAGCCTACATGCGGAATCTTGTAGGCCTTGCCGGTGCTGTCTTGCGCGGGCATACGTTTGGCGATGCCGTCGATAATACCGAGACCAGGCATCGTGCCGTGTTCGGCATGTTCGGTGCCGCCCTCGAAGAGCAGATGTTCGCCCAGGCAGATGCCCAGAAAAGGAGTTCCTTTGGCAAGCGCAGCGCGAATCGCTTCCATCTGGCCCGTTTGTTGCATGGTCGCGGAAGCATCGGCGAAGGAGCCAACACCAGGGAGTACGAGCGCATCAGCCGTGCGGATCACTTCAGGATCATCGGTGATATGAGCATCGCCACCTACATGGGTAAGCCCGCGTTCAACGCTCTTCAGATTGCCTTTGCAGTAATCGATGACCGCGATCATGCGAGCGTACCTTTGGTGCTCGGCAGTTGGTCGGCTGCGCGTGGATCGATCTCGAGCGCTTGGCGCAGCACGCGCCCTGTTGCTTTGAAGGCCGCCTCGATGAGGTGATGTGCGTTCTCGCCCTTGAAGGAAACGAGGTGGAGCGTGATGCCCGCGTTCGTTGCGAATGCGATGAAGAATTCTTTAGCAAGCGAAGAATCGAACAGGCCCATCATGGCAGGTGGGATAAGGATATCGAAGTGCATCTGGCCGCGTCCTGAAATATCAAGGGCGGCCATCACGAGCGCTTCATCCATTGGCACTGCTTGGGAAGCAAAGCGGGTGATGCCAAGCTTGTTGCCCATGGCTTCGGCAAGTGCTTGGCCGAGCACGATGCCCACGTCTTCGACTGTGTGGTGCGCGTCGACCTCAAGATCGCCCTTCGCTTTCACGGTGAGGTCGAACAAACCGTGGCGCGCGAACGCATCGAGCATGTGGTCGAAGAACGGGATGCCCGTGTCGATATCGGTCTTGCCCGTGCCGTCGATCTCAAGTGTAAGCGAGATATCGGTTTCTTTCGTGGTGCGCGTGATGGTTGCGGTTCGTGAAGCCATGTTCGTATCCTTTGAAGAGAGGTCCTTCTACGTATTATCAGGGTTTGCGGTGAGTTCGCGCAATGCTTCGATGAGTGCGCGGTTTTCCTCTTCGGTGCCTACCGTGATGCGTAGGCAATTCTCGAGGCTGGGTGCTGAGGAAAAGTCGCGCACGAGAATGCCGCGCTCAAGCAACTGCTTCCAGATGCGATGAGCTTGCGGGATGCGCACGAGGATGAAGTTCGCTTGCGAAGGATAGACTTCGGTGCCGGGAAGCGCGGCAAGTTCCTCAAGCAAGACCGTGCGCTCGCGCTTGATCGCTTCGATGCCAGGCTCGAGCAGCGCGCGGTTCTCGTAGACGGTCATGCCGATAGCTTGTGAGACCGCATCGACCGAATAGGGCTGACGTACCTTGATGAACTCGCGAATGACCTGCGGATTTGCCAGCACATAGCCAAGGCGTACGCCGGCAAGAGCATAGGCCTTCGAGAAGGTCTTCAGCACGACCAAGTTGGAATAGCGATCCAGGTAGGGAATCATGCTTTCGCCGCCGAATTCGCCATATGCTTCGTCGACCATGACAAGCGTGTCGCTCGTTTCGAGGAGCTTTTCGATGAACGCGGGTGAGGTAATGTTCCCTGTAGGGTTGTTCGGGGAGGTGAGGATCGCATAATCGATATCGCCTTGCGCAACTCGTGCAAGGATGGCTTCTTCGTCGAGCGAGAAATCGTTCTCGCGCGGAATGGAGACGACCTGCGTATCGGTGAGCACAGCGTTCGCCTCGTAGACCGAGAACGTAGGCGGGCAGGTGAGCATCGTGCGTCCTGGGCCGCCCCAGCACAGTGCGAAATCGAAGAGCAGCTCATCGCCGCCATTGCCCATGAGCACGTATTCGCGGTCGTATCCCCATGCTTGGCCGATGAGCTCGCGCAAAGGATTTGCGAGCGGATCAGGATAGCGATTGAGATCGATCTGCGCGATCGCAGCTTCGATCTTGGCTTGCACTTCATGGGGGAGCGGACGGGGGTTCTCGTTCGCCGAGATCATGACGCGCGCCGGCAGATATTTGGGATCGTAAGGTTCGATTTCGGCGATCTGTGGGCGTGGAGCACGGTAGCCGTTCGCATCTGTTGGCATGATTAGTCCTTTGTCTGCTCAGCAGAGGCGTCTGTGCTGTTGGCGTTTGCAGGAACGCGGCCTTGTTCCATGAGCTCCATGCGCAAGCGTACGCTTTGAGCATGTGCCCAGAGTCCTTCGTGATCGGCGATGGTTTCGATCGCGCGTGCATCATTCTTGAGCGCTGCGGCAGAATACTGGATCACGCTCGATTTCTTCACGAATTCGTCAACCGAAAGCGGGGAAGCGTAGCGTGCGGTACCGCCCGTTGGTAGCGTATGGTTCGGTCCTGCCACATAATCGCCCACTGCTTCAGGGGTCCATTCGCCCATGAAGATCGCGCCTGCGTTGCGAATTTGTCCGAGCAGTTCCATGGGGCGCGAAACGTGCAGTTCAAGGTGCTCTGGTGCGATCACGTTGATCGTTTGGAGCGCTTGGGCGAGCGAATCGCAGATAACGATGAGCCCCTTGTCAGTAAGGGATGACATCGTGATCTCCTTGCGCGTCGAGCTCTCGACGGTCTTCTGGATTGCGTTCTCGACCGCATCAGCGTAGGCTTCGGAGAATGTGACCAAATAACAGCTGGCCAGCGGGTCGTGTTCGGCTTGTGCCATAAGGTCGACCGCGACCAGTTCGGGAAGCGCGGTTTCATCAGCAAGCACGCACACCTCTGAAGGACCAGCGATCATGTCGATACCCACATCGCCCGAGACGATCTTCTTCGCTGCGGCTACGAACGCATTGCCGGGACCGGTGATCTTCGCGACCTTCTGGATGCTTTCGGTTCCGTAAGCCAGTGCACCGATAGCTTGCGCGCCGCCAACGGAATAGATCTCGGTAACGCCGGCGATGCGGCAGGCTTCTAGGATTGCGGGATCGAGCGAGCCATCTTTGGTAGGAGGGGTGACGCACACGATGCGCTTCACGCCAGCTACTGCGGCAGGGATCGCATTCATCAGCACGGATGAGGGATAGAGCGCGCGCCCGCCCGGAACGTAGATACCCACGGAATCGAGCGGCTCGACCTTCGCACCTACGAGCGCGCCATCTTCACGGATGGTGAACCAGCTCTGCTGCTTCTGACGTTCATGGAAATCGCGAATCTGCTTTGCAGCCTGGCGCAGTGCCTGTGAAACCTCTGGATCAACGCGGGTGATCGCTTCATCGATCGCGGTATCGCTTACGCGAAAGTTCTCGATCTCCACGCCGTCGAATTGCTTCGTGTAGGCGCGCAACGCCGCATCGCCCTGGGTGCGCACTGTCTCGATGATCTCGGTCGCAGCGGTGAGGGCGTGCGCATCGAACGCGCCCACGCGTTGAAGTTGGTCTTCCGAAAAGATCTCTCCAGGTTTCAGAATGATGCGTCTCATCTAGTTCTCCTTGTTGGCTTGACGCAGCGCTTGTGCAAGTGCTGCGACGCGGGGATTCGTGCGGTATGAACAGGGGTTGGCGAAGAAGCGCGCCGTTGATGCGAGCACGTCTTCAACAACGACCAGGTTGTTTTCGCGCAGGGTGGTTCCGGTGGCAGTGATATCGACGATCTGCTCGGCCATGCCGGTGATGGGAGCGAGCTCGATATTGCCGTGCAGCTTCACGATCTCGACCTGCTTGCCCTGCTTGTCGAAGTGTGAGCGGGCGATGTGCGGGTATTTCGTGGCGATGCGTATCGAGCCAAGTTCGCGGTAGCGTTTCTCGACCGCTTCGGAGGTTCCTGCGGATTCCGCTACCACGAAGCGACAACCGCCGAATTCGAGGTCAACTAGTTCGACCACATCGGTGCGAGCTTCAACGAGCGAGTCTTCGCCGCAGATGCCGCAGTCAGCGGCGCCAAGGGCTACGAAAACCGGTGCGTCGGTGGGGCGCACGATGATGTACTCGACATCGCCGTTGCGCAGCATGAGCGTGCGGCCAGCATCGGCAAGGCCGTCCACGTTGAGGCCAGCGGCATCAAGCGCTGCGATCGCATCTTCGTTGAGCGAACCTTTGGGAACTGCGATGCGCAAGGGGTGCGGAGCGGCGGCTTTTTCGAGAGCGAAGGCTTCCATCACCTGTTCGAGATAGAAGCTGAAACCTGCGGCAGGAACCTTCGCACCGCCATAGGCCGCGACCAAGTTGTCGTAACGGCCACCACCGCCGATAGGAGAGCCAAGGCCGGGTTCGTAGGCTTCGAACACGATGCCCGTGTAATAGTCGAACGAGCTCATGACCGTGAAATCGATCAGCACGACTTCGCCAAGCCCGCGTTCGACCAGCAGATCGTAGAGCGCTTCGAGTTCATCGACCCCTTCGCTGCAACCGAGCGGTGCAAGGAGCGCGCGAATTTTGCCGAGTGCTTCTTTTTGACCGCGCAGCATAGGCAGCTGTGCGAGTGCGCCAATGGCGGCCTGGTTGCCTTCGGCGGTTTTCGTGAGGTTATCGAGTGCTACGAAGTTCGAGGTATGGAACGCACGATAGACTGCGTTTTCCCAGTCAGCATCCATCTGGCAGCAAGAGACAAGATCGCGCAGCACGCGTGCAGAACCGAGGGCGATGCGGTATTCGCTGATGCGTGTTTCCGCGAGCGCTTCGGAGAAGAGCGTGATGATGTTCGCATCGGCTTCTACGCCGGACTCGCCAAGGCATTCAACGCCCATCTGCGTGAGTTCGCGGGCTGCTGCTTCAGCGGTCTTCTCGCGGAAGACACGCTGGGTGTAGCGCAGTTTGACGGCGGGATCGAACAAAGTGATGCGGGTGGCGCACATGCGTGCGATCTGCATCGTGACATCGGGGCGCATGGCCAGAAGATCGCCGCGCGAGTCGAAAAGCTTGAAGGGGGAGGCAGGAACGTGTCCACCTGCTTCCATCACCTCGAGCACCTCGAGCGTAGGGGTTTCGATGGGGGAATAGCCGTGGCGTGCGAAGCATTGCTGCACGCGATAGGTGAGGTCTTCGCGGACGAGCGCTTCGTCACTGATCACGTCGCGAAAGCCGATAGGGGTTACGTAATTCATCGTTTGTTGGGCCACCTTTTAATTGCTAGAATAAGAGCGAGTCAATACTTTAGCACAGTAGAGTGATAAAGTAACGCTCTTCATATCCTCTTCACTCTTTCAATATAGCGACAAACGTGCAAAACAGTGGGGAACATTAGGCGAGAGCAGCGGATTAAAGCTATAATATGAGCTGAAAACTCGCTTTGAACACAAAAGCACGCCCTAAAGGAGGCCATCGTGTCATTCACTAATATTCTCGTTCCGTACGACGGATCCGATCACGCCAAAGAAGCGCTTCGTGAAGCGATGAAGATGGTCGAGGGCAATACCGATGCGTCGATCCATGTTGCTGAGATCAGCGCGCCTCCGCAAGACCTTGTATTCAGCAGCTTCAATCAGACTGGTTTCGGCATGGGCGTTTCGCTTGTTTCCAAGGAAGACTTCGCCGATGCGGTGCAGGAACGCACTGAAGAGAGCGATAAGAAGCTCGAGGCTGATGTGGCTGATATCGTGAAGGATTTCAAGGGCAACCTTACTGTTGAAGTGATCTACGGCATCTACACGGTCGAGACCATCATCGAGACGGCGCAGCGCTACGAATGTGATCTGATCTGCATGGGTTCGCGCGGTTTGGGTGCGATCCGCGGCATGCTCGGCTCGGTCAGCTTCGGCGTGTTGCGTAATTCCGACATTCCTGTGCTCGTTTGCAAATAGGGACGTGTTATTTGCGTTATAAGTTAGAGTTCCCTCGTCTAGAGAAACGGCTGGATGCATTGTTCCAGCCGTTTGTATTTCAGTAGAAAAATAAGCTAGATAGAGTTGTTCTCTTGCGCGGGAAGTTTGCTTATGGTCTCTTAATCAAGATTCCAATCAATAGAGAGTGTATCGAGGAAGCTATTAAGAAGATGTTCGCTACTGGCGGCGATTTCAATATCGTACATGTTGCTTTTTGCGATAGCATAGACAACTTCCAGATCCTCTTCTTCGTAGTCCGAACCCATATTCCAAGGATACTCTGAGTTGTAATAAGTGACTTTGCATGAGTATTTATAGCGATCGAAAGTTATCCCATCGCGTTCCTCTTGACTGAGGGCTGTCCAATTTCCTTCTGTGACAAGATGGTGAGCGTATTGCGAGTGCTCGGTTTTTACCAGAGCTACTATGTCAGGCGTTAAAAAAGGGACTGATCTGTTTTCGTATTTATCCGTATGAGGATTGGTAAGCATGAAGAAAATGAAACCATCTTCGGGATCAATGCTGTTTTCATAGTAAGCGAACGAGCTATACCTATCAGAACCGGTGAGCGTGTCATATGTTGTCCAGTTCGTTTTAACGTTGTAGTGAGCCACTGGACCCCATTCGGTTTCCATCGTGATTTCTTGCTGCAAGGGTATTTTGTTGGGGCCACAGCCGCATAACGCAAACGTAAGTACGCATGCACTCAAAAAAGCTACTGCATAGGGCAGGATGTGTTTCTTCAGGCGCTGCATAGTTCTGCCTTTTCGGAATGCTTAACAGTAATTGCTTTATCTTCTATATGATAGGTAATAAGCAAGCGAGAAGAGTACGTTTAATAGGACAATGGGGAAAGATCGATTATACCCATCTGATAAGAGCAGAGTGCACCATTGGTGAGCTAAATGATTATTTAGCTGCGTAACATCGATTTCCGAAACGTCGATTTCACCAGACATGAGCTTTGGGAGTAACGAATTTCTAAGCTCAACAAAGCGAACATTTTCTTTGGCATTTGCAACGATTTGCAGCCTCATTGGCTCAGCAACTTTTGAGAATTCGATTAGATCAGTCTCGTACGGTAGCGCGACATCTAAAGCTTCCAAATCGGCTTTTCCCATGTGCGCAACCGTAGTTCCTGTTGCATAATTTTGAATGAATTCAAGAAGAGGCTTAAGGGCAAATAGTAAATAGCTAGGAGTAACTGCTGTTTTAGTTGCCGGCGCAAAATAGCAAACTCGTTGATTTAGAACTGCCCTTTCACCAAGCCACAAAATTGGAGTGAACTCTGCATCCATGCCTGCAACTACGAAGCCCGGTTCTATGAAAGTACGTTTAGGATGGTCTTCAGTAGTATAAAACTGTGGTGAAAATGTACTAAGATCACGAATCCTGATCAGCGGATATCCTTCTTTCTTTTCATTAAACAGAGAAGACTTAAAAGGTGCGCCGTAGATTACATCTGCAATGTCGTAAATGCTTCCGATTTTTGGATCGTTATAGTTAAAGTGTTTGTTGAAGAGGGCTTGCATGCATTCAACTAAATAATCATTTAGCTAAAGTACCTCTTAATTGCATTATCGAAACAATTCATCATGAGAGCCAGTTCTTTGCATCAGGGCAATTCCAGCAAAGGTTCTCCAGATCAAAAGCCAATCTCCCGCATTGCAGACATGACACTCTGAACTTCCTTGCCATTTGCCGCCAAGCATATGCATGTTGTGTCTGTTTCGTAGCTTTTCAAGCGCTTGTGGTGAGTTTTCAATAATCAGATCGATCACCTCTGCTAAAGGTTGATCGTCAATATGTTTTTTCTTCAGGCGCTTCACATCGCGCTGAAACGCTGGAGAGAATTGGGCGTTTAGACGAGCCATTTTGATTAACCTTTGATCGCGGCATCAAGGAGTTCACGTCCTGAAGTAAAGGAACGGCCAGTTCCTCCAGAAGCAATGATTTCATCAGCCTCTCGAATACTTAGCAAACTTTCTTCGTTCGGTTCTGGATAGGAAAGCTTTAAGGGAATGCGGTTTTCACGTACGATTTGCCGATAAAAAGCTCGGGTTACTGATGATAGATCGAACCCAAAGTCTTCGACAATTCTCGCAGCCTCTTTCTTTGTTTGATCATCCACTCGGATAGTTACAGAAGCCATGATACAAACCCTCCTATTGTAAGACAATTACATTATATCGCCTTACAACTATCATTCAAGTATACACAGCTCAAACATCACCACTTCTCCAATCCTGAATCGGAAGGACATATTATGGAATCAACTATCAATGCAATTCTTTCTCAAATGCAAGCGTTACTCACTAGTCATCAACTTAAACATCTAACTGAAGTTCTTCGCATACACCTAAAAGACTCCACTTCGCCAAATAGTTATGATGCTCCTGACGATATCCTTCCTTCGTTTCTCACGGCCAAAGAAGTTGAAGGTTGTTCGCCTAAAACACTTGAGTATTATCGAAACACTCTTTCTATGATGAATGATGCGTTGAATAAACCTTACACGCAAATTGATAGCAATGATCTGCGTAAATATCTTAATGACTATGAACGAAAACGCGGGGCAAGCAAGGTGACTATCGATAATATTCGACGCATTATGTCAAGCTTCTTCTCTTGGCTAGAAGACGAAGACTACATCGTTAAAAGCCCAGTACGACGAATTCACAAAGTAAAAACCGCTACTGTCACCAAAGAGGTATTAAGCGATGAGGACCTTGTTGTGCTGCGTGATAGCTGCAGCACGAAGCGCGATCTGGCTATTGTTGAGTTATTGTCTTCGACAGGTATGCGTATCGGAGAGCTAGTTCGACTTGATAGAGAAGACATAAATCTTTATGAACGAGAGTGCGTTGTTACTGGCAAAGGAAACAAACAAAGACCTGTTTATTTTGATGCGAAAACAAAGCTGCACTTGAAACGATACTTAGATTCGCGCTGCGATTCTAATCCAGCATTGTTTATATCCCTTACGGGAAAACCTAAACGCGTCACAATCGGTGCCATAGAGACAAGACTTCGCAAGCTGGGGCTGTCAACGGG
>OCHK01001314.1_pt1 | contig 19869 bp, 15 predicted proteins | sample 1538551 | NCBI WGS metagenome assembly OCHK01 (sample SAMN04571707, study PRJEB22368) | human gut metagenome | biome: human gut; material: stool | host: Homo sapiens | place: Luxembourg | collected 2012-08-31
ATTAAGCTGTTCCCTGCGGCTGAACCAGCAGACCCTGGACGGCGCCAACGCGCCCCAGCTGCGCACGATCGGATCATCATAATTCAGGATCACGATATCCTCCGGCCGCTGCTTTTTAAAAATATTGCATTTAGCCTCGCCATAAGCCGCCATCGTATGATGACGGTCCAAATGGTCAGGCGTAAGATTCAAAATCACCGCTACATCCGGGCGGAACTCACGCACGCCCTCCAGCTGAAAACTGGAAAGTTCAGCTGCAAGCCAGGCGTCAGGCCCTAAATTTTCGACTTCCTTGGATAATGCCTGCCCAATATTACCGCCGACAGCCGTTGGTACAGGTAAAGTCTGCAGCATTTCCCCAACTAAAGTCGTCGTTGTTGTTTTTCCATTGGTCCCGGTGATACCTATGATATGCCCGTCATAACTGCGATAAGCAGCCTCCACCTCACTAATGACCTCTATTCCCAGCTGACTGGCCCTGTCCGTCAACGGATTAGCCAGCGGGATCCCAGGCGATAAAACGATCTGCTCTACCTCTGCCAGCAAAGCCTCGCCGTTACCACAGAACAATCCGCCGCCCTGCTGTTGCAGCAGTGCGCGCAGCCCGCTGTCTATCTCTGTTTCACGGTCGCTGTACAAAAGCACTCTGCAGCCTTGTTTTGCCAAAGCATCAGCAGCTCCGCAGCCGCTGATACCAGTTCCATATACTAAAACAGTCTTTGCCATTAGCAGCCGCCTCCATTCCCCAGACACCACAGTCCGATACCGATCAGGCACAGCAACAAACTGCCGCCTGCAAAAACCTTCACGACCTTTGTTTCCTTCCAGCCGCCCAACTCAAAATGGTGATGGATAGGCGTCATACGGAAAATACGCTTGCCGCCGGTCTTTTTGAAATAACCGACCTGGATGATCACCGAAGCAGCTTCCATAACATAAACACCGCCCAGAATGATCAGCAGCAGCTCCGTCCGTGTCAGCAAAGCCAAAGCGGCAATGCCGCCGCCTAACGCCAACGACCCGGTATCGCCCATAAAAACCTTCGCCGGATAACGGTTGAACAATAAAAAGCCCAGACAGGCGCCAGTCAAACTCAAAGCAAACATGCTGAGATCCATACTGCCAGCCTGATAAGCAATATAAGCATAAGCAAGCGTCACCGGCACTGTTACCGAAGCCGCCAGTCCGTCCAATCCATCAGTAAGATTAACGGCATTGGTAGTGGCTACTAAAAGTAAAAACGCCAGCACATAATATAAACTGCCCAAAGGAACCGTCAGCGCCGTGCCCGGGATATTCAAGCCCAGATCGGCCTGCGGCTGTAATTCCAGATAATAAACATAAGCTCCGGCCAGCAGAAATTGTAAAAACAGCTTCTGTTTGGCGGTAAGCCCCAGGTTACGTTTCATAACCACTTTGATATAGTCGTCGATAAAGCCGATCAGTGCGTGACCGAAAGTCAGCAGCAAAGCGATCAATACCGCCGGCGTCAGCCTGCACCAAACCAATACAGCGGCTAGTACCGCCGTCAGCATCATCAGGCCGCCCATTGTCGGCGTACCGCTCTTTTTCTGATGCGCCTGCGGTCCGCAGTCACGGATACTCTGACCAAACTTCAACTTATGCAGCAGCGGTATCAGCACCGGCCCGCTGGCCGCGCAGATCACAAAAGACGTCGCCAATGCTCCCCAAAGGCTGTAATCCATTTTCTATCAATCTCCAAACTTATAGCTGTTTATTTTGAAACACTAACTCTAAAAGTGAATCTACCTGCATCGAGTGCGAACCCTTTAAAAGCACTATGTCGTGCGGCTGCAGAAGGCTATCAAGCAGCCGGGCCGCTTCGTCACGTCCGGCGCACCAATAAGCCGTTCCGCCCAAAGCCTCCACCGCCGCCGTAATCGCCCTGGCTTCTTCACCATAAGCAATCACCACATCGGTCTTTTCCCGCACGGCAAACTGCCCCACCCTGCGGTGTGAATCAGAAGAAATATCGCCCAGCTCCAACATATCTGCCAAAACTGCGATCGTCCGCGCTCCAGGCGATGCCTTCTTTGCCTCATGCAAAGTTTTTAAAGCAGCTTCCATCGAAGCCGGGCTGGCGTTATATGCGTCATTGATCACCGTCAGCGTACCTGCGCGCACTATTTCCTGACGACTTCCTGTCAGTTTTGCTGTCCTTAAAGCTTTAGCGCTGTCATTTAATTTTACACCAAAAACAGCACCTACTGCAATCGCGGCCAAAGCATTTTGTACATTATGCTCGCCAATAAAGGGCATATCCACTTCCGTACGCTCGCCCGACCTGCTGTCAATACAGGTAAATACACTTCCCTGAGCCGTTGTTACCACATTATCGCCGCGGAAAGTAGCCTTACCAGCATAACCATAAGTCACGACCTGCGCTTTAGTCTTATCGGCCATCGCCGCCACGTACTCATTATCGGCATTAAGCACCGCCACCTGCTGTGCCGTCAGCTCTTCAACGATCTCTCCTTTGGCTCTGGCAATGTTTTCCATACTGCCCAGCAGCTCCATATGCGTTTCACCGACATTAGTCACCACGGCTACATCAGGCTCCGCGATCTCGCACAGCTCCCTGATCTGTCCCAGACCACGCATACCCATTTCCACAACAGCGATCTCTGTGTCAGGCTGAACGCTCAGCAGCGTCTTCGGCAAACCGATCTCGTTATTAAAATTGCCCTGAGTTTTTACTACTTTGAATTTAGTCGCCAGACAGGCGGCGATCATGTCTTTAGTAGAAGTTTTACCATTAGAACCGGTAACCGCCACCACTTTCAACTGCTTGTGCCGCAACCTGTAGGCATGGGCTATCTGCTGATAAGCAAGCAGCGTATCCTCAACAGTTATCACCACAGTCCCCGCCGGCAGCTCCGGCACAGGTTTAGATACCAGCACCGCCGCAACCCCGTGTTCCAAAGCCATTTGACAATAAGCATGCCCGTCAAAACGCTCGCCGCACAAAGCTACAAAAAGCTCGCCCCTGCTCTCTACCCGTGAATCAGTAGTAATACCGCTGAAAACCAGCTCCCGCATATTTTCACAACGGCCGCCTGTCGCCGCCATTATTTCCTGCAAGCTCAACATATGATCACCTTTTCTTCCAGTATTCCTGTACCACTTCACGATCATCAAAGTGGATAGTTTTATCTGCCAGAATCTGATAATTTTCATGCCCCTTACCGGCTATCATGATCACATCATTCGCAGCTGCCTCAGCCAGGGCATGACAAATAGCCTCCCTGCGGTCCGCGATCAGCTCAACGCTCTTCCCGTCCGGTACCTCCTGCAGTGCCGCCGCGATCTCGGCAATGATAGCAGCCGGGTCCTCAGTACGGGGATTGTCAGAAGTGACTACGATCTTATCAGCCAGCTCCAAAGCGATCCTGCCCATGATCGGCCGCTTTTTATTATCACGGTCGCCGCCGCAGCCAAACACTACCCACAGTTTCCCTTCCGTGATACTGCGCGCAGTCTTCAGCACATTTTCCAACCCGTCAGGAGTATGGGCATAATCAACGATAACGGTATAAGGCTGCCCTGCTTCCACTAACTGGAAGCGTCCCGGCACGCCGTCAAAACCATTTAAAACCTCAACGATCGTTTTTTTATCGATCCGTTCAGCCAAAACAGCCGCTACCGCCGCCATGACATTATAAACATTGAACTCGCCTGTGATTTTCAGCAGCAGATCCAGCTCACCGGCCGGAGTATGCAGCTGTAAACGCATTTGTTTGGCTTCCACTTTAAAAAACAACGGATAAATATCATTATCACGTCCTTCGCCATACGTCAGCACCTTTGTTTTGGTACGGGCGCGCAAAATCGGCGAACTGGCATCATCCATGTTGAAAATTGCCGTTTTGTTCTCTTTTTTACCTTCGTGCAGATGCTCAAACAACAAGCCTTTAGCATCACGATAATTTTCCAGAGTTTTATGAAAATCCAAATGATCCTGCGTGATATTAGTCAAAACGGCGGTGTCATATTCGCAGCCTGCCACACGCTTCAGCGCCAGCGCATGCGAAGAAACCTCCATCACCACATATTCGCAGCCAGCCTGCTTCATTCTGTATAAAGCACGCTGCAGATCGACCACGTCGGGAGTGGTATTATGCGCCACGATCGCCTCATCCTCGATCATGATATTGATAGTGCCAATAAGACCCACCTTAAAACCGGCACGCCGCAAAATAGCACGCACGATATTGGTAGTAGTAGTTTTGCCATTCGTCCCCGTCACACCGATCATCCGCATCGTTTTACCGGGATAATCATAGAAAAAAGGAGCTGCCGCTTCCATACCTGTTCTGGTATCGGCCACCTGCAAAAGCGTCAGTCCTGCCGGGCAGACCTCTGGTATATCTTCGACTAAAGCAGCAACAGCACCGGCCTCAGCAGCCTGCGCCAAATATTTATGTCCATCCACATGCGCGCCCTTCAGGCAGATAAACAGGCTTCCGGCCTGTACCTCACGCGAATCAGCAGTCACATCAGTAATGATCTTGTCAACATTGCCAATAACCTGTACTTCCGGCAGTACAGCCACGATTTCCTGTAAAGTCTTTTGCATACGGCATACCTCCAAAAGTGAAAGGGCAGCCTATATACAGGCTGCCTTCTAAAATCTTCATATATTATAGCATATTTTTAGTAAGAAGGCGATGAAATGATTATTTTGCATAAGCATAGCCGTCATAAGCAACTTTGCGGCTATCAGCCTTCACATAGATATTATTGCGGGCCACTGTCATCCCCAGTTGTTTTTCAGCGATACTGGTGATCCTTTCAGGACCTTTCAGCTGCTCGACTTCGATTTTCATTTCAGAATTTTTCAGCAGCAGCGTTGCCTCCTGCTGCTTCAAAGAAACAAGCGCATCTCCGGTACGGACCAGGCTTTCACTGCGCGCGACCGCAGTAAAATAAACCGCCATTACAAGCAATACCAGCACGGCAGCACGGCGACGCACAAGTCTATAGTCAACCTTCCTGACTTTGCGGACCCGCTCGACGGGTCTTTCGTATTCAATTTCTTCCCATGCGTAATTATCATACTTACGTGCTAACATGCTTTACCCTCCAAATCAGCGTTTGATCGCATAACGTAACCGTGCGCTGCGCGAACGCGGATTCATCTCTATTTCCGCGTCGCTGGGAACAATGTTCCCCGCTTTCTTCACCAGCGGCTTTCTGCCGCAAACACAAACCGGAAGCTGCGGCGGGCAAATACAGCCCTTCGCCAGCTGAGCCAGTGTCTGTTTCACAATCCTGTCTTCTAAAGAATGAAAAGTGATCACGCCGATCCGTCCACCGCTTTTTAAGCGTTCGACCGCCTGCGTTACAACCTTTTCCAAAATATTCAGTTCATCATTGACTTCGATACGGATCGCCTGAAACGTACGTTTTGCCGGATGCGGACCATCCTGCCGCGCTCCCCTGGGAATAGCCTTTTTGATCACATTCACCAGTTCAAAAGTCGTTTCAAGAGGTTTTTCAGCCCGTTCCTTAACGATAAACTGAGCAATTCTTTTACTCCAGCGTTCTTCACCATAACGGTAAATGATCTCCGCCAGTTCCTCTTCTTTATAATGATTTACTATATAATAAGCGTCTTTTTTGCTGTCCTTATCCATCCTCATATCAAGCGGGCCGTCATGCATATATGAAAACCCACGTTCCGGTGTGTCCAGCTGATAGGAAGAAACCCCCAGATCAAAAAAGATACCATCGATCTTATCGATACCCAGACCGTCTAAAACATCGCCGAAATCCTTAAAATTTGACTTGGCGATTTTTATTTTACAGGGCAGCCCCTGTAATCTGGCACTTGCAGCTGCAATAGCGTCATCGTCCTGATCGATCGCGACCAGCGTGCCCCGCTCACTGAGCTGCATGGCGAACCCTTTGGAATGTCCTGCACCACCCATGGTGCAGTCCACATAAATTCCATCTTTATCAGTTATCAGCCAGTCGATACTCTCGTCCAGCAATACACTTTTATGTACAAAGTCCATTGTCACGGCCGCCTGTCCTTAGATTCCTAAATCAAGATCTGCCAGCTGTTCGGCCAACTCGCCCACATCTTCGGCATTCTCTTCGTTATATGCGTTCCAGCGCTCGGCATCCCAAATCTCTGCCCGGTTGCCAACGCCGACAATAACAGCGTTTTTATCCAGCCCGGCAAACTCACGCAGATTGGCAGGCAAAAGCACCCTGCCCTGTTTATCGCACTCGCCTTCAGCCGCACCGCCAAAAAAGAAACGGTTAAAATCACGGGCCCCCTTACGAGTCATCGGCAAAGAATTAAGCTTTGCTTCCAAAAGACGCCACTGCTCAAGATCATAAACAAACAAGCAGCCGTCCAGCCCTTTTGTTAAAACAAACTTTGTTCCCAAAGCTTCACGGAGCTTTACAGGCATGAAAAGGCGTCCTTTTGCATCAAGGCTATGTTGAAATTCTCCCATTAACATTTTTAGACACCCTCCCCTCCACTTTGCTCCACTTTTCACCATTATAACCTCATTTTTGTGAAATTACAACATTTTTTTACTAATATATAAGAAATTATATAAAAAAAACTTCCGCAAGCCTTAGCTTGCGGAAGTTTAAATCTTTTCAATATTAATAATTAGTACATCTCAGCTCAAAATAGCCCTGCGGATGATCGCAGACCGGACATTTTTCAGGAGCTTTTTCAGCTACGACGATCCTGCCGCAGTTGCTGCAGATCCAAACCTGTTTCTCTTCACGTTTGAACACTCTGTCATTTTCGATATTGGCGAGCAGTGCCAGATATCTTTCCTCATGTTCTTTTTCGATCTTGGCAACTTCTTCAAAGAGAAAAGCAATTTTATCAAAACCCTCTTCTCTTGCTTCTTTGGCAAAACCTGCATACATATCGGTCCATTCATAATGCTCGCCGGCAGCAGCATCTTTCAGATTGGCCATAGTATCAGGCAGGCTGGCGTGCGGAATACCGCCGCTCATCAAAATCTTAAACCAGATTTTGGCATGCTCCTTCTCGTTGCCCGCAGTCTCTTCAAAAATAGAAGCGATCTGGTTATAGCCTTCTTTTTTAGCGATACCTGCATAGTAAGTATATTTATTTCTCGCTTCAGATTCACCTGCGAACGCGGTATGCAAATTAGCTTCTGTTTTACTTCCTTTAAATTCCATTGGAAACTCCTCCTTTAAAACAATTTTTTATTATACAGCCCGTTGCGGGCGTATGTGCTCAGTTCTTTTCCTTGGCTTCCAGCTTCTGGCATTCAGGGCATACACCATTAAAAACGACATCATGGTCTTCCATTCTGAACCCGGTCACTGCTCCTACTTTTTCGTCCAGACCTTCAATATAATCCATATTCTCAACATTCATAAACATCCCGCAATGAGTACACTTAATATGATAATGCCTGCTCAGGATATGGTCAAAACGGTCAGCACCGCTGGGTACGGAAACCTTGCCCAAAAGGCCGCTTTCAACCAGTGAATTAAGATTTCTATACACAGTACCCTTGCTTATATCAGGATATTCCATTGTAATACGGTCATATACTTCTTCGGCAGTGGGGTGATCTGCTAAAAATCTTACAGCAGCTATAACAAGCTGTCTTTGGATAGTATTTCTCTTCGTCATATATACCTCTCCTATCGAAACTTATTCTTAATTAGAATTATACACCCAAGTAAATTGTTGTCAAGTGTTTTCACTATTTTTTCACCCGCTGAAACAGTATTTTCAGCAGCCGGTGCGGTGGTTGTTTTTGCAAATTGCGAAATCAATATCGATAAGTTTTTTTCATAAAATAGTACTTAAACAAATCAGATAATTTATAAAGAAATTTGCTTCATTGACAACAAAGAAGCAGGCGACGTATAATTTATGCAGCGGCTAACCGCACCAACACAAGTATTTCAAACAAATAACACATATATCGAGGTCCATATGCATACAATAACATTAGATAAACTTGCCATTGGTCAAAAAGCGATCATCACTACCGTCGGTGGCGAAGGCATACTGCGCCGCCGTTTTTTAGACATGGGGCTGACCCCCAAAACCAAAGTCATGGTCCGTAAAAAAGCACCCTTAGGTGACCCGATCGAAATTTTTCTGCGCGGCTACGAGCTTACCCTAAGGCTTGATGACGCCAATAAGATCATCGTTGCACCGGAACCGGAGGCACTATGAGCTTAACTTTCGCCCTTGTCGGCAATCAAAACTGCGGCAAAAGCACACTCTTCAATTATCTGACAGGCAGCAACCAGCATGTCGGCAACTTCCCCGGCGTCACAGTACAGAAAAAAGAAGGCCGGCTGCTGACAAACAAAGACGTCACCGTTATCGATCTGCCCGGCATCTATTCGCTGTCGCCTTATACATCGGAAGAAATCGTGACCCGCGACCTGCTTTTGCGCAATAAACCTGATATCATCATCAATGTCATTGACGCCACCAACATCGAACGCAGTCTCTATCTGTCACTGCAGCTCATCGAACTCAACACCCCGATGATCATGGCCCTGAACATGATGGACGAGCTTACCGCCAGCGGCGGTTCTATCGACATCCAGAAAATAGAAGAACGCCTTACCGTACCCGTTGTCCCTATTACGGCCAATTCAGGCGCCGGCGTAGACGAACTGCTTTCCCGCGCCCTGAAAACAGCACAGGATAAGAAAATGCCTGAACGCCTTGACTTCTGCTCCGGCGTCACCCATATGGCGATCCATTCCATCGCCCACCTGATCGAAGGCAAAGTGCGCAGTAAAGGTTTGCCGCTGCGCTTCTCGGCCACCAAACTCATCGAAGGCGATGAACCGCTGGCCCAAGAGCTTGAACTGACGGCAAACGAACTGGATATTATCGACCACGTTACCAACGATCTGGAAATAGCTCTGGATACAGATAAAGAAGCGGCGCTGGCTGACATGCGCTACACATATATTGAAGAATTATGTTCTTATGCCGTCCATAAGCCGCAGGCTACTATCGCTCAACTGAGGTCAGTCGAAATCGACCATTACCTGACCCATAAATATTTTGCGCTCCCCATTTTCCTGCTGACTATCTTTACAGTCTTCTGGCTCACCTTTGACGTTATCGGCGCCGCCCTTAGCGACTGGCTCGAAGTCGGCATCAGCGCCGTCACCGAAGCAGCTGATCTGGGGCTTACCGCCATTGGGATCAGCGCACCGATCCATTCGCTTATCATCGACGGTCTCTTTACCGGCGTAGGCAGCGTCCTTTCCTTCCTGCCCACGATCGTCACCCTGTTTTTCTTCCTCTCCATGCTGGAAGACAGCGGTTATATGGCGCGTATCGCCTTTGTTATGGATAAACTGCTGCGTAAGATAGGCCTTTCAGGTTCTTCGTTCGTCCCCATGCTGATCGGCTTTGGCTGCAGTGTCCCGGCTATTATGGCCACCCGCACTCTCGCCAGCGAACGTGACCGCAAAATGACTATGATCCTGACCCCCTTCATGTCCTGCAGCGCCAAGCTGCCTATCTATGGTGTCTTTATCTCGGCCTTCTTTGCCGACAATAAAGCCGCTGTCATGATGTTCCTGTATCTGCTGGGGATTTTCGTCGCGATCGCTTCCGGACTGCTTTTAAAAACCTTCGTTTATAACGGCCAGCCCGTGCCCTTTGTTATGGAACTGCCAGCTTATCGTCTGCCCACAGCACGCAATATCCTTCTGCACATGTGGAGCAAAGCCAAGGACTTCCTGTATAAAGCCTTTACTGTCATCTTCATTGCCAGTATTGTCATCTGGCTGCTGCAAAGCTTTGACAGCCGCTTCTATATGGTCGATAATCCAGAAAACAGTATGCTGGCCGGTATCGGCAGCTTTATCGCCCCCTTCTTCGCACCGCTCGGGTTCGGCGACTGGCGGGCAGCAACAGCGCTTGTCACCGGCCTCACTGCCAAAGAAGTAGTCATCAGTACACTGTCTGTCCTGCTGGGCGGCGACGGCGATATACCGGGTACAGCACTGCAAAGCATCTTTACCCCGCTGACCGCGCTCAGCTTCCTCACCTTTTCCCTGCTCTATCCGCCCTGTGTCGCGGCACTGGCTGCCATCAGGCGCGAAATGAACTCTACTGTACAAACTCTTTATATCATGTTCTATCAGATCATAACCTCCTGGATCGTCGCTTTTATCGTTTATCACCTCGGTAAACTATTGGGCTTCGAGTAAACTTCCAGCTAACAAAAATACCGTTCCCGGATCTTGAACCCGGGAACGGTATTTTTATCTTTTTATTTCTCTTCTTCCTTGATCTCGACCGGTACAAAGACAAACTCGACCAGCTTGCCGTCCTTATCGAACACATACGCCGCACGTACCACCTGCTGACGGCTGTAGCCCATCATGTACAGCAAACGGTCTGCCTGGTCAAAACGCTCAAAAGAAGCAAATTTTACTTCCTTCTGCTTGCCAAATTTTTCCCTCAGCTGCTTTTGCAGCTCGGCAAAGCCCTCGGCTGTCAGCTTGCTTTGCAGTCCCGGTGCCAGATCACCCTGCACCTGGGCAAAACCGCTGCCTGCCGGCGCTTCCAGTGCCGCTACAAATTTATCTACCACACGCTGCTCTCTGTTCAGGTCATTGCCGTCGCCGGCTGCCATACACACGCTGCTCACTGCCAAAGCCAGCAGCATCACTACTGCCAATACTGATTTTTTCACTGGGATCTACCTCTTTCAATTTTTTATTTTGTTTTGCCGGGCCGGCTTCACTGCGGCCCGTTTTTTTGTTACTGCCGTTTAAGCGCTTGCTGCTTCCGCAGTTTCCTGCGTTCCGTCAGCTGCTTCCTGCTGCTTCTGCTGCTCTTTATCAGCCTCATAAGCTTCCTGCATACGGGCATATCTGGCTTCCAAACGCTCCATGCGGGCCTCGTAAGCCGCTTCCATTTTTTCCAGCCGTGCTTCATAATCTGCTTCCAGCTTCTTCATGCGTTCTGCCATATCAGCATTGCTTTCCTGCTCATTACGTTCTGCCTCCGGCAGCTTATCCAGCGCAATGCTGATACCCATATTCATCATATGTTTGCTGCTGGTAGTTGAAGCGCCGATACTCAGCATCGTCCGTTTGTCCGGGCGGTAGAAGCCGCCCACGGCCAATGCCTGCTTGCCTTCATAGCTGCCCATCGCCATTGCAAAGTCTGCACGGCTGTTGGCATTTTCCGGCTGCGGGTGCAAACCTGCCAAAGCGGCACTCAAGGCGCCCACCTCTTTGATCTCGACACCCATTTCGTTGACCTTGCTTCCGATATCCTGGATCTGTCCCTGCATCCCCTCGATAGCTTCGCCGACGCGGATCGTGCTGCCATCCTCACGGTGCAGCGTTACTTCGCCGCTGCCTACTGTGGTGCTGCTGGTCGTAGTCTCCTCTTTGCCGTCCTTGCTCGTTACCGTCGTTTTGCTCACCGTCAGGCTGTCGCCGCTCATCTTTGTCTCGCCGCTGGTATTTTTGGTAACATTGCCGTCCTTGTCAGTCACCTTAGTACTCGTGTTCAGCGACATACCGCTCTCATTGGTCACAAAGCTGCTGCTCTGTTCCGTTTTCCTGTCGGCACTGTTAGTGCTGGTTTTGGACGTGGTGACGCTGGTACCACCTGCAGAAGTATTATTTTCTGTTTTAATGATGTTCTTCCCGTCAGCCGATGTTTGCTCCGCTGCCTGCGTCGTGCCGTTCAGGGCACTGGTTTTAAAATTGTTGGTCACTTTATTGCCGTCGCCGTCTGTGCCCTCCAAATGGTTGGCAACTGCATCCGTCTGACCGATCGTGCCGCCAGCTATATTTACCTTGTTACCATCTACATACAATTCGTCCGCATCCAACCTGCCGGTAGTTACTTTGTTCCCCTTGATGGTAGTCTCTGTAAAGCTGCCGCCGGGAGTAACTGCCGTATCGCCGCTATGGCTGAATACCGCGCCGCTGCTGCCGTTGGTAAAGGTATAACCGCCCACCTTACTGGTCATCGTCCCGTTACCCTTATCAACGCTGAACTTGGCCGTGCTGATATCGTTACTGCTGTTGACGCCGATATACAGTCCTTTATCAGTGATAAAGCCTTCCGTATCGTTCATCACCGAGCTGTTTTTGCCAACGTGGATACCCTTGTCGTTGATCGTCACTTCATTGGTCTTACCTTCTGCAACTTTAATACCGTCCTCGCTGATAACAGTCTGGTTATCCTTACCGTCAGCGACGATGATCTGATCGCTGGCTGTGACTTTATTGGTTTCAATGCCGTCACCGGTAACAGTAGTATTGCCCTCGATCGTCGTTGTATCACCGTCAGGCTTGCCGATACCGCTGGTACTAGCTCCACCGCCGCCTCCGGTACCACCGCCGCCTGTCCCGCTGCCTTCAAGCGACGTAACCCGCTGATCCAGCCATTTTATATCTACGCCATTCACCTTGCCTCCGCTCAGGCTGACGCCGCCGATCTTGCCGTCGCTGCTGAAAACAGTACCGTTGATACTGTTAATGCCTGTCACAACACCGCCTGCTGCAAAATTTACACCGCCGATAGCCGCTGTTAGCGCTTCCAGATTACTTGTTTTCATACCTGCTTTAGTAAAGCTGGTTGCCGTTTCTATCGTAGTCGTATCGTTAATGCCGTCACCGTCGGCGTCACTGCGTTGTACACCTGCCATATCGGCTGTGCCAACACCACTATTTTGAATATCATCTACTGTTGTTTTTAATGTTGCAAGTCTATCATCCAGTGTTTTGATATTCACGCCGCCAACACTCAAACCATCCGTTGCGTTACCACTGATAGCGACACCGTTCAGGTTGGCCGCCGTCACTGTACCTGTTACCAGGCTGGTGTGGTCGATATGCGTTCCATTGCTATCGGCAAAAGTGCTGATGCCGTTCATAGCCTTCGCCCCTACATGGATACCGCTGGCATCTACTGTGACCTGCTTTTCCGCGCCCTGTCCAAAGATAATAGCATTATCAGTGATCTGCGTATGGGTTTGATTGCCTACATTTCCGACAACTACATTGCCGCTGAAGCTGGTACTGGTAGTACCGCTGTCATAGCTCATGCCTGTAGTCGCAGTTTGCAAATCAGTTACTTTGGTATTGACTGCTGCCAAACCTGTATCTGCATCGCCAACAGTCGTTTTTAAAGTATCAACGTCAGTTTTATCCGCTTTTAATGCTGCTTTCTCTGCGGTATAGGCTTCACTTATCCCTGCATACTTAGCAGCTAACTCCGTGCCGCCCTCTTTCAACGTCGTTGCCTCTACCGTGCCTGTTACGACAATGCCGCTGCCGCTGATTTTTGTATTTCCTTCGATAGTAGTCAGGCTATCTGCCGTATCTACTGTACCGCTATGTTTGATACCTACCGTATTGGCGCTGGTTGCACCACCGTTAGTTTTCAAATCAGCAATATCATCGGTTATTGTTTTTAAGCTGTAGCCGCCAATTGCCGCATCTTTAGCCGCATCAGTGCCACTGATTGTCACACCGTTCACAGTTTTGGCCGTCAAAGCACCGTCACTGACAAAGCCAAAGCCCGTAGCGCCAACTTTAAACTCACCTGCTGTCACTACTGTCGCAGCCACACCGCCGACAAAAGTAGTTGTACCATTGTCATAGGTCATGCCTGTTGTTGCTGTTTCCAAAGCTGTTGCTCTGCCGCTCAATGCAGTATCGGCGTCAGCCAGTTCCTCTATTTTGGTATTATATTCACTCTGTGCTACTTTGGTACCAATGGCAGTATTCAACTCTGTTTTCACAGTATAAATCTGTCCGCCTGTCACAGCTTCCTCACTGCCGCTGGCAATACTACCATCCGAGAGACCGCTCAGCTTACCGTTTGTTAAGGTAACGCTTCCTACTGTCAGTTTGCCGTTTTCCAAAATCACATTACCAACGGTAACTTTATTTGTTGTCAGGCCATTTTCTGTGATACTGGTATTCTTTTCGATAGTAGTCGTCGTACCAGCATCATCACGTTCGATACCGGCAGTTTTCGTCTGCAAGTTGCTGATATTACCTGTATTGCCGCCGCTGCTGGTTTGCAACCCGGCAATATCATCACTTATCTCTTTTAAGCTATAACCGCCAATGGTCGCATTCTTAGCCGCATCAGTACCGCTGATCGTCACGCCGTTGATGGTTGCCGCCGTCAATGCGCCGTCAGCGGTTACGCCGAAGTTACCGCCTACTTGTAAATTAGCCGCAGTTACGCCGCCGGCAAAGGTGGTCATTTCCGCACCTGCTGTACCGCTGTAGCTCATGCCGGTGGTGGCTGTTTGCAGCTCGCCGATAGACACAGCATTTGCTTCTGCTTTCGTATAAGTAGCAGACAAGCCAGTTGTAGTATCGTTAACAGCCGTTTCCAAAGCTGTTGCTCTGCTGCTCAAATCTGTATCGGCACTCTCCAAAGCACTCATTTTGGTATTATAAGCACTTACATCTACTTTTTCAGCCAGTTTAACGTTAGCTTCTTCTTTGGTATAAGCGTCGGTGATACCATAACCTGACAGCGTTGTCGCTTTATCGGCCTTCCCTGCTACGTCAGTCTGCAGCTGCGTTACGTCAACGCCGCCCACAAGCACATTATCTTTATCATCAGCAGTGCCGCCTTTAACTCCTAAAGTAACGCCATTCACTGCGCCCGTCATTTCAATATCTTTGATACCTGCCAAACTGCGGTAGCTGCTTTCATCTGCGCCGCCAAAGCTGACCTGATTTGCTGCCGTTGTGGTACTTTCTGTGCCAATAGCGACACTGTTTTCGTGCTTAACCTCTGCCTTGGCACCTAAAGCAATGCCGTATTTAGCGCTGGAAGTAGCATAAGCTCCAATAACAGTGCTTCTTTTATAATCAGCATTACTTACATTAGCACTTACCCCAATTACTATAGTTTGATCAGCCCTGTTTGTGCTATTACTACCTACACCAACACTTTCCTCCCCAGCAACTTCTGCAAATATGCCAATAGCAGTAGCCTCCATTTTCGTAGCCGAGGCATAATTCCCCAAAGCCGTAGAAAAAGCGCCAGACGCAGTAGCATTGTTTCCCACAAGAGTTGCTTCATAGCCAGAAGCAACAGCATCCATTCCGATGGCAATAGTATTTGCTCCGACTGTGTCAACATTTGCACCAAGGATTATGTTACTATTATACCCATTATAGAGAAAATTCATACCATTGATACTGGTTATACCGTTCAGCGCTCCTTTACCATTAGACGTGTATTTTGTCATGTTGAAGCCAGGAGCGTCAGGATTAGTTTCCAGACTTTCTGTCCACACGCCGCCAAGATCAAGAGCATCACTGCTGAATTTGATACCTTCGATGTCAGTCACGTAAGGACTTACGTCAGTACCGGCACCTGTACGCTTGATGCCGCCAATATTGGTTCCCAGTTCCGTTACGTCAACGCCGCCCACAAGCACATTATCTTTATCATCAGCAGTACCGCCTTTAACTCCTAAAGTAACGCCGTTTACTGCGCCAGTCAGCGTTATATCCTTAATTCCCGCCAGGCTGCGAAAAGTGGCAGGATCAGTCATTTTTCCAAATGCTACCTGATTAGCAGCACTTGTTGTGGAATCATAACCTATAGCTACACTCTCACTATGCCCAGCATTGGCCCCGCCGCCAATAGCTAAAGCATTATCTCCAACCGCCTCTGCCAAAACACCTACGGCTATGGAAGCCTCACCAGATGCTTTTGCCATCATCCCAACTGCTGTACTATCCACATTAAAAGCCTCTGCCTGATTACCAATAGCAGTGCCATTAGTTGTAGCCACTGCACCAATACCGATAATAACGCTACTGGTACCCCAGGGTTCTTCATCACTGATAGCCACATTTTCATTATCTTTATCAATCACAAAATGTACATCGTTGACTTTAGTCAAGCCTGTGATCGCGCCCGTATCTCCATATTCGCCGGCGATAAAATCGATACTGCTGATACCTGCCAGGCTGCGGCCGTAATAAGTACCATTTATGTCTACATTACCATCGTCATTAAGAGTATAATAGCCAAAATTAACTTCGTTATCAGCAAATGTATTGCTGCCCGTACCGATGGCAACACTGTTTACGGCTTGATAAACACTAGCCATATACCCTAAAGCCATACTACGTTCAGCATCTACATTACTAAAAGCACCTATTGCAGTGCTATAAGCACTATAAGCTCCAGACCATGAGCCTATTGCCGTAGCTCTGTCCTTTCCCGTATCTCCAGCAACAGCTGAATCACCAATAGCTACTGAACCAGAACCAGAAGCAATAGCCTCCTTACCAAAGGCTATTAAACCAGAACCAGAAGCAGAAGCCTCCCAACCAAAGACCATATTATCGTTTTCCATATCCAGAACTGCGCCGTTTATGTGGGTGACGCCATTCAAATAGCCCCTATTTAAGGTAATGCCGCCGATAGTGCCGCTGGCTGCTGTGATGCTGCCTGCGGTAATGACGTTGCCGGTAGCGTGGTCAATGCTGAAAGTAGTTGCCGCACCAGCTGCCTCGCTGGCTTTGACTGCGAGGTTTGTTGTGATATTTGTCAGATCAACGCTGCCTCCGTCAAGGATATCATTGATGTCCACACCGTTGATGCTGGTCAAGCCTGTGATCGCGCCTGTCATTTTAATACCCTTAACATTTATCAGATCACGATATAAATCAGTATCCGCGTCACCAAAACTAACTTCATATTCATTTTCGACTATGGAATTAGCACCTATGGCTACACTGTTTTCAGCAGTATTATAAGCCTTAGCACCCCTACCAATCGCTACACTGTTAGGATTAAACGCTGCTGCACCATAACCAAGCGCTGTAGAACCCTCATCCCACGCTTCAGAAGCAACACCAACAGCCACACTCTTTGTACTATTCGTATTCTCCCCAGTAATTGATACATTACCGTTACTTCTATCAACTTTAAACCCAATGCCATTAATATACAATGCGCCTGCCATTTCAATATCTTTGATACCGGCCAGACTGCGGGTTGTGGTCCATGTACTGGTAGTACTGTCCCATTTGCCAAAAGATACCTGATCTACTGCAGTAGTAGTGCTGTTAGCGCCAATAGCGACGCTGTTTTCGTGGCTGCCTTTAGCACTATAACCAAGCGCTACAGCATATTTGGCAGTAGTTTCACTGTACGCACCCAAAAGTACACTATACGGAGCACTTGTCGCTTTAGCGTTGTAACCAATACCAACAGCTTCATCACTTGACTCGCCACCAGCATTAGTACCTGCCCAATATGCATTTGGATTCCCACCAGGAGCAACGATTGTCGGCATCACGCCATACTCGTCATCAGCATTAAGGGTATTGACACTGTAACCCATAATAGTAAGAGCCTCATCGGCTTCTTGTTTCGTATCTGTCTTCCTTACAGTTTCTGCTTCGTCCCCAGCAAGCGTTGTGGTGCCATCGCTCTGCCCTTTTCCGTCCACAGTATCGGTCTGCCCGGCAAGCTGTCCATCCTCTGCTGCCCAGGCCGGAGCTGCATAATAACTTTGCACACTCATGGCTAAAAGCACTGCCAAAAGCAGTTTTTTGGCACGCATATCTCTTTTACTCATCTGTTTCCCATTCCTTCTTTCTTCATCCTTCGGCTCACTGTTAGTCTTTGTTCTGCCCCTGTCAGGCTGCCTGCCACCGGCGCCGCCGGTTTCAGCTGTGCCAGCAGCTCAAGCAGGGTAGTGAAATCCGCTGCCGTATAGCTGCCCTGTGGTGCAGGGGCAGCTGCCGCCGGCACGTCAAAAAATTCGTCTAGGCGGTGCTGCAGCAAATTGGCCAGCCGCAGCAGCAGCTTCAGGCCGATCTGTACCCGTCCGCACTCGATGTTGCTGAGGTGGGTCTGGCTGATACCGATCTGCTGGGCCAGCTCGCTTTGGCTGATGCTTTTTTCCATACGAAAAAAACGGATCCGAAAGCCAACATTACTTAGTTTCGTTTCGTCGTACATAATTCACTCCTTACAGATTGCGTAAACAAATAAAAAATATGTAAAAATTTCACTTGGCGGCACTTCCAGTTTATAATTTTAATCACATTTTTATATTTATTTACATAAGCAATATCTTTTGGCATTATAACACACCTGTACCCCCCCACAAGACATACTAGCGTATATTTTTAAACTACTTACTTTTTTAGCTTCCCCAGCACTTATTCAACAAACCACCAAGAAATGCTTAAAACATGGTGCTGCCCCCGCACCAGGGCGTACTTGCGCAGGCAAAGAGTGGGGGGACTTTTTTGCAAAAAAGCCGACAAAGAATTTTTAAATATTCATAAAAAATGAACAGCTAAAGAAAAATATAATAAAAAATACCAGTTAGACTGCATTTTATGCAGTCTAACTGGTATTTGAATTTACTTGACAGATGCGCTGTAATATAAACAAAGAGATAGTTTGATGAGTGGGATCGTCAGCTTTCCCCGTAAAATTTAGAATTCGACAGGAAGCTGCGTAGCCACCAGGTTATGCGGCTTTTTGCTTTTACTTGACAAGTACGGTATAATATAAATACAAAGAGATAGCAAATGTTTCGCAGCGTTGGCTCATCTCGTAACTAAATTAACTTGAAGATGGGCCCGCATACTTATGTTGGGCTCATTTTCTTGCTATTTTACGGCAAGAATAATGGTTGCCACGAGGATACCAAAAGCAATCATCAATGATAATGCCTGATATACACTCATAGTCTCACCACCAATCCGCTACGGGACTGATGAGCCAACTCATTTGCTATCTCTCGCCTTAGTATAGCACTTTACATTCAAGTTTACAAACAGAAGTTCACTTTTTATTCGTACACAAAATATTTTTGCCCGGTCAGTTATGACCGGGTTTATTTTTTTGTCTGCTGCTGCACGATCGCCATATCAAATAGGTTTACTTTTGTTTTTTATCGCAGTACTGCATTGGCATTTTTAAATATTTTTTAGAAAAATGCTTGCATTTGTTATTTTAAAGGCGTATAATGCGTTTTAGAAAAGATAAGGCGACGCTTACCTTTCGGTTTGCGTCGCCTTATCTTTTTTTGTTTGTCCCAAAACCATACAGGCTTATGCCACGTCGAAGGCATGACCGCACAGCAGGTTCCAGTATTTTATTCAGTTTTACTCTGTTCTTTGACAATGGCGCTGCTCAGCTCATGCAGGCAGTCGCCCAGCTTGTCCAGCCGCTGCTCCATGCGCAGCAACAGGTACCAGCTCAATACTATCGGGAAGCCAAAATTGCCGACGGCTTTGAATATTTCCTGCGTATCCATCAGGCCAGCACGTCGATGGTGACTGTTTTGATGCGGGCTTCGGTAAATTCGGTCAGTTCCAGGCCGCCGCTGGTAAGTACGTTGGCTTCGATGATCTTATCGGCAGCTGTTTTAGCTTCGGCAAGGGTGAGGCCTTCGCGCGGGTCGGCGATGCTGAGGGTTTTTTTAGCGCCGTCGCTTTTGATGAAGATGAGTTCGAGTGTTTTTTCCATGGTGGTTGCTCCCTTTTTGTAGGTTTTGCGCCTACTTTATTTTTTTGTCTTTTTGGACTTTTGTATTTTGTTTGTGGATTTTGGTTTTGCGGTTTTTTACTTTTAAATTTGGGTTCAATGTTTTGAATTTTGGTTTTCTTTTTTTGCTATGTACCTTTCTTGGGCAAGAAAGGTACCCAAAGAACTTTGCGCACTGTGGTAAGTCCTGTTTTGCTTTGTTCGCTGTCCGGCTTCCGGGCAACTCGGCATTGTAGTGCAAAGAAAATCTTTAGCTACAAATCGTCAATGCCTCAAACAGTCCCTCCAGCACTTACAGCTCACATCGCACACAACGGACT
>OCHK01001317.1_pt1 | contig 19838 bp, 17 predicted proteins | sample 1538551 | NCBI WGS metagenome assembly OCHK01 (sample SAMN04571707, study PRJEB22368) | human gut metagenome | biome: human gut; material: stool | host: Homo sapiens | place: Luxembourg | collected 2012-08-31
CATAATACCATGTTCCATTGTAAAGCACCAAATTGGAATACTTCCAGTTGATCGCACCGTTTTGCACATAATACCATGTTCCATTGTAAAGCACCAAATTGGAATACTTCCAGTTGATCGCGCCCTTTTGCACATAATACCATGTTCCATTGTAATAGCAAAGTCCACTATATTTACAATTTAATGCGCCTTTTTGTATGTAGTACCATGTTCCACTATAATAGCAAAGACCTGTATAGTTCCAGTTCAGTGCACCATTTTGTACATAGTACCAAGTGCCATAATAATAGCAAAGGCCAGTATAATTCCAGTTTAACACACCTTTTTCAACGTAATACCAAGTGCCGTTGTGCAGCACAAGACCAGTATAGCTTGTATCATGCGTTCCATTTACGATGTAATACCAACTGCCATCTGCTTGCTGACGCAAGCCAGTGTAGGTATCTACCTTAATAATTTCCCGACGCTGCGTTAAAATATTGTAATACCATTTTCCACTTTCAGACAGCTCATCGTATGTCCAGCCACTTGTCTTATTGCAGGATGGGCTGATTAGCGATGCACTCTCATTTTTATTAGAAAGCTGCCACATGCAATAGCTGATCTGGTTTTTATCCAAAAAATTGATCCACGTATTTCCTTCATTCTTGTCAAGTCCACCATTTCCTGAGGCATCACATATACCAAACTCGGTGACAAATAGCGGAAGACCTGCGTTGATCGCGGTCTGCGCCTTCTGGCGATACCAGTCGCGATGCGTGTTGGCATAAAAATGAAGTGTATACATGATATTCGTGCGGCTGATTGGATCGGCCGCTGCTGTATCGACATCCTGTGACCAAGTTGGTGTTCCCACGATTATGATGCCATTTGGATCGTTTGCACGAATTACATCGATCACATCGACTGCGTATGATTTAATGGATGACCATGCTGGGCCGTTTGGCTCATTGCAGATTTCGTAGAGTACATTGCCATATCCAGCAACGGCTGCCGACATTTCTTTAAAAAATGACAACGCCTGTGTTTTATATACATTTGGGTCGCGCTCGTTTAACACATGCCAGTCCAAAATCGCATACATACCAAGATCATAGGCATCTTTGATAGCCTGAAGCAAACTCGCACGGTAAGACGCCTGCTGCGATTCGCTTACGGTACAATAGCCATTGTATTCATGAGGATACATGACAATGCGGACTACATTTGCGCCCCAATCATCACGCAGCGACTGAAATGAAGCTTTTGTGTAATACTGCGGATACCATGCCAGGTTAAAGGTACTGACACCGCGAAGCTGATAGACCTGACCACCCGCATCGACTAATTTTGTGCCAGATACGGATAATCTTCCATGTGTAGCAAATGGCGTGCCAGATGCCGCCTGTGTTTCCTTACTGTGCATGATTGTCATTGTGCAAACTAGAACTACGGATAAAATTACACTCAAGGCTTTACGCCATCCATTCTTTTCTCCCATTTTTTCTCCTGTTCCCGATCAGACATTATACTGTTTTTCTCCCTCTTCTAGTACCTTAATCTGACCATCTTTTACTTCCACCTTTGTTACGGAACAGTTTTTCTTAAGACCACTCTTCCAAAAATCACAAATTGGCTGTTTGTTCACCCACAGCATCATTGACTGCAAAGCTGCACCGTGTGTTGCAATTAAAATAGATTTGTCCTGAAGTTCTTCTCTTGTTGTGATATCCTCAAGGAAGTTCCATGTACGCGCGCAGAGCATTTTCGCATCCTCACCGTTTTCTGGTGCCTTATACTGCTCTGGATGTGCAAAAAACTCAGCAAAGCATCCAACCGGCTGCCCATTTTCATCTCTTCCTCTCATGCCTTCACAAATACCAAAACAAATTTCTTCGATTCTTTTATCCTCAATAATAGGAATATCTCTTCCTGCCAATACAAGCTCTGCCGTTTCCTTTGCACGCTTTAATGGGCTTGAAAAGGCGAGGTCAATATGGGTATTTGCCAGTGTTTTTCCAGCCTCAATTGCAGATTCGCGTCCATTTTCATTAAGTGGAATATCGGACTGTCCCTGCATTCTCATGTCTTTATTCCAGTCTGTCTGTCCATGTCTGATAAAATATAAAAGCATTGTTTATCCTCTCATTTTCGTAAAATTTCCGTAACTATTCAGAACCCCATTCGCAAAATCGCATCTTCGATGCTTCTATTTTGCACGGCTCTGAATAGTTGCAAATTTCCAATGAATACATTATCACAAAAGGAAGGTTCCTACAAGATAAATACCAAGTTTCGCCACGCCGCTTAAAACCATGACAAGCACTGGGTTCATCTTGCGAAACTGAATCAGATACACAGCGGCAATAAAGATAATTACCATATCAATCTGTGTCTTCTGAATCAAAATCATACCTTCTGGCCAAAACGCCGTAACCAGAATAGAAACACCTGCTGAGGCTATAAGTGCAACAACTGCCGGACGAAGCATTCCTAGTATTCCCTGTAACAGATCCATTTTTCTGTAACGAAGATAAAGCTTTGCAAGAAGCGTAACTAAAATACATGAAGGAAGGATACATCCAGCTGTTGCAATAGCCGCTCCGCCAATACCCGCAACCTTTAATCCTACAAATGTTGCACTGTTTACTGCAATCGGACCAGGTGTCATCTGTGAAATCGTTATTAAATTAGTAAATTCTGCCATGCTAAGCCATTTGTGACTGTCAACCACCTGACTTTGAATAAGTGGCATCGCAGCATATCCGCCTCCAAAAGAAAAGGCGCCGATCTGAAGAAAACTTAAAAATAACTGTAAGTAAATCATTTCTGCACCTTCTTTCTCTGTGCTAGTGTAAGAACTGCACCTAAAGCACCGCAGGCTAAAATAATCAGTACTACATTGACATTACATACATAACCTGCTATAAATGCTGCAATCATAATGCACATAGATAATATACTTTTTGAGCGGACAATTCCGCTTCCCATATCAAATACAACACATGCAATTACTGCACCAACGCCTGCCTGCATTCCTGTCAGCACCTGCTGCACATACACATTTGAAGCAAACAACTCATAGAAAAATGAAATAACAGAGATGATTACAAATGGCGGAATAATTGTTCCTGCAATCGCCGCTATAACTCCAATAATACCTTCCAGCTTATAACCGACTACAATTGCACCATTTACAGCAATCGCGCCAGGTGGACTGCGCAATTGCAACAAGATCGAGCATCTCTTCCTCGTCAATCCATCCAAGTTCATCCACAAATTTCTTTTTCATTAATGATACGATGACATAACCACCGCCAAATGTAAAGGCACTCAGATATAGAGTAGACCAAAATAGTTTGAGCAGACGCATCTTTTTTGATGCTGTCTGCTCCAGATTTTTTCCCAATTTTTCGCTCATAATTTCTCCCATTGTCCGCCTGCTGCCAAACGGTTTTTGACTGCTTCCATACGCTGATCTAGTGTATTGATCATCTGTGCACATTCAAACAATTCTTTTTGAAGAGAATCCTTTTCAAATTCGGGAATCTCCTTTTTGTAGCGCAGCTTGTGCTCAAGGCTTGCCCAAAAATCCATTGCTATAGTACGCAGCTGTACCTCAACCTTCATCAAACACTTTTCATTCTGAAGAAAAATTGGAACACGTACAATCAAATGAAGGCTGCGGTATCCGCTTGGCTTTGGATTTTTAATATAATCCTTTGTCTCAAGCAGCTCAATGTCATCCTGATCAAGCAAACATTTTGCCAATGTATATATATCTTCCTGAAATGAGCATATTACTCTCACACCGGCAATATCATCAAGATTTTCCTCCATTGACTTTGCACTAAAGGATTTTCCTTTTTGAGCCAGCTTACGGCTGATACTCTCCATTGACTTTAACCTTGTCTTGATCGTTTCAATCGGATTGCGATCATACTGAAGTGAATACTGTTCATTCAATACTTTAAACTTTGTCTCAATCTCCATAATTGCACAGCGATATTTCGACATAAGCTCATCAAATGGCCGTTTGTTGTCCTGAATCACATCGATTACATTTGAATTTAAAATCGCACTTCTAAGTACACGATCCATGATCTCTCCTGAAAATTCGATATGTTCAGTTCTGAGTTCTCGTATATCCATAGAAACCCCATTTCTGCGCATTAAATGCGCGGTTACTCTTTTTATTACCCTTCTTAAAGAAAGCTGCCAGCAACTGCCGACAGCTTTCTACTCATTTTTTAATCAACTTAGATCAGAGACTTATACAGTTCTGCAATCTCTTCTACGCTTGTCTCTCTCGGGTTACCTGGTCTGCACGCATCATCGTATGCGGACTGAGCTAAGAACGGGATATCCTCTTCCTTAACGATAGCCTTTAAGTCAGCTGGAATACCAACATCCTCAGACAGCTTACGAACTGCATCTACTGCTGCCTTGCGGTACTCTTCCTGAGTCATATCATCAACACCCTGTACGCCCATTGCTCTTGCGATCTCACGATACTTCTCGCCAGTAGCTGGAGCATTGTACTCCATAACTGTTGGAAGGATGATTGCGTTTGCAACACCATGTGGTGTATCATAAAGAGCTCCTAAAGGATGTGCCATAGAGTGTACAATTCCAAGACCTACATTAGAGAATCCCATGCCTGCAACATACTGTCCAAGAGCCATGTCTGCTCTTCCCTCTGGTGTATTTGCTACTGCATTGCGAAGGCTTCTGGAAATAATCTCGATTGCCTTTAAGTGGAACATATCAGACAACTCCCAAGCACCTGCAGTGATGTAACCCTCAATTGCATGAGTAAGTGCATCCATACCAGTTGCAGCTGTCAGTCCCTTTGGCATACTAGACATCATCTCTGGGTCTACAAATGCAACAACTGGAATATCCTTAGGGTCTACACATACCATCTTACGATTCTTCTCAACATCGGTGATAACGTAGTTGATTGTTACCTCTGCTGCAGTACCTGCAGTAGTCGGAACTGCAAAAATCGGAACAGACTTATTCTTTGTCGGTGCAACACCCTCAAGGCTTCTGATATCCTCAAACTCTGGGTTTGCAATTACAATACCGATACCCTTTGCGGTATCCATAGAAGAACCACCACCGATTGCGATCAGGTAATCAGCACCAGACTTCTTGAATGCTTCAACACCAGTCTGTACATTCTCGATTGTTGGGTTTGGCTTAATGTTTGAGTAGATCTCATAATCAAGACCAGCTCCCTCAAGTACATCAATTACCTTCTTTGTAACACCAAATTTAATCAAATCCGGGTCAGAGCATACGAATGCTTTCTTAAATCCTCTTCCCTTTGCCTCGGTAGCAATATCCTTAATTGCTCCTGCGCCATGATAAGATGTCTCATTTAACACAAATCTGTTAGCCATTTGTTTCTTTCTCCTTTAAATTTATTTTTCATAAAGGAACTCTTCTGGAAGAGTTACCTTAAAATCAACCGCTAAGTCGCGGAAATTCTGCGGTGTGATTGTCTGACGCTTGTTTGGCTGCATGGACAGCATCTTTACAAGAATCTCTGCTGACTTCTCTACAGTATGCATCAGACCAAATGTCAAATCAAAGTCCTCACCTGCTGCAAACATACCATGATGAGCCCAGATTGCAACATCGTACTTCTTCATCAGCTCACTTGTAGCAACTGCAATGTCTCTTCCGCCTGGAACCATCCACGGAACAACACCTACACCATCTGGGAATACAACTGGGCACTCGGTAGCCATCTCCCAAAGCTCTCTTGTAAATACCTTATCCTCTAATGGAAGAACAAAGGTCAGCGCAATTACATTAGTGGTATGTGCATGATAAATAACACGATACTTACCATTTGTAGCAAGCTTCTTTACCTCATGGTTCATCAGATGAGACGGCAGCTCACTTGTTGGTCTTCCGCCATTTACAAGTCCCCATACGATACGGTAATTTTCACCCTTATCATCTACCTCGATCATGCAGATGGAATCTTCTGGTTTAATGATAACATTGCGGAAATACTTGCCGCTTCCTGTTACAAGAAAATATTCTCCTGCCAGATTCGGAACGCTAGTACCGATTGGCTTCCACTCTTTTGCTTCAAAGTTTTCCTTAACGGACTCTACCTCTTCCGGCTTTACACGATAAGAAAGGTTTCCGCCGTTTCTCTCATGCCAGCCCTGCTCCCAGCCGTCGTTTGCCATACGAATGAATCCCTGAACAAATTCTGCATCTAAAAATCTCATGATTGTATTCTCCTGTCTGCTGTCAATAATCAGTTTGTCAAGCGCAAATATCCTCTGCGCACTTGCCTACAGTATAGCTCATTTTTCACGAAAAAGAAAGTCTTTTTTTGACAAATATTATTTAATTTCGACTATAATAAAGCTCTGAGGTGCCATTTTGATCTCGCTGCTGCATTCAACAGTTTCCTTCGGTGAAACACACATCGGGCTCTTAGCACAGTTGTAATCAGTAAGTGCCGCGCACATAACAGTCTTTTTAACTGGTGTCAGTGCCTTTCCTTCCTCATTCTCAAGGTCAATGCTTACTTCATTATCTGTTGTATTTACAAGCTTAACTATAATAGTTTTATCTGCTGTTTCGCCTGCACTGCAATAAATTCCCTGTACTCGAAGCTTTTCTATCTGATCTCCTAGATCAAGTGTGCTCTCTGCACGGAATTTTGAAAACAGTTTCTGTACATAATAGCTTGGTGTTCCCCAACTAGTATTTTCATCCATCCAAATCAGATCTGGTGCCCACTGCGTATAATTTACTCTTGCAAACAGCGGTGCATATGAGGAAAGTGCAACTACATCAGCATTTCGCTCAATTCCTGTCAAAAATGCTGCTTCACTGATACCAGCCTTCCAGTTATTCTTGCTTACATGGGCAATATTAATTTCCGGATCATGAGCTGCGTACTCACCGGCAAATACCTTTATATCTCTCGGATAATTATCGTAAAAATCATTGTGCTCTAAGAACCACTGCGGCGGCATATAATAATGCTCATCAATAGCATAAACAAAGTTTGGATTGTTCTTCTTTTCCTTGCGGTAGAACTCCCATGCATCGGTGTAATGATTTGAGGTAACATCCGGTCCTGCTGAACCAATAAGCTTTATCTCTGGATACTTTGCATGGATACGCTGTTCAAAAATCTTATAGCGTGCAAAGAAATCTGTATTATCCATCTGCCACTGCTCATTTCCAATTCCAAGATATTCAAGTCCAAACGGTGCCTTATGACCAAGCTGTGCTCTAACCTTTCCCCACTCACTTGACTCGTCGCCATTTGCAAACTCAATTAAATCAAGCGTATCCTGAACCATCTGTTCAAACTCTGCACTTCCAATTTCCATGTACTCATAAGACTGATACTGACATGCCATTCCTACATTCATAACAGGAAGCGGCTTTGCACCAATCAGATCACACAACAAGAAAAATTCATAATAACCAATTCCAAGTGTCTGGTTGTAGTGAGAAAATTCACTGTGGAAATCGTTTTCCTTGCGGTTGTTATGTACAGCCCAGCGGTTCCAATTGCACTTTCTGTCTTCAATGCGCTTTAATGTATCCTTGAAACGATAACGGTTGGACATTGTATTTCCTTCTACAATACAGCCTCCTGGGAAACGCATAAATGCCGGCTTTAATGCCTGTAAAATCTCAAAGGCATCCTTTCTAAATACACCTGCAACTGCATCTGCCGGAATCATGGAAACAAAGTCAAACTCAGCTGTTCCTTTTTCTGCAAGTGCCAATACAAACAGCGCACCATTTACGTCATCTGATGCAGTTACAGTAAGTGTATACTTGTGCCAGTAGTGCATCTTATCTTCCTCTGCCATATGCACACTGCCCTCTGCATATGTTACGCCATCCTTTACAACCTTTGCAGTGATCTCTCCTAAAAAGCTGACTGCTCTTGCATAAAAGGAAACGTTATATGCAGCACCTTTCTTTAAGGTAATTCCGCTATATGCCTGATTGGAAAAGCCAGCACCTGCCTCATTTGCTGTAAAGCGAAGATAATGAGGATTTTCATCAGAAACGGGACTTCCACAAACGACCTGCAAGCGAGCGCTGTCCTCTGCCGGGTATGCCTTCCAGCCATATCCCCCGTCAAAAATTGTATAATAATCACCCTTATCACCATAGCAATCTACAAATTCAAAGTTACGGTTTTCAATAAGCTCTGCATAAATGCCGCCATCTGCACCATAATTAATATCCTCAAAAAATACTCCGATCAGATCCTTTGAAATTGGTGTTGTTTTTTTCTGTGATACTGTTAATTTCATGATTTCGTATCTCCTTTTCCTTTCTGTTGATATTTTCTAATTTTTTGTTTTATGCTTCGTTTTGTTTTTGCAAAAACTTAGCTGTTTTCTTTGCCTTTATTTGCTGTTTTCTTTTTCGACACCATTTTTTTCGCATATGTCATTTAAGCAGCAGCGATGACAATATGGTAATGTTCTTGCCGTACAGATCTCTCTTCCGTGAATAACAAGTCGATGACAAAAATCACTGCCTTCTTCTGGAGGAATCAGCTTCCATAATGCCATCTCAACCTTCTTTGGCTCCTTTATACCATCTACCAGACCAATGCGATTCGAAAGTCGAATGCAATGTGTATCAGTTACAATTGCCGGCTTTCCAAATACATCTCCCATAATTAGATTTGCACTTTTTCTGCCAACACCCGGAAGCTTCAACAGCTTATTAAAATCATCTGGTACCTTGCAGTCATACTCATCGCGAAGCATTGTCATGCAAGCCTTTATGTCTCTTGCCTTACTTTTTCCAAGTCCACATGGACGCACAATCTCTTCAATATCTGATTCATCTGCGTCTGCCAGAGCACTGATTGTTGGAAATTTTTCATAAAGCCCTGGAACAACCTGATTTACTCTGGCGTCTGTACACTGTGCTGCAAGACGCACGCTGATTAAAAGCTTCCATGCATCCTCATACTCAAGCGTACATCCTGCATCAGGATATTCTTTTTTTAAACGTGCAACTGTCTCAAGCGCAAGTTCTTTTTTTGTCATATGTTCCTCCCAAAAACCACAGCAGTTTCCGCATCCTCATAAGCACGAAGAAGCTCTGCCACGCTCCATGCCTGCGCAAAGCAGCCTCTTGATTCAGCAGGACATTCACCATCATAAATCTCAGCAATTTGTCCCAGACATCCTTCTGCAAGTGCTGCATTTAGCTGGTCTAGCTGATGCAAAACCTCCTTTGCTGTCTGCTTTGGCTCATCAGAAAAGCGAATGCATGCACGATAATATGCACCAAGCGGATATGCCCACACAGTTCCCTGATGATATGCCATATCACGCTCAAACTGAGTACCGCCATAATGTGGATGAAACTGCGGATCATACAGAGAAAGACTTCTTAATCCCACTGGTGTGTAAAGCTCTCTTCTTACCTGTGCAAGAATTGCTTTTGCCTGTTTTGCTTCAATCATAGTAAATGGCATTGTCAATGCAAAAATTTCATTGCAGCGAACCTGCTTTGACGCATCATCTGGCTCTCCATTTTCAGGCAGTACATCATAAAGTGTACCGTCTGGCTTTGTAAATTTCTTTAAAAAGCTCTTTTTGATTTTTTCTGAAAGCACATCTAGGCGCGCTGCCTTTTCTTCTTCACCCTGCTTTTTTAAAAGCTCTCTCACTATACAAACAGCATTATACCAGTATGCATTGATCTCAACTGGCTTTCCATGGCGTGGTGTTGGCAAAATATCACCAAACCGCACATCCATCCACGTCAGCTGCCACAGACCATTTCCAGCCGCAAGAAGTCCATCCTCTTCCATATGAATATTATAATCTGTTCCTTTTTTATACCAGCTGATGATCGACTCTGCTGTTTTAATTGCTTCTGCTTCAAAGCTAGGATCACACTCTTTCTCTGTCACATGCTGCAGATATTCCCAAAGAGCATTTATAAATAACAATGATGCATCTACTGTATTATACATCACCTCATCCTTACCCTCTGGAAAGAGATTTGGCATGATTCCCCTACGGCAATAACGCATAAATGTTTGTAAAATACTCTTTGCTGCCTCCATCTGGCCAATTGCAAGCGTACATCCATAAAAAGCAATCATCGTATCACGGCCCCAGTCACCAAAAAATGGAAAACCTGCCATAATACTCATGCCGTCTGTGGAATCACGTCTTGTCAAATGTGCCTGTGCACTTACAGCTAACTGACGAGCCGTTTCACTTACTCTTCCACTTTGCTCCATAACTGCTTTCTGGCGCTCATGCTCCTGATTCCATAAATGAGAAAATACTGCTGAAAGATCATTCTGTGTTTTTTCTTTTCTTTCACACTGTGTATTCATCCAGTTTTCATCCATGCCATAAATCAAATTAAGCATCACACTGCCATTTAACACACGCTTATCAATATCTTCTTCTGTTGTATGCGCTGACTTGATTTTGTGAATCTTTCGGCCGCCTCCCCAGCCATCTCGTCCGTCAGGTCCATCCTGATCAAAACGATACCACTGGACTTGCACTTCCTCCATTGACTCGATATCACCATCTGTATCAAGATACAAACTTGCCTCTTTTGTTGACATAAAAAGGTGATCTTCTTTTTTTCGGCAGCTAATCGGCTCGTATGTGAGCGGACGATCATTTTTTGAATGAAAGCCATACACTGGAATAACCTCAAGCCAGGCATCCACGCCCTCATCTGCATGAAGCTGATACTGTATTGCCAGACTGTTTGTTCCATATACAAGTGTCAAACGTTTTGTGACACGCACACCCTCTGCCATATATTTCCAAGAAGGCAGTCCGTCATAAAAAAAGCTGTCAAGAAAACGAAAACCCGCTGCATCATCTGATGATGTAACATACGCCTGTGAATCCAGACGATAAGCATTGCTGCCCACATGAAGAATCTCTTCTATTCGGCGCACCATGGCAAAACGCTTTGTTGGTGCCACAAGCGCTGCCGTGAGCAAATTGTGGTCATGACGCGCATTTGAACCAATCACTGTCTGGCTGCAGTAGCCGCCAAGACCATTGACCAAAAGAAAACTATGTTCTTCTCCACGCTGCAGTGTTTTCCAATCTGATCTTCCCAAATAAAAGTCCATAATTTTACATCCTTTTTTATTTTCTCGAATTACTTCGACAAAAGTATACCATAAATTATTTATCATGACAATGGACACAGACTGAAGAAAAAATTATATTTTTGCGCACTAAAAAGCGGGCATCTTTTCTTCTTTTTTGATGCCCGCTGTCAAACTATTTCATCCATCGGATTTTACCTCTTTCAATTATTTAGTTTTATTTATTTTCCATTCCTCTTCTTTATCTTCTTTTGCCTTCGTTAGCTTGTTACTTTTATGTCATCGGTCTTTTACCGTTCTCCTATTAAACTAACTTCATTTCATTCATCTATCTTTATTCTTTATTCTTCACTACAAACCTTTATGAGACTTGAAAAACATTTATCTGACTTCGTCTGATAATTCTTATTTGTTTTTCTTTTTTATTCTCTGCCTATTAGCCTTTCACTACGCCATTGGACTGTACTCCACTTCATACATTTTTGTTCTTCTATGTACTTTCTGCTTTTGTACTTTGTACATTTACTTTCTATGCCATCGGACTGTACCTCTTTCCAATCGTTTTGCTTTTCAGCTTTCTTTCTGATCTCTTCTAATACAACTTACCGTCCCATTGGTCCGTACCTCTTTTCGATCATTTTTGCTTTTCAGCTTTTTTAGATTTTGATTACTATCCCATTGGACTGTACCTCCTTTTTTAGATTTCTTGTAAGATTTATTTCTAATATCTTACTTGAGTTGTTTTTCTTTGTTTGTGACTTCATTATATCCTGTCTCTTTCTATTTGTCAAGTACTTTTTTAAAATATTTTTCATTTATTTTCACTGTTTATTTTTCATTTCTTAATTATCAGAATTTTCTAACATTTTTAACAAGGTAGCTATTCGCAATCCGCTTCGCTACTTGCTTATCTACGTTAAAAAAGAGGAGGGCTTTCTCCCTCCTCTGGCTGCTTATCAGAAGCCCTTCAGCTTGTTTCAATCCACAGTCGGTAATTTCACAGAGTCTGACATGTCAGCACAAAGCCGACTGTGACTTGCCTCATGTCAGTGGGGGATACCGATTTCTCTCCGCCCACCACTGCCGTTAATTTTCCAATAGCAATTCATCTCGCCACCTATAGAGGTAGGAGAATCCTTGCTATTATTGTTGAAAATAATTGTTTCATAACAGAAAGTATCTTCGCGTTGATCTGTAATGTATATTCAGAAGATTTTTTGATCACAGCTTCACAACCTGATGACCTGCCGCTTTAAGCAAACGATTCATAACAGCAAAGCCGCAGCCACTTGTATCAAAGCTCTCTGAGTAGATAAAATCTACATTTTCTTCATCAAAATCTCTAAGTGCCCTAAACAGATTATGCGCAACACTATCCATTGAAATCCGGCTTCCAACTGAAATAACTACATCTGCCTTATACAACTCTTTGGACTCATCTGTTGCCATAATTCCAATACGAAGCCCCTGCTCTCTCTTCTTTTTTGCCTCCTCATTGATATAAGTAATCACCTTATCCTGCGCGCCTTCCACTAAAACCATAGATGCCTTTGGCGCATAATGGCGATACTTCATGCCTGGAGCTTTAGGATGCACATCCTTTCCTACCTGACGATAAACTGCAGCATCTGTCTCTACTGTGCCTAATACCTGCTGCAGCATCTCTGGTGTTACAAAGCCAGGGCGAAGCAACATCGGCACTTCTCCAGTCAGATCAATAATTGTCGATTCCACACCAATTCCAACATCACCGCCATCAATGATCATTTCGATTCGTCCATTCATATCTTCAATTACATGGCTTGCGCTTGTCGGACTTGGACGTCCTGAAAGATTTGCACTAGGCGCTGCAATTGGCATCTTACATTCCTGCAATAATGCCCTAGCCACCAAGTGGGACGGCATACGAATCGCAACAGTATCAAGACCGCCTGTTGTCTCGTACGGAATATTGTCAGCCTTTGGCAAAATCATGGTCAGTGGTCCTGGCCAAAATACATCGGCAAGTGCTTCTGCTCGTGCAATAATCTTTGCGTTATCTGTCTTTATGAGCGGATAGAACTGTTCCATATCAGCGATATGCAAAATCAATGGATTGTCAGATGGACGTCCTTTTGCAGCATAGATTTTCTTTGACGCCTCCTTATTTAATCCATTTCCGCCAAGACCATACACAGTCTCAGTTGGAAATGCAACAAGACCGCCCTGTGCCCACACATCTGCGGCTTCTTTTGCGGTTGCTTCTATATTTTCTTTTGTTATATGAATAATTTTTGTCTCCATTTTGTTATGGTCCTTTTATTGTATTTTCGGATTAATATTATCATAATCTCTTTTCATTCGCAAGGTATTCTAATATTCCCTGACATATTGCTTTTGCTATTGACTTTTGATATGTTGGTGTTGCAAGAAGCTTTGCTTCCTCCCAATTGCTTAAAAAGCCACACTCACATATCACAAGAGGCATTGGCGAATGGACAAGCAGATAATATTCTCCGTTTGGCTTTATTGTTCTTGTATTTTCATCTCCAATTACAAGATCAAAAGCTTCCTGTATACTTGCAGCAAGCTTTTTTCCTTCTGCTGAATCCTTATAATAAAACACCTGTGGTCCTTTGACTGATTCCTGTGTATAACTATTCTGGTGAATGCTCACTGCTATATATGCATCACAGTCAACCATGATCTGAATACGCTTTTTCATATCTGCAAGTTTTTTATTGCGTTCTGATGACTGATACAGTGGACTGTCATCTTCCCTTGTCATGACTACATTAATTCCTTCATTTTCAAGAAACTCTTTTACATACTTTGCAATCTCCAAATTAATATCTTTTTCAAGCACCTGGTTTATTCCAACCTTACCTGAATCATCTGCCCCATGTCCGGCATCAAGAATCACCGTTACTGTTTTTTGTGGAACTGTAGATACCTGCTGTATCTTTTTTGTGGTGGCTGCCGGCATTACATATGCCAGCGAAAGAATCAAAAGCATCATTATAAATTTTGCTGTCTGTTTCACACTGACCTCATATTTTATCATTCTCTTTTCTAGTATATTGACATTACCCATATACTTATCCATATTTTGCAATGCTTCTTAAGACAAAAACGTTCAGGTCATATATTGCTGACCTGAACGTTTTATCTTATGGCTTATTCATCACTTATCTGTATATTTTCGAATAATGCTCCACGTTTCCTTATTTTCCATATTTAATTTAAAGAATGCAACGCCTCCCGGCTCATATGAGCATGCCGCCTGCATCTTTAAATCCATGGAATTTTCATCTTCGACCCAAAGGCGATACCACGAACCATTCTCCTCATACTCAGTGTAAAACTGACCGACATCATCAAGCCATGTCAGACTCAGATCATGCTCACGAATTATGTTATTCTCGCCCTCCATGCTGACACCTTTGCTGCTTAACAGATATTTGTTGTTCTTAGAATCATATGCACCATCGCTGTTATCAACAAAAACCTGCGAATTATCAGTCTTATCAGACTCACTCTCCGCTGGTGTCTCACACCACAGTCTGCTGTAAAATGGAAGACCTACAATCACCTTTTCCTTTGGTACCTCGGCTATAGTGCGCTCTGCCGACTGCTTTACAAATGCAAGAGAAGATGTGCTTCCTGCTTCTGGTCCTTTTACATAATGCTCATCATATGCCATGACAACAACATAATCGACAACCTGCCCCTGCTGTGTTCTGTCATAAAATGCTGTGTGCGGCATTGGTGAATAATTATCTACCGAAAGAACAAGCTTTTCCTTACGACAGGCAGCAGACAGTTCACGGATAAACTGTATGTAAGAAGGTCCCACATCAGATTTAATGGTTTCCACATCCAGATTAATGCCATCCGCTCCAAGCTCCTTCACCGCGTCAATCACAGCTGTAATCAATGTTTTCCTGTGTGAAGTTGTTCCAAAAACCTGAAGGCCATCTGTTGAAATATTAATATCATCAAGCATAACCCATACCTGAAGGCCTGCCTTATGCGCTTTTGTTACATATTTCTTTTCACCCAGATTTTGAATATTTCCATCATTATCCTTAATAGTAAACCAGGTTGGACAAATTACATTCATGCCCTTTGCTGTCGAGATTATATCATCAAGCTGACTATATCCCGATTCACTAAATACTTGATGCCATCCCATCACAACCATCTCATCCATTGCGATATTCGTATACTTTGGCAGAGGTCTTCCATCTGGAACAGCCTTTGCCTCCTCCTTAATCTCACCAAGCATCTTATTCTGCACATATCCAACCAGACCAGTCTGTGTCTGTACGCGACTCCAGGATGCTCCCTGCTCTAATACAGTAACAACATCGTCAGTAGCCAGTGAAGCCACAATATCATTCTTGATACCGGCCTGTGTACGCGCCTTTGTATCTTTCAGTAAAGATGCGCGCGGCTGCTCGCTCCAGTCATTAAATACCCAGATGGACTTCATCGTATCGTCAACTGTATAATAAGAGTAGTCCATCAGCTTAAGATAATCAAGCGCAATACATAAGCTTCCATCTTTAAAATAGCACGGCTGATATGTCAGTGTATACTTAATTCCATCTGAATCAGTATAAAAGCTTTCTCCCGGTGCTGCAGAATATGTTTGGAGCGGATCTGTATATAATAATGCCAGACCGTCATAATAAAAGGCATCGCTAATCTCATAGTAAAGCGTAGAAAACGGAAGATACCATACACCATTTTCCTCAAACGGTGCACCATTCGTAATATCAACAATCTCGGAATTTACAATAAGTCCATACTGATTGTCATCCTCAAGACCAAAATATTGATTATGGCTTACTCGATTCTTTGACGGAATCAAAAGATACACACCTGCTCCAATCACTGCCAATAAAATCAGAAGTATAAATAAAAATCCTGCTTTCCCTTTTTTCTTCCTTTTTTTCGGTTTTGGCGCCTTTTTCGTCTGTTTTTCTGGTTCCTTTTCTATTTTTTTCTTTTTTTCCTTCTCAAAATCCTTTTCAGAATTTTTTTCATCACCCATAAGTTTTTCCTTTTCTGTTTGTGGCAAAGGCAGATAAGAGGTTCGGTGCTGCAGCTGCCTGCTGTTTATTTCCTATCTGCCTTTCTCGTTTCTTTTGTTATTTTAACATGGCTTACGTTCTCTTTTGTCTGCTGAAGTGGACAACACGCCAGAAAACTGTCTCTCATCCAGCTTTTCCTGATGTGTATGATTCTTATACGAATCTGTGTGATGTAATTCATATACCGTGTTCGCCGTCATGTGCTGAGTCTTATGCGTAATTGCCTCCCTTTCAAGGGCTTTGTCACTCTGCCAGTCTGTGCGTTCCATTTTTCAGCAAACAGCAGGTACTCGCTTTCCTGCCGTTACTCTCAGCTTATACTAAAATTCGAAATAAATCAATTATCTTCACGCTTTTTTAAGAAAAAACTACATATTGTAAATATTCCTTAAAAATTACGTACAGTTCGCACGATAAATTTTTCTTGAATTATGTGCAAAATAGGTGTATCATGTTAATGAGGTGTCGCAAAAAATCACGCATGACACCTTTTATTTTGAATTAGGAAGGATGTGAGTGAATGCGCATTGAAAAAATAAGTGACAAGCAGATTCGCTGCACGTTAACACAGGCTGATCTGCAAAACCATCATATAAATATTGGCGAACTTGCCTATGGCTCTGAAAAGGCACGTTCTCTATTTCAGGAAATGCTTTCTCAGGCTTCAAGAGAATTTAATTTCCATGCGGAAAACATGCCGCTTATGATTGAGGCCGTTCCTATGTCTGGCGATAACCTCGTTCTTGTCATAACGAAGGTTGAAGATCCAGATGAAATTGATACTCGTTTTTCCAAATTTTCACCAGCAATTGATGACGACGATTTCTCTGGTGACTTTGCAGACATTGAGGCAGCCTTTGGAGACACCAAGGCAGATGAAATTATTGAGGAATTTAAACGCCTATGTGAACAACAGGCTCAGCTCGATGATGAACCTACTGATCCAGCCTATATAAGTGAGCCAGATTTCTTCCGTGTTTATGCATTCTTGTCTATTGATGATGTCTGCCGCGCATCCCGTGCACTGCAGAGTGCATATGATGCTGACAATTCTTTATATAAGGATCCACAGCATAACCGCTACTATCTTGTCCTGCACAAGGGTGATCACTCTCCTCAAACATTCAATAAAGTATGCAATATTTTGTCAGAACATGCAGAAAGCATCCACTGTAATGCAGGCACTGAGAGTTACTATAAAGAGCACTTTACTCTGATTCTCGCAAAACATGCACTGCAGTCTCTCAAACAGCTTTAATAAAAGGCGTCAAAATGCTTTTGTTTGGCTTGTGAATTGTAAACAAACCCCTTGCAAAATCTACGTTTTCTGCTATACTGACTGTGTGTGCCCTTTTTGGTGCACCTGTGCAATACGGTAAAAATTGGAGGATTATTATGACATTACTTGAGCAGTGGAGAGGCAGTGCCTACAACGAGAACATGACTCAGGAACAGTACAATCAGTTCTGGAATCATTATTTTGTAATTGAGAAGGGATTTTATGAGTCTCTTCTTGCCGATAACGAAGTCGTAACCGGAACCATCCCGCAGCTGGCTGAAAAATACGGCATTGACAAGATGGTTATGGTTGGTATTTTAGATGGCATCAATGACAGTTTGAAGCAGCCAAACCCAATCGAAACAATGGATGAGACAACTGAGCTCTCTTTAGATTATGATAAAGAAAAGCTGTACTACAACATGGTTGGTGCAAAGGCTGAATGGCTTTATACCCTTCCTCAGTGGGATGCACTTCTTACTCCAGAGCGCCGCAAGGAGCTTTACAAAGAACAGAAGTCTTCTACTACCATCGTAAAGGATAAGAAGATCGGCCGTAACGATCCGTGTCCTTGTGGAAGCGGTAAAAAATATAAGTACTGCTGCGGAAGAAATAAATAAAAAAAATTAAAAAATCATTTAAATGATGTAAAATTAACATAAAAAGACACTTATCTGGGACAATTCCTTTGACAAGTGTCTTTTTTATCGTTATAATAATCGCATACGCGCCGCCGCCGCGGCAGAAAGGCAGGTCTCACCTATGAATGCATTAACAAAACAAGCAGCTTCTTTTTCTGAATCTATGATTCCACAGTGTCTGGAAAATGCCGCAATGGATCCCACTCTTTTTGATACTTATGGTGTAAAACGTGGACTTCGTGATAAGGCTGGCAACGGTGTTGTCGCTGGACTTACTAATATTTCAGACGTATCTGCTTACTGGTTTGACGAACAAGGCAACAAGCATCCTCAGGAAGGAAAACTTTCCTACCGTGGTTATAATATCAACGATCTTGTCAATGGCTTTGTACGAGAAAAACGTTTTGGCTTTGAAGAAACCACCTATCTCCTTCTATTCTCCAAACTTCCTGATGAAAAAGAACTGGCAGAATTTACTGAGCTTCTCGCTTCCTTACGCAGACTCCCAACTAATTTTGTGCGCGATGTTATTATGAAAGCTTCTGGAAAGGATATTATGAATTCCATGACGCGAAGTGTTCTTACACTTGGAAGCTATGACGATACACTTAATGACACCAGTCTCTCCAATGTACTTCGTCAGTGTTTGATGCTGATCAGTGAATTTCCAATGCTAGCTGTCTACGGCTATCGTGCGTATTCTCATTATGAAAGAAATAAGAGTCTTTACATCCACAGACCTGACATGTCCTTGTCTACGGCTGAAAATATTCTTCGCATGCTTCGTCCTGATAAGAAATTTACAAAATTGGAAGCACTTGTTCTTGATATTGCACTTGTCCTTCACATGGAGCATGGCGGCGGAAATAACTCCACCTTTACCACACGCGTTGTCACTTCTTCTGGCTCCGACACATACTCCGTTATGGCTGCTGCACTTTGTTCTCTTAAAGGTCCAAAGCATGGTGGTGCCAACATCAAGGTTCAGCAGATGATGAAAGATCTTAAAAAGCATGTAAAAGATACATCAGATGTAGATGAAATCGTATTCTATTTAAGTCAGCTTTTAAACAAAGAAGCCTTTGATAAGAAGGGTCTGATCTATGGTATGGGACATGCTGTCTACTCTGTTTCTGACCCAAGAGCACAGATTTTTAAGGGTTTTGTCAAGGATCTTGCAGAAGAAAAAGGACTCATGGATGATTATCAGCTTTATTCCAATGTAGAGCAGCTTGCTGTTGATTTAATTTCAAAGCGCCGCACAATCTACAAAGGCGTATGCGCAAATGTAGACTTCTACAGTGGCTTTGTTTATAGTATGCTCGGCATCCCAGAGGAGCTGTTTACACCGCTTTTTGCAATGGCACGTATTGTTGGTTGGAGTGCACACCGCATGGAAGAGCTGATCACTGGAGATAAGATCATACGTCCTGCTTACAAGCCACTTAGCACACAAAAGGAATATATTGATCTTCATAACAGACCATAATCTACTTTCTAAAAAAATTTACCGCCCATAGAATCAACTATGGGCGGTTTTTGTTACAGTTCGCGGATAAACTAATTAACTTTTTTCATATCAATGTGTTTCACATCTGTATTTTTTCAACAATCTCATCAAGCACATCAAAATAATGCTCGAATGTCTTTTTACAGCACATCGGATCGTTGATGACTATTCCCTCTGCGCGCAGTCCTACAAGGCTAAAGCCCATTGCCATGCGGTGATCGTCATA
>OCHK01001319.1_pt1 | contig 19819 bp, 8 predicted proteins | sample 1538551 | NCBI WGS metagenome assembly OCHK01 (sample SAMN04571707, study PRJEB22368) | human gut metagenome | biome: human gut; material: stool | host: Homo sapiens | place: Luxembourg | collected 2012-08-31
CAGCCGCCGGAGCGGTGCTTAAGCCGTCAGGCGGGAATTGTGCGGTATTGCCTTAGGTTTGCGGCAAGGAACCACCCCTCAGGCCGCTTCGCGTCCAGCTCCCCTCCAGGGGAGCCACCACAAGCATAAGGTAAGATACTGGCTCCCCTTAGAGGGGAGCTCCGGCGAAAGCCGGTGAGGGGTGGTTCCTCGCGCAGAGCCTGATAAATGAGATTTGTGACTGGGCTCATCCGGCGGCCAATGGGCTGGCCGCCCTACCGTACAGTTACCAACAAAAGGCCTGTAATTTATACGCTCCTCCGGGGCGTCGGGGACGCCGCCCCCTACGGCATAGCAAGGTATATTGCAATTTTTAAATTGTGTATTGTTCCCAGTATTTCGGCAGGGTGGGGTCCCCCGCCCTACTGGCCTGGCAAATATTTCACCGAACCTATGCCCACAAATACAAAAATGCCGCAGCAGACTGTTACATCTGCTGCGGCATTTCTATTTAGGGGTTAATGGGCTGGGTTACAGCTCATTGTTCCGGCTGTGGGATTACTGCCGAATGCCGGTGTTCTTATCGAAATGATAAGTGCGGCCATCGATGACTGCATCGCCCTTAGCCATGGTGCCATAGATCGGGTCGAAATAGTAACGCTTGTCAGCGCTCCAGCCCTTGATCATGTGGCCCTGTGCATCGTAACGGACCCACTTGCCGGTACCATCGGCGCGGTCAGCCCACTGGCCAGCTTCGGATTCCTGATAGACATCCTTGCTGGTGGCTTTCTTGCCCTGGTCAACGGCATCCAGCCAGTACCAAGCGTCGGAAGCCGGGTCATAGATTTCCTTGCCGCGGCCTTCCAGACCCTGGCGAACGCCCTTTTCGTACCAGAAGTCAGCGCCTTTGATGGTCAGCCACTGGCCGTCCAGAGCGATACCGGTGTACTCGTCAAATGCGCAAGGTACACCGTCAATATCGCCTGCGCCCTTAGCCATAGCGCCGGTGATCAGGTCAAAGTAGTAGGTGCCCTTATCGGTCGTCTGCCAGCCCTTGACCATGTGGCCGTTCTCATCGTAACGGACCCACTTGCCGGTGCCATCGGGCTTATCAGCCCACTGGCCGGCGGCGGATTCCTGATAAACGTCCTTGCTGACGGTCATTGCGCCGCCCTGGACAGCATCCAGCCAGTACCAAGCGTCGGAATTGGGATCATAGATCTCTTTGCCGCGGCCGGTGGTACCCTGCTTCACGCCGTTTTCGTACCAGTACTTCTTGCCGTTTTCTTCAACCCAGCCGTTCTTCTCGCCGTACTTGGCGGTGTAGTCCTTGCCGTTGAAGGTGACAGCAGCGGTGGTAACGCCGCTGGTCTGCTTTACAGTTGCATCCACGAACTGTGCGCTTGCGCAGTTCTTATCGGTGCAGGTAAAGACAGCCATTGCGGTAATGGTGGTCTTTTCAGCGGCACCATGAACGGTGCGCTCCTCGGCTTCAATAGCCTGAGGTTCTTCGCTGGGGTTGGTGGGTTCAGTGGTTTCAATCTTCTTGAATTCTGCAATGATTTCAAAGTTACAATCGCTCATGCCAACTGTATACGTACCACCATCTTTGACTTTATCCGTGATACTGGTCTGACCATGGCGAGCCAGCTCCAGTTCATAGCCCGTATTCGGCGTAACCGTTACAGCCATTTCTGCATCCTTCGGTGCACGTTTCAATTCAGATTTGCCATTAACTGTAACAGTAATCGTGCCACCTTCAGCCGGGTCTGCCGTAGTTACAATGCTGTACTCAACAGTCGTAAACTGTACGCTGACATTTACATCGCCGTCCGGCATTTTGAAAGTATAGGTATTTTCATCTACCTTTGTGGTGGAGACATCAACTTTGCCAGATGTAACCGTTACACCTGCCAGCTGAGTCAGCAAAGTATCCGTATCTATCGGGTTGATCTTCAGTGTAACAGTATCATTAGACTTCAGACCCTCAAGCTTTTCAGTTTCCTGTCCATTGACCGTAACTTTGCCGTCGCCGCCCTTGGTAACAGTTACTGTGTAAGTCTCGGTCGCAATTTCCTCAAACTCAGCGCTAACGGTAACATCAGCGGCGGGCATCTCGAAGGTGTAGGTGTTTTCCTTACCGTCTACTGCCTTAAAGTCGTTAATTTCTTTCTTCGTTCCGCCATCCGTATAAGTAGCTTTCAGGCTGCCGTCCGTGTACTTAAAGTTGGTATTCGGGGTAACGGTAACAGTAACAACATCCTTCGCAGCTGCGGTTTTCGGCTCTACGCCCACAGTGCCGTTTTCAACAGTACCCGCCACAGTAACGTTATACTTCTTAACCTCTTCAAACGCTGCGCTGACAGTTGCATCGCCAGCGGGCATTGCAAAGGTGTAAGTGTTGGCCTTTTCTGTGTCAGGAGTTGCTTTCAGGGTCTGATTGTCGCCGTAAGTAACCACCACACCGTCAGCCGTCAGGGTATAGCCATCCTTCGGGGTAGCCACAACGGTAACGCTGGTGCCCTCAGCAACCTTATCCAGGTCAGCTTCGGGGCTGGTGATCTTCAACGTATCCTTGTTAGCATCGGCCACCTTGACCGCATAGGTCTTAGCGGCTTTGGTAACGCTGATGGTCACATCGCCGTCCGGCATGGTGAAGGTGTAAACCGTCTTCGCCTTTTCGGTGGTAGCCTGGGCTGCGGCTTCGTCCTGCGCTGCTTCCTGAACTTCAGTCAGGGCAACATCGGTATCGCCGTTCTTTGCGGTAACGGTAACGATATCGGTGCCTTTCTTTTCTACGGTCAGGGTAACGGTATCGTCCTTGATGTAGGTGTTGCTGGTGGTGCCCAGGGTCAGGGTAACACCTTCAACTGGATCGGGCAGGGTAACGGTGTGGGGGGTGCTTTCGGTTGCGGTATGGCAATCAGAGCACAGGTACACATTGTTGCCAACGGACTTGGTTTCCAGCTCATCCAGAGCCCAGGTATGGCCCTTGGGCAGTGCGCCGTCAGCGTACTTCTTTTCACCCTTGGTCAGGCCGTACTTGTTGGTGCGGGCCTGGGTGTAAGCGGGGGTATCACACCATGCTTCAACGGAAACATCGGTGGTTGCGCCGCTGCTCAGGTCGCTGACCATGTCGGACATCGGCATGGTTTCAACCAGGTTAGCGCACCACATGAACTCTTCGTTCTTGTTCTTCTCGTCAGAGCTGCCCATGTTCTGGTTGTAACTCGGGTTGTAGTTCCAGGACTCGGTCTTGTAGCTCTTACGGTTTGCATAAGAAGTGCCGGAGGCATCGGTCTTGACTTCTGCCTTGCCGTCCACCAGTTCCTTATAGGTGTTGGACAGGTTGGTGCCGACAGAAACGACCAGCTGATCCTTGGTGGTGTTGATGCCGGTGATCACAGTCTGGCCCTGCTGGGTGGTGGTAGCAAAGCTGTAGCTGTCACGCAGGGTCAGGCCAGCCAGAGGATGGTTCTTGAAGGTGCCCAGATACTTCACACTGCTGGTATCCTGGGCGCTATCCATGATAACCATGCTCATACCGGGAAAGTGGGTATCGGGAACCATGTTGCCGTCCTTATCCTTGGTCAGCTTAATGCCGCCATAGACGGTGTTGTATTCCTTCACTTCTTCCACTGTGCCGGTGGTCGGGTCCATACGGTAGATGGCGTTGTTGACGTTGAAGTACAGCTTGCCATCATACAGTGCGGTAGAGTGTACCAGTGCGGGGTAGATCCGCTTTGCAGCAGCGTCTGCCAGGCACTCGGTGTTCAGGTTGTTTTCAACCTTGGTATGCTTATCTGCTGCACTGGTATCGATCTTATAGATGGTGCCAGCTTCGGCCAGAACCTCGGCATTGCTGTCGTCATCATTGAAGTTGCTGCTGGTTTTCTTCAGATCGTTGTAGTACATCAGGATGATATCAAACGGGTCATCCGTCTTGGTAAAGCTGCTCATGCTGAAGTTCATGCCGCCGGAGCTGCTGGAATCCTCTTTGCGGATATAGTAGTTCGCATTACGCGGACGTGCTTCCAGCGTATCGGGGCCCTGGTTCTGCATCTTCTTCATGAACTGCTGCATCTGGGAGTTGTTACCAGAGCTGCCGGAACCAGAGCTGCCGCTGTTGCCGTTCTCGGACTGCTGGCGGCGCATGTTGTTGTACAGGTTCTGGTTGGTCGTGGTATCAACGTAATAGAAGTAATTATTGTCGAAGTAGATGGGGCTGCAGATAGAGGTGAACCAGGTATCCTCGTAGCAGGTATCGGTGTAACGGGTCTCGTTCTTGTTCTCCGCCTTGGTGTAAGAGTAATGCGGCTTGCCGTTGTTCAACACAACATTGCCGTCATCATCCACATCGGGATTCTTGTTCTTGGTGTAGGTGTAGCCATCGTACAGCGAGTCAATGTAATCATAGTACTTGCTGTAACGGCCTTCCAGACCGGAGGGAGAAACCAGGAAGTTGACATGGCGCATGTCGCCTGCGTTCTCAACGCGGGTCTGGGCCATGCACTCGGTGTTCACGTCGTCATAGCAGACGTCAACATAGTACCAGTTCTTGTTGGCTTCGCCGGTGGTCATCGTAGCAGAGTTGCTGTCGCCCTGCAGCTTGTTGACCTTGACTGCGTTGAAGTAGTGGACGTTGTTGAACATGCCGCCGCCGAACGCATTACCGGCAACACTGGTATCAGAAGTATCGCAGTAATACAGGATCTGGGCAAAGTCAACAACAGCGTTATCGCCTACTTCATCGGGGGTCTTCCAGCTGCCGTCATCATTCTTATAGATGCTCTTGTTGTCAGGCAAATTCTGGACCATGTAGTTAAATGCAGCTGCATAGCCCAGGCAGATGCAGCCATACTCAACGCCCTTAGCGCCGATCTCGCCGCCCAGCAGGGCACCGAAAGCAGTCGTCTGGATGGGGTCGTTGTTGCCGCCGCCGGTGATATCGCCCATGGAGCCCATATCGAATTCTGCAACCTGGGAGATCCAGTCGTGCAGGATCAGCAGCTTGGTGACATAGTCAGCGTCACCCAGCTTGGCAACCTGTGCCAAGCCTGCATCACGGATGGCTTTCAGAGCTTCGCCATAGTTCATGACGTAAGACATGAACGCCTGCGGCAGCATGTTCAGCATGAATGCCATGGTGGTCGGCGGGACATCATCGTTCGGATCAATGCTGCACAATATCTTGATTGCGCCCATGGTGCCGGTGATGCTGCCATCCTCGCCCTGCTTCTGAACGCCCTTGGAGGTCCAGAACGGGGCAACCACGCCGAAGTACTCTGCTTCGTCCTGGTTGAACTGCGACAGCTGGAAGTAGTAGTAGTTCATCTGCGCAGTCGAGACATCGTAAGTATTGGTGACCTGGTTGCCCTGGTCGTCCACATACACGGCAGTCTTCTGGCTGTCGTACAGCAGCAGGCTGTTCTTGCCCTTGTTGTCGCCGCTCTGATAGGTGAAGTTCACCTTGCTTGCGTCAACCGGGTTGTTCTGCATATCGTACCAGTTGCCGTCCTTCATTGCGGACACCAGGGTAACGCCGGTGCCGCCGGAGGTGGTATCCAGGGTCGGGGTGCCGCCCACATTGATGTAGACGGAATTGTCATTCTGGTCTACCACAACGCTGACCGGCATGGTCATTACCGGCTGGGTTTTGATTTCTTCGCCGCAGACAGCGCACTTGAAGGTGACGCTGGTGCATTCCCAGTCAATGGTAACGGGAGCGCCGGCAGAAATTTTGCCGGTTTCGCTGTCATAGAACAGCTGGGCGTTGCTGTAGTCAGCGGCCAGCTCGCCCTCGATCTTCTTCATTTCCCAGTTGAAGGTAGCAACAAAGTTGCCATCTGCATCCTTGGGCACGGCATGGTTCTGGCAGGGCAGGGCGGCAATGTCGTCGGTGCGGGTGGTGGGTTCCTTGTATTCCTTCTTAACCGGGCTCTTGTCAGCGGGCACGCTGGCAGAGTAAACGGTCTTGCCGGCAGCGCCGGGCTTTGCCTCGGTGGTATCCTTGGTTACGGTGCCTTCTACCTTCTGGTAGGCATCGTCCTTTTCACAGGTATACACAGCGGTGTAAGCCCAGCCGTCATCGGTCTTGGTCCAGTAACCATCGGGGGTTTCCTTCCAGGTATGGGTGTGGCCATCCTCCGGGTTGGTGTCATTCCAGTACCATTTCGGCTCGCCATAGGTATGGCCGTCCGCAGCGGCGCTGGCAGCAAAGGTATCGGAGTTTTCAGCAACGTAAGCCTGTGCGTAGCTGTCAGCCTGCTGCGCAATCACTTCATCATCGCTGTTGGTCATGGACTCCATCGCAGAGGTCATGCCGGAGCTGCCGGTAAAGGTAACGGCGGTCACAACGCCTGCGGCGTTCGTCTCATAGCCCAGGTCGGTAACGGCGCTGGACAGATGATACGTTTTGATGGTGGCAGCCATCACCGATGCCATCTCGTCCTTGTTCAGGCCATAGGCTTCGGTGTTGATCTTGCCGGCTGCGGCGTTGGCGTACATGGCATCGGCCAGTGCATTTTCCAACGCTGCAAGGCTCATGCCCGCCTTGCTCTGTGCAGTCGCTTCCAGCTTGGCATCGTCCTGCTCCAGTTCATGCACTTCGCCCTGGGCAGCCAGCGTTTGGGCTGTCTGCTTGATCAGGTCTGCGGTGCTGGTGAACTTGGGCAGAGACTGCACAGCGCTGGCCGCGCTTGCTGCGCTAGCTGCAACAGACTGCGCTACCGAAGAATCAATCTTGGTAGTTTCGGCTGCTGCGGGAAGCGCCACGCTTTGGGCAACCATGGCTGCTGCCAACACGGATGCACCAAAACGCTGAAGGTTTTTCTTCATAGTTTTATCCTCCCTTAAGTGTTACTACTTTCCCCTTTTGTGTGAAAAGTGGTACGGCAGATGTGCGGCACTTTGCAGGTGTTGATTGCAAAACGCCTGGTTATGCCCCCTCGGTCTGGCGATCCCTTGCCGGGCTGCGGCCTGCTTTTGGGGCTTTTGGCCCCGGCACAGCGGCTGACAAAACGTTGTACCGGCTGCATGCCTTGATCCCGCAAATGATAACCATTCCGACACATCTAGGTATATACATTATATCACAGTTGCCAGAATTTGCATAGTTAATTAGAGCGGTTTCTATGTAAATTTTTGTCCTTGAATCAACTGAAACCTGTTTTTCGCACATTATTTGCGTTGCGGTGCGGTGACTCTTTGGCGGTATTTATTAACATTTTTGAATGGTTTATTCCTGTTTTTATCAAATGATTAAACATTTACCCCGATAATGTTCTTTGCAATCTCTTAATACAATCACCCGGTATTGTGATCGCGCATTTTTTGTCATTTCGGTTTGGCTTGTTGTTGAGAGATTTGGCAGAGATTGGAGGAAACTTGAAGGGAAAATTGGAGGTTGAGAATTGCCCATTATAAATTGTACTGTAGAGAGCGTTCCTGACCGTTCCGAAAACTTAGGGATAGATCAACCCTTGCCCCTTAACCGCGACCTGAAATACACCTTCCCAAGGTAGGGCGGTGTGAGTGCCCCCTTCTGCTCCACTTTTTCAAAGTTCCGAATGGTGTCCTCTCCCCTATCTACAATTCCTGATGTTTTCATGATGCCTTCCTTGGTCTTCCACACCCGGCCTTTGCCCCCTCCCCGTCCCATAAGTCGTACACAACAAAAAGGCCCCTGCCTTAACAGCAGGAGCCTTGAAAGCTATATCACAAGCCGAAAATTACTTCTCGATCTTGGAAACAACGCCGGAACCAACAGTGTGGCCGCCTTCGCGGATAGCGAAACGCATGCCTTCTTCCATGGCAACCGGGGTGATCAGCTCAACGTGCATATCAACGTTGTCGCCGGGCATGCACATCTCAGTGCCTTCGGGCAGGGTGATGATGCCGGTAACGTCGGTGGTACGGAAGTAGAACTGAGGACGATAGTTGTTGAAGAACGGGGTATGACGGCCGCCTTCTTCCTTCTTCAGGACGTAAACATGGCCATCGAAAGTGGTGTGGGGATGAACAGAGCCGGGAACAGCCAGAACCTGGCCACGCTCGATCTGGTCACGGTCAATACCACGCAGCAGAGCGCCGATGTTGTCGCCAGCCTGAGCGAACTCGAGGCTCTTGCGGAACATTTCCAGACCAGTGATGGTGGTGGTCAGCTTCTCTTCCTTCAGACCAACGATTTCCATCTGATCGCCGACATGAGCAGTACCACGCTCAACACGACCGGTAGCAACGGTACCACGGCCGGAGATGGTCATAACGTCCTCAACGGGCATCAGGAACGGCTTATCAGCAGCACGGTCCGGGGTCGGGATGTAGCTGTCAACAGCGTCCATCAGCTCCCAAATGCACTTGTATTCCGGAGCATCGGGATCCTTGGAAGTGCTCTCCAGAGCCTTCAGAGCGGAACCACGGATGATCGGGGTGTTGTCGCCGTCGAAATCCTGGCTGTCCAGCAGTTCGCGGACTTCCATTTCGACCAGGTCGAGCAGCTCTTCGTCGTCAACCATATCGCACTTGTTCAGGAACACAACGATCTTGGGCACGCCAACCTGACGAGCCAGCAGGATGTGCTCACGGGTCTGCGGCATCGGGCCATCGGTTGCAGCAACAACCAGGATAGCGCCGTCCATCTGAGCAGCACCGGTGATCATGTTCTTGATGTAGTCAGCATGGCCCGGGCAGTCAACGTGGGCATAGTGACGCTTCGCGGTGTGGTACTCAACGTGAGCGGTGTTGATCGTGATACCACGAGCCTTCTCTTCAGGAGCCTTATCGATGCTGGAGTAATCCATGAAATCGGCATCGCCCTTCAGAGCCAGAACCTTGGTGATAGCGGCAGTCAGAGTGGTCTTGCCGTGGTCAACGTGACCGATGGTACCGATGTTGACATGCTCCAAAGAGCGGTCAAATTTTTCCTTTTCAGCCATTGGAAGTATCCTCCTTTAATTCAAACAGATAAAATAGCCTGTTGTAAGGCTATCATACTAGATTTTTCAAGAAAAATCAAGTATTTTGCGCGAATTTGTGCAGAATCAGCCCTTATTGCGCTCGGTCATGATCTTATCTGCAACACTCTTGGGAACCTGCTGGTAATCAGCCGGCTCCATGGAGTACTGGCCACGGCCCTGGGTCTTGGAACGCAGGTCAGTAGCGTAACCGAACATCTCGGACAGAGGAACCATAGCGGTGACACGGGCAGTGCCATCGGTGGATTCCTGGTTCTGGATCGCGCCGCGGCGGCTGTTCAAGTCGCCAATGACGTTGCCCATATACTCGTCAGGAACAACAACGTCAACCTTCATGATGGGCTCCATAATGACGGGGTCAGCCTTCTTCATAGCATCCTTGAATGCCATGGAACCGGCGATGGAGAACGCCATTTCAGAGGAGTCAACTTCATGATAGGAGCCGTCCCACAGAGTGACCTTGACATCCACGACAGGATAGCCAGCCAGAATGCCGGACTTCATCGCGCCCTGGATACCGTTGTCAACAGCGGGGATGTATTCCTTCGGGATAGCGCCGCCAACAATACCGTTGACAAACTCATAACCCTTACCCGGGTTGGGCTCAATCTTGATCTTAACGTGACCATACTGGCCCTTACCACCGGACTGACGTGCGTACTTGGTTTCCTGGTTAGCATCCTTGCGGATGGTTTCACGGTAGGCAACCTGAGGTGCGCCAACGTTAGCTTCGACCTTAAACTCGCGGAGCAGACGGTCCACGATGATTTCCAGGTGGAGCTCGCCCATGCCGGCGATGATGGTCTGACCGGTTTCTTCATCGGTCCAGGTACGGAAAGTCGGGTCCTCTTCAGCCAGCTTAGACAGGGCAATACCCATCTTCTCGCTGCCAGCCTTGGTCTTGGGCTCAATGGCAACGCGGATAACCGGCTCGGGGAAGTTCATGGACTCGAGGATGATGGGATGCTTCTCATCGCACAGGGTATCACCAGTGGTGGTGTTCTTCAGACCAACAGCAGCGGCGATATCGCCAGCGTAGCAGATGTCGATATCCTTACGGTTGTTTGCATGCATCTGCAGGATACGGCCGATACGCTCGTCCTGATCCTTAACAGAGTTGTAAACAGTGGTGCCAGCCTCAACGGTACCAGAGTACACGCGGAAGAAGCACAGCTTACCGACATACGGGTCAGTCATAATCTTGAATGCCAGTGCAGAGAACGGCTGATCATCGGAAGAAGTGCGATCTTCTTCCTCGCCAGTCTCCGGGTTGGTGCCCTTGATGGCCGCAACGTCGGTCGGAGCAGGCATATAATCAACGATTGCATCCAACAGTTTCTGAACGCCACGGTTCTTGTAAGAAGAGCCGCAGACAACAGGAACGATCTCGTTGGAAATAGTAGCCTTACGCAGAGCAGCCTTGATTTCTCCCTTGGTCAGCTCTTCGCCGTCCAGGTACTTCATCATCAGCTCTTCGTCGGTCTCAGCAACAGCTTCGATCAGCTTGTCATGATATTCCTGAGCCTGTTCTTTCAGGTCTTCAGGAATTTCCTCAACGCGCACATCATTGCCCATATCATCATAGTAGATATCGGCTTTCATGTCGATCAGATCGATGATGCCGCGGAAAGTGTCTTCCTGGCCGACAGGCAGCTGGATAGGCACACCGTTGGCATGCAGACGATCATGCATCATCTGTACGCAGCGGAAGAAGTCAGCACCCATGGTATCCATCTTGTTGACGTAAACCATGCGGGGAACCTTGTACTCGTCAGCCTGGCGCCAAACGGTTTCAGACTGAGGCTCAACGCCACCCTTTGCGGCCAGAACGGTAACAGAACCGTCCAGAACACGCAGAGAACGCTGAACTTCAACAGTAAAGTCAACGTGGCCCGGGGTGTCGATGATGTTGATACGATGACGGTTCTTTTTGAACAGAGCCGGATCGTGCTGGGTCTCGGTGTGGCTCCAGTAGCAGGTAGTTGCAGCGGAAGTGATGGTAATACCACGTTCCTGTTCCTGCTCCATCCAGTCCATCGTGGCAGCGCCGTCATGAACTTCGCCGATCTTATGGTTAATACCGGTGTAGTACAGAATGCGCTCGGTGGTGGTGGTCTTGCCTGCGTCGATGTGGGCCATGATACCGATATTTCGGGTCATTTGCAGGGATACGTCTCTCGGCGTTGCCATGGCTTAAACCTCCTCAGTAAGCAGATCAATAACGGTAATGCGCGAAAGCCTTGTTGGCTTCTGCCATCTTGTGGGTATCTTCGCGCTTCTTGACAGCGCCGCCAACGTTGTTGGTAGCGTCGATGATCTCGGCGGCCAGGCGAGCGGACATGGTCTTTTCACCACGGCTGCGGCTGTACAGAGTCAGCCAGCGCAGGCCGAGGGTCTCGCGGCGGGCGGGGCTGACCTCCAGGGGAACCTGGTAGGTGGAGCCGCCGACACGGCGGGCCTTAACTTCGAGGCTGGGCATGATGTTTTCCATGGCCTTCTCGAACATTTCGAGAGGATCGTTGCCGGTCTTCTCTTTGACAGTCTCAAAAGCTTCGTAAACGATCTTCTGAGCGACGCCCTTCTTGCCATCCAGCATGATGCTGTTGACCAGACGGGTGACGAGCTTGGAATTGTAAATAGGATCAGCCAGAACTTCGCGCTTTGCGATTTTACCTCTTCTGGGCATCTTTCTTCCCTCCTTCACATTAATGATATCATCGGTACTCGAAAGTTAAAGAAAACTCCCGTTATGCCACAAAAGGGTCAGCTGACCATTTTATGGCGAAAAGATGTTTCCTTACTTCTTGGCACCGGCCTTGGGACGCTTTGCGCCGTATTTGCTGCGAGCCTGGTTACGGTTTGCAACACCCTGAGTATCCAGAGTACCACGGATGATGTGGTAACGGACACCGGGCAGGTCCTTAACACGACCGCCACGGATCAGGACAACGCTGTGCTCCTGCAGGTTATGGCCGATACCAGGAATGTAGGAGGTGACCTCGATACCATTCGTCAGGCGGACACGGGCAACTTTACGCAGAGCAGAGTTGGGCTTTTTGGGGGTCATGGTACGAACAGCGGTGCAAACACCACGCTTCTGGGGGCTGTTCATGGTGGTGTACTGCTTCTTCTGGGAGTTGTAGCTCTTCTGAAGGGCAGGAGCAGTGCTCTTGGTTACCAGGACCTCACGGCCTTTGCGTACGAGCTGGTTAAAAGTAGGCATTTCTTTTCTCCTTTCTTGATTATTCCGCGCAGTTTTTGCGGGGGTTGTGCTTCCATTTTGGCCGCACTTGACCCCCTAACTCACGCATTTATAATAATAGCGGATAAACCACGCTCTGTCAAGAGTATTCACAAAAAATATTTCAAATAATCGTGCAAGATGCTGATTTTCTGCACTGGGGGTTCTAATTGTGCGCTTAAGATGTATCTGAAAACAAAGAATCAGATACACCCTAGGACTTTCCCCTGCTTATTTTGCAGCTTCCAGCTGTACCACGCAGGCTTCGGCTTCGTCCAGAATGCGGCCGAACTTATCCAGGGCAGCATCCACCGGGGCGGGGGTGGTCAGGTCCACACCGGCATGGCGCAGCTCATCCAGCGGGTAAGCGCTGCCGCCCATGTGCAGGAACTCCAGGTACTTCTTAACAGCCGGTTCGCCGTTCTTCAGGATGCCCTCGGACAATGCCACGGCAGTGGAATAGCCGGTTGCATACTTATAAACATAGAACGGGCGGTAGAAGTGCGGGATGCGTGCCCACTCGTACTGTACTTCGTCATCCACAACCAGCTCCGGTCCAAAGTAGTCCACAATGAGCTTCTTGTACAGATTGTTCAGGGCGGCGGGATTCAGGGCTTCGCCGCGCTCGGCCATGGCGTGGGCATCGCGCTCAAACTCGGCAAACATCGTCTGGCGGTAGACGGTTCCCTTGAAATTTTCGAGGTACTGATTCAGCAGGGCCAGGCGGGTTGCGGGATCCTGGTTCTTTTCTGCCAGCAGGTGCTCAATGAGCAGGTTCTCGTTGACGGTGGAAGCGACCTCTGCGACAAACAGGGTATAGTCGGCATACTGGGCAGGCTGGGTATGGCGGCTGAACCAACTGTGCATGCTGTGGCCCATCTCATGCGCAATGGTGGAAACGCTGTCCAGCGTACCGGTAAAGTTGCACATGATATAGGGGTTGGAATCATAGCTGCCGCCGGAGTAAGCGCCGCCGCTCTTGCCCTTGTTGGGGAACACATCGATCCAGCGCTCGGCAAAGCCCTTGCGAACGATGGTGCCGTACTCTTCGCCCAGCGGTGCAACGGCATCCAGAACCATCTGCTTGGCCTGGTCATAGGTGTAATGGGCGCTGACGCCCTTGGTCAGCGGGGCGTACACATCATAGTAGTGCAGCTCGTCCACACCCAGGATGCGCTTGCGCAGAGCAACATAGCGATACATATCCGGCAGGTGCTTGCGCACAGTAGCCACCAGGTTATCATAGACCTGGCCGGGCACATTCTCCCCTGCCATGGACATGGCGCGGGAAGATTCATAATGACGGACGGAGGCTTCGGCGGTAGCGGTCTTGACAGCGCCGGAGTAAGAGGCAGCCAACGTGTTGATGTGCTGGCGGAAGCTCTTGTAGTAGCTTTCAAAGGCATTCTTGCGCAGCACGCGGTCATTGGAGGTTTGCAGCAGGATGTAGTTGGAAGCGGTCAGCTCCACATCGTTGCCCTCGCCATCCTTGACGGAATCGAACACCATGTCGGCGTCTTCCAGGTTATCGGCAACATTTTTCGGGGTGCCGAATGCTTCACCGAAAGCAGCCAGCAGCTTTTCTTCCGGGGCGGTCAGGGTGTGAGGCTTTGCACGCAGCAGGTCTTCCAGAGCAAAACGATAGGGGGCAACCTGCTCGTCAGCCATGATGGCATCCAGGGTTTCCTGCGGCAGTGCCAGGATTTCCGGCTGAGCATAGGCGATGGTACCGACAGCCTTTACATATTTGGCAGTAGCGCGGGCATCCATGCTCTGGGCATCATCAGCACGGGTATCCTCGCTCAGACGCAGGCTGGTGTAGACAGCCAGGTTTTCCAGTTCACGGAACACGCCGATTTCTGCATCATAAAATTCACGAATGCTGGCAGCGTTGTTCAGCTTGCCCTCCCAGGCAGCCAAAGCTTCAATTTTGGGGTCAATGGCGGCAAAAGCCTTTTCCCATTCCGCATCGCTGGCGTACATTTTGGTCAGGTCCCACTGGTACTGCGGGTCCATCTCTTTGCGTTCTTTCAATGCTTCCGACATGGCGGATTCTCCTTTTCTGTATGGTGTCTTTCTGAGCCAGTCAGGGAAGCGTTCTCCCCTGCCCTCCATGCAGGCACCATTCATCCTGCACAGACAAACCCAGTATAAAAGTATTATACACCAAATGTTAGAAAAAACAAATCCGTTTTTATTTAACAAAAAGCCTGCGCAGAAACAGTGTTTATGCACGGTTCCTGCACAGGCTCATTTCTCTAACTTTCTTTATTTGTCATTTGCCCGGCTTTCCAGCAGGCTTCTTCCTTCTCCTGCCAACGCTTCACTTTCATTTGTCGTAAAGATACAATCAGACTGGTCTTTCCCGATTCTGAAAAACACCTGATAGTCCTTATTTCCGCAGAACGTCAGCACATCCAGCATGGGCTCGCTCTCCCCTGCCTGATAAGTAACCCAGAAGCGCAGCCGCAGTGGATTGGGGGTGATTTTTCCCGCCTGTTCATTGGTCACGCCATTGCGGCAGACAAGATATGCGGTTGTATTCCCCTGGTCGGAAGGCAGGTCCACCCGCTGCATATAAACACCATTTCCCATTGTTTCGCAGTGCTGCATCCATGCGGCAACCTCGGGGTAGCTTTGCCATTCCTCCTGCGGCATACTCCAGATGGCCTTGCTTTGGTAGTTTGCTGATGCCACAAAAGCAACGCTCCATAGAACGAGTGCCAGCAGCATTGCCGCTATCAGATACAACATTCTTTTGCCTGTTGATTTTGCAGCCGCCACAATACCGCTTTTCCCTATTGCTATCAAAAAGAGCGCAATCATTAGAATCAGCAAGAGCAGCAGAAGCCCCACTGCCGCGCCAAGCCCAACAAATTGCAGAGCAAACCACAGCAGAATTGCCGCTGCCGCAAGCAGCATCCACTTCTGCTTTGCTGTCAGGCTTTCTGCTTTTTCTGTGTTTGCTAATGTTCCCGATTTTTCCGTTCCCGTTGTCCCTTCTAAATCAGTCGCTTCCATATCCGCTGCTTCCAACGGAATTCCCAGCAGCTGCCGCAGCATAAACAGGTTGGCTGTGCCGGGCAGAGCTTTCCCTGTTTCCCACCTTGCCACAGCCTGCCGTGTTACGCCCAATTTTTCTGCCAGCATTTCCTGGGTCATGCCTTTTTCTTTCCGGGCGGATGCAATTTTCTCTCCCAATGTCATGGTGCTATCCCCCTTTCTTTGGGGCCAGCATAGCACAGCTGTACTACTATTTTCAAGCAACTTTGTATCACTTTTCTGCCACTTTTCCGCAATAAGCAGTTTCATTCCCCGCAAAGCAGCATAAAAAATCCCCCACAGTACCCTTTCCGTTCGCAGTTGCCCGTGCGGAGAATGCTGTGGGGGATGTTATGTTTTATTGTCAGGCTAAGCTTATCAGATAAGAAAAGTCTTACTTTTCAGCGTGGTCGTAAGCGCTGCCTTCGGCATCGCGGATTTCCTCGGCGCGAGCCAGCTCTTCTTCAACCTCCGGCAAACCGGTTCCGGCGGGGATCAGCTTACCGATGATGACGTTCTCCTTCAGACCGGCCAGCGGGTCAACCTTGCCCTTGATGGCGGCTTCGGTCAGAACGCGGGTGGTTTCCTGGAAGGATGCAGCGGACAGGAAGCTGTCGGTTGCCAGGCTGGACTTGGTGATACCAAGCAGGATCTGACTGGCCTGGACCAGCTTCAGGTCGGTTTCGCCTGCATCAATGCGTTCCTGAATCTTCTCGTTCTCGATCATCACATCGCGGCGGTTGACAACGCTGCCCATGATGAACTCGCTGGAACCTGCATCGTCAATGCGAACCTTACGCATCATCTGGCGGACGATAACTTCGATATGCTTATCGTTGATTTCAACGCCCTGCAGACGGTAAACCTTCTGGACTTCGCTGATCAGATAGTTCTGGGTAGCAATGCGGCCCTTGACAGCCAGGATATCCTGCGGATAAGCATGGCCTTCGGTCAACAGTGCGCCCTTGACGAGTACATCGCCCTCCATCACCTTCAGGCGGTGGCCGAACGGGATCAGGTAGCTCTTGGTAACCGGTGCGCCGTTATCGTCAACACCGGTCACTTCAACGTGGCGGCTCTTCTTGGTATCGTCAATATGGACGGTACCGGCGATCTCGGACATGATAGCCATTGCCTTCGGGCGGCGGCTCTCGAACAGTTCTTCAACACGCGGAAGACCCTGAGTAATATCTTCAGCAGATGCGATACCGCCAGTATGGAAGGTACGCATGGTCAGCTGAGTACCGGGCTCGCCGATGGACTGTGCCGCAATGATACCGACGGATTCACCGACCTTAACGCACTGGCCGTTGGACATGTTGGAGCCGTAGCAGCGGGCACAGACGCCAACGTGAGCACGGCAGGTCATGACGGAGCGGATGTCCAGCTCGGTGATACCGGCGTTTTTGATCTTTTCAGCGTCGAACATATCCATCATCTTGTCCTTGGACACAATGAGTTCGCCGGTCTTGGGATCCTTCACGTCATTCAGAGCATAACGGCCAATCAGACGCTCGGAGAAGCTTTCGATGGTAGCGTTGCCTTCGCTGATCTCGCTGACGAGGATACCCTCGGTAGCGTGGCAGTCTTCCTCGCGGATGATGACTTCCTGAGAAACGTCAACCAGACGGCGGGTCAGGTAGCCAGAGTCAGCGGTACGCAGTGCGGTATCGGTCAAGCCTTTACGAGCGCCTCGAGAAGAGATGAAGTACTCCAAGATGTTCAGGCCTTCGCGGTAGTTTGCACGGATAGGCATTTCCAGGGTTTTACCTGCGGTGTTAGCCAGCAGGCCGCGCATGCCGGCCAGCTGCTTGATCTGGTCCATAGAACCACGAGCACCAGAGTCGGACATCATATAGATGGGGTTGCGCTGGTGGTGGGTCTTCAGGTTGGTAGACAGAGCGTTGGAAACTTCCTCGGTAGCTGCCTGCCAGATCTCAACGGTGTTCTTATAGCGCTCTTCATCAGAGATAAGACCACGGTTGAAGTTCTTCATGACCTTTTCAACCTTCTTGTCAGCCGCAGCCAGGATCTCCGGCTTCTCTTCGGGGATGATAGCGTCAGGCACGGCAACGGTGATGGCGGAAAGGGTGGAATACTTATAGCCCTGTGCCTTGATGTGGTCCAGCATGATAGCGCAGCGCTTGGTGCCATGCTTTGTCAGGCAGCGGCTGATGATGTCGGGCAGCTTCTTCTTGGTGACCTGGAAATCGACTTCGTAATCGAACTTATGTTCGGGGTCGGTGCGATCCACATAGCCCAGATCCTGCGGGATGGGGGTGTTGAAGATGATCTTGCCGACAGTGGTGGTGACAAGGGCGGTTTCGGGGCCGTTGCCAAAGTCCATGGTGCGGCGCACCTTAACGGGAGCCTGCAGGGTGACGATATGCTCGGCGTAAGCCATCAGGGCTTCGTCCTCATCGCGGAACACCTTGTCGTGGCCGGGGTCTTCGGGGTTGACCATGGTCAGGTAGTAAGAGCCCAGGATCATATCCTGCGTGGGCACGGTGACGGGTTCGCCGTCAGACGGCTTCAGCAGGTTGCCGGAAGCCAGCATCAGCATCTTGGCTTCGCGCTGTGCTTCGGTGGACAGCGGCAGATGGACAGCCATCTGGTCGCCGTCGAAGTCAGCGTTGAAGGGGGTGCAGACCAGCGGGTGCAGCTTGATGGCGTGGCCTTCGACCAGAACGGGCTCAAATGCCTGAATGCCCAGGCGGTGCAGGGTAGGTGCACGGTTCAGCAGAACGGGATGGCCCTTGATGACGGTTTCGAGAGAGTCCCACACCTCGGTGGAAGCACGCTCGACCTTTTTGCGGGCAGCCTTGATGTTGGAGGCAATGCCCTTCTGGACCAGGTCCTTCATAACGAAGGGCTTGAACAGCTCCAGAGCCATCTCTTTGGGCAGACCGCACTGGTACATCTTCAGCTCAGGGCCGACAACGATAACGGAACGGCCAGAGTAGTCAACACGTTTGCCCAGCAGGTTCTGGCGGAAGCGGCCCTGCTTGCCCTTCAGCATATCGGAAAGGCTCTTGAGGGCGCGGTTGTTGGGGCCAGTGACCGGGCGGCCGCGGCGGCCGTTATCGATCAGGGCGTCAACTGCTTCCTGCAGCATGCGCTTTTCGTTGCGCACGATGATGTCGGGAGCGCCCAGCTCCAGCAGGCGCTTCAGACGGTTGTTGCGGTTGATCACGCGACGGTACAGATCGTTCAGGTCGGAAGTCGCAAAGCGGCCGCCATCCAGCTGGACCATGGGGCGGATATCCGGCGGGATGACCGGAACAACGTTCAGGATCATCCACTCCGGGCGCTGGCCGGACAGGCGGAATGCATCAACGCACTCCAGGCGTTTCAACAGGCGGACGCGCTTCTGGCCGGTAGCCTTTTCCAGTTCCTCATGCAGCTCTGCGGACAGAGCTTCCAGGTCGATCTCAGCCAGCAGCTTCTGGACGGCTTCGGCGCCCATGCCGGCTTCAAAGGTATCCTCGTACTTTTCCCGCATCTCCTTGTACTCGCGTTCGGTCAGGAGCTGCTTTTTCTCCAGCGGAGTAAAGCCGGGATCGGTAACGATATAGTTTGCAAAGTAGAGCACCTTGTCCAGCTGGCGGGGGCCGATGTCCAGCATCAGGCCAATGCGGCTGGGAATGCCCTTGAAATACCAGATGTGCGAAACGGGTGCAGCCAGCTCAATGTGGCCCATGCGCTCGCGGCGGACCTTAGCGCGGGTAACTTCGACACCGCACTTATCGCAGATCTTGCCCTTATAGCGGATGCGCTTATACTTGCCGCAGTGGCATTCCCAGTCCTTGGTAGGTCCAAAAATGCGCTCGCAGAACAGGCCGTCGCGCTCCGGCTTCAGGGTGCGGTAGTTGATGGTTTCAGGTTTCTTGACCTCGCCATAGCTCCAGGCACGGATCTGGTCGGGAGAAGCAAGGCCGATCTTGATAGAATCGAACTCTTTATTTTCCATTCAGCGAACCCTCTCATTTAATCGTGACGTAAACAGCATTCCGATCATTCACCGTCGAACAGGTCGTCGCCATTGTCGGCTTCGATCTGTGCCAGAGAAGCTTCATCCGGCTCCTCATCGCCCAGGTCGTCGTCAAAGCCTTCATCGGCATCCTTGACACTGTAATCATCCTGCAGCTCGCTTTCCAGCAGAACATTATCACCGATATCGCTGTTGTCAAAGTTGGCATCGTCATCGTCATATTCCTGACGCATATCAACAGCGTTGCCTTCCTTATCCTGAACAACAATATCCAGGCCAAGGCTCTGCAGTTCTTTCAGCATAACGCGGAAGCTTTCGGGGATGCCCGGATTCGGCACATCTTCGCCCTTGACGATTGCTTCGTAGGTCTTGACACGGCCCACAACGTCGTCAGACTTGACAGTCAGGATTTCCTGCAGGGTGTAAGCCGCGCCATAAGCTTCCAGAGCCCAAACTTCCATTTCGCCGAAACGCTGGCCGCCGAACTGGGCCTTGCCGCCCAAAGGCTGCTGGGTAACCAGAGAGTACGGGCCGGTGGAACGGGCATGGATCTTATCATCAACCAGGTGATGCAGCTTGAGGTAGTACATA
>OCHK01001320.1_pt1 | contig 19815 bp, 16 predicted proteins | sample 1538551 | NCBI WGS metagenome assembly OCHK01 (sample SAMN04571707, study PRJEB22368) | human gut metagenome | biome: human gut; material: stool | host: Homo sapiens | place: Luxembourg | collected 2012-08-31
ATCATCGGCGGCAACCGGAAGACCCGCCATGGAATCGTTCTGGCAAAGTCTCTGCCGGCAAAAAACATGTATCATATTCACACCGCAGAACCGGTGGCAAATGCCCTGAAAAAATGTCCGACACTCACTATCGTTCCTCCTGACCACGACTCTTACAGCCGCCACAGCAAACAGTTTGTCGGTTTTCTGCGCTCTCTGACATCGGAAATTGAACAGGTCAGTGTGGATGAATGTTACCTGGACTATACTTCCATTGCTTCCCGTTTTTCTTCTCCGGAAGAAGGCGCGGCCTATATCCGCAACTATATTTACAGCCATTTTGGTTTTACGGTCAATGTGGGGATCTCTTCCAATAAGGTGCTGGCAAAGATGGCTTCTGACTTTGAAAAGCCGAACAAGACGCACACACTTTTCCCTGATGAGATTCAGAAGAAAATGTGGCCACTTCCGATCAGCAGTCTGTTCATGGCAGGACATGCTTCCGTAGCTGTCCTACAGAAACTGGATATCCATACGATTGGCGATCTGGCTCGGATGGATCCGGCGATTCTCAGCCTTCATCTGAAAAGCCACGGAAAAATGCTGTGGGAATATGCAAACGGAATCGATAATTCCAGCATCGAAAGCGAACCGTCTCAGGCAAAAGGGATCGGCAATTCCACCACCCTCGCCAGTGATCTTACGACCGCGCAGGAAGCGTACTCTATTCTTCTGCAGCTTTCCACCAAGGTAGGGCACCGTCTCGAAAAAGCCGGTCAGTCTGCCAATAACCTGTGCGTGGAGATCAAATACGCGACATTTGACAAATACACCCGTCAGATGCCGCTTTCCTCCCCGACGCAGGATGGAAAAAAGCTGTACCACGCAGCCTGTCATCTTTTTGATACACTCTGGAACGGAAACCCGATCCGTTTACTGGGAATCCGCGCCGGAAAACTGACGGATGCTGATGAACCGGTACAGCTCGATCTGTTCAGTTATGACCCGAAAGCGATTGAAAAAGAACAGAAGATGGAACGGGCGATGGATAAGATCCGGGAAAAGTTTGGGAAAGATCTGATTCAGAAGGGAATCCATTAAATATGCAAATCACCTTGCGAAATTCTGCCGGCTGAATAGTTATATTTTTCTACATGCAGAAATCCCCGCAGCGGATATTTGACGTCCACTGCGGGGATTTTCTGTTGTTTATTGTTTGAACATTACTTATTACTTGCGTTTGAAAATTAGCAGATACCCTGTGCTAACATAGCATCAGCAACTTTTTCGAATCCGGCAATGTTGGCACCTACTACATAGTTGCCTTCGAATCCGTAACGTTTTGCTGCATCATCCATGTTGTGGGTGATGTTGATCATGATGTTTTTCAGTTTTGCATCTACTTCTTCGAATGTCCAGCTCAGTCTCTCGCTGTTCTGAGACATTTCCAGTGCGGATGTTGCTACACCACCGGCGTTTGCTGCTTTACCAGGTGCAAAGATTACGTTGTTTGCCTGCAGATACTGGGTAGCTTCCAGAGTGGTAGGCATGTTAGCACCTTCGCATACAGCGATGGTTCCGTTTGCTACCAGCTGTTTTGCATCTTCCAGATGCAGTTCGTTCTGTGTTGCACATGGCAGTGCCAGATCAGCTTTGATCTGCCATACGCCTCTTCCTTCATGGTATTCAGCGTTTGTACGAACTTTTACATACTCTGTCAGTCTTGCTCTCTTCACTTCTTTGATTTCTTTCAGAAGTGCTACATCGATTCCGTCCGGATCGTAAACCCAACCGGTAGAATCAGAACAGGTCAGAACTTTTACACCCAGCTGCTGTGCTTTCTGGATTGCGTAGATTGCTACGTTACCTGCACCGGATACAACTGCAGTCTTTCCTGCGATGTCGATACCATTTAATTTTAACAGTTCCTGTGTCAGGTACAGCAGACCATAACCGGTAGCTTCTGTTCTTGCCAGAGATCCACCATAGGTCAGTCCTTTACCTGTCAGAACTCCTTCGTATACGTTTCTCAGTCTCTTGTACTGACCAAACATGTAACCGATCTCTCTTGCGCCGGTTCCGATATCACCAGCCGGTACGTCTGTATCTGCGCCGATGTGTTTGCTCAGCTCTGTCATAAAGCTCTGGCAGAATTTCATGATTTCACGATCAGATTTTCCTTTCGGATCGAAATCAGAACCACCTTTACCACCACCGATTGGCAGTCCGGTCAGGGAGTTTTTGAAGATCTGCTCAAATCCCAGGAATTTGATGATACCCAAGTTTACTGATGGATGCAGACGAAGACCTCCTTTGTAAGGTCCGATTGCACTGTTGAACTGTACACGATATCCTTTGTTTACATGTGCCTGGCCCTGATCATCTACCCACGGTACACGGAACATAATAACTCTTTCAGGCTCAACGATACGCTCCAGCAAAGCTTCTTTTCTGTACTTTTCTTCATTTGCATCAATTACCGGACGCAGAGAATCCAGTACTTCTTTGACAGCCTGGTGGAATTCTGGTTCGTTAGGATTTTTAGCCACAACGTTTTCATATACTTCATCTACATAAGACATGTTACACGTTCCTCCTTAGAATTTGCTCATTGCTTTTTGAATACGCAGACATTATAGCATGGTAAAGTGTTAAACACAAGAAAAAATTTTCGTTTTTTCGACCTATTTCCTACTTTTTCGCTTGGATTTACGTTTTCTCACACTGTACCCGAAAGTACCGAGCTGCTTTCCTACACCATAGTACATTCCATGGGAATACACCATCGGGTGTGCGCTGTTCAGATCAAACCGGCCATTTTCATCCATATAATCTTCGTCTGCATGAACAGCAACTACCTGTGCAAGAAACATGTGATGGGAACCAAGCTTCTCTGTTTTTACGACCTTACACTCGATATTCACCGGTGACTCCCCGATCATTCCACAGTTCACCTGGGAGGCTTCCACACAGGTCAGTTTCATCTCTTTGAATTTGTCCACGTCTTTTCCGGAACGGACACCGCAGTAATCGGTCGCATACGTAAGTGCTTCCGTAGTCAGATTGATCACAAAAACACCGCTCTCTTCGATCATATGATACGAATAGCGCTCCGGTCGCACCGAAATGGATACCATCGGCGGGTTGGTACACACCGTACCTGCCCACGCTACGGTAATGATATTGTCTTTTCCTTCGTTATCCCGCACCGATACCATAACCGCCGGAAGCGGATACAGCATGTTGCCGGGTTTCCACTGTTGTTTCGCCATATATTTTTCCTTTACTGCTGTAATGCATTCATAAACTTCGGAATCAGCTGTTTCTTTCTCGATACCACACCTTCCAGACGACAGGAACTGTCTTCCACTTTCTCTCCGAATGCCTCATATACCAGTCCATCCGATCCCTCTCCATAACACAGAAGTTCCGTGGACTCCTTGATGATGTTGGTCAGCATGAAGAACACCATCTTGATTCCATGTTTGCCACATTCTTTTTCCATATACGGCATCAGGCGGTCTTTGACCGTCTGCAGTTCTTCCTCGGACATGAAGCTGATCTGTCCCACACCGAATGCCAGGTCATCCACAATAAATTTCTTATAATCCTGATAAAAGATTTCTTCCGGTGTCTTACTGCTCAGATTGCTTCCGGCACGGAACATTTTATTGGCAAAGCTTTCGATCTCGATCTTGGCGATCTTTGCCAGTTCCTGCGCTGCCTCTTTATCACGTTCCGTACAGGTCGGTGAGCGGAACATCAGCGTATCTGACAGAATCGCCGCACACAGAAGTCCGGCGATATTTTCCGGGATCTCCAGATATTTTTCCGCGTAGATCTCATACATAATGGTTGCGGTACAGCCTACCGGCTGGTTGCGGAACATGATCGGCTGGAAGGTCTCCAGAGAACCGATTCTGTGATGATCCAGAATCTCCAGGATCTCTGCCTCTTCGATGTTGTCGACCGCCTGAGATCTCTCGTTATGGTCAACCAGAATCAGCTGTTTTTTCTTGATACTCATGAAGTTTCGACGGGAAACGGTACCGATGTATTTTCCACGGGTGTTGACCACCGGGAATGCACGGTAACGGGTCTTCGTCATGATATCTTTGATCTTATCAGTAAAATCATCACTCCGGAAGATCACCAGATTGTCTTTTTTCATAAAATACTTGATCGGAATACTCTGGTGGATCAGGCGGGCAACGGTGAACGAATCGTACGGTGTGGAAATGATCACCTGATTTCTCTCCTCTGCCAGTTTCTGGATCGTCTTTCCGACTTTCGCTCCCAGACACACGATCAGGCAGCTTGCGTTTGCTTCGATCGCACACAGCTGATCTTCCGCACGGTTTCCGAGAATAACCAGATCGTCCTCATCGATAAAACTCTCCATCGTATCCGGCTGGGAGAGTCCCATGACTACTTTTCCCTTGATAAAGTATCCGTGTTCATTTCCCACGATGATCTGTCCGTCCACGGTATCCGCGATGCTCCGGTACTGGGTACGCGCCTGGGCAAGCAATGTGTTATCGTAAGCATCCATATAGGATTTCGCGATATCTCCGGTGGTGATCAGACCTTCCACTTTTCCCTCTTTGTCCGTGATCGGCAGTGTTACCGCATTATGCTCCTGCATCAGTTTCCATGCCCGCTTTACAGACATGCTGTTTGCCGCTCCCGGTGTCTCATGAAGATCCATGTCTTTCACCTGGGTTCCCACATCCGGCAGATAACCGGGTGCCGGCACATGGAAATATTTCAGTACAAATTCTGTTTCTTCGTTGATCTGTCCGGCTCTCTTCGCCACATACGTTCCCTTGGTTGTTCGATTCTTGATGTCGGCATATGCGATCGCAGAACAGATGGAATCCGTGTCCGGATTCTTGTGTCCGATGACATAAACTTTATTATCTTTTCTCACAAATAATCCCCTAACTGTTGTTCCCGGCATCTGTCAGACAACTCTTCTGCCTTCTGCCGGAATCTGCTTGGTCTATAATTTCTGATTTTTATCTTAGCATACTTAAAAAAAATCAGCAAACAGATTTATTATCTTTCTATGTACTATTCCCCGTACATACAACCGGTATGTGCCGGAATCTTTCTATTTTCTGTTGCCAGATTCCGGGAAACAACGCTATAATAATAGAAACAGCAGATTCGTGCAAAGAAAGGATGAATATACTATGGCAGAAGAAGAAAAAGTAACAGCGGTTGCCGAAGAGGCAACTTCCATGGCAGATTATGAAAAGGAGCTGGAGGCTTCTTTTAAAAAGCTCGAAGAGGGCGATATGATCACCGGTACGGTGATCGCTGTAGACGAAGAGATCACACTGGATCTTCGCTATTACACCGAAGGAATCATCAAGGTTTCCGATTACAGCAGAGAGCCTGGTTTTATGGTAAAAGAAGCGGTTCATGTGGGCGATGAAGTTACAGCCACCGTGATCGGCAGAGACAACCGCCGCGGCTGCATCCTGTTATCCCGCGTGGAAGCTAACGATGTGCTGGCATGGGACAAACTTCGTCAGTTAAAAGAAGACAAAACCGTGCTGAACGTTACCGTAAAAGGCATCGTCAGTGCAGGTGTCATCGCATATGTAGAAGGAATCCGTGGATTTATCCCGGCTTCCAAACTTTCCCTGAATTACGTGGAAGATCTAAACGAATACCTGAACAAGGAGATACAGGTACAGGTTTTTGATGTCGAAGAAGAGGACAACCGTCTGATCCTCTCCGCAAGAGAACTTCTGAGAGAAAAAGCGGAGGAAGAAAGACGCGCAAAAGTATCCAATGTGGAAGTAGGTCTTGTGACAGAGGGTACGGTAGAAAGCCTGCAGCCATACGGCGCTTTCGTCAATCTCGGAAACGGTCTCTCCGGTCTGGTTCATATCTCTCAGATCAGTGAAAAAAGAATCAAACATCCGTCCGCAGTTCTGGCAGTCGGCGATAAAGTGAAAGTGAAAGTCATCGCTGTGAAAGACGGAAAGCTGAGCCTCAGCATGAAAGCACTGCAGGACGTGGCTGCACAGGAAATCGAGGAAGAGGTTTATGAACTTCCGGAAACAGAAGAAGCTACTACTACGCTTGGTTCTCTGTTTGCAAATATCAAATTATCGTAACCATTCAGCACCTTCACAGTTCTATCTGCCGAATAGTTACAAATCATCATTAATTTTGTTTCTGTAAGGTTTTATGACAGATATCTCAATAACTTGTCCCGTAAATTCCCAGGAGAACTGTCTCCTGGTGAAATTTACGGGATTTTTTTATGCATTTCCCGGTTTTGTTTTCATTTTCTTTCTTCTACTTCTTAATTTTTTCTCATTTTTTAAAAAAGTAGTTGTATTTTCCTGACAAAGTGTATATTATAATATCATAACGTAGTTTTAAAAACCACATAACAGAGTTTTTAATTTCATTTGAGATAGGAGTTGATCATATGACATTCAAATTAAAAGATCCCGGAAGTGCAATTACTCATTTTATTGGTATGATGATGGCTTTGCTTGCAACCATCCCTCTGTTAGTCAAAGCAGCCCGAGAACCGGACTGGCTGCACCTGATCGCATTATCTGTATTTGCTCTCAGTATGTTCCTTTTATATACTGCAAGTACCACCTACCATTCACTGGATATCAGTGCAAAGGTAAACCGACGACTGCAGAAAATGGATCATATGATGATCTTCGTTCTGATCGCCGGAAGTTACACCCCAATCTGTCTGATCGCTCTGAAAGGTCACACCGGAAAGCTGTTATGTATCCTGGTATGGAGCGTGGCACTGGTTGGAATCATCGTGAAAGCCTGCTGGATCACCTGCCCGAAGTGGTTTTCTTCTGTGATCTACATCGGCATGGGATGGCTGTGTGTGCTGGCATTCTCCCAGATCTTTCACGCACTGTCCAAACCTGCATTCGGATGGCTGCTGGCAGGAGGCATTATCTATACCATCGGTGGCATCATCTACGCATTGAAAGTGCCGATCTTTAATGCAAAACATAAAAATTTCGGTTCCCATGAAATCTTCCACTTGTTTGTGATGGGCGGAAGCGCATGCCACTTTGTGACGATGTTTCTTCTCGCCTGAGCCTTTACAGCCCACATCACGAATCTGCTATATTTAGTAAAAACTATATACGTCAAAAATCCTGCCGGAAGTTCCATCTGAAACTTCCGGCAGGATTTTTCTATTTCGTCCTTTCTTATACCGTAATTTTTCTTTTTGCATGTTCTGCTGCCACTTCTTCTACGGTTTTCTCTCTTACAACCGCTGCACCCTTGTATCCTTCACAGCGAGGTGTTACATAATGCTCCTTTAAGTTTGTTTTTGCAGCTTCGATTCCTTCTTTGTACTGTGGCAACCATTCTTCCTGTGCAACCAGCATTTCATCGATCATCTGCCAGATTTCCGGCGGATTACATACCGCTCCGGTCAGTGGATCCATTAAGGCAGCCTGTTTTAACAAAGATACATCTCCGTGAACAGCTGCTTCTACTGCCAGTTTCTGTACCCAGATGGACTGTGAGCACACTGCTGCACATCCCAGTGGCAGATCCCCCAGTTTTGGAATACTGATTCCGTTACCATCCACATAACAGGGAACTTCTACTACACTCTCATATGGAAGATTTGTAATGCATCCTTCATTCATAACATTGAAATGACCTCTGTATTTTCTTCCAGTTTCCAGTGATTCGATGATATAAGAGCAATGTTCTTTTCCTCTTTCAGATCCGTCCAATTTCTTTGGTTCTTCCTCGCGAATCTTTGGATAATCTGTTTCAAACCAGTTTCTTTCTTCTCTTGTCACACGCAGATATCCACCGGTTTCCCCATTGATCCAGCTGTCCAGATTGATCCAGTCTTTGATTTCATCCGGACGTTTTCTATACCATGCCACATATTCTGATAAATGACCATTTGATTCTGTAGAATAGTATCCAAACCGTTTCAAAATATCAATTCTGACTTTTTCTTCTTCTCTGAATTTCTCATGCGCTTCAAATCCTGGCAGAATCTTATCTAGCATTTCTTTTCCATGATGTTTCACAGACACATACCATGTCTGATGATTGATTCCTGCACAAGTAATATCCAGTTCTTCTCTCGGAATTCCTAAAACTTCTGCTATCTGCATTTCTCCATGAATTTCTCCATGGCAAAGACCAAGAGTTTTAACACCACCGTACTTATTACAAGCCCATGTTGCCATAGCATTCGGATTCGAATAATTCAGCATGATTGCGCCCGGTTCTGATACTTCCCGAATATCTTTACAAAAATCCAGCATTGCCGCGATTACTCGTTGTCCGTACATAATACCACCAGTGCACAATGTATCTCCAACACACTGATCCACTCCGTATTTTAGCGGAATTTCAATATCCGTCTCAAACCCTTCCAATCCACCAACACGTACGCAGTTTACAATGTATCTTGCATCTTTCAATGCTGCTCTGCGATCTGTTGTAGCTTCGATAACCACTGGAATTCCATTTGCATCCAGATCTCTCTGACAAAGTTCACGTGTCTTCTCCAGATTATCCGGATTGATATCTGTAAATGATATTGCTGCTTTCTGCAGTTCCGGTACAGACATGATGTCAGTAAATAATGTTCTTGCAAAAACAAGGCTACCTGCCCCGATAAATGTAATTTTTAAGCTCATAAAAACCTCCCGTTATTCCTTGTTAATTCCATCTTTGCCGGCCTTAGACGTTTCTTTTTATAGCTTCAATATATCAATTTTATACCGGTTCTCACAGTTCTTTTCTCATTAAAAACCATACATTTTCGACCATTATGCATCGATTATGTATATTTTGCTTTATCTTGTCATATGTATGGTTTTTATCCATCTTATACTTGTTTTTTTGATAATTTATAAAGCTTCACACCATGCGATTTTACTTTTGTCACTATCTTATCCACGCTTCCAAGATCTTCCCGTTCCCACAAATCACGAACTTCATAATATCCTTCTAAACCTGCTTTTCTAAAGTCAAAGCTGAAAGTTTCATCCCAGTTAGTAACATTAAACAGTGCAATATAACAGCTACCTTCCTCATCGTGTGCACCCCATGTGATCAAATCAAAGCTTCTCTCAATCTGATGTGCATCTCGACTGTCTTTATGCATCTTCAACACTTCTTCATTTGTCAGCAGTGATAGTGTCCAGGAATCCAGATCTGTCATCTCCGCCCCTAACATCAGGGGCGACCGGAAAATACACCATAATGACATCATTGTTTTCTGTTCATCCTGTGACAAACGACACATGCGATCTCCCACGCCATGTTCGCAGCCAATGATAGAAATATGTCCTAACGGCAGCATATCACAGTCCGGATAGCATCCTTCAGACACATATGGACTCCATTCATTACATCTGGAAAACATTTCCATAATATTGTCCCAACTGTCCCACAGGTCATTTGTGATTCGCCACATATTTGCATTTTCCCGCAGATGTCCCGCTTTATCTAACATTGCCGGTCCCGGTGAGAGGCTTAATACAATTGGACGACCACATCTATCAATAGCTCGTCGAAGCATCTCTATCTCATCACCCCCATAGGCGAGTGTGCTTTCATCACCTGTTCTGCCATATTTGACACAAATATCATCTACTTTAATAAAATCAACACCCCAAGAAGCATATAATTCCAATAAAGAATCATAATATTCCTGTGCTCCCGGTTTGGTACAGTCCAGACCGTACATATCCGTATTCCAGCAACAAATAGAAGCCGGATGAGCTACCTGCCTTGCTGTGTACTCCGTTCCTTTGATTTTTACATTTTGCGTCACAGCCTGACGCGGAATACCTCTCATAATATGGATACCAAACTTCAGTCCTTTGTTGTGTATATATTCCGCAATTGGACCAAATCCTTTGCCGTCTGACGCGGACGGAAAACGGTTCGGAGCCGGGATTACACGACCGTATTCGTCCATGCACAGATCCGCAAACTGATGATAATGACTGGAATCTGCAGTAGGCTCGTACCACTGGATGTCACATACGATGTATTCCCATCCATACTTTTTCAAATGTTCTGCCATATAATCCGTATTTTTCAAAAGAACCTCTTCCGTTACTGCTGCGCCGTAACAATCCCAACTGTTCCACCCCATCGGTGCTGTTGGTGCAAATGTATTTTTATTTATCATCTGTTTTCTCTCCTTTGTCTGTTTAAAAAAATGTCAGGTACTATAAAACCGGTTGGATTATATCTTCTGTTTTTCAGTACCTAACACTTTATATTTTTATTTTCTGTTTCTCATTTTTTCTTCTTATTTGATTTCAAACAGTCTTGCGCAGATTACCTGTGGCATCGCTACCTGTAATTTACCGTCTTCAACTTTATACGTACAGTCTCCCGTCGCCGGATAGATAACTTTTGCGCTTGTTCCTGTAATTCCTGCTGCCGCCAATGGAATCTCTGCTTTATCTGTCTTCGGTGTAAATACAGCCAGATAGGTCTTGCTTTCTGTTTTGATCGCATATGCCAGCACATCATCTCTGGTATCCGTAAAGCCAAGTGGAAATACAGGAACACCCTTTTTCACATCATCACGGATTTCTTTATATAAGGATATTCCTTCCCGCATCAGTTCCAGGCTTTCTTCTCCCATATCCCATACCATACCGCTCATGTATGGACGAAGAAGCAGTCCATTTACCATATTGTAGATAACATGTTCCCGTTCATCCTTATATGGATATACCCACATACCTGCCTGCTCCGGCGTCACGGCGCTTGCCACATTGGATGCAATATAGGAGTTGTAAACATAATCCGTCTGGTCACTGGTGGACTGAAGGCTTAACAGTTTCAACATGCCATAATCCATACGCTGTCCACCGGAACCACAGTTTTCGATCACCAGATCCGGATGTTTACAGAAGATTTCCTTATACCATTCATACAGATACAGATAATGATCACGAATTGCATCGGCACAGCTGTCTGCATACAGATCACTTCCGTATCCCATAGTTACATTGTAATCCACTTTAAAATAGCCCACACCTCGATCAGACGATCCACTACATCCATACAGTACTTCCGGACTTCTGGATTTCTAAAGTCCAGTAGATATCTCTTATTGTCGATATGACGTTTTCCGTGGCGGCAGATAAACCAGTCATCCGGCAGTTTATTCGCCAATTCGCAGGCAACCCCCATAACTTCAATCTCAAGCCACAGTCCCATAACCATGCCTTTTTCCTTTGCATAGTCGCATACTGCCTTCAGAGTATTCGGGAAGCGTTCCGGTGACTCTTTCCATTCACCTACACGATCCCACCAGAAACCTTTATCATACCAGCCACAATCCAGACAGTAGTATTCACAACCCATAGCCGCAGCCTTGTCGATGATTGCTTTTTCCTTTTCTTCGGTAGGATCTCCCATCAGGCAATTCATATAATCATTAAATACTACATTTAATTTCTCATCATCTTCGTTTGGACGACGGATTTTCCTTCTGTATTCTGTTAATTCTGCCATCGCTTCGTTAACGTCACCATCTGCCACACCAAAACCGGCGGGTACTGTGGTAAACGTATCTCCTGGCTTCAGATTTTTCCACCAGCCATGTTCCGTCTCTGTTGCCCCGGAAAGAGCCACATACAACCGTTCTCCGGTACTTGGTCCATACTCAATCAGCCACTGACCGGAATGTTCCACCTGGAAGAAATAAGTTACTTTGCATTCTTCATCTTCACAGATGCCCATTGGCAAATACTCACAGGTAGACCAGGAACTGTGTCCACCGTAACAATATCTGTTCATGCCAAATCCTGGTGTGTTAAATCCATTTACTGCCATTCCACTCAGATTAATCTCCCGACAGTCATTCTTTCTCCACTGACTCTCACAATCCCAACTGTTATGTGGTGTATAGATACTTGTTTTCTCAAAATAAGGCTTTTCTCCACTCTGGCAGAGTCCCTGATATATAAAGGAAGACACATATTCCAAACCAATCTCTTCTGTTCCTTCATTTTTAAGAGTTGTCCATACCTGAACCGCTGCAACATTTGCATAAAACTGCATGTGATACTCGCCTTTTACACCATATTCAGTAGCTGTATGAATTACCAGTTCTTTTCCTTTTTCATTTTCCAGAACCTCATGGCTCTGATATACAAAATCCGTAGCGCCACCACTGACATTGTGCTTATATGCATGCATCCCTCTGGTTCCACGTCCGGTGATCTGAATTTCTGTAATCGGATAAAAATCTTCTTCCCCACGATCTCTTTCCTTTACATCCATACGCCCGGCAGGGTCGAATTGCTTCAGTTCTACTACCCCGTTTTCCTGAATTTCAAAAACTACTTTTAATTTCCCCTCTTCGATACGAATCTCTCTAGTCATGTCCATGTTTTCTCCTTTCTTCGAATCGATTTTAGTTCTTTGTACTGAACATACCTTGTTCGTACATATAAAATAAAGGCTACATCCAGTTCATTTCCAGATGTAGCCTTATTTTTACTATGCTTTTGTTCCTGTCAAAGCAATTCCTTCGATAAACTGTCTCTGGAAAATAATGTAAATAATAATCATAGGAATCATTGCCAGAACGGAACCAGCCATCAGATTTGGATAATTAACAGAAAACTGTCCTCTTAAAGTTGATAAACCGGAGGATAATGTCAACTTATCCAACTTCGTGTTCACGATCAACGGCCACATCAAGTCTCCATATGCAAACAATGCTGTAAATACTGCCAATGCTGCCATCGCTGTCTTGGTCAACGGGAAAGCAATACTGATAAAGCTTCTAAAATGTCCACACCCGTCAATTCTTGCGGCTTCCAGAAGATCATCCGGAATACCCATATAGGTCTGTCGCAGGAAGAATGTACCGAAAGCACTTACCAGTGCCGGGAACACCAACGCGAATAGTGAATCCGTTTTTCCCAATGCTGAAATCATTTCATACTGCGGCAGGATAAACACCTGTGCCGGAAACATCAACTGGGATAATACGATCATAAAAAACAGATTCTTCAGTGGAAAGTTCACTTTTGCAAATGCATACGCTGCCATAGAGGAGAATACCACTGCACAGATCACTCGAATTACAATCATCATGATCGTATTAAAATACAAGTTAAAAAATGGTAAACTCTTTGTAACCTGCTCATATGCTGCAGTATTACTGAACGATGCCGGTAACAGTGTTGGCGGTATTAACGTTGTTTCCGGAACTGTTTTAAAACTGGTGCTTATCATCCAGATAAATGGGAATATCATAAGAACACTTCCAAGTATCAAAACGAGATACACCAATATGTTGCCTTTTTTTATTTTTGGTCTGTTTACTTGTTTTTCCATATTGCTGTGTCACCTCTCTCGTCTATACATCATATGTAACCCATTTCTTCTGTCCGATAAACTGTACTGCCGTAATGATTGCAATCAGAATGACACACCATACAACCAGTGCTGATCCATAACCTTTGTTATTCTTAACAAAGGTCTCTTGATAGAAATTATAAAGAATCGTTTCACAGCTTCTGATCGCCGGATTGGTTTTTTCAATCATCATATAGACAATATCAAATACCTTCAGGGAAGCCATAACACGCATCATCAATACAAAGAACAACGTTGGCGAAACCAAAGGAATCGTAATACTCTTAAACTGCTGGAAAGAATTTGCCCCATCAATTCTCGCTGCTTCGTAATATGATTTTGAAATACTCTGCAAACCGGACAGAAGCAAGATTGCATCGTATCCAACACTGCTCCAGATAGTAACAATCGCACATGCTAACAATGCTGTCTTAGGATCAGAAATCCACTGGATCTTCGATGGAAGATGCAGTGCACCTAATACGATATTAATAATACCGTATTCTGCATTAAACAGCCATTTCCATACCATGGCCACTGCCGCAGGGGCAACGACCATGGGAAGGAAGTAAATTGCTCTGAATACTGTCTTACCATTGATACTCTGATTTAATAGTACTGCAATTAATAAACCAAGGATAACTGTCACAGGCACTGTCAGTAACATAAATAACAGGGTATTTTTTGTTACAGTCCAGAAACCGGCACTTTGAAACATGGTAACATAGTTGTCTAATCCTACAAACGTCCATTTTCCAAAAGCTCCAGACTTAAAGAAACTCATATAGACGGTTCTGCATAATGGATAAATATTAAGAAGAATCAGGCCGAGCACAGTAGGTAGTGCCATCAGGAAACCAACGCTGGCACCTTTATCATATTTTCTTTTCTTCTTTCCCATTTTTGCCACCTCTCATTCTGTCTTATTCAGAAGCAAGACACTCATCTACCTGCTGCTGGCACTGTGCGAACGCATCATCCAGACTCATCGTTCCGCTGTATGCTTCCAGCAGAGTTGCTTCAACTTCCGGGAACCATGTAGATTTGGATTTTGAATACGGATACTGAACACTGTACTCCAGCTGATCTACGTATGCCTGTACATTTTTACCTTCATAATTATTAGCCCAGGAATCACCGGTTCCGTTAAATGCCGGGATAGCTGCACCATTTTCACCGTGAATAATCGCTGCTTCTTCCGTTCCCAGGAATTTCAGTACATCTTTTACAACATCCATATGTGGATTATCTGCGGATGTAGCGTATGCAAGTCCGTTGGAGATGCTGGCTCTTCCGTCACCGGATACCGGATCCGGGCATTTCGGCAGAACTGCCACATCCCAGTTCAGGTCTGGATAGTTGATATACAGGTTATTGATTCCCCAGCTTCCAAGATACATCATAGCGCCTTCACCGGCGAAGAAACGTTCTGCTTTACCAAGATCAGAGAAATCACTCTGGTTTGGAGAAAAATCATAATCGGTCTGCCATCCGATATATTCTGCGATACCTTTCTGTGTTGCAGGATCATCAAATCCGGCTTTTGTTTTATCATCATTAATATAGTAGCCACCTGCCTGATAAATGGTATTTGCCCATCCTTCCTGCTCATTCTCATCTGCCATCATACCGTATTTTCCAGTTTTTTCATGAATAGTTTCAGATGCTTCTACCAGATCATCCCAGGTCCATGTATCATCCGGATAGGAAACACCTGCTTCATCAAAGATGTCTTTGTTATATACAAGACCGATGGTATCAACATCTTTCATAACCCCATAGATTTTGTCTTCGTATGTAAAGTTCTCAACCAGATTTGCCGGGAAGTTATTGTGATAATAGTCCGGGTCTTCATCTGCATACAGGTCTGTCAGATCTGCCAGCATACCTGCCTCTGCATATTTACTGAATTCATTGGTGTGCATCCAGAAAATATCCGGCAAGGAATTACTGTTTGCCATAGCTTCCAGTTTTGTCCAGTACTCACTCCATGTGGAGATCTGTACTTCAATCGTTACATTCGGATGTTTTTCATGGTATGCAGCCGCCAGAGCTTCCATACCCGCCTGCTGATAGATTTCCCATCCAAGCATCGTCAGTTTTACTTCTCCGTTATCTCCGGAAGAATCAGAAGAGCTACTGTCCGTTGTTGCTGCATCCGAACTTCCACTGTCAGATTTTCCTGATCCACAGGCCGTCATACTTCCCATCACCATACATGCTGCCATTCCGAACGCCAGAAATCTTTTCATATTTTTCATACATTTTCCTCCATTTCATTGTTTATTTTCTTTTCTTTTTTCTCTCCGCCTTTTTCGCTAGCACTTTGACGTTTTTTAATGTATTTTTATAGTATCACTTGTTGATTTTTACCAACACATCTTTTTTCATCCTTTCCCTTTCATATTTCTGCATTTATGTTTTATTTTGTATATTTTGCATTGTTTTGTCTGATTTTTCACTACCCCAACCCCTAAAATTTTCAACTATTTTTATTTGTCCATATACTTTTTTTGTAAAATTCACTATAATAAAGTTTGTACTTAGTCATGTACAGAAGGGAGAAAATCATATGGCCTGTTATGTATTTAACTTTAATCTTCACGATTTAAATCTGGTTGAAATCGGCAAACAGAAATGTACACCTTTATATTCCTTTGGACCATTTATCCGAAACGAATACATTTTTCATTATGTTATCAGCGGCAAGGGATTCTGTTCTATGGGACATGACGTACAGGAATCTTCTGTTCAGAAGCCTGATCAGCCTTCCGGTGGACCAACCGCTCATGAAGTGAGAGCCGGAGAAGGATTTTTGATAGAGCCTCACACCAAGCATATTTATAATGCAGATCTGAACGATCCCTGGCACTATATCTGGGTTGTTTTCAGCGGTGCCTCCGCTCCACATCTTCTTCGGGCCTGCGGACTTTCCAAAACAAATATTGTTTATCATCCCAAAGATACTACAATTCAAACATCTCAGAATATCCGCCAACCTCTGATGAACATTCTCGAGCATCCGGATGCTTCTGAAGCTGCAGTTATGGGAAATTTTTACCTGTTTTTGGATCAACTGATACAAAATGCTGCTCATCCAATCATCGAAAGTTCTAACAAGGGAATGTTCCGACAACATTATGTTAATCTTGCCTGCCAATATGTCTCCACTTATTATGCAACCATCCAATCCCTGGACGAAATCGCTGTTTACTGCAACATCAGTCAGAGTCATCTTACCAGACTCTTCCGTGAATCTTTTCACATGTCCCTGCAGGAATACCTGATTACTGCCCGGCTGAACAGAGCAAAAGAACTTCTGGTTACAACAAATCAATCTATTTCCGAAATTTCATGGGCTGTAGGATACCCGAATGAATTGAATCTTCTTCGGGCATTCAAAAGCAGATATGGAATCTCACCAAAAGAATTCCGTCAAAAAAACCGATTGTAATTTCATTCGACAGAATTCGCGAATCTGGCATATGAAGCAGCAATCACTATGCCTCTCTTATAAAAGCTGCAGCAATTCTCTGCACATAAAAACAAAAATCAGCGAACTATCAATACAACTATGTATCTATATTTCGCTGACTTTTTCATTTTTTGACAGGTTTTCAACAGTACCTTTTATGGTAATACCCTGATATTTTTAATATATTAATTTTTCTTTTTCTTTCCGTGACAGCTGCTTGATCTCCCACTCCCGGCGCATGGCTTCTTCTTTCGTCTCAAACGCTTCGTAATATGCCAGTGTCACCGGCAGACGGGCTCGGGTGTATTTTGCACCCTTTCCTTCATTGTGCGTTTTCAGTCGTTTTGCTATATCATTCGTCCAGCCAGTATAGTAAGTTCCGTCACTGCATTGCAATATATATGTATAATTCATTTCGTTCACTTCCCGTTTTTCATTATACACATACCTTTTCGAAAAGGGAATCAAAAAAACAACCGAAATCGTTTTTTCCAAAACAGATTCCGGTTGTTCTTTCTTTTGTTCTTTTTCTACCCTACTATTTTTCTGCTGTATTTTCAATATCTATTTTTAATTCTTCCACTGACATCCCCGCTCTGCTAGCTGCTTCCTCCATAGATAAGATTCCATCTTTTACCAAACCAGACAAAATCCTCACCGTTGCTTCTCTTCTTCCATCCTCTATCATTTCATCCACTGCCTGACACATATCTGTTTTTTCTCCTCCCGTTTTGATTTTTATTGGTGTTTTTGTAATTATTTTGATTACCTGCGCCGCCTCTTTCTCTAATTTCATGCGCGGATTATGTACAATATAGTTTCTTAACTTTGTTTTATCTCTGGAATATTTTATGTAACCTAACACTTCCCGAAGACTGGTGGAAAATTTTCTCAGATCTTCCTCCGTCAACTTTGCCGGATCGATCAGATATATTTTATAGTCCTGAATATATTCCAGCAGCTTTTTATCATGAACCGTTATCATATCTTTCAGACACATTGGGCCATCCCATTCTTCTGCACCAAAATGAATCACCAGCGTTATTACCGGAACCAGGCGGTCATCCCTGTAAAATCCCGACAGATATTCTGCCTGTGTCCCATTCCTGTCTTTCTTTTTCCTGTGCTCTGCTGCGATTTCCATTACCTGTTTTCCATACTGCAAACTGTCATAAATCATATTCCTTACCGGCATCGCATAATGGATATCTGTTTGATTTTCGATTCCAAGCAATAAATAAGTAGCTTCCTTATTTTGCATGATAACCGCACGTTTCAGTACATCGCGATATTTCTGTTGTACTTCTGTTTCATTTTTCACACTGTCATTTGAAAACAACACGGCAAGCTCCGTTGCATCTCTCTCCTGCAGCGATTGTGACTGAATCCGTGCTTCCCCGTTATAAATCAGGAAATTAAATGCATCCGCAAATATATCACTCCCACGCATATAGTTTTTTGTTACAATGTCTGTTTTTCCCATTGACCCTCCTTATACTTACTGTGCAGGAGGTTTTCTGATCTGTCCGTTTCTGCTTTCCATAAAACCTCTCTGCTGTTCTCTGAATCTGAAGCATTGAGATTTCTGGATGTGGAATCTGGAATTGAAAAAGATATGATATTTAGATCTCCTAGATGATAGAAATAATAATGCTTTGCTCTATAATAGCACATCCCCATCCACCTGTCCATACAGGAAATACAACAATCAAAATTGGTCCGCCGGACCAATTATTGATATGCAATACAGCAAAATCCGCCTGCCTGAAGGAAGCTTCAGACAGACGGATGATTCTATTCTGTCACCGTCTCGATATAGATCATCGGGTCGATGGGGTTGCCGTCTTTGGTCATGGAGAAGTACAGATTTGCGCCCTCTTTGACATAATATTTTGTCGGGTCACTGACGTAGCCAAGGATGGTTCCGCTCTCTACGGTCTGTCCCGGTTCTACGGTGATGTCTTTCAGCTGTCCATAGGTTGCCTGATAGCCGTTTCCGAGATCCATGACCATGGTAGTTCCTGTCTCAACATCTTCGCTGATGGAGACCACCTGACCATTGGCTGCTGCCTGTACCGGCTCGCCGCTTTCGCAGCCAAGCATCAGGGCATCGTTATATTTGTACTGATCCAGTGTCGGAAAATATGTGGTGGCATCCATGCTGTAATCGATCACTACCTGACCGTTGACCGGCCAGAGCATCTGGCTGTCCTCGGTAAAGTTCAGTTCCGGCTGCACAGCTGCGGATGTATCGGCAGATTCCCGGGCATCTGCGGTTTCCTGTCCATTTTCGTCTTCCTGTGCCGGAGGGATTGCATTGTCCGGGTTATCCTGATTCATGGTTGGCGACGGAGTCGCTTCCTGATTTTCTGTGGTATTCTTTGCCAGTTCTCCGGTATCCTGCGCCTCGGCATCTTTACTCGTCACATCTTTGCTCTCTTCCTCCTGCTGTGCTTTACTTTCTTTTTTCGGCGTTGTATCCGTCCGGTACATGGAGATTCCCGCCGCAACCACGGTCAGAAGCAGCGCACCGGTAACTGCCATACGCAATGTCTTTTCTTTTTTCATCATCTTCACCTCTGCTATTCTATACTAAAGAACAAAACCAGTAACCGTCCCCGTCAGTCCCAGTTACTCATCCAGATTCTTTATCTATAGAATTCCCTGATTTTGCAGAAGTATACACCGATTTTTCTTCCGGTCAGTAGTCTTTTTTTTGCACTCCACATTCCGGGAAATAATATCGCAGAATCTCTTTGTACGATTTTCCCTCTTTTGCCAGCACATTTCCTCCGTACTGCGAAAGTCCCAGCCCGTGTCCCTGTCCTTTGCACAAAAAACGGATCTTTCCGTCTGCCGCCTGCATCGTAAAATTACTCGACGGCAGTTCCAGAAGCTGGCGGAATTCCTCCCCCGAGATTGTCTTATTTCCCACTGTCAAGGATAAAATGTGTCCCACTTTGTCCCGTTTATGC
>OCHK01001327.1_pt1 | contig 19758 bp, 16 predicted proteins | sample 1538551 | NCBI WGS metagenome assembly OCHK01 (sample SAMN04571707, study PRJEB22368) | human gut metagenome | biome: human gut; material: stool | host: Homo sapiens | place: Luxembourg | collected 2012-08-31
TCTATGAAAAATATACTGGAAAGTATGTTAAATCAGGTTTGCGGCGCAAATCTGTTTGAAAATATCTATGAAACGCTCTCCGTTAATCTCTTTTCTTCCGGGGGTGCTTTTGGCGCTGCCTATGGCGTTGTCCATGCCATATACAACACCGTTATGAGCATTGGCGTCATGCTGCTGTTTGTTTACTTTATTGTATCGCTGGTCGATAAGCTGTCCAGCGATACCTTCACATGGGAAATGCTCTGGCGTCAATTTGCGCTGCTCCTGGCTGCCAAGTACATTATGGAAAACGGATTCCAGCTCCTGGAGCTGATATTTAATATCGGCATGGCAACTGCCGCCCAGGTAAGCGCCCTGGGAGATCCTTCTGTATCGGAAACGGCAATTGACGCTGCTGCAATTATTGACGAGTTCACCGGCTCCTTCACGGGCTTCTATGCAATTATCGGTGATGTTATCATGATGCTGTATCTGCTGATTCCCTGGCTGCTCTCCTGGATCATGGGCCTGTGTGTGTCCATCATCTGCTATTCCCGGGTGATTGAAATATACGTCCGGGCGACATTTGCCCCCATTGCGCTAAGTGACTTTTTCCACTCCGGCCTCCATGGATCCGGTTGGCGGTATCTCAAGAGCTTTCTCGCTGTGGCCTTGCAAGGCGCGTTGATCCTGGTGGTTGGCATGATTTATTCCGCACTTTTCAAAGGCCTTGTCCTGGATCAGACGGATAACCTGCTGGTTTTCCTGGGGAAATATATCGTCATATATGCGTCTGCCGTCATGCTGATGTTCAAGTCCCAGTCCCTTTCCAAGGAGCTGGTAGGTGTCAACTAGGGAGATAGAAAATGAGTAAACCATTCAGTCGAAAAGAGTTCCGGCGGCGATATACCGCATTGTCAATTGGATCCTATCTGCTGATTCTATTCTGCTTTGCGCATATCGGCTATGTACTTACATCCCAGCCGGATGCTCCAATCGGCCCAGATACGATCCAAACCATATTGAACCACATGGTATACCGTCCGTTGCAGCTGTGGCCGAACAACAGTATCTATCTCGTTTACGGTGCAATTGTCGGCCTGTTTGCCCCGCTTACCATCTCCTCTTCCTATGCCCGCAAAAAGGATCTCCGTCAGGGGGTGGAAAGCGGATCCGCAAAGTGGAATGAAGACCTGAAGGGCTTTTGCAAAGCTTACACAACCATGACCGCCTTGCCGCAGCCGAAGAAGGACAGCCTTATTTACAGAAATTTTGTCTACCCCATATCTACAATTCCCGCAAAGTTTCGCCGCAAGCCGATACTGGGGGCTGCTGCCGATAACATGATTATGGCAGACGGGATATATCTGTCCATGAATGGCCGGAAAACGGGGAGAAACAGCAACGTGGTGTGCATCGGTGGTGCTGGCACAGGTAAAAGCTACAGCCTCATTAAGCCTAATATCCTTCAAGCCAACTGCTCTATGGTCATTACAGATCCTTCAGGGGAGCTGCTGGAATCCATGGGAACATTCCTGCAAGATCAGGGGTATGTAATAAAGATTTTTAATCTGGTCGATAAGGAACATTCCGACTGCTACAATCCGTTCAGGTATCTGCGGAAACAGGAGGATGTGCTGACGATGGTGAACACGCTGATTAAAAACACGACGCCTGCCGGTAGTCGCCCCAGTGACCCATTCTGGGAAAAGGCGGAAACTTCCATTGTGGCCGCCTGCTGCTTATTCTGCGTAGAAACCCTGACACCTGAAAACCAGAACTTTGGAACGGTTATGAAACTGCTCCAAAAGGCAATCGCCCCTGATAATAAGCCCTCTGAATTGGACATTGCCTTTGCTAAGCTTCAGGAGAGGAATCCCGAGAGCCTGGCTGTAAAAACCTATGCAGTCTATAAATCTGCCGGTGGAGGCAAGACAGCCCAGTCCATTATCATTTCTGCCCAGAGCCGACTACAGCACTTTAATCTCCCGGCCATTCAGGCGCTTACCAATACCGATACGCTGGATTTGGGAACCATTGGAGATCGGAAAACAGCTCTATTTTGTGTGACACCTACAGCGGACACCACCTTCAACTTCCTGGTCGCTATGATGTACGATCAGTTGTTCAGCCTGTTGTACTACCATGCGGAAACGGAATGCCCCGGAAAGCGGCTGCCCTGCCATGTGCGCTTTCTCCTTGACGAGTTCGCAAACATCGGCACAATTCCGGATTTCTGCCAGAGACTTGCCACTATGCGAAAGTACGAGATTTCCTGCACCATCGTCCTGCAAGCCCTCAGTCAAATTAAAGCGCTGTACAAGGATGACTGGGAAGTCCTTATGGCGAACTGTGACAGTACCATCTTCCTGGGCGGCTCCGATAATACCACGCTGGAATATGTTTCCAAGGCACTGGGAAAAGAGACAATACGCAGCGTCAATTCCAGCCGCAGTTACGGGAAAAGCTCTGGGAACAGTATGTCGTATAACAAGCTGGGCCGTGACCTGATGACGCCGACAGAGCTTCGCACGATGAATAATCGGAACTGTATTTATCTGCTCCGTGGCCTGGATCCATTCTATGCCAGAAAGTACAACATCAAGAATCATCCCAATTATGGCAAGTGCAGCCATGGCTCCGATGATAAGCGTTATGATGTTCGCACAAAAAAATTCACACAACAGAAATGAGGAATGAATATGTCCATTGAAATCAAGATCAACAAGGATGTTGGCAGCTATGAGGCCAAATTCATTGGGCCGTTTACAAAGCGTCAGGATATCTGCGTAGCTCTGGCCGCGCCGGTCTGCTGGTGGATCTACTTTGGTCTTGCACCTGTCATTTCCAAGGATGTCGCTGGTTTCCTTGTTTTTATTCCTGCTGTTCTGGCCGCCCTGTTCGGGTGGATAAAGCCGTATGGAATGCCGATGGAGCGCTTTTTACGCTCTGTTTTCATCTCTATGTTCTTAGCACCGGCACACCGAAAATACAAAACTTCTCTCCGGCTCCCAACAATCAAGACTGAGAGAAAGAAAAAATACAAATTCTCGAAGGAAGCCATTCGATAAAGGAGGCCCGAGTTATGGCAAGAAAACAAAAGGATTACGCTACGCTGCAAGAGTATCAGCGAATGAGCGATACAGTCGATTCCCTGTCTGCACAAAAAAATGCGGATAAACCCGCTGCCAAGACCCGGCAGGAAAAGAAAGCGGAACGGAAGGAGGCAGCAGCCCGCCGAAAGTCCGAAAAACAGCTGAAGAAAAAGGCCAAAAAACTGGTTATTCCCAAAACGGCTCAGGAAACAATTCCCTATGTCCGTGTATATCCCGTTTCCGGTATCATTGAAACCAGTCCAGGCGTGTTTTCACGGGGATATCTTTTGCAGGATATCAATTATACGTCTGCCAAGGATGACGAACAGACGGATATGTTCTTGAAATTTGCAGAATTTCTGAACACATTTGACCCGTCTACCAGATTCCAAATTATGATAAGCCAGCAGAATCTTAATCTGTCACAGTTCGAAAATGAAACGATGATGACTATGGCCGGTGACGGGCACGATGATCTGCGCATTGAATCCAATGAGGAGATCCGTACCAAGATCCGCGAGGGCAGAAATAACCTTATCAAGAATAAATACCTGTTCATTTCCCGCACCGAGGAAAGCTATGACGCTGCACTGACTTCCTTCTCCCGTCTGGATGGTGAAATTGTCCGGAATTTCCAGAAAATCGGCGGCGCAGTGGCCCAGCCTATGACCGCTGCTAAACGTCTGGAACTGCTGCATGATATCTACAATCCGGATTCCGTTGGCCTATTTGGAAATAATATGCTCTACGACACCAACGGTAGACTTACCTTTGACACGGAGAACTTCAGCTTTGATATTCTCCGCCGCATGGGCCTGACAACCAAAGATATGATTGCGCCCAGCTCCTTTTCCTTCCGCTCTGATTATGGCATGGTTGGCAGTCAGTATTTTCGGGCGCTTTTCATGCGTACATACCCGCAGAGCCTCCGGGATTCCATTCTGACGTCCCTGTCTGATGTGGATTGTAAGCTGGTGCTGAGCATGATTTACGATCCGATCAACCCGGAAGACGCCTTACGCATGGCCAAGTCCGATATCATCAACGTCAATGCAAACCTGATTGAAAAGCAGAAATCCGCCAGTAAGTCCGGCTACAGCGTGGATCTTATCAATCCGGAATTGAAATCTGCGGCTGAGGAGGCCAACAACCTGCGCAGTGACCTGACAGAAAAAAGCCAGAAGCTATTCTACCAAACCTTTGTCATTGTCCATTTTGCAGATTCCAAGGAGAAGCTGGATTCCGACACCAAGACCATCCAGGGCATTGGACGGGGATATCTGGTGGATATTAAGCCGCTGACCTATCAGCAGGAAAACGGTCTGAATACCTGCCTCCCGCTGTGCTCCAATAAGCTGGAAATCCGTCGTTCCCTTATTACGGAATCTGCCGCTGTGTTTATGCCGTTGGACAACCAGGAGCTGTATGATCCGGACGGCGGCATTTTCTATGGAATGAATGCCGGTTCCAAGAATATCGTCATGGCCAACCGTACCCATCTGAAGAATGGCAACGGTATCATTATTGGTGCGCCTGGCTCCGGCAAGAGTATGGCTGCAAAAAATGAGATGATCCAGGTCAATCTTCGACACCCTAATGATGTAGTAATTGTCGTTGATCCTGAAGGAGAATACCGCCCTCTGGCCGACATCCTGGACGGTGAGGTTATCCGCATTGCCCCAGGCTCCGGCGTCCATCTGAATCCGTTTGACATTGAGCTTGATACAGAGGAAGATAACCCCATTGCGCAAAAGTCGGATTTCATCAAGGCTTTAATGCAGACCATTATTGGCGGTGACGATGACCGGGCGGGATTGACGGCGGCAGCTGCATCAATTATTGACCGGTGCGTCCAGCTGGTCTATGAACCGTATTTGCAGTCCTACGATCCGGAAACCAAGTCCTATAATCCCAACGCACTGCCTACACTGATGGATTTCTATCACACGCTGCGGGATCAGGATGGGTATGATGCCATGCAGCTGGCTGACAGTCTGGAAATGTATACCACCGGTACGCTGAACTATTTCGCCTACCCGACAAATGTTGAATATCACAAACGGTTTGTTGTGTATGACATTATGGAAATCGGCAGCTCCATGAAGAACATCGGAATGCAAATTGTCCTGAATAATGTTTGGAATCGGATTATTGCGGGCCGCCGCAGAGGCAACAATGTGTGGTTCTATGTGGACGAGTTCCACGTTATGCTCAGCAACAACCGCAGCGCGGATTTTTTGAGTACCATGTTTAAGCGGGCAAGAAAATACGGTGGAATCCCCACTGGGATTACGCAGAACATTGTCGATATTGTGGAGAACCCCATTGCAAAAACAATTTTCAGCAATTCCGAGTTTATGGAAATCTACTCACAAAAGGCTGCTGATTGCGCACTTCTGAACAGTCTTCTGAATATCTCCCAGTCCGATATTGACAAGGTAAAGGACGCGCTGCCCGGCCATGGCATTATGATTTACGGTGGCCGCGTCATTGCCTTTAATATGGAAATTGCCAAGGACAGTATGCGCTATAAGGCAATGACTACAAAGCTGGATGAAACGAAAGCCCGGGAGGACGAGCGCAAGAGGTCTATCCGGCCTCCGGCGGTTGATCTATCCCCGACACCGGCTGAACAGGAGGAATGGAGGGGATAACTTTGGCGAGTAATGTCGAGCAGTCTGTTTCAGAATGCGCAGCGCAAATTCAGCTATTGTATAATCGCCTGGATGCGTCATTCCATTCTTCAGATGACCAGGAGCCTACCAGCCCTGCAACCCGGTATCTTCGCATTGTTGGGGAAATCGATGCGCTTCAGGGCAGCTTTGACACCTTTGCCCGTCTCGTGAAACAGCTCCCGGAGTGCTCCGATGACGTGCAGCGGTGCAAGGCTCAGGTGGCTGTCATCTATGGAAGATTTTGCTCTCTTCAGTACGATTTTTCAAAAAATATGGATGCGGAAATTTCCGAACCGGATAAGCTTACGTCCGAGGAAAAAGAGGATTCACCTGAAGAACCTGATACTCAGGAAAACCCGGAACCGGATGCAGAAGAGGCCGTTCCCGTAGAAGAAAATTCGGACGATGATTCCGAGGAGAAAAAGGAGAAAAAACGTAAGAAGAAAAAGCAGGCCCAGGAACGGGAACGGCATCTTCAGGAGGCGCAGCACGCAGCCTATCTCAAACAGATTCAGCAACAGGAAGCGGCAGAACGTCAGCGGCAGGAAGCCAGACGCGCTGCCGCTTCTGCCATTTCCGGACAGACCAATCCGGACAGGCCATGGTCTGAAGCGGATATCCGTATGGAAGAGGCCCGCCGTGCGGATGAGCAGCGCCAGAGGGAACAGCGGGAATCAGAGAACCGGCGCATGGAGCAGGAAAGCCGGGACGCTTATCAGCAGCGGCGGGAGCAAGCCAAGAGCTATGAACAGCCTACCGGGCATATCGATATGTCGTTTGGCTCCAAACGGGCAGGAAGGGAGCCAGAAAGCCCCGCACACCAACCCGAGGCTCAAAAAGTCGAAAACTCGTCCCGGCCAGAACAAAAAAATTCCCGCAAGGAAAATATCTCCCCGGATCTTGCACAGGAAATAGCTGCTGCCCTGGGCGTCTCTGTTGAAACCTTGCACCGTATGTCATCTTCAGAACTGCGGTTTTGGCAGAATCGCTTTCGGTATACCAATCAGCCTGCCAATGAACCCGATTACAGCTACAGTTCTGGCAGAATGCCCCAAAGGGAACAGCAGCATCCCCACGTTTCTGCTTCTGGTCCTACGGTACGGCCCGAAAAATCACAGGGCAGAGAAGCGCCGAGTGGTGGGATTCGGCGGTATCAGCTGAAGCGGGTTGCGGATACCCTGGCCATCAATGGCGTCAAGATCGGTCAGGTTGCCTTTGATGTTGGGAAGAGCGCAGCGCGTTCCGCTGCCATAAATGCCAGCTATAAAGTTATGTCGGCAGATGATTCTCTCACCGGAATTTCCATGAGTGCCCACTACATAGGTACTGCGGCCTCTGTTGCCCGGGCCGTGATTCAGCATAATCCAACTGCCCCACTGCAACACGCCGCTGCACAAACTGTCGGCCAAAGCTACAAAGCTTCTCTGAACAGCCAATTTGCCCGGCAGCGTTTTAATACATTTTCCCATGAGAAAAAGCTGGATATGGAAATGGTATCTATGCTTCGGAATGAAAAGGGGAAAATGCCGACTGGCAGTAAAGAGCTGCAACTGAAATCCCGGCAGATTCAGAGGGATTACCAGGCCCGCCTGACGAAAAAGGTTGGCAGCAGCCGGATGCAGCGCAGTTATAAATCTCTGAATGATGAAGCGGCTGCGCTTAAAAGGCAAGGCGCCGCTGTAAAGGCTACGGTTAAGCAGCTGAAAGCAAAGGGAATCCTCTCCGCTGCGGAACAGCAGGAGCTTGTGAAGCTGCAAGCGGAACTGAAGCGCATTGGTCAGGAAGTAGCGGGGCTTACAAACACCCTTCGTGCCAAGCAGGATTTGACCTATGTTTCCCGCCGTATGCAGAGCGTAACGCGGAACGTCGTGCGGAATAGGCAGGCGCTCCATTCCGGCGCAATGCTTGTCAGAGGCTTCCTGCTGCGCCCACTGGCAGCCGGTTCGGAATCCAATACGGAAGGCCTGTACTATGCCAACCGTATTCTGTCGGATCCTTTGACCCATACTGCTTACCGTGCGGCCCGTGGTACTGCACGGTGGACAATCCGGCAGCCGCTGAAGCTTGCACATCGGATCGCGCCCAGGGCCTATGAAACCGCAGCGGAAAAAGTGACGAGCGTTGCTCATGCCGTAGCTGCTGCTCCTAAGAGCCTGGCGAACCGGGCTGTCCAGAGTGCAGCCCAGGGAATATCCAGTCGTATGCCAAAGGGGCTGAAGACCGGCTTACAGCGGGTAAGATCCACTTATGCAACCGCAAAAACCGGTATTCAGAACGCCGTATTCCGGGCAACCAGCTGGATTGCGGATACGCGGCTTGGCCATGCGGCAACCACGCTGCAATCCTTTGGCCGCTGGGCGTCGTCCTCTTTGCGTACAATTGGAACAGCAGTAAAAGGCGTTGCATCAAAAGCGCTGCTTGTGGTGCTGGCCGTTGTCCTGATTTTTGGCGCTGTGTCATCTTTCATGCCCAATATTGTGGCCTCCGGTGCAGGCAGCGTGATTATGTCACCCGAGGCGTCTACCTCTGGAAAAATAAACATTGGCCCATATTGTCAGGTGTACAGCAGCGAGGCAAGACGGTTCGACCAACAGGTTGTCGGCTTGCTGAAGAAGTACAGCGATAAAGAGACATACGATGATGTGCAGATAAATTATTCCGGTGCGTCCTCCAATGCCCGGGAAATTCTGTCTATGATGGCCGTCCACCTGCAACAGTCTTTGGACATTGCAAGTAACCCAGACGTCAAGTCCTACATCAGCTATATGTTCCGGCAGAGCCATTCCTACAGTGTATACGAGAGCAAATATTACTGTGAGGGCTGCAAGGAGCGCCCCACAGGCAATACAAGCCCTGCTCCGGGTGTGATTGTCAGTCCTGGCAGCTCAACGACTGAGAAGGAGAAATACTGCCCCGGTCATATCGACGTTCAGATTAACGTGACCGTCACCGCATTTGAGGGGATCTTCGATCTGGACAATTACCCCACGGCTACAGCCTGGGACGGCTGGACTGAGGCAAACCGCGACTGGTGCAAGATGATCTACAATATGGATTGGATGGAACTCTACGAGGGCCTGGAATACCTTTCCGCCGGTGGTATTACCGGTGTGTCTGCATCCAAGTATGAACAGAAAATATGGGACTACCTGGTAGATCTGATTGGCAACGAATACGGCGCAGCGGGGGCTATGGGCAACCTGTATTGTGAATCCGGCCTGGATCCGATGAATCTTCAGGACAGCTATGAGCCAATCCTGGGATTCAATAATGACAGCTATACTTCGGCTGTGGATTCCGGGATTTACAGTGCTTCCGATTTTGTGAACGATTCTGCCGGTTACGGCCTGGCACAATGGACGTGGAATGCCCGCAAGCAGTCGCTTTACAACTATTGCAAGACCCGAGGACTGTCCATCGGAGATATTGACGGTCAGCTGGGATACCTGGGCGTAGAACTGCGGGGCAGCTTCTCCGGCTGCTTGTCTGCACTGCAAAATGCGTCTTCGGTGGAAGAGGCGTCCAGAATTTTCATGCTCCGCTTTGAGGCCCCCAATGACCAGAGCGCCGCTGCCATAGCAGTTCGGAGGCAGTACGCAGAGTATTATTACAACAAGTTCGTTTATGGCACACAGGCAGAGGGCAACTTGACCGAGAAGCAGAGAGAGGTAATACATATTGCCATGAACTCTGCTGCCTATGGCATTGCAGCCCGTCCAGGCTATTGTCAGGCGTGGGCTGCCTATGTCTATGCCGCAGCCGGTCTGCCGATTGACGGTTCCGGTTCTGCTTATGATTCCGGTATGCGCTATGGCGTCAGCTCCGATTTCAGCGCAGTTCCCCCAGGAGCTGCCGTATATGGCTATTCCGGATCCAAGTATGGGCACGTTGGTATCTACGTCGGCAATGGCCTGGTATACCACAATATTGGCGGGGTTGCCGTTGACACCCTGTCTGATTGGATTACAAAATACCGAGGCTTTGCCTGGGGTTGGGAAGCCGGCTCTGACCTGACGACTTATGACTAGGAGGAAAAGAAATGCACTATTTTTCGGTATTCATAAAACGGATCCTCTGCGTTGCCCTTCTTCTGGGGCTGCTGCTGTCTGTCAGCTGTCCGGTGTTTGCCGCTGAGGGTGATATCAAAATCGATGAAACCAAGTCGCTGCTGGAAGACAGTGACACCAGCGGAGAGGGGTATCTTCGGGTAGAAGCTACTACGCCGGTTGGATTTGAAGGAACGCTTTGTGTGGAGCTGCGCCGGGGCTTTAAGAGTGTTACCGTTCAGCTGTCCCCCTATGAGTATTACATTTCCGGGCAGTACCTTGAGCCTGGCACATACACTGTGAAAAAGGCTTATGCACTGAACGATGATTCGGCCATTGTGACGGCGGATTCGGATGAAGTGGTTGTTGACACGGACGGCGATGTCCTGCTGCAACTCACCGTAACCACGGATCCCAAGGCAGATGAAGAATGGCTTGCCATGATGGAAACCTACACCTATCCGGAACTTCCTTCGGATCCTGTAACAGAGGCTACAGAGCCACCAGAGGAAAGCACAAGCTATGAGATCGTCACAGTCACCACCGGTGATGCCCAGGAGACGGCTCCAATTGAGGTCGTTTCATCCAGCGGCACGACGGCGCTGGGTCTGCTAAGATCCATGGTCGCTACTGTTGTTCTGGGGCTGCTCTTTTACCTTCTCGTGAAAAAGATAAGAGAACTCCACTCGAATCAGTAGAGCTGTCATTTTCAATATGACAAGCATATATTTCATAATTCTAATCCCGTTCAGGCTTCCCTGAGCGGAATTAGAATTTACCCAGAAAAGTAAAACAGGAGGAACTATTATGAACCAAGAACAGCAATCTATCATGAATCAGGTGGACGTCGATCTGACTGGATACAATCAGCCCGATGCCGAAGAAACCCGCTATTTTGCCCTGGACGGAACAGACATTACGGAGGAAGTAACCAATGGCAGCGACGAATAAAGTCCGCGAGGAGCTCATCAAAAGCTTCCAGGAGGCACTTACCCAGGGCCAGCTGCCATGGCACTGCTGCTGGAACCAGGCACGGCCCCAAAATGCGATATCCGGGACACGATACCACGGCGTAAATGCCCTGTGGCTATCCTGGATCGCAGAGGTGAAGGGCTATGAAGATCCCCGATGGTGTACCTTCAAGCAGGCAGAAGCCAAGGGATGGCACATCCGCAAGGGAGAAAAGGCTGCCCATGTAGAGTATTGGGCGTATTTTGACCGGGCACAAAAGAAGCTGCTTTCCTGGAAGGACGCCAATGAAATCTTGCGCACGGATTCTCAGTATGCCGAAAAGAATCTGATTCTCACCAGCAAGGTCTTTGCCGTCTTTAATGGACAGCAGATGGACGGGATCACATTGTACGAAAAGGCTTACCAGACCGATATTGGAGATATCCGTGCCAAGCGGGATACCCTGATTGCCAATATGGGGATATCCTATCGGGAACAGGGCCAGCAGGCATATTACAGCCCGCTGGAAGACCGCGTTACTCTGCCCCCAGAAGGAACCTTCGAAAGCACCTATGGGTATATGGCTACGTTCCTGCATGAGTGTGGCCACGCAACCGGTCACGCCAGCCGGATGAACCGTCCTATGGACGGCTACAGTATCAATCCGGAAAGCTATGCCAAGGAAGAGCTTCGGGCGGAAATTGCCAGCGCATTTACTGTGCAGGAGCTGAACCTGGCCTTGACCCCGGAACAGGTGGAGCGTGAAACGCAGCAGCACATGGCCTATGTTCAGTCCTGGGCAGCCACAATTGAAAAAGCGCCGGAAGCTCTGTTCCAGGCGATTCGTGATGCCGAGAAGATCAGCGATTATCTCATAGAAAAGGGTGAGTTTGCACCGCTGCTGGAAGCGCAAAAGGAGCCAAAAGAGCCGAAAAGACAGAGCTTCGACGATATGTTTACTTCCATTCAGTCCGAACGGGAGCAGCTGCCCGCAACGTCCCCGGTGCTTACTCCCTCTTTGGAGCAGGAACGATAAAAGGAGTGTAGATTATGTCAGAACAACCTATTGGACGTATCGAATACTTAAATTCAGACGGAACGGTTTCTTCCAGCTGGGAGTTCACGAGAGCAAGAGAGTTTGAGGCTGTGATTTGGAGAAATTACGACTACGATTTTTCCTTCCGCGCCGTTGCCTATCGCAATCAGGAGGGGAAGACAATCCCTCTGGACTTCCTGGACGATATTGAGCCGCCCGTTTCTCTGCGCGTTCTGGACTATGACCAGTGGCACAAGGACACCTACAAGCCGTCGATGATTCCGGAACCGGTGGGGTGCATCGAATATTTGGGGCCAGACGGGAAGAGCCATGACAGAACAGCATATATCGATCCCCAGCTGTTTGAAAAGGATATTCGGGAATGTGCCTGGTGTGGTACGCCCATATCCGTCAGCGTCTACCAGGATCAGGATTCCCACACCATTCCACTGGGCTTCATTCAGACGCTGGATCCACCCGTCCGGGTGAATGTTGTGGACTATGCGCAGTGGCACAAGGTCATATCCCAAGAACCGGTAGAGAACCATCAGAGCTTCGACGACATGTTTAGCTCCATTCAGTCTGAGCGGGAGAAGCTGCCAACCAGCGTCCCGGTTCGCAGCACGTCTTTGGAGCGGGAACGTTAATTCCTGCCTTTTACACAGCCGCCTGCCACAAAACAGGCGGCTGATTCTTATATTCAGGAGGCAATACAATGGCGTTTTGGAAAAATGCCAAAAATACAGCGCAGCCCCAGTCGCCAGCTCCGGCTCCCGAACCACCGGCAGCAGATACGCCGGAAGCTACTTCTTTTGATGACCTCTTCAATGAGATCCACAACGAGATCCGGGAGAATTTGCAGCAGACCGCCCCGTCCATGCCAAGGCCCGTGCCTAAGCCAGAGAAGCAGCACACATATTCCAGAGTTGGAAAAACAAATAGGAAGCGTCCTATTGGAATCTGCGTTAGGTTTTCAGAAGAGGAAATTTTGACGCTGAAAAAACGGGTGGCACGTTCTGGAATGAATCTCAGCGAGTACATCCGCTTGGTCGCCCTTACAGGAGAACCGCCCGAACGTATACCCAGTGAAACAACGGTAGCCCTGCGGGAGTTCACCACCGCACTGGATGACCTGATCGCAGAGCTGGGGCGGCAGGGCGGCCTCCTGAAGCTGAATATGACAGAGAACACAGAACAGCAGCAGCGGGATCCGAACGGGTGGGGCAATGTGGAAAAGCTTATTCGCTTCCTGGAACGCTATGTCCGGATATTCCGGGAAAAGTTGGAGCAGACACCCAAGGCGGCCCATAACCCGTCTGAGCTTTATACCCTGCGACAGTCAATCGAGGAGTCAATGATTTCTATTCGTGCCCAGGGAATCGCCCTGCGGGATCTTGTACGGCCCAGTTTGGGCAAACGCGTATTTTCACCTGACGAGTGGAAAGCGCTTTCTGACGCGGCGCTGAAGCTCCTGGAGCAATATCAAATCACAGTCGCCGGTGTTTTGGAGAAGAAAATCAATGGCTATTATCAAACACGAATCAAGTAAAAACGCCCGGTATACAGACGTTTTAGAATACTACACCAAGAAGCACACCAAGGACAAAAAGACGGGCTTGTATGAGCCAGTACTGGATGAGCTGGGACATATGCAGGCACGTGAAAACTATGCCGTAGCCTATATAAACAGCCACGGCAATACCGAGGATCCAGACCACTGGGCTTCGGCCTGCATTCGCACAAATCTTACATTCCATGAGAACCAGGAATACGAAGACGTTAAGATCCACCAGTATATCATCTCTCACCCGGAAGCAGACCGGCCACACATGACCATGGAGGCCTTGATGGACGAGGGCAAGGCGTTTGCTGCCCAGTTTTTTCAGGGCTATGATGTGCTGCTGGCCGTCCACCGGGACACCGACAATGACCATATCCATATCAGCGTAAATTCTGTTCGAGCGGAAAGCAGCGAGGAACAGGATTGGATGCGGGTAGACGCAGACGGTACGGTTCTCCCCAGTGCAACGAGGGCCGGAAACAAGCACCACGATGATGCACGGTTCATCCAGCACTGTCAGGATTGGTTGCTGGATTACACCCGGAGACACGGGCTGACCCTTGAGGATAACAACGCGAGAGCTGCCGAACACAAGGCCAAGCGCTTCGGCGGGCGCTGCCAAGAATGGGGAGAGATCATCCGCAGTGCGGCCCGGGACAGTCGGAATTTGGAGCAGCTGAGCGGGAAGCTCCTGAAGGAAAACAATATCCGCCTTGTACGCCGTGGACGGACTATCAGCATTGTCCCACCTGGTAGAAAAAAGCCTATTCGGTTGGATACTCTGGGCATGACGAACGAAGATCTGTACCGGCTTCTGGATAATGGAAGGTATGCCGAAAGCGGAAGCCTTTCGCCTGAGCAGGAACAGGAAATCTACCAGAATGAAGAGCGGAAATACATCCAGTGGCTCCGTTTGCGCCGAGAGAAAAACGCTCTAAAAACCGAGGACACCATTGCAATTTGCCAAGCGCTTATTCAAGACAAACTCCACGCAGAAGGGCGGCATTATACGGATGCAGACTTCTGGGAATTGGATTACCTGCTCAAGAAAACGGCCTATGTGGAGCGAGATCTTCAGACCGAGGCAGATAAGCTGGACGCTCTGCTTGACCGTTGGGAAAAAGCCTTGAATCCCAACATTCCACAGGAAGAGCGCCGCCGTCACAGCAGCTATGTTCGTTGGTGCGGGTGTGATCCGGATTCTCCTGTAGAGCTTCAGGATCTGCGCAATGAGCGGGATATCATCCGGCTGGAAATGGAGCATATCAAATCTGTCCGGGAAGGTCTTGTTCAGGCTTCCGACAAGTGGCACGACAGCAATGATATTTTGCTTCCGGAAAAGGAACTGCAATGGACGATCTCGCGGAAAGCCCAGCTTCAGGATCAGCTGATGAATTGCCGTGCTTCCCGGAAGAAGCTGGAAGAGATTGCGTACAACTGTCAGCGGGCGGCCATGAAGAGAATCAACAATTTTGAGCAGCTGGCCAAGGCCGACAAGTTCTATCGGCTCCGGGAAGAAAAGCTTCAGCGTGAAAAAGAGCTTGCGGCACAGCTGCGGGCCGTTCAAAAGCAGGAGCGCTCTGCCCGCCAGAACCTTTGGAATTCATCCCGGAAATCCGCCGAAAATGCCCGTTAAAACGGCTATCCTTTTTCCCTGAAAATGTTCGGGAAAAAGCTGGTCGGAGACACGGGGGGTTGGGGGCTTTTGCCCTCAACAGGATGTCGGTGGCTAGCCAATGGCTAGCCACTGGCGGATCCTGTCCTCCCTCATGGTCACAATTTCGTAATATTTGAATATCAATCCTCAAATGCGCTTTTTTTCAAGTTCCAACTTTGAGAAAAAAGTATGATTTTCGCCAGTTTGGAGCCGCTCAGAAATTTCGGAACATACCAACGTTCATTGAAGAAATTTCCAGCGGCTCCAAAGCCTCAAGAAAGAATCGAAGGAGATCACTATGAAATACCTGCACCCCGTCGCCGCCGTTCCAAACGCTCTGATTGCTGACACCAAGCTGCACTATACCACCAAGCGTGTCGCCCTGGCGCTGCTGCTGATGGCTGGCCGTAAACGTGTCACCGTCAGTGTGACTTTTTCCGAGTTGGCCAGACTTTCCCATTGCAGCCCGGCCACGGCCCAGCAGGCGGTGACGGAATTGATCTCCGCTGGTTACATGATGAAGACCCGTCGTTATCGCTATGGAAAGGATCAGAACCATTTGATCTATGATGCAAACGGTTATCAGTGGATCGCTCGGATCGGTGGTTACACCCTTATTCGGCGGGAGCTGCTGGACTATGAGCTGACCCCGGCTGCGTTTGCGAATCTCCTTTATATCCGGTGCGCCGGTCGGCAGGGAAGAGCGTTTCCGTCCCTGCGGCGTATAGCCGGGCTGCTGGCCAATGCTGCCAAGGCCGGTCTGGATATGGCCAAGTCAACGGTATGCCTTGCCCTGAAGCTGCTGCGCCGTCTTCAGGCGGTGGTGCGCCTGCACTGCTGCAAGCTGGACGGCAGCTACTCTGCCAACAGCTACTATCTTACGGATATGGTCATTTCGGATGGCCGTCCTGCAACCGAAAGTGACCCCGATGAAGTTTCTATGGTAGGGGGTAGTCCGATTTTTAGCAAGCCTAGTATTATTAACCAGATAACGAAGGATTTTACTTTGAGAGAAGAAAAATATGGTGTCGCCCAATTCGGCATTTTTAACAGTTTTTACGGTGCGGTAGAGCCGGAAATGCGGTTTGACGGAACGGGCTGGATCGTCCTTGTGTCCGCAGACGAAGAACAGGAGCTAACGGCATAGCAGGGATCGTCTGCCCATTTTCCCCTCGCAAAAAACAAGAAAATATCTCTGTCACGGATAGCAGGGTGCAGTACAAGGTCTCGACGCGGGATATCTTCCCCTGCGGGGCGCAGCCCTGCGGCCACCAGGTAAGGGTCATCCACATGGTTTTCCAAGGTTGTCCATAGACTTTTCCATACCCCTTGCGGGTGTGGGAAAGTCTGTGGTCAACCGGCAGGCGTCAGCCTGTGGGAAACCTTGTGGGTTACCCTGGAAACATTAGAGCAAATCTCCCCGGCCAGCACCGGGCAAATAAAAAAAGGAGAAAGCTATCATGAATGAAACAAACGAGAAAACACCGCTGACCCCGGAACAGGTCGCGGCAAAAAACAGGGAAGTTGCCATGTACTACAAGATTGTCTGTACGCTATCCCGAAATCTGCATTGCAGCCCGAACCGTGCCATGCAGCTGCTGGAGCTGCCCGGCTCCATCCGAAAGCAGATATCCGCCCGGATCGCCAATGAGACGAAAAAGAGCAGTTGATATTTTAGCATAATTATGATAAAATATTCCCGAGGTGATTCTATGAACACGATTCGTCCGGTTTCAGACCTGCGGAACAATTTTGCGGATATCTCCAGGACTGTCCATGAGACCGCACAGCCGGTGTTCCTTACCAGAAACGGCTATGGTGATATGGTCGTAATGAGCATGGAGGCATACGAAAACCTTCAATTTGAAAGTCAGGTGTATTTCAAGCTTCAGGAGGCCGAGCGGGAAGCTGAGCTTACAAATCAACGGTATTCTTCCAAGGATGTGCTGCGAGCTATGAAGGACGCTATCGGGGGCAGTCAGAGTGTATAAGCTGGAATATCTGCCTGCTGCTCTTCGGGACATGGTTGAAATCGTCCGGTATGTGAACACCGTCCTGCAAAACCCGGCAGCTGCTTCCCGGTTGTCGGAAACGTTTATTCAAGCCGTGGAAAGCATACCGGCTTTCCCCTATGCGAACCCAGTCCATGTGCCTCTGCGGCCTCTGAAGCATGAATACCGGAAGCTTCTTGTCCACGGGAACTATCTCGTGTTTTACTGGATCGACGAGCCGCGCAAGACGGTCATAGTTGCCAGAGTTATCTACGCAAGAAGTGACTACCCCACGCGGCTGGAATAACAGACCACTTTCCGGCAATTTGCCGGGAAGCTATGGAGGTATATTATGGAACGAAAATATGAACCGAACGATTTCCCATATCCTTTGGATGAGGATATCCAGGCAGTTTATGATGCGAAGGAAAATTCGGACAAGGATCCGGATAACTCCCGGAAATTCTACTTGTTAAAAAAAGCAATTTACGATATGTGTTTGACGATGAAGTCTATGTGTATCACCGGCGAACTGCGTCCGGATGTTCGAGATGACCTTTCAGACTATTTTTGGGGGTTCCTGCTATGATTGACTTTACCAATTGCGAGGAGCTGCCCAATAACTACGGCGGATCCGAACAGAAGAAAAAGCTTATTTACAATGGGGAGGCCTATCTGGTCAAGTTCCCGGATCCTGTCCGGCAAAAAAACAATCCTCTGTCCTATATGAATAATCAGTTCTCGGAGTATGTCGGCTGCCGGATCTTTGAAAGTGTTGGAATTCCGGTTCAGGAAACCTTGCTGGGGACTTACCGGGAATCTACCGGGAAACAGAAGATTGTGGTTGCCTGTAAAGATTTCACGTCGCCTTCTCATGCGCTTCATGAATTTTCATGGGTAGCAAACAGCACAACGACGTTAGACCATAGAGCGGAAGCCACGCTTGAAGATGTCTATGCCGTGATCGAGCAGAACACACTTATCACCCACAAGCAGGAAACCAAGGATTCTTTTTGGGATATGTTTGTAGTTGACACGCTGATTTCAAATAACGACCGCCATTTGAATAACTGGGGCTTCCTGGATTCCGATGATGGGCTTACTTTCTCGCCGGTCTATGACTGCGGTTCCTGCCTGCACGCTCTAATGGATGATGAATCATGCAGGAATAGCCTGTCTAATGATACGTTGTTCAAAAACGACACTTACAACGTTTATTCTGCCTACAGATACAACGGTAAGCGGATCAACTGCGCAGACTTTTTCAAGGCTCCAATCGCTCCTCTGGAAGCTGCCATCAAGCGGATCGTTCCCAGAATCGATATGCAGAAGATTCAGGAGATCATCGAGAACACGCCCTATATGTCCGATGTGCGGAAGGAGTTCCTTTTCAAATCTGTTGCGCTGCGCAAGGAGCTGATTTTGGACAGGGCCTTGAAGCGGTGTGGTCGTAAATCATTTGACGATTATTTCAAAGATATATCTGCACCGCAGAGCTGCGCCTCAATTTCCCGGCCAGCTGTTTCAAAGGACGAGATTGAACGGTAGCTACCGGTTGAATATTTACACATTCCTACACATCCCTCTTGACAATTTGCGCAACTGTGTGTATAATAGTAAGTGAGAGGAGGGGAAAATATGGTTTATATTTACACTGCAACGATCCATGAAGAAAATGGATCCTTTTACGCCGCTGTACCAGATATTCCCGGCTGTATTACTACCGGCCATAGCCTTTCTGACGCCATTGACCAGATTTCAGATGCGCTTGCCGCTTGCCTGTGTACTATGGAGGATGAAGAGGATCCAATTGCGCCTGCCTCTAAGCAGAGCGATATCCCCCATACGTCTGCTGATGTTTGCACGTTGGTGCGCATTGACACAAATGAGTACCGCGCCCGGACAGATACCAGGGCGGTCAGAAAGAACGTATCCATTCCCGCATGGATGGCGGCCAGAGCAGACAAACTTGGAATCAACTGCTCTAAGGTATTGCAGGACGCTTTGCGCCAGCAGTTTGACAAATGCTCATAATGGAAGATAAATAGACCCCGCTTTTCGGCTGTGCCCAAAAACGAGGTTGCATATTGGGGAATGCGCAAAAATGCCTTGCCTTTTTCTTCCATTTATGATAAATTAAGAAACGACAGTTGGATGATCGCCCCCCGCCCTGCGAACAGGGGACGGCTGAAGCCTTAATCCATCACCATTTCCGTATTTCACTTTTTTCGAGCGGAAACAGGGAAACTACAAGCTATAAAAAAGTTTCCCGCCGCCTGTGGCAACAGGCGGCGGGAAGATAAGCTTGCATCACAATTGATCGTGAAGATCTCAGCACGAGTATTGTAACACAAACACAACTTGTTTGTCAAATACTTTTTGCGGGGCTTCGGGGTCTACATAGCGCAGAGGGAACGCTTAGGTGTCAGATTGCCAGCTAACTTCGTGGTAAGGGCAATCCGGTCAGCGTTGCGAAGATCCGTCTTGTTACTGCCTGCGGGCAGCCATGGAGTGCATTGGAAAGACGAGGAGCATAGCACCAGCTTCCGAAAAAATGAAGCGCTCCGGGGCAGGCCAACCCTGTCAAACAGTTTGGAGATGTAAAGATAACCCAGCTGCGCACTGTTCACCTTCACTTGTTGTCTCAAGCAAACCATCATGATTTGTTTGAGAATCGGGAATTTCCGGGTAATGCTATCATTACCCGGAAAAACCTTCTTGGCAGAGGATGAGGGATTCGAACCCCCGCAAACGGAGTCAGAGTCCG
>OCHK01001331.1_pt1 | contig 19735 bp, 16 predicted proteins | sample 1538551 | NCBI WGS metagenome assembly OCHK01 (sample SAMN04571707, study PRJEB22368) | human gut metagenome | biome: human gut; material: stool | host: Homo sapiens | place: Luxembourg | collected 2012-08-31
TGACACGGCCGCCGCGGATCATGACCACAGAGTGCTCCTGCAGAGAATGACCGACACCGGGAATGTAGGCGGTGACCTCGTAGCCGTTGGTCAGGCGGACACGGGCGATCTTACGCAGAGCGGAGTTGGGCTTCTTGGGGGTGGCAGTTCTCACTGCGGTGCAGACGCCGCGCTTCTGAGGGGAGGACAGATCGGTCTCCTTGTTCTTCAGCGTATTCAGGCCCTTCTGCATAGCGGGGGAATTGGACTTGTAGGTAGCCTGTTTCCGGCCCTGCTTGACCAGCTGATTGAAAGTAGGCATGCAATGAACTCCTTTCTAAAGATTTGTGGGATGACTCCCTATATTTTCCACGGAACAAAGGATTTTATTCCGTTGGAAGCGGTTTTTCCTTTGCCAGCAGCGCCGCGGCGGCGGTGCCCACGTCGATGCCGCAGGCCCGGCCCAGCTGGGCCATGGTGTGCGCCCCGGACACGGGAACGCCCCGTTCCCGGCAGCGGCCCTCCAGCGGCCGGGTCAGCCGGGGATCGGCGTCGCAGGCCAGAAACACCCGGCCTGCCCGGCCGGCGCTTACTGCCCGCTGCACCTGTTTCAGGCCCACCACCTTGTCTTTGGATGACAGCTCTTCCAGCACGTGGGAACCTCCTCGGCACAGTGTGTCTGCCGCATGGCAAAATTCGCGGAATCCATATCCGCGCAGTTTGAAATTATAGCACAGTCCCCCGGGATACGTCAAGAGGAATCCGGGTAAAACTTTTCATTTTCCTTTGTGCATTCGTCCATACTTTGTGCACATATCAGCAAAATTTGTGTCAAATCTGTAAATAAAGCTGGAAACCGGTACGGGGGTATGATAGAATAGAAGCACCTGTGGGGCGGAAGCTCCGGGAGAAATTAAAGGAGGTAATAGCTTGATGAAAACACCTGTTCGCACCAGACTTCTGTCTGCGCTGCTGTCACTGGTCATGCTGGTTTCCCTGCTGCCGGTGTCGGTATTCGCGGCAGAGCCTGCGTCCGGGACCTGGGAAAAGGTCACCGAGGCACAGGAGGACTGGTCCGGTCAATACCTGATCGTCTATGAAAAGGGCAGCCTGATCATGGACGGCTCCCTGTCCGCCCTGGACAAGGAGGGCAACAAGGTGGACGTGACCATCACCGACGGCAAGATCGTTGGTGATTACGCCAAGTACGCGTTCACCATCGCGCCCATGACCGGCGGCTGGTCCGTACAGTCCGCCAGCGGAAAGTACATTTCCGGCAAGTCCGGCAGCAACAAGATCATCACCGGCTCCACTCCGGAGCTGAATACCATCACCTTCGCTGATGGTAATGTGAAGATCGCCAGCAACAACACCACGCTGCAGTATAACGCAGCCGCCACCAACGGCACCCGGTTCCGCTATTATAAGAGCGAGAATCAGCAGCCCGTGGCCCTGTATAAGCTCAGCACCGCCCCCGCCCGCCAGAGCGGCATCGTCACCGATCTGACCACCCTGCAGAACGGCGACAAGGTGGTGGTGTTCAACCCCGCCAACAAAAAGGCTCTGTCCTCCGTGTACAACGGCTTCTATAACACGGGCGTGGATGTGGAGCTGACCGGTGGCAAGCTCACCGGCTACACGGATGCAGAGCTGTGGACCGTGAACCGCACCGAGAGCGGCGCCTATACCTTCTCCACCGCCGAGGGCAAGAAGCTGTCCATGGACACCAGCTACAGCAGCACTCCCCTGGACAAGGCCAATGTGGATTGGGAGCTCAGCGCTGCCGCCACGGCGGACTGCTTCTACATCAAGAACGTGGGCCGCGGCAGCTATCTGGAGTGGTATGCCGAGAAGAACAACTGGAGCTCCTACGGAACCATCGGCAGCAACGAGCCCCTGTTCGCCCAGCAGCTTTATCTGGTGGTGGCCGAGTCCCCGGAGCCGGGCCAGCCCGAAGATCCCACCGCTCCCCTGAAGAACGGTGACCAGGTGGTCATCTACAACCCCGCAAACCTGAAGGCCCTGTCCAGCGAGTACACCGGCTTCTATAACAAGGGCACCGACGTGACCCTCACCGGCGGCAAGCTGGCCGGCTTCACCGAGGCCGACATCTGGACCGTGGGCGTCAACGACGATGGCAGCTATACCTTCTCCACCGCCGACGGCAAGAAGCTGTCCATGGACGAAAAATACTCCAGCACTCCCCTGGACAAGGCCCACACCGCCTGGACACTGGAGCAGGCTGCCACCGAGGGCTGTTACTATATTAAGAACATGGGCCGCAGCAGCTATCTGGAGTGGTATGCCGAGAAGAACAATTGGAGTGCCTTCGGCACCATCGGCAGCAATGAAGCTCTGTTTGCCCAGGCATTCTTCAAAATCCAGAAAAGCGGCATCGTTACCTCCGTATCCGACGGCGACCAGGTGGTGGTATTCAACCCCGCCAACGGCAAGGCCCTGTCCACGGAGTACACCGGCTTCTATAACAAGGGCACCGACGTGACCCTGGCCAATGGCAAGCTCTCCGGTTATACCAAGGCCGACATCTGGACCGTGGGCGTCAACGCCGACGGCAGCTACACCTTCTCCACCGCCGACGGCAAGAAGCTGTCTATGGACGAAAAATACTCCAGCACCCCCCTGGATAAGACCCACACCGGCTGGAGCATCCTTCCCGCCGCCACGGAAAATTGCGTCTATATCCAGAACGTGGGCCGCAGCAGCTATCTGGAATGGTATGCCGAAAAGAACAACTGGAGTGCCTTCGGCACCATCGGCAGCAACGAAGCCCTGTTTGCCCAGCAGCTCTATCTGGTAGGCGACGAGATGGACCAGCCCGCCGGCAGCCTGCCCCAGGAGGGTGCGCAGGTGGTGCTGTTCAACCAGAATGCCCAGGGCGTCCTGGCCCAGCAGAATGACAACACCGACAGCCCCGCCATCAATAGTGTCTCCGCCCAGATCACGGACGGCAAGGCCATCCCCGAAAACGGCGGCGTGGTGTTCACCGTGGAGCGCAGCGGCGAGTATTACCGCTTCCGCAACGAAACCTACGGCTATCTGTGCTCCAACGGCACCGGCAACAACGCCTTCTATTCCCAGACCGCCAGCGAGGACGCCGACTGGACCGTGGAGCCCTGCAGCGGCGGCGTGGGCGGCTATCAGCTGGAGAGCCGCACCGCCAAGTTCAACGGCCGGTACAGCCAGTATCTGGAGTATTACAGCGACAGCTATAAGACCTACAGCATGTACAACGTCACCGACTACACCATCTATTCCTTCTTCTTCTATGGTGTGGCCGACAGCGTGAAGCTGGACGGCGGCGTGGTCAACGATCCCGCCGTGGTGTTCACCTCCGCCGACACCGTGAAGGCCGGTCAGGACTATACCCTGACCTTCACCGTCAATGATGTCAAGGCCGTTTCCAAGCTGGAGATCCTGGTGGACGGCAAGACCGCCGGTGTCATCACCGATTACACCGCCGACGGCAGCAATTACACCGCCAATGTGCCTGCCGCCATGCTGGCCGGGTCCGATCAGGTGACCTTCACCGTCCGCGTGACCAATGTCTCCGGCGCCAGCTACAGCGGCAGCCTGGTGGTCACCGTGGTGGACGAGCCCTCCATCGGCGCCGTGACGCCGCTCAAGGGCAGCCAGACCGGCAGCGACAAGCGGCCTGTCATCTCCGCTGAGCTCATCAACGCCGGTGAGAATCCCACCGTGGAAATGACCGTCAACGGGGAGAAGGTCAAGGCCGTCTGTGCCGGCGGCAAGGCCACCTACACCCCCGCCGCCGACATGACCGACGGCCGCACCAATGTTACCGTCACCGTCACCCGCGCCGACGGCAAGTCCGCTTCCTTCAGCTGGTTCTTCACCGTGGGTGAGTCCCGGTATCAGCTGTACTTCGGTCAGCTGCACAGTCACACCCAGTATTCCGACGGCGCAGGCTCTCTGGAGTCCGCTCTGAGTTATGTGAAGAACCTGCCCGACAGCGCCAACGTGCAGTTTGTGGCCTTCACCGACCACTCCAACTACTTCGACAAGAGCGGCGCGGCCAACCCCGAGGGCGCTCTGTATGACATGAGCCTGGCCACCCCCTACAGCCAGGAGACCTGGAACAGCTACCGTTCCGCCGTGGCCGCCTTCAACGAGGCCAACGCCGGCTCCCTGGTGGCTCTGGCCGGCTTCGAGATGACCTGGTCCGGCGGTCCCGGCCACATCAACACCTTCAATACCCCCGGTATCGTCTCCCGCAACAACACCACCCTGAACAACAAGACCGACTATGCCGGTATGCGCGCCTACTATGCCCTGCTGAGCCAACAGGAGGGCGCAGACAGCCTCAGCCAGTTCAACCACCCCGGCAACACCTTCGGCACCTTCGGTGACTTCGCCTTCTGGGATCCCGTCATCGACAGCCGCATGTACATGGTGGAGGCCGGCAACGGCGAGGGCCAGATCGGCGCCGGCGGCTATTATCCCAGCTATGAGTATTACACCATGGCGCTGGATAAGGGCTGGCACCTGGCCCCCACCAACAACCAGGATAACCACAAGGGCCGCTGGGGCAACGCCAACGACGCCCGCGACGTGATCCTCACCGACGACTTCAGCGAGGAGGGCATCTACGACGCGCTGCGCGCCATGCGTATGTACGCCACCGAGGACAAGAACCTGGAGATCGGCTACACCGTCAACGGCATGCTCCTGGGCAGCAGTCTCACCGAGGTCCCCGAGAAGCTGAACATCCACGTCACCGTCAACGACCCCGACGCCAGCGACACCATCACCAAGGTGGAGGTCATTGTCAACTCCGGCAAGACCGCCTATACCTGGGACGATCCCGCTGTCCTGGCCACCGGCGACCTGTCCGTGACCCTGGACCCCGACTACAGCTACTACTACATCCGCGTCACTCAGGGTGACGGCGACCTGGCGGTCACCGCTCCCGTGTGGGTGGGCGAGACCCTGAAGCTGGGCATCTCCGATGTGACCTGCGGCACCTCCACCCCCGTCACCGGCGAGGCCATGACCGTCACCACCACCCTGTTCAACAGCGAGAGCACCGACGCCAATATCAAGTCCATCACCTACGCCGTGGGCAGTCAGGTCCTGGCCTCCGCCACCGACGTGGGCACCGTTCCCGCCAGCGGCACCCTAGCCCTGAGCTATGACGTCTCCTTCGATACCGCCCGTGTCTACAAGGTCACCGCCACCGTGGTGCTGGAGCAGGACGGCAAGGAGTATGTGTTCACCAAGGACATTACCCTGGACGTGCTGAATGCCGACGACCTGGTATATATCGGCATCGACGCCTCCCACTACAACGAGTATGTGGCCGGTAACTACAAGGATTCCATGGGCAACTTCGGCAACCTGGCGGGCAAGTACAACGTCCGCACCGTGGAACTGAAGACCAGCGACGAGCTCATCGCCGCCTGCTCCAATCCCAAGTTCAAGGCCCTGATCCTCACCGCCCCCTCCCGCCGCCTGGCGGACGCCCAGACCGATCCCCGGACCTACAGTGCCGCGGAGCTGGCGGCCATAACCGCCTTCAACAGCAACGGCGGCACCGTGATCCTGGCCGGCTGGAGCGACAACTACGAAAACTATGACGTGATCCAGAGCAACTCCGCCATCAAGCACATGGCCGCCACCCAGAACGAGGTGCTCCAGGCCCTGGGCTCCAGCCTGCGCATCAGCGACGACGCCACCTATGATGACGTCCGCAGCGCGGCCGACGGCGTGGACAAGTGGCGTCTGTACTTCAACACCTATGGCCAGAGCTTCCTGACCGACGGTGTCATCGTGGACGCCGAGCACCCCTATGACCGGCTGTATACCGAGGTATTCAGCCACTATGGCGGCGCCTCCGTGTATGCCGTGGACGCCGACGACAAGCCCACCTCCACCCTGCCCGCCACCGTTTCCCCGGTGGTATACACCCACAGCACCACCTATTCCGTGGACGTGGATAAGGACGGCCTGGGCGGCGCCAACGTGCCCAAGTACGCCTATGCCGAAAACGACAGCCGTCTGCTGGCCATGGCCAGCGAGCAGCTGGAGGGCAAGGGCCTGATCATCGTGTCCGGCGCGGCCTTCATGTCCAACTTCGAGGTCCAGGCCACCATCAGTGACAACGGCTCCGAGAAGAACTACTCCAACTATAAGATCTGCGAGAACCTGCTGCGGGCCATCAACCCCGTGAAGATCACCGACATTGCCACGGTCCAGGCCCAGACCGAGGCCGGTCACAAGTACACCATTGAGGGTGTCGTGACCTCCAACGCCTCCGGTTATGACAAGGCCACCGCCTTCTTCGACTGCATCTATGTTCAGGATGAGACCGGCGGCATCAACTGCTTCCCCGTGGCCGGCGACTTCAAGATCGGCGACGTGGTCCGCGTCACCGGCGTGACGGAGACCTATCAGGGCGAGAACGAACTGCAGGTTTCCTCCATTGAGAAGATCGGCGAGACCACCCCCGTCACCCCCAAGGTCGTCACCTCCACCCAGATCAACGACGGCTCCGTCCTGGGCCAGCTGGTGACCCTGAAGGGCTTCGTGGTGGGCTATGAGATGGCTGACGGCCTGGTGCAGACCATCCTGGTCCGCGACAGCGAGGGCGAGATCGCCCGCGTGTTCATCGACGGCTATATCACCACCTCCTATGACGTGGCGAACCTGTCCGTGGGCTGCCAGATCTCCGCCACGGGCCTGGCCTCCTATGACAACACCTTCGTCCTGGCCGACGGCACCGAGATGGCCCCCCGCATCCGCGTCCGCGACCGCAACGACGTGGTCTGCACCGCCCATGAGCACACTTTCGGCGAATGGATCGTCACCACCCAGCCCACCTGCACCGAGCCCGGCGAAAAGACCCGCACCTGCTCCGCCTGCGGCGAAGTGGAGACCCGGGTCATCCCCGCTGCCGGTCACGACTATAAGGACGGCAAGTGCACCGTCTGCGGCGCAGCCGATCCCGGCTATCAGCCCACCCAGCCCGGCGTCAAGACCGGCGACGAGAGCAACACCACCATGTGGATCATCGTCCTGGTGTGCGCTGCCGCTCTGGCTGTGGTGCTGGTCATCGTGTCCCGCAAAAAGCGCAACAGCTAAGCGGACCACCCTATAGCAAGCCATAGCACAACAGCAAAGGCCCCCGCCGGATGGCGGGGGCCTTTGAGATTGTCAAAAAGTCTCACAGAGTTTGCCGCCTGCGGGCGGCAAATTAAATGCAATCCGTTTTTTGCGGCGGCGTGTACGTCGCAAAAAACACTTCTCAGTCTGCAAGTGTGGAATTGGTTCGCCCTCGGCGAACCAATTATGCGCGCAGCAGACTGCAAGTCTTTTGCGCAAAAAGAGCTTGCTCTTTTTGCGCAAGTATCAGAATACGCTCAGGTCCAGCCGGGCGGACAGCAGCTCCAGCGCCCGGATACCGGCCAGGCTGTTGCCCTTTTCGTCCAGGGCCGGGCCGAACAGGCCCACCCCCATGCGGCCGGGGACCACGGCCATAATGCCGCCGCCTACGCCGCTTTTGGCCGGAACCCCCACCCGGATGGCGAAGTCTCCGGACCCGTCGTACATGCCGCAGGTCATCAGGTTGGCGTTGACGAACCGGCCATAGGCCGCCGGGAACAGCCGCTGGCCGTCCGGCAGCTGGCCGTGGCAGGCCAGCACGCAGCCGATGCGGGCCAGGTCCGCCGCACTGACCCGGATGGAGCAGGCCCGGAAATAGCAGTCCAGCAGCTCCTCCACGTCCCCGTGGAGCAGGCCGTGGGCCTTCAGCAGATAGGCCAGGGCCCGGTTTTTGGAGCCGGTGGCCTTTTCGGAGTGGTAGACCTCCTCGTCCAGGTCGATCTTCTCGTTGGCGGCCAGGCGGCGGATAAAGCCCAGCAGCCGGGCAAACCGCTGGTCATAGGTCTCGCCCCCCACCAGCTGGCACATGAGGATGGCCCCGGCGTTGACCATGGGGTTCAGGTGCTTGGCCAGCAGGGCGTTGTCCGCCACGTTGATGGCGTCAAAGGGCTTGCCGGTGGCCTCCACCCCCACATGGGCCCGGACGGTCTCCCGGCCGTTGTCCTGCAGGGCCAGCAGAAGCAAAAGGGGCTTCATCACGCTCTGGATGGTGAAGCAGCGGCGGCTGTCGCCGGCCTCCACCAGGTTGCCATCCTTGTGGAACACGGCAATGCCCAGGCGGTCCGGGTCCTGCCGGGCCAACTCCGGGATATAGGAGGCCAGGGCCCCCTGCCCGGTGTACGGGCGGCACTCCTGTAGGATCTGTTGCAGCAATTCTTCCATATCGGCTCCTTCACCCGCGCGAAGGCGGGATTTTTTGATACAACAAGTAATTTTTCTGTCGGATATTACGGTCAGTAGTCGACTTTCATCAGGCACAGGCCCTCCGGCGGGGCGGTGGGGCCTGCCAGGCGGCGGTCCCGGGCCTCCAACAGGGCGGGCATATCCTCCGGCTGCCGGGTCCCCCGGCCCACCTCCAGCAGCGTGCCCACCAGGATGCGCACCATATTCTGCAAAAAGCCGGTGCCGTGGAAGGTGAACACGATGCGGTCCTTCTGCCGCACCACGGTGATGCTGTCCACCAGCCGGACGGTGGATTTTTTCATCCGGGGGTTGCCGCAGAAGCTGGCGAAGTCGTGCTCCCCCTGCAAATACGCCGCAGCCTGCTGCATCCGCTCCAGGTCCGGGTGAAAGTCCAGCAGGGTGACGTACTTCCGGTCGAACACCGGCTTCACCGGCCCGTCGAAGCACACATAGCGATAGGTTTTGCCCAGGGCCTTATATCGGGCGTGGAACCGGGGGGCGGCCTCCTTCACCTCCCGGACGGCGATGGCGTCGGGGAGATAGCGGTTCATATAGTCCCGGATCTCCTCCGGGGACAGGTCCACGTCCAGCTGGGCGTTGGCCGCCATGGCCCGGGCATGGACTCCGGCGTCGGTGCGTCCGGCGCCGATGATCTCCACGGGACTCCCCTGGAGCCGGGTCAGCACGCTCTCCAGCTTCCCCTGGATGGTGTCCCGCCCCGGCTGGCGCTCCCAGCCGAAAAAGCGGGTGCCGTCATAGGCGATGATGAATTTATAGTTGCGCAGCATATGGAATCACTCCGTCATGATCTTCAGGATCACCCGGTCCGTCTCCTTCATGCCCTGAGAGGCCAGGATGCCCACGTTGCGGATGGTCTCCTCCACGTCCCGGCCCACGATGCCGTCGCCGGGCCGGAAGCTGTTGCCCCGCAGGTACATGTTATAGCCCAGAATGCCGGTTTCCACACCCATAGCGATCTTGCTGGCGCAGCTGGCCTTGGCCCCGTCGCAGATGCACCCGGAGATCATGGCCGCGGCGTTGGTGATGGTCTGGCAGATGCCCTCATAGTCCGCGCCCCGAAGCCATGCAATGCCGCAGCCCGCCCCCACGCCGGCAGACACCGCCCCGCAGTAGGCGGACAGGCGGCCGATGCCGGTTTTCTGGTGGATGGTGATCAGGTCCGACAGGCACACGGCCCGCAGGATGGTCTCCCGGTCCCGGCCCGTCTGCACGCCATAGCGCCACACGGGAACGGAGGCGGTGATGCCCTGGTTGCCGGAGCCGGAGCAGATGACCACCGGCATCTCGCAGCCGTTCATCCGGGCGTCGGACCCGGCGGCGGCCCAGGCCCGGGCCTCCGTCTCCACGTCGCCGCCGGACAGCAGCAGCGTGGAGCCGATGTTGGCCCCCAGTCCCCCCGCAGGCCCTCCCGGGCGATGGCGGTGTTGCAGTCGATCTGGCGGCCCACGGAGTCCTCGATGCGGGACACGTCTACCGTCTCGGCAAAGGTCAGAATATCCCGGACATTCAGCACGCTCTTGTCCTGCAAATTGTCCTCGGCGGAGTCGGAGTGGGGCTTTTCCAGCAGGACCTCCCCGTCCCGCTCCACATAGATGATATTGGTGTGGTTGTTGGCCACATGGACCACGGCCCGGTGCCCGTCGCCGGTCCAGCCGGTGAGCCGGATGTCCAGCATCCGGGGGGTGGGCGGGCAGTCGATGCGGATGTCCGTGCTGTCCAGGTATGCCTGAATGGCGGGGGCGTCCGCCTCCGTCACATGGGCGATGACCTGGAGCCGGGCCTCCGGATCCCCGGCCACCATACCCACGGCGATGGCCGCCGGAAGGCCCCGGCGGCCCCCGGTGTTGGGTACCACCACGGATTTGACATTTTTCAGGATGTTGCCGCTGACCTCCGCCAGAATGCGGCAGGGCCTCTGCCCCAGCACCTGGCGCAGCCGGGCCGCGCAATAGGCCACGGCGATGGGCTCCGTGCAGCCGGTGGCCAGCTGAAGCTCCTCACGCAGGATGGTACAGAATGCCTCCTCTTTTCTCTCGTCCAACATGATCGCAATTCCCTTTCGTCCCATATATTTTCCCGGCATACGCCGGTGAATTCCCGTTTTGTCTCACGCCTGGGGCACGTCGTCCTCGCTGTCGATCCAGTCCTGCACGTCCACCACCTGAAACTCCGTGGGAGTGCGGCGGATCACCACCCGCTCCAGGCCCGCGTTGATGATGTGGCGGCGGCACATGGGGCAGGAGGTGGCGTCCGGCAGAAGCTCCCCGGTCTGGGCGTTGCGGCCCACCAGGTACAGGGTGCCGCCCACCATGTCCCGGCGGCTGGCGGAGATGATGGCGTTGGCCTCGGCGTGGACGCTGCGGCACAGCTCGTACCGCTCCCCCCGGGGCACCCGCAGCTGCTCCCGGGTGCAATAGCCCATATCCACGCAGTTGCGCCGCCCCCGGGGCGCGCCGTTGTAGCCGGTGGAAATGATCTCGTCATTCTTCACGATGATGGCCCCGTACACCCGGCGCAGACAGGTGGCCCGCTCCAGAACCGTCTGGGCAATGTCCAGGTAATAGTTTTCCTTGCTGATGCGCTGCATGACAGCACCTCCCGGTATGAAAGCTCGTTGTTCCCTATTATAAACGATTTTCCTGCTCAGAGCAACAAATTCTTCCGAAAAAAGCATTGACTTCCCGGCAGGGGCTGTGGTATCATGAACGAACTGAAAACTCTATGAGGGAGTAGCAAGCGGGCGATTGTCCGCAGCACGTCAACATACTGGCCGCTGCGCGGCCTGGCTTGCTTTAATTTGCGAGACTCATGTACTACCGCCGCGGGATGCATGGGGACTCGTCTATTGATCTGCTTTCGAGCCCAGACATGGCCCCCGGCCATGTCCGGGTTTTTTCATGGAATTTTCACGAAAAAAGGAGAAACGAACATGCAGTGGAATATCCTGTTCTTTTTCAACAGCGTGCTGCTGGGGGTGGGGCTGGCTATGGACGCGTTTTCCGTGTCCCTGGCCAACGGCCTCAACGAGCCCCACATGTCCCGGCGGCGGATGCTGGGCATTGCCGGGGTGTTTGCCGCCTTCCAGGCCCTGATGCCCATGACGGGGTGGATCTGCGTCCACACCATCGTGCAGTATTTCCGGGCCTTTGAGCGGCTTATTCCCTGGATCGCCCTGGCCCTGCTGGGCTTCATCGGCGGCAAAATGCTGGTGGAGGGCGGCCGCGGCGGCGAGGATGACAGCGCCGCACCCAGGCTGGGCCTGGGCGCTCTGTTGTTGCAGGGGGTAGCCACATCCATCGACGCGCTGTCCGTGGGCTTCACCATTGCCGAGTATGACTGGCTCATGGCCCTGGTCTGTTCCCTGATCATTGCGGCGGTGACGCTGTGCATCTGTCTGGGGGGCCTGGTGCTGGGGCGGAAATTCGGCATGCGCCTTGCCGGCCGGGCCCAGATCCTGGGCGGGGCCATCCTGATCTTCATCGGACTGGAAATCTTTATCAGCAGTATGCTGTAAAAACTAAGGAGGAACAACACAATGCTCGTACCCATTCTTCTGTTCATCGTGGGTCTGGTGCTGCTGATCAAGGGCGGCGACTGGTTCGTGGACGGCGCCACGGGCCTGGCCCACCGTTTCCATGTGCCGGAAATTCTCATCGGCGCCACGGTGGTCTCCATCGGCACCACCCTGCCGGAGGTGATGGTGTCCGCCACCTCCGCCGTCAGCGGCCACGGCGAGATCGCCTATGGCAACGCCATCGGCTCGGTGATCTGCAACACCGCCCTGATCGCAGCCCTGACCATCGCCATCCGCCCCTCGGAGGCGGACCGCAGGAGCCTGCGGACCCCGGTGATCTTCTTCTTCATCGCCGCCGTGTTCTACGCCGCCATCGCCTATACCAACGGGGCCTTCACCCGGCTGGCGGGCATCGTGCTGCTGGTGATGTTCGCGGTGTACATGGTCCTCACCGTGCGCCAGAGCTTCCGGGACACCGTGCAGGCCGGCGGCGCGGACGAGGCCATCGACGGCACCCCCTCCATGGGCAAGGACATCCTGCTGCTGGTCATCGGCGCGGCCTTCATCGCCGTGGGGGCCAACCTGCTGGTGAACAACGGCACTCTCATCGCCCAGGGGCTGGGCGTGCCGGAGTCCGTCATTGCCCTGACCTTCGTGGCCCTGGGCACCTCCCTGCCGGAGCTGGTCACCGCCATCACCTCCCTGGTAAAGGGCCACAGCGCCCTGTCCCTGGGCAACATCGTGGGGGCGAACCTCTTTAACCTGGTGCTGGTCAGCGGCCTGTCCACCACCCTGTCCCCCTTCCAGGTGCCTCAGGAAAAGACCATCGCCGGGTACAACGCCTCCCTGGTGGTGGACATCCCCCTGATGATGCTGGTAATGCTGCTGCTGACGGTGCCCGCCCTGGCCAGGGGCAGGCTGTCCCGCTGGCAGGGCATCGTGCTGCTGGTGCTGTACGCCGGCTTCTGCGCGTTCCAGTTCTGCTTCTGAAACTTGAATACACCAACGCACCCCCGGCGGGATTCCGCCGGGGGTGCGTCAGTGTATCAAAAAAATGCCTCGCAGCGTTTGCCGCCTGCGGGCGGCAAATGACTTGCAAGCCTTTTATCCCCACAGGGCGGACAGCATGGGAATGACCTGCTTTTTCCGGCTCATGACCCCGGGCAGGAACAGGGCGTTGTCCTTGGGCTCGGCGGAGAAGGCGTTGCGGATGGCCTCATCGCTGCCCACATACAGCAGCTGCGTGCCCTCCAGCAGCACGTCGGTAAGCATGAGAATCACCATGTTATAGTGGCGCTCCTCCTGGAGGCGGCGCATCACCGCCAGGAACTCCTCCTTGCGCTCCAGCATCTCCATGGAGTCCAGGCAGGTGACCTGGCCCACCCCCAGGTTCTGCTCGCCGATGTGGAACTCCTTGAAGTCGCTGCTCACCAGCTCCTCCACAGATTTGCCTCCGGCGGTGGAGAACAGCTGGCGGCCCAGCTCCTTTATGTTGACGCCGCCGATGCGGGCCATGCGCTCGGCCATGGCGATGTCCCGCTTGGTGCAGGTGGGGGACTTGAACATAACGGTGTCGGCCAGGATGGCCGCCGCCAGCAGCCCCGCCATATTGGCCGAGGGCATGACGCCGTGTTCCTGATACATACCGGCAATGATGGTGGCAGTGCTGCCCACGGGCTCGTTGCGCACCCGGATGGGCTGGCTGGTCTGGATATCCGCCAGGCGGTGGTGGTCGATGATCTCCAGAATCTCCGCCTGATCCAGGCCCGGCACGGCCTGGGCCCGCTCGTTGTGGTCCACCAGCACCACGCGCTTGCGCCGGGGGCGCAGCAGGTGATACCGGGACAGGGTGCCCACGACTTTTTCGTTCTCGTCCAGCACCGGGTAGCAGCGGTAGCGGCTTTTCAGCACCACCTCGCGGACGTCGTCGATATAGTCCGACAGGTGGAAGCACACGATCTTTTCATTGTGGCAGGGCCGGGAGATGGGGCTGGCCTGATAGATCAGCCGGGCCACCCGGCTGGCCTCATAGGGGGTGGTGATGATGCAGGTGCGCCCGGCGTTTTCCAGCAGGTCCGGGTCCACCTCCGTCTGGCACAGAATCAGGCAGCTGACGCCGATGTCCAGGGCCCGGCGGATCATATCCGGCTGGTCGCCGCAGATGACGATGTTGTCCGGGTCGCCGAACAGCAGGTTCTCGCAGCTCTGGGGCAGGGCGATGACCACGTTGCCGGACACGGTGTCGATCAGGTCGCCGCTGTCGTTGAGCAGGCGGCCCTCGATGACGCTGAGCAGGTTGAACAGGGGCACCGCCTCCACCCGGGGGTTGGCGATGGTGGTCATGCTGTAGGTGGCGATGTCGCCGGCGGACAGAGTGCCGTACAGGGTGCCGTCCTCGTTGATGACGGGGATGGCGGAGATCTTCTGTTCCCGCATGATGTGCCAGGCCCGGTCCATGGTGACCGTGGCGTTCAGGGCCGGGGGCGTATCATAGTCCAGGTCCTCCACCTGGGTGCGGACGTTCTGCACCGTCCGGGGCGGCTGGAAGCCGAAGCGGTCCAGCATCCGCTGGGTCTGGTCGCTGATGTGGTCCATATGGGCGGCCACATAGTTCCGGTCGCCCAGGGCGTTGCGCAGGGCCGCATAGGCCATGGCGGACACGATGGAGTCGGTATCGGGGTTGTGGTGGCCGATGACGTAGATCTCGTTCATAGGATTCAACTCCTTTCGGATGATTCCATTATAAAACGGCCCCAATTTGTTTGTCAATGCGGTGTTGTGCCTAAATTTGCCGAAAATAGAGCACCCTAACTGTTTATTTATCCGTGGAGCAGCATTTTCACCGGCGGAGTCTCATGTTTCATTGGGGGAAACCGGTTATCCTTTACAGCAGGCCGAAACCGCCGCCTCCAGGGCCGTCACCAGCTGCGCCAGGGGCAGGGACGGCCGGTCCGTCCCCTCCGTCTGCTCCGGAATGCAGGGCACGTGGATGAACCCCGCCCGGACGCCGGGTGCGGCGTGGTGGAGCACCTGATACAGCAGGTGGTTGCACACATATGTCCCCGCGCTGTTGGACAGCTCCGACGGCACCCCGGCCTCCCGGATGGCCAGGACCATGTCCTTCACCGGTACCGTGGCGAAATACGCCGCCGGTCCACCGGGGACGATGGGCGCATCTACCGGCTGCTGCCCGGCGTTGTCCGGGATCCGGGCGTCGTCCACGTTGATGGCCACCCGCTCCGGGGTCACGGCGCTGCGGCCTGCCGCCTGGCCCACACACAGCACCACATCCGGCCGGAACGCGTCCATTTCCGCCGTCACCAGCCGGGCGGAATCGCCGAACACCGTGGGCACCTCCAGAATGCGCAGCTCCGCCTCCGGGCATCGTACCCGCTTCACGGCCTCCAGGGCTGGGTTGATGCGCTCCCCGCCGAAGGGGGTGAACCCCGTCAGCAGCACCCGGGACTTCCGTTGCTTCTCCATAAAATCGCTCCGTTCTGTAATTTAGTGACACAATTATACAATATGTAATTGCATTTTGCAAGAAAAACCCCCTCTTGACATCCGGCCCCCTGCATCATAGAATAAGGGTAAGTTCCTGACGTCAAAATTATGATTGCGACGGAAGCTACGCCACAGATGACACCGCCCGGGGGAACGCTTCCCGGGTGCTGGGGCCGTGCCGCACAGGGCGCGGCTCTTTTTGTTTCGGAGGAGGTGACGGCATATGGAAACAAGAGTGGCATTGATCGGCATCATCGTGGAGCAGGAATCTTCGGCGGCGGCGCTGAACGCGCTGCTGCACGAATACGGCGGCTATATCATCGGGCGCATGGGCCTGCCGTACCGGGAACGGGGCGTGAACATCATCTCGGTGGTGCTGGACGCGCCCCAGGACAAGATCGCCGCGCTGTCCGGCAAAATCGGGCGGCTGCCCGGTGTCAGCGCCAAAACACAGTATTCCAACGTCATTTCACGGGAAGGAGAAAACCAATGAAAAGATTTGTATCCCTGCTGCTGGCGGTGCTGATGGCCGCCGCAGTGCTGTCCGGCTGCGCCAAGCAGCCCCAGACCCCCGAGACTCCCCAGGAGGAGGCCGTCACCATCCGGGTAGGCGGCCTGAAGGGCCCCACGTCCATGGGCCTGGTGAAGCTGCTGGACGATGCCGAAAACCAGAAAACCGCCAACGCCATTGACTTCCAGATGGCCGCCAGCGCCAACGAGCTGACGCCGCTGCTGCTGCAGGGGGAGCTGGACATTCTGGCGGTGCCCGCCAACCTGGGCTCCGTGCTGTATAACAAGACCCAGGGCGGCGTGAAGATGCTGGCCGTCAGCACCCTGGGCGTGCTGTATATGGTGGAAAAGGGCGGCGAGACTGTCACCGATATCAAGAGCCTGGCCGGAAAGACCATCTACGCCACCGGCAAGGGCGCGACTCCCGAGTATGCCCTGACCTATCTGCTGGCCCGGAACGGCCTGGAGCTGGGCAAGGACGTGAACGTGGAGTGGAAGAGCGAGCCCACGGAGATCGTGGCCCAGATGGCGGCCCAGGACAGCGCCGTGGCCATGCTGCCCCAGCCCTTTGTGGTGGTGGCCATGGGCCAGGTGGAGGGCCTGCGGGTGGCTCTGGACCTGACGGAGCAGTGGAACGCCCTGGGCGGCGACAGCCGGCTCATCACCGCGATGCTGCTGGTGCGCAGCGAGTTCCTGGACCAGCACCCCCAGGCGGTGGACCAGTTTATGAAGGAGTACGCCGCCTCCGCCGCCTTTGTCAATGACCAGCCTGCCGAGGCCTCCGTGCTGGTGGAAAAATACGGCATCGTCAAGGCCGCCGTGGCCGAAAAGGCCATCCCCGCCTGCAACATCGTCTGCCTCACCGGGGACGACATGAAAACCGCCGCCTCCGGCTATCTGCAGGTGCTGTTTGACCAGAATCCCGAGTCCGTGGGCGGCAAGCTCCCCGGGGACGACTTCTACTGGATGGGGAACTAAGCCCGCCTTAAAGCTATCATCGCCCGCCGGTCCGCAGATTGGCGCGGCCATTTCTCGACACCCACCCTGCAGGGCGGGGCCCATGTGCCCCGCCGCAGGGAAACGAACAAACCCAATGGGAGGACGCCATGCAGAAACCGGCCCTTCAAAAGTGCATAGCGGTGGCCCTGGCGCTGCTGGTGTGGCAGGGGGCGGCCATGGCGGTGGGGCTGGACCTGCTGCTGCCGTCGCCGTGGCAGGTGGCCTGCCGCCTGTGGTCGGTATGGCGGGAGCCGGGCTTCTTCGCCACCGTGGCCTTCAGCCTGCTGCGCATCAGCGGGGGCTTTGCCCTGGGCCTGGTGCTGGGGGTGCTGCTGGCGGTGGCGGCGGGGCGGCTGCGGGTGCTGGAGCTTTTGCTGTGGCCCTATGTCACGGCCATCAAGTCCGTGCCGGTGGCGTCGTTCATCATCATCTGCCTGATCTGGATGAGCACCCGGCAGCTGGCGGTGTTCATCTCGTTTCTCATGGTGTTCCCGGTGATCTATTCCAACACCCTCCAGGGCATCAAAAGCGCCGACGGGGCCCTGCTGGAAATGGCCCGGGTCTATCGGGTGCCCTTCTCCCGGCGGCTGGGGTATATCTACGCGCCCCAGGTGAAGCCCTTCCTGCTGTCCGGATGCAGCGTGGCATTGGGTATGTCGTGGAAGTCCGGCGTGGCCGCCGAGGTCATCGGCGTGGTGGGCGGCTCCATCGGCGAGCGGCTGTACGAGGCCAAGGTGTATTTCCAGATGACGGACCTGCTGGCCTGGACGGTGGTGATCGTGGTGTGCAGCGTGGGCTTTGAGAAGCTGGTGCTGTGGCTGCTGCGGCGGGGCTTCGCCGCGTGGGAGGGACGGTAAAAATGGACCTGGTGATTTCCCATGTTTACAAGGACTTCGGCCGGGGCCCGGTGCTGCGGGACGTGAGCCTGACGGTGCGGCAAGGGGAGACGGTGTGCCTGATGGGCCCCTCGGGCCTGGGCAAAACCACCCTGCTGCGATGCGTGGCCGGGCTGGAGCGGCCGGAAAGCGGCTCCATCACCGGCGTTCCGGAGAGGCTTGGCTATGTGTTCCAGGAGGACCGGCTGTGCGGCGTCTTTTCCGCCGTGGCCAACGTCCGCCTGGCAACAGGCCGGACCCTGCCGGAGGCGGAGATCCTCCGGCATCTGGAGGAGCTGGGCCTGGCCGGAAGCGCCCGGCGGCCGGTGTCGCAGCTGTCCGGCGGCATGCGCCGCCGGGTGGCCATCGCCCGGGCCGTGTGCGCCGGGCCGCGGCTTCTGCTGCTGGACGAGGCCTTCAAGGGACTGGACGAGCAGTGCCGCCGGGACACCGTGGCCTATATCCGCCGCCATACGCCAGGGGCGTCCCTGCTGTGCGTCACCCACGACCCGGAGGAGGCCGCCCTGCTGGGGGGCCGCTGTCTGGACCTGTCCACCCTATGATTGCGATATGGAACCGGAAAAATGTTTCTCATTCAGAAACTTTTCGTTGACTTCCTACCAAATGTTTGGTACAATTCAGGCAGAAACGCAAGGAGGTGGACGGCATGGGTTCCTTTTCCTACCATGTTGGTCAGCGAATCAAAAAATACCGCAAAAGCCGGGGCTATACCATCGAGCAGTTTTCGGCCATGATCAACAAAAGCAAGGCCACGGTGTCCAAGTATGAAAACGGCACCATCACCATCGACGTGGAGACTCTGTACGATGTGGCCCGGGCCCTGGACATCGACCTGAAATGCTTCATCGACTATCAGCCCCCGGTGTTCCATGCCCAGTCCGTTCTGCCCAAGAACTTCTATTTCAACCAGCCCCGGGCGTATATGTACTATTACGACGGCCGGGTGCGGCAGCTAGTGCGGTCGCTGCTGTGCTTCTCCCCCTCCGCCTCCGGCGAGGGCATCGACGTGATGATGTATGTGGGGGTGGACAATTTCCGGGAGCCGGACCGCTGCCAGCACCTGTTCACCGGCGAGATGAAGCCCTATGACACCATCACCCACATGGTGCTCACCAACCAGATCAACGAGGCGGAGAAGATGTATATCTGCATGCTCAACCCCATGCACAACCGCACCCCCGCCGTGGGCCTGCTGTCCGGCATCGGCAGCACGCCGTTTTTCGCCCCCATCGCCCTGAAGACCCTGATCTCCAAGGAGCCGCTGGAGGAAAACGACCGGTTGCTCACCAGCATCAAGCTGGATAAGGACGACTATCACCTGCTGCGGTATTACAACATGCTGGTGGTGAATCGCCCGGCCTCCCTGTTTTTGCAGTAATATAGTAAGCAAAAAGGACGGACCCCGAGGCCCGTCCTTTTTGCGCCGCTTGTCCCGGCTTGTCCCGGGCCTGTCCCGGGTTTGTTCACAGGTTTTTCATTTGCATAGCCGGGACGGGTGTGGTATACTATATAGGTATTTGTATATTCTGGTGCTCTGCACCCTCGTATAGCAGAAAGGAATCAAAAACTATGGGACTGATCCAGAAAATCTTCGGCACCTACAGCCAGCGGGAGCTGAAATCCATCTACCCCATCGCCGACCAGATCGAAGCCCTGGAGGAGGAATACCGCGCCCTCACCGACGAACAGCTTCAGGCCAAGACTCCGGAGTTCAAGCAGCGCCTGCAGCAGGGCGAGACCCTGGACGACATCCTGCCGGAGGCCTTTGCCGCCGTCCGGGAGGCGGCGGACCGGGTGCTGGGCCTGCGGCCCTACCGGGTGCAGCTCATCGGCGGCATTGTCCTGCATCAGGGACGCATCGCCGAGATGAAAACCGGTGAAGGCAAGACCCTGGTGGCCACCCTGCCGGCCTATCTCAACGCCCTGACCGGAAACGGCGTCCATATCGTCACCGTCAACGACTATCTGGCCAAGCGCGACAGCGAGTGGA
>OCHK01001375.1_pt1 | contig 19162 bp, 15 predicted proteins | sample 1538551 | NCBI WGS metagenome assembly OCHK01 (sample SAMN04571707, study PRJEB22368) | human gut metagenome | biome: human gut; material: stool | host: Homo sapiens | place: Luxembourg | collected 2012-08-31
AAGACTATATGCAAGGTCTAGAACCATGCTGAAAGCTTTGCGATGCTTTATTTCTCGCATTGTGAGAAAGAGAATCTCGTCATTTCAATGATGAGAGTACGTCAAAGACGGAAGTAGCATGCTGGTAACTGCGTATTACGGGAATTTGCCAAAAGCATTGCTATTTGAAAAAGATCCAGAAAAGAAAAAAGAACTGTACTCGCAGATCATGAAAGATGAACATGGCAGATACACAAATGCGTTGTATGTTATGTGCCGTACCTTGGATAAGATTATGGCAGAACAAAAGCCGTCCCATATAGCGATTGTCTTTGATACAACAAGAGACACTTTTCGTAGGGAAATTTACCCGGAATACAAAGGCAATAGGGGAGAAACTCCGGAACCGCTGAAAGAACAGTTTATCAGCGCAGAAAAGATGCTTCATGAAATGGGATACCCTGTATTTTTCAGTACAGAATACGAGGCAGACGACTTGGCTGGCTCATTAGCTAAGCGTTTTGAATCTGAAATTCCGGTACGCATCATTACGAAAGATCGCGATTACTTGCAATTAGTTACAGATAATACGCTGTTGTGGCTGTTGCAGAAAGACCAGGATACGGCGATCAAATTAATGCGCAAATACGAAAGTCCCTGCGATGAAGAAGATTTTAAAGAATTGGTGGCTTCTATTCCAGCAAAGGCATTCGAAGTGACAAAAGAGAAATGTTTGTCCGAATACGGCTGCAGACCGGAACAAATCCCAGATCTCAAAGGGATTATTGGAGATACGTCCGATAATATTCCTGGAATAAAGGGCGTATCGTCTGCTGCAAGCCCGTTGCTTGCTGAATACGGGACTTTGGAGGCAATCATGGATAAAATATCCTCCTGCAAAGAAAAAGCCGAAGAAACGCGATTAAACGCGTTCTGGAAGGATTCTCTTGGTATAAAAAGAAGTCCGTTAAATGCTTTTCGTAAATTTGGAGAAATTGGGCTGTTATCAAAGAAGCTTGCAACAATTAAGACGGATATTAATGTCGTAGATAGCTTAGAAAAGCTTAGAGCAAACATTAACAACGAAGAAAGAATCAGACTCTACACAGAATATGGATTTAAGTCGCTTTTGTAAAAAAAGAAAGGATAAAAAAGAAGCCCGGTAAATACGAACAGGCCCCATACTAAAAAAATATAAGATATATGGCAGAGACGCAAACTAAAACTTTAACTGTATCATGCAAATTAAGCACTCAGAAGATTCTGGGTGTTTTCTTTTTTGTTTTTTCTTATTTACGCAAACTTCCAACATATAAAAGATAGATTATCTGAAAACCGGAGCACTAAAAATTAGATATTGGATAATCGAAACATTAAAGTCGTAACAAATAAAATTAGGAGGAAACAATTATGACGAAAAACGAAAACCTTGTCGCAGGTGTCAAAGAATACCTGGACAAACTCGAAACAAGATTAAGTAAGGTGCCTTTTATCCAACATGCAGCAGACATTAGCTGGGAAGGCGGAAATTATCAGTTCGTATTCCGTGAAAGCGTTAAGCTTCCGGAATATGTGGAAAAATTTAGATTTTTCCTTGAATATCCAGATCTTGAGGACAACGGATTAACTTTTGCCGATGTGAAAGAATTCGAAGATCTTGTTGATGGGTATGTAAAAATGGCTGACGCAGAAATCCTTGAAGATGCAGCTCTTTACGAAGAAGACCTGTGGAAACCAGCCGGTGAGTTTATTGCCGGGATCTGCTTTGACATTTTGCCAAACAACATTGTTGTTACAATGGAAGATGGAAAAAGCACATCTATTCATGTCGATGCTGATGACAACGGAAAGCTTCAGTTCAGACTCGCACATTCAGACATGCGCATGATGAGAAGCTTCTATCACGCAAAACTTTTGAGAAAAGTAGAAAACGAGATAGAAGATGAAGACGGAAACAAAAAGAAAGTAAACATCCATAGATTTTTTGATTTATTGCCAAATAATATGCTTAATTTGTCAATTGACATTGGAGCAAGATTTGGAAAAATTGGAGAGTCAGGTATGAACTTGATTGACGATGGTGACTTCTGGCGCAAGCCAAAACCATCACAGCTTTTCTGGCTTCTTTATTATCAAAAGCTTGCAGATGGGTACAAAGACATGACAGCTGATTTGATTGAAACAAACGATATTGTTGAAAAGCTTTTTGCTCAAGACAAAGAGGAAGTTGAAATCGAAGATGAAAGTCCTGCAGTTGAATTTTACCGAATGGTAATCGAGGGGGCTAAAAAAGCATTAGATGATTTCGGTAACGACTGGATGACTAATCAGAATCCGTACAACGGACGTATGATTAATTCCTGTTGGAAATCATATACAGCTTTATCTGAAGCTGTCAATGTTGATGTTACCGGACTTGAAGAAAGAGACGGAGTAACAGCAAAAATTGATGTAGCAAACGAAGCAATCAAGAAAATGATCGCGGTAATTAATCCACCCTTCAAAAAAGGTGTAACTGTTGATTCATTCATGATCAGCACAAAGAATCTGTTTACCATTGAAGATGCTGATAAGGCAATTGCCGATGCAGTAGACGAATGGGAAGGCAAAATTCAAGCAATGGAGGCTTTAACGGCAACATCCGCAAAACAGGCTGCAGCATCAAAGAAACTGTCTCCATTTGGAACAGTTAAGGTAACAAGACCAACGGATGAACAAATGCAGTGGATCAAAGACTTAGTTGCAGCAACTCAGCCTAAGTACGTTCGCTTAATCAGAAAAGCCTATATGCTTGATCCAGTCGAAAGACGTGAAGCATACGAAGCAGCTCTTGAAAAGGCAGAGTTTAAAGAAGAGAGAGATCTTTTCCATGGTACAAGAACTGAGAACGTTGCAGCGATCACTTCTTGTGGTGGCCCTACAATCCACGTAGCAGCAGCAAACGGACGTGCATTCGGTAACGGCTCTTACTGGAGTTCTGACCCGGATAAATCAGCTGGTTATTCCAGCTGGAGCAGATACAGCCGCTGGGCTAACGGTTCTGACAATTATGGTTGGCTATTTATCGGAAAAATCCATTACGGTAAAGCATATGACCCGCATGGAAGCTACGATGGGCAGTCAACAGAGGAAGCTGTAAAGCAAGGTGGATATGACGTATGTCATGCGAAGCCTGGAAACACAGTACTTCTTCGTGATGAAATCATCACGTATGATGAAGAGCATTCTTATGTTCAGGCAGTCATTATGATTGGCGAGCCAGAAGAGGACGCTAACGAAGAATAAAAAATGCGGGGTGCAAATCCCCGCTGTTAACGAAACAAAGTAAACTATATATATAGTAAAGGAGAAATATTATGGCAGAATTAACAACTATCGATGTTGAAGATATCGTTGATAATAACAAAACAGGCGTAGAAAAAACTGAGAGCGAAGATAAAGTGGTGAAAACCCCAACACCTCAGCTTAATCAGGCATGTATGACACGCCGCGAATTAGAGGAAAAAGTCGACCTCCGCGAAACAACACAGGGAGAAAGATACTTAACTGCAATGGTAATCAACCCAACAATCAAGTACGCGTTAACTCCTATGTTCGGGCCAAAAGGTGGCAAGACAGTTATCCAGGCGGCCAAAAACACGAAGGAAGCAAAGAAAGCTGTTATGCGTTATATGCATGACAGATATGCGGCCATACCATACCAGAATTATCAGCAGAAGATGGCGGTTTTGGAGTATGACTTCAACCGCGTATTCCGCTATCTCAGCAGTGAGCACAGAGTAATGAATACATTCCCTGCATCAGCTGAATACGAAATGGCTGGTAAAAAGCACAAATATACGCCGACTCTTACTTCTGAATGTGGCGACCAGATTGATATTTTTGCTATCAAATTAGGCAAAAGCAAATTCACACAGTCAGGTAGAAAAAACGAGTTTAATCGTGATATGCAACTATATGAGATGATTCTTTATGGACGCGCTCGTGGCTTTAAAAACATTCACGCACACCTGTTGTACTTAACTCGTTCAGACGATGTGGCTGATTGGACTGCTTGTGAGCCTTCGTTCTATGCAGGCGGAGGTAACAATGATATTACGATGTCAGATATCTGGGATGGAATTCCAAATGATCTTGATAAACAAATGGATAAAAAGATTCAGATGTTTAAAGAAGGAGTAGAAGAGGATAAAATGCCGGAAGATGAATGTGCTTATTGTAAGTACAGCCATATCTGTCATCAGACTCTTCCTCCAACAAGAATTGAAGAGGAAGCCCCAGACACTTCTAATTTAACACCCGCTCAGAAGATCGTGTTTTCTGAAAAACAGGAAAAGATTAGAACATTCGACAAAGGCATTATGCGTGTAATTGCAACTGCCGGCTCTGGAAAGACATTTACTTCCATGGCACACGTAACATATTTAATTCAAGAAAAAGGGGTTAAGCCAAATGAAGTACTTCTTGTAACATTCTCAAATGCGGGGGCAAAAGAAATGGCTCGTAAACTCCGTAAAATGCTTGGATATGATCCAACAAGCGAGGAATACGGAATGCAGATCGTTACATTCCATGGACTCTTTTATGAAATAGTAAAAGAGAACTGGGAATTGTTAGGATTCGGTAAAAGACCTAGCGTATTAAATGCGGTACAGAGATTTTCTAAAATTGCAGAGTTGCTTGCTAAAAACCCAATCCTTGAATGGAAGGGAGTTTCATTTAGAAACTTCTCGGTAAAAAAAGGGGGGTACAACGATGTAGGCGCTTTAGCTGTCATTTCAGACATTTTTAGCCAGATTAAAAAGCTTGGTACAGATTACACATCTGTATCGACTTACGAAATCAACACATACTGTGATATTCCGCAGAGTGCAGTCCAAAAGGTAATCAACCTTTATGGAAAGTACGAAGACTTTTGCAAAAAAGAAGGCTTAATTGATTTTGACGACATGGAGCTTTTAGCTTTCAAAGTAATTGAAGAAGATCCGGAATACCTTCAAAGAAGATATGGATTTCGTCATTCAGTAATTGACGAGTTCCAGGATACATCGGAATTTGAGATGGAAATGGTAAAAAGAATTAAAATGCTTCCTACATTTGAAAGCATGATGATTGTTGGAGACGACGACCAGTCTATTTATCGCTTCCGTGGTACATCTCCGGAATTTATCTTAGATTTTAATAACAAAATCAATGAGCAGTATATACTTCGTACAGGAACAGATGTTGAACAGCCTGAGGTCCGCGAAGAAGATGCGGTAGAAGACATTGTGCTTGATGTCAACTATCGTTCTCATCAGGAAATTATCGATCTTGGTTGTAAAATGCTGGAAAAAAACCAGGACAAAATCGAAAAAGAAATCACAGCAGCCCGCGGAGAGGGTGGCTTCACTCTTATCAAGGGACATGCCGATAAGAAGCGTATGCTTGATTGGATGGTTAATTCCATCATAGCGCAGCATGATCATGGAATCCCTTGGGAAGACATTTGCGTGCTGGCTTACAAAAAAGCAAAACTTCGTGATGTTGCTGACGCTTTAACACAGGCAGGGGTTCCATCTATGATGGGTGCTCCTGAAGCAATGAGTGACAACAGCAGAATCGACAGCATCCTTGCTTTTGCAAGAGTATTGCTTAATTCAGCTGACACACTTGATGCAGCGCAGGCAGCAGCAGCCGTATATTATGCAGAAGACCCAACGGTTGAGACAAAATTCATGCACCTTCCTAAAGAAGAGTTGGACGAGAGAATTCAGGATATTCTGGATCGAGCATTGCTTATCAATGAAGAAATGAATCCTAAAGCTCAGAAAGAACAGTTTATGCAGTTTATCGCAGACATCTGTCTTGATGACGAAGCGGTTGAACACTTCATTGAACCATTTGAAAATTTGGATTTTGAGGACATCCTTAAGTATTGTCGTGACTTTACTTTATACGGGGTGAACGAAGAGTTCAGAAGATTAGATGAATATCCTGGCGTTAAATTGATTACAGCTCACAGTTCTAAAGGCTTAGAATGGCCCGTTGTTTATCTTGATCTTTCAGATTTTAGTGATATTCCGCTTAATGCTCGTGCAGAGCAGGAAGAAATCAGAAGACTTATGTATGTGTCTATGACACGTGCAAGAGATCAGCTTTTTGTAACAGGAGTCTTTTCGAAGACAGGTAAAAAAGTCGGAGAAGAAATTCTTAACTGGTGTCTTCATGAAGCGTACGAAGCTGCAGAACTTGATTGGGATGCAGATTTTGCTCAAGCAAAAGCAGAAGTAGCGGCAGAAAAGGCAGCAAAAGCAAAAGCTGCGGCAGAGGCTCGTAAAGCAAAAGCTGCAGCCAAAAGAGCTGAAAACAAATTAAAAACTCCATCGAAAAGGAGAAAAAGTACAGGGCACGCTTCTGGACAGACTTCACTTTTCTAGGGAGTTCGTAACAATAATAAAAAGAGCAGTCATAGGGTAAAACCTACGGCTGCTTTTTCTTGTTCGCATTTACTTAATTGAGTGTCTTGTGCTTGGCACTGCAATACCAGCTGATCTCATTTTGCTGTCAAATTTATTCCTGTCTACACCGGATGCGCAAATAATAGTACAATAATCGTCCTCAGTGATCTCGTGATCTTTGAGGCATCGAGCGAGTGTGTTCCCAACATCGGTCCAAAGAGATTCTCTACGTAATAGTTTGCGTACAAATTTCAAATACATATGAATTTCCGGATCGTACTGAGGACTTTCTGTGCCGTCCATGTCTTCATAAATTAAAGAACTTATATATTCGTTCATTGATTTATTGCAATTTGCAGCACGGTCGCGAATTCTTTCTCTTGTTCCTTTTTTTACTTTGATGCAGATCTGATCATAATGTTCTTTGATATAATTTAAGCTTGCTTTTTTCTGAGCTTCAGTAATCGGCATATATATAATTCCTCCTAACTGGTAGTTATTAAAATATTTTAGACTTCCTATATCCATCCTATGAATATTATATATTAAAAATATAGGACTAGCAAGTGGTATTTTTTTGTTTGGTACTATTTTTATTAACAAATTTAGGTACAATCTGTTATATTTTCTGCCTGTTACATTATATATGTCAGATTATTATGAAATTATATTTTTACATACAAATATGGAAAAACAGAGGAAATATACATTGACAATATAGGACTAGTAATATATAATAAAGATAGTTCCACAATTAATTAAGTATATGTTTCGAGAAGATATCTGTTTTTTAAAAAAGTTTTTTGTTATCGTAGCAGTTTTATCACATATCTAAATTGTAGTGAGATGACTGGAGTATGCGATAGCTCCTGTAGAGTTCTCACTCGAAACTATTAATGGTTGAAGAGTACGTTCAGCTCGTTCAACTAAATTTAAGTAGGGTAGAATCCCGGGAGGTATAAAAATGATGAACAGAAGATTGAATGACAAAATGATGAACATGGTGACAGGAAAGTCAGTAGTAATTGTTGCTATCAACGGAGATGAAATCACTTTCGATGATGGAACTGCTCTTGCAATTGACAAGGTAAACACTTGTTTCAAGTTCGTGAGCAACGATACTCCTTATCCTGCTCCAACTGCTGAGGTAAACGGCAATGAAGTTATTGTTGACGGAGTTAAAGTTGTTACAGGTATTATGAAACCTATTAAGGTTGTAGCAACAATTCCTGGAGCAGCTTTGATCCTTGCAGAAGGTAAGGATAGCAAAAAGAATCTTGTTAGATTTGATGCTGTAAAGGGGGAATTCAGTCACAACGCAATTGCTGAAGCGATTGATGATGTGAGAGTCCTTTATGAAAAGGACGGCATCCTTGTTTATTCTGTCGTTACAGAAAATGACCGAAAGGTTGTTGATGAAGATAACGATAAAGAAGCAGTCGTAAAGGATTATACTGATCGTGTTTATGTTATCAAGGACGGCGATGTGATCGGTCAGTTCTGCAACATGAATTTAGACAAACATGTTGAAACAATCATTGCAGATGATGGACAGATTCAGTTATTCTTCGAAAGAAGTAAGAAGCTGGACATCAGAGAAGATGTTGATGGATACGATTTCAATGTAGTTTCTGACATGGACGGGGTTGACCTTGTCGAAATTACGATCGTCGAAGAAATCGACGAAGAAACAGAAGAAGTTGTTGATGTGTACGCAAACTCTGACTGCGCACATTACGGCGAGGTAAAGAAAATTGCTCAGATTCATGAAGACAACGGGGTTATGGTTGTAACTGGCAATGGCATCCATATCTACGGACGTCGCCACATGGCGATTGGTCAGGACGTGCTTGATGCTGTAGCAAAACACCCAATCCTTGTTCGTTTCACCGCAGCTAGTGGTTCACATAACCATGACACGTTCGTTCTTTCTGATGACAAGTACAACACTGTATTTATCAGAGTAGAAAGAGTTGGCGGACCTGTTGGTTATATCACTAAAATCAGTCAAGAATAATCGCAACAAATTAAAAGGTATAGGCCTCACTTCCGCATAAGCGGAGGTGGGGCTTTATCTTTTTTCGGTAGTTTTTATTGAACAAAGGCACAATGAATGCTATAATATGTATGTAATACATTATTACATTATTAATGTAAAAAGAAGGAGATAATGATATGAAAAAAGAAAACGAATTAAAGAAAGAGGAGTCAAAAGCTTGTCGATACTCTCTCTATCTGGACCCAGAACTTAAAGAATTTATGTCCTATATGGTCTGGAAAAACAGATTAAAAAATCCAAATGAGTTCATAAACAAACTTATTCAAAAAGAAATGGAAAATTTTATTGCTAACGGCGGGAGCGAAGAAGCATGGAAAAGAGATTAGATATAGATATTGAACAGATAATAGACGATTTAAAAGCTGCTACTCACGAAATAAAGCGACTTGAAGATAGTGGGAATGTCATTGGAGCTGTGCAGCTTAGATTGACTCAAATAGAGCAAAAAGACATTTTAATTAGAGAACTTCAAAACAAAATCGAAAACTTAATAAGCGAAAACAAAGAACTGAAAGAATTCGAAAGCCCATATCAAATTTTAAAAAACGGAGATCAGAAAGAAGATGTCTCTTCATATTATTCGTTTTGGTCTTTAATTCAAACTTATGTAAAAAAGCAGGAATTAAAACAAGAGCCAAAAAAAGATTCTAAACAAGAAAAATCGGCCCAAGACAATATGACAGAGGAAAGGAAGAAAGAGGTTGATGAAATTATATCGCAGCAAGCTACAAAAAAAGGAAAACTTTACGATATCAATAGTCCCGTATTTAAAGCGATGACAAACAATAAAGAACATAAGAAAAGCGTAAATGTAATTCATCCAAACGATATGATCTTATACGAAACAAGTTTGGACTTTTTAGATCTGCAATACCTCGATTTATATTCAAAAGCAATTAAGGAAGGGAATATGCTATCAGACGGAACATTGGTTTTTTCAACAAACAAGTTCTCTGAATGGCTGTATCAAAATGCAAAACCTTCGAAAAAACAGACAAATGATATTAAAGAAGAAATAAAGTCACTAGGATATAAACGACTTCAATTTCTAACTAATAAAGATTTGAGCGAGTTTTTTGGGTACGAAAGGGAAAAGGACGTTGAACAGCTAATGCAGTATAAACTTCCAGAATGGAAAAGAGTCGATGCTCAGTTCTATACGGTTACATTTATTGATGGATATAAAAGCTATGGACAAACAAGCAAAGATAGTTGTTTGTGCTTTATAAAATTTCAGAAAGATATCGAAAAGCTTTTATTAAACCAAATCCAGCTATGCACGACATACTCCGAAAAATTCGATAAAATTTTAAAATACGATAATGACGGAAACAAAGTATTATTCAGAATGACAGTTGAAAAAATTAAACTAAGAAAATATTTAAAATCTTTCATCTTTAGTTATATGAGGGCTAGACATGATAAAAAAATCTATTCTGACAAAATGCCATACGATTATATCTTTGAAAGATGCGGAATCGACGTAAAAACAAGAACGCAGTGGGAAAGAAGAGTAGACCAAATCCATGTTATGCTTAATCATTACGAAAGAGAAGGCTTACTAGAATTCTGGGAGGAATATGGAGAACACAAAACAAGAAATTATTCCGCTCAAGGAATCTGCATAACTCTTCCAGAGATGTTGTATAAAGAAATTATCGAAGGAGAAGATGAGTAATGGGATTTTTTATACCTGAAACATTAAAAAGTATAGACAACGCGTGGCTATGTAGAAAAGGGAAAGTCCCATACAATCCATTAACAGGAAGAAAAGCGGATCCAACAAAAGGGTACTGTGATTATGCCACGGCCGTAAACCACTTAGAATATGAAGATTACGACGGAATTGGGTTTGCAATGGTAGATGGTAGTAACCTTGTCTGCATTGATCTGGATAATTGCGTAAACGAAGAAGGAGATTTTTCTGCTATTGCAAACGAATTGATATCAATGTTTTCAGATTGTTTTATCGAATACAGCCAAAGCGAAAATGGGATTCACATCTTTGCAAAAGGAACTTTGCCAAATGCGATAAACAATAAAGAATACGGAATAGAGATTTATCCAAGTAAACATTACATTGCAATCACAGGCAACGTCTACAACGATTCTGAGCCATCAGAAGCGCAAACCCGATTAAACATGCTGTTTAGTATGTGTAGTAAAAAAGAAGCCATAAAACAGGAAAATAATCAATTTGAGCATATGTCTGTTCACATCTTTCAAGATGCAGATAAGGTAATCGAAACGATTAAGAGAAGTAAACAAAAAGAGAAATTTCTAAGATTACACTCTGGAAAGTTAGAAGGATACCCATCAACAAGTGAAGCTGCGTTTGCGTATCTAAATATCGTATACTTCTTTTCTAGTGGAAATTACGAAACAATAAAAGCAATTTTTGAGAACAGCTATTTTGGAAAAACAAAGCATTGTAAAAAAGAATACCTGGAAAGAGCAATAAAGAAAATTCAAAAAGATACAAAAGTTTATACAAAAGCAAACAAACCTGGAGTCTACAATATAGGAAAAAAGAAAAAAACAATTAGTAATCAAAGGAGCAAGATTCTTCTCTAAAAGCTTTCGATATTTGTTATAAATTTGGGCTAACCTTTCGATAGTTGTTACAAACCTTTCGATAGTTGTTATTTTTGAATTGCGAAAAACCTCGATATTTAGCGAAAAAAACGAGGTTTTTTGTTTTGCCCTATATTGGATATAAGAGACGGGTTAAATTTTCAAACCTTTCGATAGTTGTTACAAACCTTTCGATAGTTGTTATTTTTGAATTCTCGCAAACCCTTGCAGTTATTAGCAAAAACAGCAATCGTCCTTTCGTCCTATATTTTATATCTATACCCACTATATTTAAGAAGAAGACTTAGAGCTTACAAAGACTTAAGGAAAGTCTGTAGGGGTTAGGAGAAGTAGTATACCATGAAGCTATAGTGTTTTCAAAATATTAAAAAGAGTAGTAGTCCTTTCACGCTTAATAAGGGAAAAAGAATATCGTAAACCTTAAAGCTATAAGAAAAAAGCAGTATACTTTTATCTAACTAAGGCAGATATAAAGTATAATAATGCCTGTATGTAGTTTCGTTAAAAGAGAAAAATCTGACATATATTAATTGCAGTCTCTTTTTAAAATAAGCAGCTGTAAGTTGTTAACTATCTAAATTAATGCAAGGAGGTCTCAACGATGTTGAATAAAGAAGATAAAGACAATTTCAACGAATATGTAGAAGAGCAGGAAAATGAAAAAGACACAAAGCTTTCCAAAGAAGAACTAGAAGACGGTTGGAAATATCTTGTTGACCAAGGAAGGGTTTTTAAGCTTTTTCTACTTATGGTTGGATATTTTTTATTCATTGATATACTTGGAGTGTTTGGAGTAATCAATGGGCTTTGGGGATTGATCTTAATCGTCCCGGTTATTTTTGTTATTCTCGCTGCGTACATTGTTTACATGAATAAGCACGGCGATGACGAGATGAAATAGCAATTAGCAAAAGCGTACAAAAAAGGAGGATGAAGGATAACGAAAAATAAAAAGGAAAAGAAAAAAATAGGGCAAAAAATTTTACTTGTTTTATGTACAATGGTTTTTGCTGTCTCAACAAGCAAACTTATCAGCTTGTGGATACAATACAAACAAGCCTCAGATGATTTCAATAAACTTCGTAATGAAATAATGACAGACCCAAATACTGATAAAAAACAAGAATCGGGAAAAGAGTCAGAACTACCTGATTATAAAAAACTGGCAGAACAAAACCCGGATTTAATAGGGTGGATTTATCTTCCTAATGAAAATTCTTATCCGGTAATGCATACTCCGGATCGTCCACAGTACTATCTACGTAGGAACTTTGAAAAAGAATATTCTATTGCAGGATGTATTTTTTTAGCGGATGAAAACCAGACAACAGACAATCATCAATTGCTATATGGACATCATATGAAAGATAAGTCAATGTTTGGCGGCCTCGAGAATTACATGCAAGATGAAGATTATTTTAAAGAACATAGAGAAATACGTTTTGACAGCTTAGACAACGTCAGAAATTATAGAGTATTTGCAGCATTTAAGACAAGCATTTATGGAGAAAGTGATGGGTTTAATATATATAAGAACGTGAAAGACCTAAATGAAGAGGAATACAACATGTTCGTGGCGGAAGTAAAAGAACATTCAATCTATAAAGTGGATGAAACACCGGGATACGGAACGCCGCTGCTTACGTTATCGACTTGCTCTTATCATCGCAATGATGGAGCAGGACGAGAGGTTGTAGTTTGCTATCTAGAAAAAGAATTCGACAAAAACGGGAACCCCGTCAAGAGGACGCTATCGACATAATGGCTGATATTCCACATTCAGATATATTATTGTGCCACGATGGCCTATATCACTTATTCACGGAAAACAAAGCTCACGAGAGGTTTGTCGAGGTTACAGACTATATGAAAAATAAAAGCCTTCGCTAGTGTTATAAATTGCGGCACCATCACGAACCGCATGAGAGATATCTTAGGCAAACAAAAACCATATGCGTATTTCGGTGTGCAATGGTTAATACATATACAGGGGGAATGTCCAAAATATTTTAAAATTTTTATTGTAGGAAACTTTTTCAGTCATATTATATATGTATCAATGAAGAAAGGAGAACCGGAAATCTCTATTCTTCATCTAAAGGAGGAAACGAAATGAAGATTAAAGGTTTCAACGATGGCGGTACATTTGTATTAACTTTTGACGGAGCTGACCAAAATTTTATCAACAAGCTGATCGGTTCTTTTAGACCAGAAATGCTAGAGCCTGTTGATGCTGAACCCATAATCACGGAAATAGCAGACCCAAACGAAAACGAATCAACTGCAGAACCGGTTTTAACTCCGGAAAACAGGATTTTTGAAAAAGGTCCTTTAAAAGGGATGACTACAGTTCAAGCATTAGGGCAACTCAAGGATGGAGCGTTTAGGATTTTATCATTCTATGTTTCATCTGGAAAACTTCCAAAGGATATGCATAAATACTGTGCGTCTTGTCTGAATGATTATGTTGCCTACAGATTTGAAGATTACGTAGGATGGACAGGCCCAGATGTATTTAAGCATGTTGTAGAAGATTTTACAGATGAAAAAGTAAATGAGTTTATTGAACTCTTTACTCCGCTAATTACAGCGGATATGTGGAAAGCTGTAAAATCTTCTCCAGAGGAAGCTGCCAAGCTGAATGAGAAACAGCGAAAAACGCTTGTAGCTCTTATCATTTTAAGAGGAGCAAAGCTTTCTCAGAAGTAGAGGGTGCCGTCAAACAAAAAAAGAAATAAAAGATCCTGGGAGCATAAATTTCTCGGGATTTTTTATTTCGTTAAGAAAAAACTGACATATAAATAGTAACTCATATGAAAGTTGGAGCAACGGAAGCTCCGACGGAAAGGAGACAGCATATGATAAATAATATAAACAAAATAAGAGAAAACGAGGAAACAAAACTTGCTATGAGTGGAAGACACATCATCAAAAGAGATGGTCGTGAAGTAGATTTTAATCTCGATAAGATCGCTACGGCTGTTTCAAAAGCAAATGCGTCAGTGGCAGAAGAAGACCGCATGACAAAAGAACAAATTGAAAAAGTTGCTGCTCGCGTCAAAGAGCGCGTGTTCGCTGTAACCGCGGCTTATTCTGTGGAAGACATCCAGGAATTTGTCGAAACAGAGATTATCAAAGAAGGAGCTGATGCAGTTGCAAAAAGCTATATTCTTTACAGACAGCAAAGAAAAGATGAAAGAAGAAGAGCAGGACTTGAAGGTCAAATTCTTTCACTTGTTGATGCCGCAAACGAAGAACAAAAACAAGAAAATGCAAATAAAAACCCTGTCATTAACTCGACACAGCGTGATTACATTGCTGGTATTATAAGCAGAGAGATGACAGAAAACAGATGGATTTCAAAGAATAAGAGCTTACAGGAGGCTATCAAAAAGGGAATCATCCATTTTCACGATAGCGATTACTTTGTGCAGCACATGCATAACTGCGATTTGATTAATCTGGAAGACATGCTCCAGAATGGAACTGTTATTACAGATACCAAAATTGACTCTCCGCATAGCTTTTACACAGCCTGTAATGTAACAACTCAGATTGTTGCACAGGTAGCAAGCAACCAGTACGGAGGACAGTCTTTCTCACTTGCTCACTTGGCACCTTTCGTGCAAAAGAGTAGAGAAAAGATCCGTAAACAAGTTATTGCGGAAAGAACTGCAAACGGAGACGATATTGATGAGGTTAAAGTCAACCGCACAGTTGAAAGCCGTCTTGATGCTGAAATCAAATCTGGTATTCAGACCATTCAGTATCAGTTGATCACTCTTATGACAACAAATGGACAGGCCCCATTTGTAACAATGTTCATGTACATTGATGAAGCCCCAGAAGGACAGACGAGAGATGACCTTGTTCGAATCATCAAAGAAGTCCTTCGTCAGAGAATTCAGGGCGTAAAGAATGTTAACGGAACTTGGATTACTCCATCTTTCCCTAAGTTAATTTACGTACTAGACGAAGACAACATCAAAGAGGATTCAAAGTACTGGGATGTTACAGTACTTGCAGCTAAATGTACTGCAAAACGTATGGTTCCAGATTACATCTCTGCAAAAGTAATGAGAGAGATGAAGCAGGGAGAAGTTTACACCTGCATGGGGTGCCGTTCATTCCTTACAGTGGAAGACAATATCCGCAATGAAGATGGCAGTCATAAGTTCTACGGCAGATTCAATCAGGGCGTAGTAACAATCAACTTACCTTACATCGCATGCCTTAGTGGCGGCGATATGGATAGGTTCTGGGATGAATTAGAAAAATACCTTGAGCTTTGCCACGACGGACTTCGCCTTCGTCATGAAAGGCTTAAAGGGACATTGTCAGATGTCGCCCCAATTCTTTGGCAACATGGAGCACTTGCTAGATTAAAACCAGGAGAAACAATTGATAAACTGCTTTACGGCGGTTACTCAACCATTTCACTTGGCTATGCAGGTCTTTACGAAATGTGTGTAAGAATGATGGGAAAAACTCATACAGATCCTGAAGCACGTCCGTTCGCTCTTGCTGTTATGCAAAGATTAAACGATAAATGTGCGGAATGGAGAGCGGCTGAAAACATCGCATACTCTGTATATGGTACTCCAATGGAGTCAACAACATACAAATTTGCAAAATCTCTTCAAAAAGCATTTGGGATCATCCCAGATGTAACAGACCACAATTACATTACGAACTCTTATCACGTAAACGTTCGTGAAGAAATCAATGCGTTCCACAAGCTTCAGTTTGAATCTGAGTTTCAAAAACTTAGTCCAGGTGGAGCAATCAGCTACGTAGAAGTTCCTAACATGCAGAAGAATATTCCTGGTGTACTTGCTATTATGAAGTGCATCTACGAAAACATTATGTACGCAGAGCTCAATACAAAAAGCGATCATTGTGATATTTGTGGATATGAAGGAGAAATCAAAGCTGTTGATGACGGATACGGTAAGCTTGTTTGGGAATGCCCAAATTGTGGTAATCGAGACAAACACAAAATGGTTGTCGTTCGACGAATTTGTGGATACCTTGGTGGTGCAAACGATGTTAACCAGGGACGTCTTGGAGACATTCACGACCGTGTCGAGCATGTATCTACTCGTATCAATTTTTAGGGGTTTAGGAAATTTTGTTCAAAAATTCAATGGAAAATCAAGTATCAATGAAAAATAGATTGGCTACTTTGATGTAGCAAAAATTATAGCAAATAAGATTTAAAGGGGTGGGTTATTATACTTAGCCCTGATAAGGAGGAAACATATGAATTACGCTCAAGTATTTATGTGCGATATCGCAAACGGTCCTGGATGCCGTACAAGCCTGTTTGTTTCAGGCTGCACCCATCACTGCAGGGATTGTTTTAATGAAATTGCATGGGATTTTAATTATGGTAAAGAATTTGATCAACATGTACAGGATGTATTGATCGAAGAGAGCAACAGCCCTTTTATTCAGGGTTTCACATTTCTTGGTGGTGAACCAATGGAAGTTGCGAATCAAAAAGCATTAAGACCTTTTATCGAACGAATCAGAAAAGAACTTCCGGATAAAGATATTTGGATTTATTCCGGATATACTTACGAAGAATTGACTGATCCAAACAATGAGAGGTGTTACAGCAAAGATACAGATGCTATCCTTGCAATGACAGACGTACTTGTTGACGGCAGATTCGATTGGCAGAAGAAGGATATCACTTTGAGATTTAAAGGATCTTCGAACCAGCGAGTAATTGATATTCCAGCAACGAGAGAAAGCGGAAATATCGTACTCAGTGAATTTAATTAGAATTTGAAACAACTAAAAAAAGACAAGGCAGCTTTTTGCGGCTGTCTTGTTTTTTTGTTCTAAACGTTTTCCGACATATAAAGAATATAGGAGGTACAACGACATGGCAAGAATGTATACAGAAAGAGACAGAGAAATAGAAGAAAAGAGGCTTCTTCGTCAACGAGAGGCTTTTGAAGCAAGGTCGGACTGGGAAAAGAAAAGAGCCATAGCAATCCAAAAAGATGCGGCCGCCGTTAAAGAAGTTGTAAATGCAGCCATCGATGCAAGAGGAAAAGGCGAAATGAGACATATAAACCTTGGAGGAAGATCCGGAGACATTTTTAGGGTAACAGACGCAAGCACAGTCACTGCAGAAACAGAACATGGAGATGCATTACTCTTAAACGGAGAAGAAAAATTCAGAATAAGCCTTATTATGAATATCGAAAAGAAACAGTCATTGCCTTGGGCTTTTAAGCTCGAAAACGGGGAAGAGGTAAAAGCAACTGTTAATGCCAAAACGAAGTTAGATTTGTACGTTGATGGGAAAAAAGTTCCGGAAGAAGAAGTAGATAAAAAATTCTCGCATTGGAAAGACCAGTTTGAAAAAAGGGCATATTCAGACATCGAAAGAGTGCGTGCCTTAAGAGAAGTTAATGCAGAACAGGAAGCTCGTGAACGATTTGTTGCGCAGGCAAGAAAAAATAAGCTCGACAAGATTGACAGATAATGCTGTATGTAAAAATTGTAAGTTTACAAAATCTGACATATATATAATAGCTGGAAGAGATTTCAGCGTAAAACAGTTTGTTTACTCCTTGAAAGGTGCCGTTTTTGCCAGGTTGCCAACTGGTGATACGGCATCTTTCCGTTTTGTGATAAAAAACTTATATATTTGAGAAATATAGGACTAGTACTTGACTTTTATTAGCTAGTCCTATATAATAACATAAGAAAAGAGGTAACAACTATTGGCAAGTAGTTCTCTTATTCGTAGTCAGTTATACCCATAAGGAGGAAACAAATATGGCAAATAAAATAGATTACAGTAGAATTAAATATCCGCTTCAAATCGTAGCGAAGAAAACATCTTCAGTAAACGAATTGGTTAAAAACTATTCTACGTTTTCAGTAGAAGCAGCGTTTAGCCCGCCGGATGTAGCCCCATCAAACCCGAATGCGAGAGCGGACTCACCACTTGAGGGATTTGACAGCAAATTCTCTCGTTTTAAAGTTTCAATCATTCATAAGGTTGAAAGGAATGGGAAACCAGCGGGAGTTACGTACCCAGATGGAAGTATTCGAGTTGATGAGCTTGCTGGAATTAAAGCAAGATCAGACGCAGCGCTTCAAAATGAATTGTTAATGCAAACCAACTGGGGAAAGAATATTACAAATACGCTTAGCTCTAATTCAAAGAAACTGGATAATATTACAGCTGCATTTGGAAAGATGGGAAAATTCCTAATGGCGTTGCCAAGGATGATTAAGAATGGGGGGGCAGCCGTTCAGGCGCAGTCTCAGCACCAAACACAGCAAGCTTCGTCAATCGATGTTGCAGGCCTTAAAGCAAAAGCAACAAGTGTTACTTTCATAACGGGATATCTTAAAGATAAGAACCCGCTTCAAGTAATTCTTGAAGACCCGGAAAAAGGAAAGATAAATCTCGAAAAACATAGAGATTTCCTCAGTAAAAACCTTGCTAAATATCCAAAGAATCAGACTCAGATTGATGCAATCAATGCGGCGCTTACTTTGCTCGCATCCGGATCGCTCAAAGATAGTTCCGGAGAAGAAATTGTCCCGTCTAATATCAGTAATAATCTTGGCAGCGTAGAACTTTATACAGCAACTCCTCGCGCATTGATTCGTAAAAAAGACGCAGATACAAATCTCTGCCCAGTATACGAAGTTTCCATTGTATGGCATTATGGAAATCGCTATCCAATCGAAATTACTGTAATCAATGAAATGGCTCCTGTAAATCAAAAAGACGGCGGTCAAATTAACCCAGTCTTGTCTCAGAAACAGAATGTTGTTAAAGAATCATTCCGTATGAGTATCGAAGACTGGTATGATGTACTTGATAAAATGGTAGATGTTCAGAAAAACTTCAAACAAATGTATTTTTCCGCTTTGTATAAGGTTGCTCTTGCTGCTAACGAAAGCAACAGAAAGGCAGCAAGTACATCATCTGCAGAATAGAAGGCTAGGGAAGCAGGAAGACAATTCTTGCTTCCTGTTAAAAATTTGGCATGGCATGACGTGGCTTTCCCGCTTGCCTGTAAGTCCAATATAAATGTGATGTTATCCAGAT
>OCHK01001376.1_pt1 | contig 19155 bp, 20 predicted proteins | sample 1538551 | NCBI WGS metagenome assembly OCHK01 (sample SAMN04571707, study PRJEB22368) | human gut metagenome | biome: human gut; material: stool | host: Homo sapiens | place: Luxembourg | collected 2012-08-31
GGCACGGTGCAGGTGCCGACGGAAGCGTTCCTTGCCGTCCTCAAGCTGGACGAGTGATTTTTGCCCTCCTGCGAGCGCAGGCGAGCCGCCGCGGCAGCGGCGTGCGTTGGATGACGGCGGCGGAGCCGCCGAAAGGGCGCGGCCCTTTCGGGCAAAAAGAAGATGCGCAATCTCGGCACGGTGCAGGTGCCGACGGAAGCGTTCCTTGCCGTCCTCAAGCTGGACGAGTAAATTTTCGGATTGGAGGCTTTTTCATGCTTTTGGATCATTATGTCAGCGCCATGCCCTGCTGGAAGGGCCGCGTAGACAGCGACAGCGATTACGACGCCTTCCGCTGGCACCAGTGGGTGCAGCCGCTCGATCTCAACGACGGCGGTGCGCCGTTCGATGGGGCGCTCGGCTTTGCCTTTGTCGGCTTTTGCAGCGACAAGGGCGTGGCGCGCAACAAGGGCCGCACCGGCACGGCGCTCGCGCCGGACTTCGTGCGCGGCCAGATGTCGAACCTGCCCTGCACCTTTTCGCAGGAGGTCAAGCTCTTCGATGCGGGCGACATCGTCTGCGACGAGATATCCCTCGAGGAGGGCCAGCGTGAGCTGGGCCTCGCGGTCGAGGAGATATTGCGCCGCAGGCTCTTCCCCATCGTGCTCGGCGGCGGTCACGAGACGACCTTCGGCCACTTTCAGGGCCAGCACAATTACCTCAAGGACAAGGGCCGCACGCCGGAGCTCGGCATCGTGAACTTCGACGCGCACTTCGACCTGCGCCCCTACGACATGGGCAATTCCTCCGGCACGATGTTCCGTCAGATGGCGGACGTGTGCAGGGCCGAGGGCACGCCGTACCACTACTTCCCCATCGGCATCCAGCAGCACAGCAACACTGTGAGCCTGTTCAAAAAGGCGCGGGAGCTGGGCGTGGACTATGTGCTCGCCAAGGAGATCCAGGGCAGCAACATGGAGTCCATTTTGGAGCGCATGGACACCTTCCTCTACCGCTGCCGCGACGCCTACATCACCGTCTGCACGGACGTGTTCTCCTCGGCCTTCGCGCCCGGCGTCAGCGCGCCGCAGTCGCTGGGACTCGATCCCGAGGTCGTGCTGCCGCTGCTCAAGCACGTTCTGCGCACGCGCAAGGTCCGTGGCTTCGACATCTGCGAGATCTCCCCGCGCTTCGATCAGGACAACACCACCGCCAACCTCGGCGCGGTCATCATCTTTGCGGTCATCAACACGCTCTGCCGCATGAACGGTCTGGAATACGCCGCCGAATAAGCGTCGGACCCGATGAAAAAAAGAGACGAAAGCACGCGCTCTCGTCTCTTTTCTTATGCCGTTTTCAGAAGAACAGCGGACCCTCGCCGCCGTCGATGTAGCGGTCGCTGCGCGAGCCGACACGCACGAGCTTCAGCGACACGGCGAACAGCGCAAGCACAAAGACAAGGAACACCCATTCGCAGTTAGGGTCCTCCATCGTGGCGATGAAATCATAGGCGCCGTGCAGCAGCGCGGGCATCAGGACCGCCATCGTGCGGCAGCGCTTGGCGTTCACGAGGTCGCCGTCGTTGTCATAGCGCTTGGCGCGGCCGTAGTAGACGCCCATGAACACGCCGAAGCAGGCGTGGCCGGGAACTGCGGTCACGGCGCGCACGAGCGCGGTGCTCAGGCCGTACATGGCGACGTAGCCGAGATTTTCCCACAGGGCGAAGCCGAGCGAGACGAACACGGCGTACACCACGCCGTCGAACTGGCAGTTGAAGGCATCCGAGCACCATGTCCGGCGGCGGAGCAGGATATACTTCGCGCCCTCCTCGGAAAAGGCGACGATGACAAAGTACATGATGACGTTGTAGGGCAGGGAGTTTTCCGCATAGACGCTCCCGAGCAGGGCCGAGCCGAGCTCCTCGAGCACCATCGCGATGACCGTGGCGAACACGCCACGCAGGATCAGCGAGAGTAGCAGCCCCGACGGCTCCGGCTCCAGACGGTCGGCGCGATAGACCCTGATGAGCAGAAAGACCGCCGGCACGACCGCCGCGGCGATCAGAATGGGATTCATGTAAAGAAGAAACATACGGCACCTCTTGGGCATTGATCTGCAAGCATAATACGCTGTTTTTCGCCGTTTGGCAACGGCCGCACGAAAAATTTTCAGCGCGGCTTGCCGCGCCGCGGCAAAACGGATATAATAGGAGCAAGATTTTCCCGACCAAAGGAGGCCGACTATGCCGCAGCTTTTGTTTGTGGATGCCTGTGTGCGGGGCGCGGAGTCCCGCTCCCGTATGCTCGCCGAACGCTTTTTATCGTCCTACGCCGCTGCGAATCCGGACGCAGCGATCCTTCGCCGCGACCTCATGCGCGACCGTCTCGAGCCGCAGTACCCCGAGGTGCTGGCCTGCCGCGACGCGCTCGCCGCAGCGGGGAAGCTCGACGATCCGCTGTTCGCCGACGCATGGCAGTTTGCCCGCGCGGACCGCATCGTGCTCGCTGCGCCGTTCTGGGAATTATCCTTCCCCGCCATTCTGAAAATTTACCTTGAGCGCGTTTCTATGCGCGACATCACCTTCGGCTACGAGGAAAGCGGGCTTGTCGGCCGCTGCCGCGCGGAAAAGCTGCTGCTCGTCACCACGCGCGGCGGGGATTACTCCCTGCCGGAAACGGAATGGATGGAGATGGGCGCGCGCCAGCTCAAGGCGCTGTGCGCCATGTTCGGCATCCCAAAATTTGAGCTGCTCTGCGCCGAGGGGCTGGACGACGAGCGCGTGGACGCGCACTCACGGATGGACGAGGCCCTTGCCCGCGCCGACGCGCTGGGAAAGACCTTTTGACGCGAAAGAGGAGAAGGCTGCGGCCATCTCCTCTCCCCTGTTACAGCTCCAGCGAAAGCTGCTCGCGCTCAAGCCCGCTCGGGTCGATGCCGAACTCGCTCGGCAGAAAGCGCGGGCAGACGTTTTCCGATGTGCAGATGACCGACGCGGCCAGCCGCGTGCCGATCTCGCAGGCCTCCGCCATCGTCTTGCCGTAGGTCAGGCCGATGGTCACGCCCGCGAAGAAGGCATCGCCCGCGCCGGTGGTGTCCTTCACGTCCACCTTCTTGGCGGGGCACCAGCCCTCCTCACCGTCGTTCGTGGCATACACCGCGCCCTGCGCGCCCATCGTCACCACCATGCGCGGGATCTGTGCGCTGCGGATGCGCGCGGCGAGGAGCCTCTGCATCTCCTCCGGCGTCTTGTCGTCGTAATCCTCGGAGAAAAGGATGCCCGCCTCCTGCTGGTTGCAGACAAAACAGTGCGTCGAGCGGAAGAAGTCGCGCCGCTCCACCGCGATGCTCATGTTTGACACCACCGCGTACACCGGCTTGTGATATTTCTCGGCAAGGGCAAAGACCTTCTTCACGATCTCCTTATCCATGTCGATCTCAAAGGCGATGCTGTCGGCGCGGGAAACGATCTCGTCGCCCTGCTCCTCTAAAATGCTCAGGATCGGACGGAGGTCGGGCCGCTTGGAGATGGCCGCCACCACGTCGCCGCCGTTGTCGAAGATGGCGAGCCAGGTGCCCATGCCGTCCTTCGTCACGCGGATGTAGTCCGTGTTGACCTTATGCGCCTTGAGCTTGCGCACCACATCCGCGCCCGCGCCGGTGTCGTCCACCAGACCGATGAAGGTCGGCTGCAGCTCGACGTTGGCAATGTCCTCCACAATGTTGCGGCTCACGCCGCCGTGCATCTGCTCCACCCGGCCGGCGTTGCGCCCGCCGGGAATGTAAACGTCCGAGGGATAGCCCTTGATGTCCACAAAGACCGCGCCCAAAACGACAATACCCATTTCTCTTCTCTCCGTTTCATCGGTTTCTGCTTCCATGATAACACACTTTCCGCGGACTGCAAGCCCCTATCCTTTTTCCGCGCGTGCGGCGCGGCGATACTCCGTCGGCAGCGCGCCGTAGGCCTTGCGGAATTCGGCGGAGAACTTGCTCGCGCTCTCGTAGCCGATGGCAGCGGCGATCTCCGCCATGCTCGCGTCCGTTTCGTGCAGCAGCTCTGCCGCGCGCTCCATGCGGTGCTCGCGGATGTGCGCGGCGATGGACTGCCCGTAAACGGTCTTGAAGACCTCCTTCATCGTGGAGGGGTTCAGCAGGAAGCGGCGCGAGAGCTCGTCGATGGTGATGCGGCTGGAGAGGTCTGCGGTCAGCGCCTCGTGGACGCGGCGGATGGTCTCAAGCTGCTCGGCGCTGCACCCGTGCGCGCCCTCGAGCGCGTGCGCGTCGAGCGGCGGCAGGTGCGGGGCGGAGGCGACGTCCTCGCCCTCCTCGGGGCAGGCGATCTCCACGGTGCGCTCGATCATGCGGTGCAGCAGCTGCGCCTGTTCGCTCTCCGCAGCCTTGTAGTAGACCTCCTTGCCGTCGCGGCGGCTGACGATCAGTCCGCTCTCACGCAGCTGGCGCAGGTGATGCGAGAGCGCGGGCGGGCTCATGCCCATCATGGCCGCGAGGTTGACCACGCACTCCTCGCAGTGGCACAAAAGCCAGAAGAGCCGCACGCGGTTTGCGTCGGAGAGCTGGCGAAAGACCAGCGCGACGGTTTGAAAATACTCGGTCCTGCGGAGGTACTCCTCCAATTCATGCAGATGTGAGGCGTCCTCGTGCCGATGGGGAAGCTCAAACGGTTCCATATTTCCGCTCCTTTTCCGGTAGTCCCTGTGTGTCGAATCTCCCGTTTGGCAGGACTTTTCGCCCGTTCGGCAGAGAACGCGGCGAAGTCCTTGACTTTTTCGGGTATCTTCAGTATAGTACAGCCATAAGAATTAAACAAGTGCTTAATTGTTTAAGCGACAAAAAAGAAAGGGGCATTTTACGATGAAAAAGACCTATCCGATCGAAGTGGACTGCGCCAACTGCGCGAACCTGATGGAGGATGCCGCGAAGAAGACCGAGGGCGTCGCGGACGCGGTGGTCAACTTCATGACGCAGAAGATGACGGTGGAATTTGCCGACGGTCAGGACCCCAAGACCGTGATGAAGGCCGTTTTGAAGAACTGTAAAAAGGTCGAGGACGACTGCGAGATCTACCTGTAAATCACACCGCCCCGGGGACAGACCTCGGGGCGGACTTCTACGGAGGACTTTCCCATGACGAAGAAACAGAAAAAGATGCTCTATCGCATCTTGGCCGCGGCGGTGCTGTTCCTCGCGGCGAAATTGATTCCCCTGCCGGCGCTCGTCTCCGCCGCGCTCTATTTTGCGGCCTACCTGACGGTCGGCTGCGACATCCTGCGCAAGGCGTGGAAGGGCATCTGCAACCGGCAGGTGTTCGACGAAAATTTTCTCATGGTGGTCGCGACCGTCGGTGCCATCGCGCTGGCACTCTATGAAAGGAGCGGCGACTATTCCGAGGCGGTCGCCGTCATGCTCTTTTATCAGATCGGCGAGCTGTTCCAGAGCTACGCGGTCGGAAAGTCCCGCCGCAGCATCACCGCGCTCATGGACATCCGCCCCGACTACGCAAACATCGAGCGCGACGGTAAGCTCGAGCAGGTCGACCCCGACGACGTCGCCGTCGGCACGGTCATCACCGTCCAGCCGGGCGAAAAGGTGCCCATCGACGGCGTGGTCGAGGACGGCGTCTCCACGCTCAACACCGCCGCGCTGACCGGCGAGAGCCTGCCGCGCGATGTGAGCGCAGGCGACGAGATCATCAGTGGCTGCATCAACATGACGGGCGTTCTGAAAGTCTGCACAACGAAGGCGTTCGGCGAATCCACGGTTTCCAAAATTCTGGAGCTGATGGAAAATTCCAGCGGCCACAAGTCCCGCTCCGAGAGCTTCATTTCCCGCTTTGCCAAGGTCTACACCCCCGCCGTGTGCTACAGCGCGCTCGCGCTCGCCATTCTGCCGCCGCTGGCGCTGACCGTCTCCGGCGCGGACGCGGACTGGGGCACCTGGGTCTACCGTGCGCTGACCTTCCTCGTCATCTCCTGCCCCTGCGCGCTCGTCATCAGTATCCCGCTCAGCTTCTTCGCCGGTCTCGGCGGCGCGGGCAAGGAGGGCGTGCTCATCAAGGGCTCCAACTACCTCGAGGCCCTCTCCCGGACCAAGACCGTCGTATTCGACAAGACCGGCACGCTCACGCAGGGCGTGTTTGAGGTCAGCGCCGTGCATCACAGCCCGATGGCGCAGGAAAAGCTGCTCGAATACGCGGCGCTTGCCGAGTGCGCGTCCTCGCACCCCATCAGCAAGAGCCTGCAAAAGGCTGCCGGCGGTGCGCTGGACCGCTCCCGCGTCACGGACATTCAGGAGCACAGCGGCCGCGGCGTGACCGCGGTGGTGGACGGCGTGACCGTCGCCGCCGGAAACGGCAAGCTCATGGAGGAGCTGGGCGTCGCGTGGCACGCGTGCCACAGCGTCGGCACCATCGTCCATATCGCGGTGAACGGCGAGTACGCGGGCCACATCGTTATCTCCGATGTGGAAAAGCCCCATTCCCGCGACGCCATCGCCGCGCTCAAGGCGGCGGGCGTCACCAAGACCGTCATGCTCACCGGTGACATTCAGAAGGTCGCGGACTATGTGGCGCGTGACCTCGGGGTGGATGAGGTCCGCGCGGAGCTGCTGCCCGCCGATAAGGTCGCGCGGGTCGAGGAACTGCTCAAGGCCGAGCCGGAGGGCGCGAAGCTCGCCTTCGTCGGCGACGGCATCAACGACGCGCCCGTGCTCTCCCGCGCGGACATCGGTATCGCCATGGGCGCAATGGGCAGCGACGCGGCTATTGAGGCCGCCGATGTGGTGCTGATGGACGACGATCCGATGAAGATCGCCAAGGCCATCAAGATCTCCCGCAAGTGCATCCGCATCGTGCATGAGAACATCGTCTTTTCCCTCGGCGTGAAGCTGCTGTGCCTGCTGCTCGTCGCCCTCGGCTTCGCCAATATGTGGATGGGCATTTTCGCCGACGTTGGCGTGATGGTCCTCGCGGTGCTCAACGCCATCCGCGCCCTGCGCGTGCACGATCTGTGAAAAACAGTCCCCAAATAAAAAGCCAAACGCTCCGACCTTCGTCGGGGCGTTTGATTTTTACACTTCATTTCGCCCGCGCGTGGCGCATGGCGCGGAACAGCAGCGCGGCGACGAAGCCAGTCAGCGCGCCGGCGAACACCGACACGACCAGCAGGAACGGCAGATAGGCCAGCGGCGCGGCCGAGCCGAGCGTGAGCATCGCGGCGGCGACCTGTCCGCAGTTGTGCGCCGCCGCGCCGCCGACGGACACGCCGTAGACCGAGAGCCGCGGCAGAGCGTGCAGCGCGATCATCACCAGCATGGCAGCAAGTCCCCCGAGCAGCGAGAAAAGGAGCGCCGAGGCATTGCCCGCAAAGAGCGAGCCGAGCAGACAGCGCACTCGATGCGCCGAGGGCATAGAGCGCGTAGACCGTCACGATGTTCGCAAGCCCGAGCTTTACGCCGGGCAGCGGCAGCAGCGGAGGGAAAAAGGACTCCAGATAGGAGAGCGCGAGCGCCAGCGCGGCAAGCACGGCGCAGGTCGTGATAGCTTTCGTTGAGAACCTCATACCGCCCCTCCTAACCCGTCACGAGGTCGTAGCCGTCGGCGGCGCCGACCAGCTCCACCACGATGCGCGCGGGCAGGCACACGATGCTCTGCCCCGCGCGGGAGACCGCGCCGGAGTGGACGCAGTCCTGCCCCGGGCAGTCGCTCTGCGTGACCGACACCGCGCCGCCCGCCGCCGTGACCGTCAGCGTATAGCCGTTATTTGCATAGGTATGCGTGCCGAACTGCGCGAGCGGGAGCCGGTCGAGCTCCTGTCCGTCGGCGGAGACCACGACCGTCAGCGCACCGCTCTGCGGCGCGCGGGCGGCGAGAAACGGCCTGACCGCCAGCGCCGCGGCGAGCGCCAGCACGACGAGCACCACGAGCGCGTCATAGCGGTTGGGGCGCAGCTCAGGCGATGATGGCTTCGTAGACATAGGTCCCCTCCTCGCTCGGCTCAAAGCGTTCCGCCAGTCCCGCAGTATAGCGCACATGGCCGTCATCGGTCACAAGGATCAGCTCGATGCGCAGATTTTTCTCCGCCGCGAGCGTATCGCGCAGCGCAAGGCTTCCCGCCTCGCCGAGCACAAAGCAGGCGGTGGAGAGTGCGTCGGCCCACGCGCCGTCGCCGCACACGACCGTCACGCTTACCAGCCCGCTCTCGGCAGGCTTCCCGGTCTTGGGGTCGATGATGTGGTGGTAGCGCACGCCGTTTTCCTCAAAGCCGCGCTCATAGATGCCGGAGGTCACCACGAAGGTGTCCGCCGCCGTCAGCACGCCGAGAAATTTCGACGGGTCGGCGGGGTCCTTGACCGCGACGCGCCAGTCGCTGCCGTCCGGCTTCGCGCCGAGCAGCCCGACGTCGCCGCCGAGGTCGATGACCGCGCTCGTTACGCCGAACTCCGCGAGGACGGTGCGTACCGCATCGCCCGCATAGCCCTTGGCGATGCCGCCGAGGTCGAGCTGCGCACCGTCCGAGAGGGCGATCGTATTGCCGTCCACCGACAGCTTTTCCAAACCGACGTGCGCGAGCAGCGCGGACAGCTCCTCGTCCGACGGCACGCGCGGCGCATCGCCGGTGAAGTCCCATGCGTCCATCACGGGCGCGACGGTGGGATCGAACGCCCCGCCGCTCAGTGCACCGATGGTCTGCGCAATGTCCGTGAGTTGGGCAAGCTCCGCGTCCTCGACCGTGCCGTCGCGGTTGAGCGCGCTTACCGTGCTTGTCTCGTCGTGGCGGTCGAGCTTCGCGTCGAGCGTGCGCAGCGTTTCCTCCGCCGCGTCGAGCGCGGCGGAGGCGTTTTCGCCGTAGGCGGTCAGATTCATCACCGTGTCCATCGTGTAGACCGTGCGTGTCTCGCCCATTTCCTGCCGCGTTCTCCCGCCGCAGGCGGTGAGGGACAGCGTGAGCGCCACAGTCAGAACGGCTGTCAACATACGTTTTGTCATAGCTTCCTCCGAAAAAATGAAGCGTTCGTTAGTGTGCCCGCAGCACGCGCCCCCGTGTCTCGCCGGTAAACTGCCCGTCCATGATCTCCGGTACGCCCGCGACGAACACGGCGTCCATGCCCGAGGCAAGCTGCCGCGGAGCGGTGTAGGCGCCGTTCTCCCGAATATTTTCCGGCGAGAACAGGCACAGGTCGGCGTCCGCGCCGACGGCGATGCGTCCCTTGCGGGAAAGACCGAGCCGGTCGGCGGACTGCATCGTGAGCTTGTGCACAGCCTGCGGCAGCGTGAGGATGCCGCGCTCGCGGACATAGTGCGCGAGAAAGCGCGCCGCGCTGCCGTACACGCGCGGGTGGCACAGCCCCTCGACGGGATAGGTCGCGTCGGAAATGGGCACGGAGAACGGCGCGCGCAGGATGGCCTCGATGTCCTCCTCCGCGGCGATGAAGTCGATCATGCCCGCCTCGCAGCGCTCGGCGGCGAGCAGGTCGAAGAGCGCGTCATAGGGGTCCTTGCCGAGCATGTCCGCGATCTCCGCGAGAGACTTGCCCTCAAACGGCTTATACTCCTCTGTGTGCAGCGAGATCGGAACGACGTTCTCAAAGCCGACGAGGTGCGTGATGTTTTCAAAGTCGCTGCCCGTCTCCATGCGCCCGCGCATGGCGGCGCGGGAGCCCGGATCGCGCAGCGCGGCGGTCAGCGCATCCAGCCCGCCCTTTTGAAATTCCGGCGGCAGAACGTGAATGAGCTGCGTCGAGCCGGCGGAATAGGGATACACGTCGCAGGCGACGTCCAGCCCTTCCGCGCGGGCGTTTTCAAGGAGCCGCAGCATCTCCGGCACGGCGCGGCCCCAATTCCTCCGCCCGATGCCCTTGAGGTGCGAGATCTCCACGGGGCAGCGCAGCTCCCGCACGACGGTCAGCATCTCGCGCAGCGCGTCCACCACGCCGTCGCCCTCCTGCCGCATATGAACGGTGATGGGGAGTCTCCCGCCGCGCAGCGGCTCAAGCGCGCGGATCAGCCCCTCGGTCGAGTAAAAGCACTCGGGCGCGTAGCCGAGACCCAGCGACACGCCCACCGCGCCGTCGGCGAGTGAGCGCTCCACAAGGCGGTGCAGCTCCCTGTACTGTCCGTCCGTCAGCGGCGCGTCGTCAAAGCCCGCGACGAGGGCGCGGAGCGTCCCCATGCCCGCGAGCATGGCGTTGTTCACCAGCTGCGGCGTCCGCTCCGCTGCGGCAAAATAGTCCGCAAGGGACGCGAAGCACAGCTCGTCCCCAAACGCGCCGGTGATGGGCGCGAGATACGAGCGCACGGCGGGAGCGTGCGCCCCCGCGAGCGGCGCGAGCGACATTCCGCAGTTGCCGCCGACGAGCGTGGTCAGACCCTGCGCCAGCTCGGCACGTCCAAAATTGGGGCGGAACAGCGCCGCGTCGGTGTGGCGGTGGATGTCCAGAAAGCCGGGCGTCAGCGTGCGGCCTTGCGCGTCAAGAACGTGCGCGGCATCGACGTCGGTCAGACGACCGACCGCGGCAATGGTTCCGTCCTTGATGCCAACGTCGGCGGGAAAAGCGTCCGCGCCGGTGCCGTCGAGCACCTGCGCGCCGCGAATGAGCCAGTCCAGCATGGTCTTACGCCTCCGGCTCCATGACGCCGCGCTCCGTGACGTAGAGCGTGCAGCGGCGGTCATGCTCCTCGGTGGGAACGGCCTCGCTCATCAGCCGCTCGCGGCAGATGAGGCAGGTCGGGCAGGCGAGCTGCGGCAGCAGACGGTCATAGTAGCCGCCGCCCTGTCCGAGCCGGCGGCCTCTGCGGTCGAACGACAGGCAGGGCACCACGGCAAAGTCGATGTCGGCGGGCGTGACGAGCGCACAGTCCGCCTTCGGCTCTAAAATGCCGTACATCCCCGGCACGAGCTCGTCCATCGACGTGACCACGCACAGGTCGAGCGCGTGGCCCTCGGCGCAGCGGGGCAGGACGAGCGTCTTGCCCGCGGCGAGCGTTTCGGTCAGCAGAAGCAAGGTGTCGATCTCATGGACGGTGCCGGCAAAGGCGAACACGGTCCCCGCGGCCCGGTATTCCTCCAGCGCGAGGACGCAGCGGCAGATGGCCTCCGAGCTTTCGGCCTTGTAGGCGGGGTCGAGCGTGCGCTCGGTCTGGCGGATATAGGTGCGCAGAGCTTTCTTTTCTTCGATGACGGACATGGGGTATCCCTCCGGTCAGATAAAATTTCATCCCCCTTATGGTAGCAGAAAGCGGCGGAAATAGCAAGGCGGCGAAGAAAGGAAATCCTTCCGGCGCAAACGGTTTGCAAAAGAAATTGACAGCGAAAATTTTGTTTGTTATCCTAACGTTGAGATCACGGCGCACCGCGCCGGCATGAGGAGGAAACCATCATGGCGATGTTACTCAAGGGGGCCGACGCCGCCAGGGCGTTGACCGAACAGCTGCACGAGCAGGCGGAGGAGCTGAAGAAAAACGGCACGGAGCCCTGCCTTGCCATTCTGCGCGTGGGTGCGCGCGAGGACGATCTGTCCTATGAGCGCGGCGCGCTCAAGCGCTGCGAGAAGGTCGGCATTACGGTCCGTCAGGTCGTGCTGCCCGAGGACGCGGGCCAGCAGGAGCTGATGGACAACATCCGTTCGCTCAACGAGGACGAGCGCGTTCACGGCGTTCTGATGTTCCGCCCGCTGCCCAAGCACCTCGACGACGAGGCCGCCCGCCGCACCCTCGACCCGAGAAAGGATATGGACGGCATCACCGATGGCTCGCTCGCCGCGGTCTACGCCGGCACCGACGGCGGCTATCCGCCCTGCACCGCCGCGGCCTGCGTGGCGCTGCTCAAGCATTATAACGTGCCCATCAAGGGCAAGCGCGTGGTCGTGATCGGCCGCAGCCTCGTCATCGGCAAGCCGGTCTCCCTGCTGCTGCTCGCCGAGCACGCGACTGTGACCATCTGCCACAGCCGCAGCGAAAATCTGCCCGCCATCTGCCGCGAGGCGGATATCCTCGTCGTCGCCGCCGGTAAGGCCGGCATGGTCGGCGCGGAGAGCGTCCGCGCGGGCCAGATCGTGCTGGACGTGGGCATCCACGTCGGTGCGGACGGCAATCTCTGCGGCGATACCCGCTTCGCCGAGGTGGAGCCGATCGTGGAGGCCATCACGCCCGTGCCAGGCGGTGTCGGCGCGGTGACGACGGCCATCCTCGCGAGCCACGTCATCGAGGCGGCGAGGAGAAGCTGAGCAAAACCGAAGGATCGTCCAAAAACGGCGGCGCTTTCTGCGCCGCCGTTTTTCATTGCGCTCGATCGGTGATATACTGCCTCCATTCAAAAAGGAGGGCGAACGAATATGCGAAAATCCATCAAACGAAATCTTGCCTACGACGATCAAAAGGACCTTTACTACGTCACGATGCACTACGGGATGCGGCCCGACGGCTCGCGCGACCGCTGCGTGCGCACATTCCGCTGCCTCGACGACGCCGAGAGCACCCTGACGGAATTTCTGCGTCTGCGCGCGCTCAAGCGCACGCGCCACGGCGGCGAGGTCATTCTCGCCGACTGGCTGGAGGTCTGGCTGCGGGATTTTATCTGCCCGAACCGCGAAAAGACCACCGTCCACGGCTACGAGAACATCATCCGACTCCACCTTGTGCCCGCGCTGGGCGAGGTGAAGCTGCCGGAGCTGCAGCCGGCGCAGCTGCAGCGGTACTACGCGGAGCTGCTGGAAAAGGGACTCTCCCACAACACCGTGCGCAAGCACCATGTGCTGCTGCACACGGCGCTGGAGGCCGCCGTCCGGCAGGGACTGCTGCGGGAAAACGTGACGCGCTATGTCACACCGCCGGCCAAGGTGCTGCCAAGCCACCGCTACTACGATCCCGCGCAGCTGCGCGAGCTGTTTTGCCGCTGCGCAGGCACGGAGATCGAGCCCGCCGTCAAGCTGGCGGGCTATCTGGGGCTGCGGCGCAGCGAGATCTGCGGACTCAAATGGCGCTGTGTGGATCTGGACGCGAAGATCGTCACCGTCCGCGAGGTGCGAACCTCCGTGGGCGGAACGTTCATCGAGAAAAAGCCTAAGTCCTATTCCTCCGTGCGGCGGCTGTGCTACGATGGGGTGAGCGATCTGGAGAAGCTGCTCACGCGGCTGCACGACGAATGGGAGCGCGGGCAGCGCGAGCGGGGCACAGGCTTCAATCCCGAGGGCTATGTGGCTGTCACGGAGCAGGGAAAGCCGTGAGACCCGAACGGCCTCGGGCGTCGCGTCGCGGCCTTCGTTGAGGAGAACGCCCTGCCGTCCATCTCGCTCCACGGCCTGCGCCACAGCTTTGCGAGCGTCGCCAACAGCCGCAGCGTGCCGATGTTCACCATCTCCAAGGCGCTCGGCCACAGCTCGACGAGCATCACGAGCGAGGTCTACACGCACCTTTTCGACGAGACGGTGCAGGATGTGGTAAACGTGGTGGCAAAGGCCATCGGGACGCGCGCTTAGAGAAGCGTCTCGATATCAAAGAGCGAGGCGAGCACCGCCCAGTTCTGAGGAAAGGGACGTGCAAGATTCCAGTACCCCACGCCCTGCAAATGGTATTCGTCCGCGAGGTGGAGCTTGGCTTCGATGCTGCGCGCATCCTCGAACCAGACGGCGTGCTCGCGCCCGCCGCGGTCGGTGTAGTGGTAATAGGGGGCCTGCGCGGCCGCGTCGTATTGAATGGCAATGTCGTGGCGCAGAGCGCGCTCGACCGCCTGCACCGGCGAGAGAGATTCCGCCCGCGTCTCGCCGGATACGAAGGGCAGGGGCCAGTCGTAGCCGTAGAGCGGGATGCCCATGAAGATCTTCTCCGGCGCAACGGCGGTCAGGGCATAGTCCAGCACGGCGCGCACCTGCCCCAGCGGCGCGACCGCCATCGGGGGGCCGTAGGCGTAGCCCCACTCATAGGTCATCAGGAACACCGCGTTGGCTGCCGCGCCGAGGAGCGTGTAGTCGTGCGCCTCGTAGAGCAGCCCCCGCTGCGCGGCGCTCGTTTTCGGCGCGAGCGCGACGATGACCGGACAGCCGAGCGGATTGAGCGCTTCGCGCAGCCGCGTGATGAAGGCGGCGTAGGCCTCGCGCTGCTCGGGCAGCACATATTCAAAATCCACGTCCAGTCCGAAGTAATGCCGGGCCTGCACGGTCTCGAGGATGCTCTGCATCAGAGCGTCCTGCGCGTCCGCTTCCTCCAAGATGAGCGTGGAGCGGGCGTTGTCGAAGCGGCCCTCCTCCGTGAGCGTGGAGAGGTGCATGAGCGCGGCCGTGCGGTACTGTCCGGCGGCGGCGAGCAGCCATTCGTCCGCGAGCGGCAGCAGCGTGCCGTCGGCGTTGATGCCGTAGGTAAAGGGCGTGAGGTAGGTGAGATAGGGCAGCGCGGCGTCGAGCAAGCCGCCGCGGATAAAGGGGTAGCTGTAGGCGTTGACGGCGAGTGTGCGCAGGGGTGCGTCGTCGTAGGCGATGACGAGCGTCTGCCCGGGGTAGAGGGCGCTGCGCCCGCCGAGGGCGGGATTATTCTGATAGAGCGTCCGCACGCTCAGACCGTAGCGCAGGGCGATGGAATAGACGCTCTCGCCGCTCGCGACCGTGTGCAGCTCGCGCGGATGGCGGATGACGAGCGTCTGCCCGACGGCGAGCGGAGCGTCCGGCGCGACGCCGTTGACGCCGGCGAGAATGCCCGCCGGCACACCGTACCGCGCGGCGACCGACGAAACGGTCTCGCCTGCGCGCACCACATGAATATCCATAAAAGATCACCTCGCACCAGCCTATGCGCGGCGCGGGCGCGCTATCCGCGGATTTTTCCTTGCAATGCGCCCGCGGTGCGGTATAATAGGAGCAGCAAAAAGGAAGGAGCCGTTTTTATGCCTACGCCGAGAGTTGCCGCCATCCACGATATGTCCGGCTTCGGCCGCTGCTCGCTGACCGTCGCCATCCCTGTGCTCAGCGCGATGGGCGTGCAGTGCTGCCCGCTGCCGACCGCCTATCTCTCCACGCACACCGGCGGCTTCACGGGCTATACCTTTCTGGATATGACCGACGAGCTGCCCAAGACCGCCGCGCACTGGGCGGAGCTCGGCATCCACTTCGACGCCGTTTACACCGGCTTCATGGGCAGCGAGGCGCAGATGGACCTTGCGGCGGACTTTGTACGCACCTTCCGCCGCGACCGCTCGACGATCTTTATCTGCGATCCCGTGATGGGCGACCACGGCAAGATCTACAAGACCTATACGCCCGCGATGTGCGCGGGCATGACGCGGCTGGCGGAGCTGGCGGACGTGATCGTGCCGAACCTGACCGAGGCGGCGGTGCTGCTCGGCGAGGACCATTCCTTCGGCGCCCTGACGCATGACGAGGCAGGCTATCGCTCGGTCGTTGAGCGCCTGAGCCGGAACGGAACGCGCAGCGTGGTGCTCACCGGCGTGATGCTCCACAAGGGAGAGATCGGCGCGTGCGTCTTTGACCGCGCGAGCGGCGGGACGGAGTTTCTTTTCGACACGTTCATCGGCAAGGAGTTTCACGGCACCGGCGACGTGTTCGCGAGCGTGCTCACCGGCGCGCTCGTCAAGGGCAAAACGCTGCACGAGGCGGTGCGGCTCGCGGAGGCCTTCGTGCGCGAGTGCGCCATTCAGACCATGCCGCAGAACATACCGGCCCGCGAGGGCGTGGACTTCGAGCCGATCCTCTGGAAGCTGCACGAGGGCTTATAAAAGAGAAAACGGAAAGGATGTTTCCCGGGAAACATCCTTTCCGTTTTTTGTGGGTGCGGTCAGCGCGCCTCGAGCGCGGTGACGGCGTCGGCGAGCCAGTCGCCCTTGAATTCCTCGATGCGGCCCTCGTCCGTGAGGGCGGCGAGCCGGGGGTCAATGGGCATCTGCGCGAGCAGCGGGAGACCGTGCTTTTTCGCGGCCTCGGCACTCCTGCCCTCGCCGAAGAGGTAAATTTTTCTGCCGCAGTCGGGGCAGGTGAGATAGCTCATGTTCTCCACAAGGCCGACGATGGGCACCGCCATCTTCTCCGCCATCTTCACGGCCTTCTCCACCACCATGCCGACAAGCTCCTGCGGGGAGGCGACGACCACGATGCCGGAGAGCGGGATGGACTGAAAGACGCTCAGCGTCACGTCGCCGGTGCCCGGCGGCATATCGACGAGGAGGTAGTCGACGTCCCAGAGAACATCGGTCCAGAACTGGGTGACTACGCCGCCGATGACGGGGCCGCGCCAGATGACGGGATCGGTCTCATCGTCGAGCAAAAGGTTGATGGACATGACCTCAATGCCGGTCGAGCTGACGCAGGGCAGGAGGGCATTTTCCGTGCCGACGGCCTTCTCGTGCATCCCGAACGCCTTCGGGATGGAGGGGCCGGTGATGTCGGCGTCCAAAATGCCGACGCGATAGCCCTTGCGGCGCAGGCTGACGGCGAGCTGGCTCGTGACCATCGACTTGCCGACGCCGCCCTTGCCGGACACGACGCCGAACACCTTGCCGATGTGCGCATCGGCGTGGGGCTTTTTCAAAAAGGACTGGGGACTGGTGCGCTCACCGCAGCTTTCGCCGCAGGTCGAGCAGTTGTGGGTGCATTCACTCATGGCGCTGCACGCTCCTTTGCTGTTGGTTTGGGCTTAGTGTATACCGAATGGCGCGGGAAGTCAACCGCGCGGGCGCTTACTTCTTGTCGCGGCGGGGGCTGTAAACGCTCCTGAGCTGCTCAAGCTCAGTCTCGTTCTCGCTCAAACGGGCGCGGATGCCGGCGAGCAGATCCTCACGCGCCGCCTTGAGCTGAGGATGCGAGTGGAGCAGGCGGCGCTCGAAGATGTCGGCGCCGTCGCGCAGGGCACGGGCACGCTCGCGCGCCTCCTCGCGGCGCTCGGCTCGACGCTCGGCACTCTCCTCGCGTTTTTCGGCGATGTGATCCCGGATCTCGCTCTGAAGCTCGCGCAGCTTGCCCATCTGGGCGCTGAGCTGAATGGCGCTGCGGACGGAAAGCACGGTATCGGTGAGATAAATGCCGGAGATGAACGAGGCAAGCGGCACGATCACCGCGCTGCCGAGGCCGAGGATGTGCGCCCACAGCCACGGGTGAACGACGTGGCACAGCAGCACGCAGGCGAGGCCGAAGCAGGTGGAGTTGAGCAGGCACACGCGGCCGTTGATCTGAAATTTATAGTGGGAGTAGTCCCACCAGCGCATGTGGAAGAGCTTTTCCATCACCCAGCTGGTGAAGTATTCCAGCGCGCTCGTGAGCAGCGCACCGAACAGAAATGTCAAAAACGGGTTGCGGAAGCCGCCGCGCAGGGCGTAGAGCACGAGCAGCGCGCCGTGACCGTAGATGGGGCAGAGAAAGCCGTTGAGGAAACCGCGCTTTTCGCACAGGCGCCCCTTGGGCACGGAGCAGTAGATCATTTCGCCGCACCAGCCGAGCGTGCTGTAGGCGATGAAGAGCAGGAAAAGGGCGCAGCCGTCCTCAAAGGACAGCGGCAGCGGCAGGGGGGTCAAGGTGGCCATGGGCAATATCTCCTATATAATAATATGCGTCGGTGGGATGGGAAATTATTCGGTGTCGGCGCCGTCGTCGAGCAGCCGCGCGGATTCCTCGGCGGGAAGCACGGAGACGGAGCGGAGCTTGCTGTTGATCTTGCGCGTGCGCACGCCGACGAGCTTATCCAGCTCCGCGCCGGTCTGCTCGATGCGCTTCTGCGCGGCGGCGAGCACGTCCTCAAAGGTGGCGAACTCGGTCTTGACCGCGCCGAGGACGCTCCACACCTCGCTCGAGCGCTTCTGAATGGCGAGCGTGCGGAAGCCCATCTGCAGGCTGTTGAGCAGGGCGGCAAAGGTCGTGGGGCCGGCAATGTTGACCTTGTACTGCCGCTGGAGCACCTCGACCAATCCGAGCCGGACGACCTCGGCGTACAGCCCCTCGAAGGGCAGGAACATGATGCCGAAGTCGGTAGTGTTCGGCGGGTCGATGTATTTATCGCGGATGTCCTTCGCGCAGCCCTTGATGCGCGTTGTGAGCATGGCCTGCGCGGCGGCGATGGCGGCGGGATCGCCGGTGTCGTAGGCGTCCACGAGCTGCGCGTAGACGTCGCCGGGGAACTTGGAGTCCACGGGCAGGTAGACGAAGCTGCCATCCTCGCCGGGCATCTTGATGGCATACTCCACGCGGGTGGTCGAGCCCTTTTTGGTGATGACGTTTTCCTCGAACTGATCGCGCGTGAGAATGTCGTCGATGAGCGCGCCGAGCTGGTACTCGCCGACGATGCCGCGCGTCTTAACATTGGAGAGCACCTTTTTCAGATCGCCCACGCCGTTGGCCAGCGTTTTCATCTCGCCGAGACCGGTGTAGACCTCCTGCAGCCGTTCGTTGACGAGCCGGAAGGATTGGCTGATGCGCTCGTCGAGCGTCTTTTGCAGCTTCTCGTCCACGGTCACGCGCATTTTTTCAAGCTGCTCGCTGTTGTCCTTTTGCAGCGTCTCCAGCCGGCTCTGCACGGCGGCGGTGAAGGCGGTGAACTGCGCCTCGATGCCCTGCATCCGCTTATCCTGCATGGCGAACTGCTTTTCCTGCGCCTCGGCGAGGATGCGGTTCGTTTCAGCGATGGTGGATTTGAGCTGGAGCTGGTTCTTCTCAAGGCTCTCGATCAGCTCGCGCAGGCGGACGTCCTGCCGCTCGGCGGTCTGTGCCTGCGCCAGCGCGAGCGAGTCGGCAAAGGTCTTCATGGTCGTCTGCACGGTGCCGGTCAGCTCGCCGCGCGACGCGCGCAGCTCGCCGGTGAGCTCGGTCTTGAGCGCGGGGAGATTGGCGCTCCAGCTCTCGCGCAGGAGACGCTCATAGTCGGGCTGGCGCTTTATCAGCCGCAAGAGCAGGATAAGCGACAGGAGCGCGAGCACGAATGCCGCGGCGGAAAGGGCAAGGGTCCATTCATTCATAAGTAAATTCCTCATAATAGTAATGTGGTATAAGAACTGTAAAACGGTGTAAAATAGTATAGCATCTTTTTCCGGGTTTGTCTCCAAAATATTTTTGAGAAAAGCCAAAAAAATGTAAAAAAGGTGTTGACAACTCTCGAGCAACGTGGTAATCTATCACATGTTCCGCGGTTGGAGCGTGTACCTTGTAAATTAAACAACGAAGAACAAAGAAGCA
>OCHK01001393.1_pt1 | contig 18957 bp, 15 predicted proteins | sample 1538551 | NCBI WGS metagenome assembly OCHK01 (sample SAMN04571707, study PRJEB22368) | human gut metagenome | biome: human gut; material: stool | host: Homo sapiens | place: Luxembourg | collected 2012-08-31
CATCATCGGCGGCGCGGACGGCCCGACGGCGATCTTCGTCACGACCCGTCTCGCTCCCCATCTGCTCGGCCCCATCGCCGTTGCGGCGTATTCCTACATGGCGCTCGTTCCGGTCATTCAGCCGCCCATCATGAAGGCTCTGACCACCAAGGAAGAGCGCAAGATCGTGATGAAGCCGCTGCGTCAGGTCAGCAAGAAGGAGAAGATCATCTTCCCCATCATGATCACCGTGTTCGTGGCGCTGCTCGTTCCCTCCGCCGCTCCTCTGATCGCCTGCCTCATGCTCGGCAACCTCTTCAAGGAGTCCGGTGTGGTTGAGCGTCTGACCAAGACCGCCGGCAACGAGCTGATGAACATCGTCACCATCTTCCTCGGCTTCACCGTCGGCGCGACGGCGACCGCCACCACCTTCCTGTCCCTCCAGACCATTGAGATCATGGCGATGGGCGTCGTGGCCTTCGGCTTCGGCACCGCGGGCGGCGTTCTGCTCGCCAAGCTCATGAACCTGTTCCTGAAGGAGAAGATCAACCCGCTGATCGGTTCCGCCGGCGTTTCCGCCGTCCCGATGGCGGCGCGTGTCTCCCAGGTCGTGGGCCAGAAGGAGAATCCCGCGAACTTCCTGCTGATGCACGCCATGGGCCCGAACGTGGCCGGCGTCATCGGCTCCGCGATCGCCGCGGGCGTCCTCATGGCGCTCTTCGGCTAAGAGAACAAAAGAAAGAAAAAGAGGGCTTTGCCCTCTTTTTCTTTTGCACATTGTGTTTTGGAAAAGGGTATGCTATAATTTCTCCAACATTTGAAATAGGAGGTCCGTTCCGATGAAATACAGGGAAATGACGGCTGAACAGCGCAAGGCCGAATTTGAAAAGGTGTCCGCTGAATTTGAAGCGTGGAAGGCCAAGGGCCTGAAGCTCAACATGGCGCGCGGGCGTCCGGGCAAGGAGCAGCTCGATCTGGTGTCCGATATTCTCTCGGTGATGACCGATCCTGCGGACTGCGTGGACGGCGACGTGAATGTGCGCAACTACGGCCAGCTCTCCGGCCTGCCGAGCGCCAAGGCGCTCTTTGCCGAGATCCTCGGCTGCAAGCCGGAGCAGGTGTTCGTCGGCGGTAACGCCAGCCTGCAGCTCATGTACGACACCATCGCCAAGGCGTACACCAACGGCCTGCTGCACAGCGAAAAGCCGTGGTGCCGCGAGGAGCATATCAAATGGCTCTGCCCCGCGCCGGGCTATGACCGCCACTTCAAGGTCACGGAGAGCTTCGGCTTCGAGCTCATCACCATTCCTATGACCGAGACCGGCCCGAATATGGATCTGGTCGAGCAGCTCGTCAAGGACCCGGCGGTCAAGGGTATGTGGAACGTGCCGAAGTATTCCAATCCCGACGGCATCATCTACTCCGACGAGACCATCGAGCGCATCGCCAGGCTGAAGCCTGCGGCTCCCGACTTCCTGCTCATGTGGGACAACGCCTACTGCATCCATGAGTTCGAGGGCGAGTTCGTGCCCTTCCCGGATATCCTGAGCCTGTGCGAGAAGTACGGCAACGCCGACATGGTGTTTGAGTTTGCCTCCACCAGCAAGATCACGCTGCCCGGTGCGGGCGTGGCGTGCTTTGCGTGCAGCGAGGCGAACATGGAGTACATGGAGAAGCTCATCAACGTCCAGATCATCAGCTACGATAAGATCAATCAGCTGCGTCATGTGAAGTACCTCAAGGACAAGGCGCACACGCTGGAGCTGATGAAGAAGCACGCGGCCATCATGGGGCCGAAGTTCAAGGCGGTGACCGAGACGCTCGCGCGCGAGGTCGGTCCGCTCGATTTGGCCACCTGGCACGACCCCAAGGGCGGTTACTTTGTGTCCGTCAATACGCTGCCGGGCCTTGCCAAGCGCACGCTGGCGCTGTGTAAGGAGGCGGGTGTCATTATGACGAGCGCGGGTGCGACCTTCCCCTACGGCGTCGACCCGAAGGACAGCAATATCCGCGTCGCTCCGTCCCTCCCGCCGGTGGAGGAGCTGCAGCAGGCGATGGAGGTATTCTGCTGCTGCCTAAAGCTCGCCGCGCTCGAGCAGTTAAAGTAAAGGCAAAAAGAGAAGAGACGGAGCGCCGCTCCGTCTCTTTTTTGCGGAAAAGCGAAAATTGGGTATTGACTTCGCGCCCAATTTTGGTATAATGATGCTTGCTGTTGAGCATTGAGATACGCAGTGGTATCGAAGTGGTCATAACGAGCACGACTGGAAATCGTGTGACGGCCAAAAGCCGTCCGAGGGTTCGAATCCCTCCCACTGCGCCAAAAAGAAAAGCACCGCAAAGCGGTGCTTTTCTTTTTGGGTTCCGGTCCAAACCGACATTTCCATCCGGATGGAGGGGAAAAGCCTTGACAAACACAGCCCTTGGGGGATAGACTTAACTATCTCTTTGTGTGCATCGACGGAGAGACAGTTGTGTAATTTGGAGGACGACACCATGAGCAAGCAGACGGAGCGCGACGCATTCCGCAGCCGCTGGGGCTTTATCCTCGCCTGCATCGGCAGCGCGGTGGGCATGGGCAATATCTGGCGCTTTCCCTATCTCGTGTCCGCGTGGGGCGGCATGACCTTCCTGCTGCCGTATTTCCTTTTTGTTCTTCTGATCGGCTCCGGCCCCATCGGCGCGTTCGGGCAGGCGGCTGCCCTGCGCGGCAGACGCAGCACGGGCGAGGCGGTCGGCTATATCCCGGTGCTCGGCTCGCTGGCGCTCGCCATCGGCTACAGCTGCGTGGTGGGCTGGATCTTCAAGTATTTTGCGCTGGCGCTCGACGGCGGACTCTTTGCCATGGGACAGAATATGAATGTCATCGTCGACCGCTTCAACGGCACGGCCTGCGGCTGGGGCAATAATTTCTGGCTGGTGATCGCGCTGGCGGTCAACTTCGCCATCATGGCCTTCGGCGTGGGCGGCGGCATCGAGCGGGCGAACAAGGTCATGATGCCCGTGCTGTTCTTCCTCTTTGCGGGACTGGGCGTCTACATTGCGACGCTGCCCGGCGCGGGCGACGGCTACCGCTACATCTTTACCCTCGACCCCGTGGGCCTTGCCGACCCGAAGCTGTGGATCTACGCCTTCGGTCAGGCGTTCTTCTCGCTCTCCGTGGCGGGAAACGGCACGGTGATCTACGGCTCCTACTTCTCGGACGACGAGTCGATCCCCTCCGCCGCGCGCAATGTGGCGCTGTTCGATACGCTGGCGGCGCTGCTGGCGGCGCTCGTCATCATTCCCGCGATGGCGGCAGGCGGCGCGGACCTTTCCGACGGCGGCCCGGGACTGATGTTCATTTTCCTCGTGAACGTGTTCAACGGGATGCCCGGAGGGCGCGTGATCGGGCTGGTGTTCTTCCTCTGCGTGCTCTTCGCGGGGCTCACCTCGCTTGTGAACCTCTACGAGGTCTCGGTCGAGGCGCTGCAGGATAAGCTGCACTTCAAGCGCGTGGCGGCGGTCGCAGTCATTGCCGTGATCGGCACGGCGGTGTCGCTGTGCATTCAGGCCATCGTCTCCGACTGGATGGATGTGGTGTCCATCTACATCTGCCCGCTCGGCGCGCTGCTGGCCGGCATCCTGTTCTTCTGGGTGGCGGGGAAGGACTTCGTCCTTGCCGCGGTCAACAAGGGCGCGGGCAAGCCCATCGGCGCGTGGTTCTATCCTCTGAGCAAATACGTCTACTGCGCCTGCGCGCTGCTCGCGCTCATCGCGGGCGCGCTCCTCGGCGGCATCGGCTGAGACGAAAGCGCCGTCCCACGGACGGCGCTTTTCGACGAAATGCGGTTAGATATACTTAACCATCCATGATTTCTTAACGATTTGACCTATTGACAGAGTAGGGAAGTGCTCGTATAATATATGACAGATTGTCATTTTACGACAGCTTGTCATACAGGAGGGGCCTATGCCGAGCGATACCTTTTTCCGTCTGCCGGAGGAGAAGCGAGCACGCATTTTGGAGGGCGCGTGGAGCGAATTTACCGCCGTGCCCTACGCCGAGGCGTCCATCAACCGCATCGTGCAGACCTCGCGCATCCCGCGCGGCAGCTTTTACCAGTATTTCGAGGATAAGAACGACCTGTTCCTCACCCTCATCGACGAGATCCGCGACCAGTTTCTCGATCTGTTCCATGATACGCTCGAGCGCTCGGGCGGAGACCTTTTTGCCATGCCGCTCGCGCTGCTCGACGCCATGGTCGCCCCGAGCGGCTGCATCACGCCGGCGTTTTCCCGCGCCTTCGCGCTGCTGAGCCTGAACGTCAATATGGACGTGCAGCAGCTCTTCTTTGAGCGCGCGGCGGGGGAGCTCTGCCCGCAGAAGCTCCTCGAGCACATCGACCCCACGCTCCTGCGCACGCAGGAGGACGGCTTTGTGGACGACGTATTCACCCTGCTCGTGGGAGCGCTTGCCTGCGCCATCGCCCGCACGCTGAAAAAGCCGGAGAGCTTCGCGCTCGAGCGCGAGCGGATGCGCGGGCGCATTGAGATCATCAAAAACGGCAGCGCTGCCGTACCCGAAGGAGGACACCGCAAATGAAGAAAAGATGGACGGCTCTGCTGCTCGCCCTCGCCATGCTCTCAGCGCTGGCGGTCGGCGCGCTGGCAGATGAACAGGACAAAGAGAAAACCGCCGCGGAGGAGACCGCGCAGACCACGCCGGACGCGGCAGGCACGCTGCGCTTTGAAAATCTCAGCGCGCGTATGCGCACAGGAAACTACACCCTTCTCTCGCTCGAGGAGAATGTCGCCGCGATCGAGTGCTTGGACTATGACAAGATGTACGAGGACCTGCGCAACGGCCTCAACAGTATCGCCTCCGCCCAGTGGGGTCTGATCCAGATGGGACAGGGCGAGAGCTACACCTATGAGACCCTTACACAGCGCTACGACGCCCTGCGCAAGACCTTCGACGACATCAAGGAGGGCAAGCTCCAGCAGGACAACGCCGACCTCGTCCGCCAGCTCCGCAACGCGCAGGCTTCGCTTCTGGCGGCGGGTGAATCGCTGTATGTCGGCCTTCTCGCGCTCGAGGACCAATCCGCCGCGCTGACGAGACAGAATGCGGCGCTTGACCGCACGATCGAGGAAGTGAAGCTGCGCTATGAGCTCGGTCAGGTCAGCGCCATGACGCTTCAGCAGACGGAAGCGGGCAAGGCGCAGGTGGAGAGCGGAAAAGCGGCGATCGATGCCGCCGCCGCACAGCTGCGCCGTCAGCTCAACGCCATGATCGGGGAGGAGCTGACCGCGCCGCTCACGCTCAATGCGCTTCCCGAGGTGACCGCGGAGCAGCTTGCCGCCATGGATGTGGAGAAGGACCTGGAAAAGGCAAAGGCGGCGAGCTATGATCTCTACGCCGCCAAGCTCACGCTCGAGGACGCCGACGAGGAATACAAGGACAAGGCGGGCGATCTCGGCTACAACAAGGACAATTATGAGTATATTGCCGTCAAGCACCGGTGGCAGGCGGCGCAGTACACCTACAACGCCGCCGTGCAGAACTTCGAGCTGAGCTTCCGCTCGCTCTATGACAGCGTGCAGAGCTACGCGAGCGCGCTGAATGCGGCGAAGGTCTCGCTCGAGTGCGAGCGCAGCGACCTCGCGGCCGCACAGCTCAGGTACGATCAGGGCACGATCTCCGAGAACGCCCTGCATACGGCAGAGGACGAGCTTTACACCGCGCAGGACACCGTCTCCGGCGCGGAGCGCGACCTGTTCACCGCATACAACAACTATCGCTGGGCCGTGGACTACGGCCTGCTGGCCGGCTGAGGAGGGCTGAGACGATGAAACAGAAAACGATTTCCCTGCTGCTGGCGCTCACGCTGGCTCTGAGCCTTGCGGGCTGCGAAAAGGAAGAGATGGTCACCGCGCCCGCCGGCGTCGCCGTGCAGGTGCAGACGGTCGAGGCGCAGGACATCGCCTCGGAGAACACGGTCTCCGGTCAGGTGACCGCCGGCAGCGAAACGAGCGTCTACGTCACGGCCACGGCCAAATGCACCGCCGTTTATGTCGAGGCGGGCGACGCGGTCAAGGCGGGCGACGTGATCTGCTCGCTCGACATGGAAAGCTCGCTCGCGCAGTACCGCGCGGCGGAGATCGGCTACACGAGCGCCGCGTCGAGCTACAGCGACCAGAAGAACATTCTGGACCGACAGGTCGCTCTGTACGAAAAAAACTGGAACGACACCAAGGCGCTTTTCGAGATCGGTGCAGCCTCCCAGTCGGAGGTCGACCAGATGGAGCTGCAATACCTCTCCACCAAGGCGCAGCGCGATTCCACGCTCGCCCAGCTTGAAGCGAGTATGCAGAGCGCGAAGTCGAGCTACGAGCAGCTTGCCCTCGCGATGGAGAACATCGACAGCCATGGCAACGTCATCGCGCCGGTGGACGGCGTGCTCGCCTCGCTCACCGCGAGCGAGGGCGGCATGGTCTCGCCCAGCTACGCCGTCGCCGTCATCGACGGCGCGGAGCAGATGAAGGTCACCGTCATGGTCTCCGAGGCGCTGGTGCCCAAGCTCGCCATCGGCGACACGGTCACGGTCCGCGTCAGCGCGGCGGACGCCGAATTTGAGGGCGTGATCCGCTCCGTCGAAAAGACCGCCAATCAGGTGACAAAGCTCTACACCGTCACCGTCACGGTGCCCGCGGAGGTCGAGGGCCTGCTCTCCGGTATGTTTGCCGACGTCACCTTCCACACCGCCGTGAGCGAGAGCGCGGTCGTCGTGCCGAGCGAGGCCATCCTCACGAGCAGCGACAGGCAGTATGTCTTTATCGTCGAGAACGACACGGCAAAGCGCGTCGACATCACCACGGGCCTCACCGGCAGCGGCATGACCGAGGTCACGAGCGGTCTTGACGCGGGCGAGCAGCTCGTCACCGTGGGCCAGCAGTACCTCTCCGACGGCGACGCCGTGCGCGTCGTGGAGGGATAAGCTCCATGAACATTGCAAAATTCTGCATCAGACATAAGGTCACAACGCTGCTCGCGGTCATTATGATCGCCGTGTTCGGCGTGGTCTACACCACCCAGCTCCAGATGGCGCTGCTGCCGAACATCGAGTACCCCGCGGCCTATGTGTACTGCTACTACAACGGCGCGGGCCCCGAGGACATCGAGCAGCTCGTCACGCGCCCGCTCGAGTCCGCCATCATGTCGGTGCCCGGCGTGGACTCCGTCACCTCCTCGAGCGCCGACAGCATCTCGACCATCCAGATCATGTACGTTGAGAACACCGACGTGGACATCGCGGCGACCAAGCTGCGCGAGAAGTTCGACGCGCTCAGCCTGCCCGACGGCTGCGGCTCTCCCGTCATTCTGAACATCAACGTGTCCGAGATGATGCCGAGCGCCATCGTCGGCCTCCTCGGCGACGACCTCGCCGCCCTCCAGCAGCAGGCGGAGAACGTGGTCGCCCCTGCGCTTGAGCGCATCGACGGCGTGGCGTCCGTCTCCGTCTCCGGCGGTGTGGAGCGTCAGATCACCGTGACGCTCGACGCGCAGCGCGCCGCGGGCTACGGCCTCTCCACGAGCTACATCACCCAGATCCTCCAGGCGGAGAACCTGCTCTATCCCGCCGGCGAGGTCTACAACGGCAGTCAGAAGCTCTCCGTCACCACCGACGCGCAGCTCTCCACGGTCGATGAGGTCGCCAACATCAACATCCCGCTCCAGACCGGCGGCACGGTGCGCCTCGGCGAGGTCGCCGACGTCGCCTTCGAGACCTCCGACCGCGACGCCATCGCCGCGATGGACGGTACGCCCGGCATCGTGCTGCAGGTCAGCAAGCGCTCCGGCGCGAACGAGGTCAAGACCGCCGAGGCGGTGGTCGCGGCGATGGAGGAGCTGGCGGCGAAGGACGGCTCCATCCACTACGCCATCCCCTACGTCGCCAGCGAGTACATCAACGTCGCCGTCGACGCCGCGCTCGAGGGCATCATCCTCGGCGTCGTGCTTGCGGCGCTCGTGGTGTGGCTGTTCCTGCGCCGCGGCGGCGCGACCATGACCATCGCGGTCTCCATGCCCGTGTGCATCCTCGCGGTGTTCGTGCTGATGTACGTCTGCGACCTGACGCTCAACATGATGAGCCTCGGCGGCATCGCCATGGGCGTCGGCATGATTGTGGATAACTCCATCATCGTGCTCGAAAACATCTACCGCTGGGCGTCCGAGGGACACGACCGCATGACCAGCTGCGTCGAGGGCACAAAGGAGGTCACGCTTTCGCTGACTGCCTCGACCCTCACCACCGTTGCGGTGTTCCTGCCGCTCGGTCTCACCGGCGGCATCGCGGGTCAGATCTTCAAGGACTTCTGCCTGACCATCGCCTTCCTCATTCTCGGCTCGCTCGCCGTCGCCGTGACGCTCGTGCCGCTGCTGTGCTACTTCCTGCTCGACGAGAGCAAGGTGCATCTTGACGCCCTGCAAAGGGCGCAGAAGGTCGGACGCCGCGCGCAGAAGCTCATGGACTGGTATGTGAAAAAGCTCGACTACTATATCCATCACCTCAAGCGCGGCGTGCTGGTGTCCGTCGCCCTCGTCGCGGTGTTCCTCGCCGCCTGCCTGAATACCAAAATGGTGCTCCTGCCCGAGATGGACGAGGGCATGGTCACCGTGACCGTCTCCATGCCCATCGGCTCAAAGGTCGAGCAGGCGGCGGCGATGGCGGAGCGCGTCGCCGCCATTGCCGAGGAGACCATCCCCGAGCTTGCCGGCTACTACTACACCGCCGATAGCGGTCAGAGCGCCAGTCTGGTGCTCAACCTCACCGACAAGGGCGAGCGCGACCGCAGCGCGACCGACATTGCCAACGCCCTGCGCGACGCGACCTATGACGTTGCCGGCTGCGAGATCACCTGCTCGGCCTACGACATGGGCGCGATGATGGGCGGCAGCGGCGTGAGCGTCAACATCACGGGCGAGGACTACACCACGCTCAAGATGATCGCGGACGACCTCACCGCGCAGATCGCGGCGATCCCCGGCGCGGTGGACGTTTCCTCCACGGTCGCCGAGCAGGTGCCGCAGGTCAAGGTGACCGCGGACCGTCAGGCGTGCTCGCAGTACGGCCTGACCGCCTACAGCGTCGCCGCAGCGGTGCGCTCCGGCCTGACCGGAACCACCGCTACCACCGTCACCATCGACAATAAGGAGGTCGACGTGGTCGTGCGCGGCGACGGCCGCGCGGAGGAGAGTCTGGACGCCCTGCGCTCCATGGCGATCTCCACGCCGACCGGCGGCAGCGTGCCGCTCGGCAGCATCGCCGACGTCAGCGTCGTCATGTCCCCGCAGACCATCACGCGCTACAACCAGTCCCGCCAGGTGACCATCTCCGGTGACGCCGCGGACGGCGACACGAACGCCATGGCCAAGAGCATCCGCGCCATCCTCGCGGGCTACACGCTCCCCGGCGGCTACACCGCCGAGCTTGCCGGCGGCTACACGGAGATGATGGAGAACTTCTCCGACCTCGGCCTCGCGCTCATCGTCTCCATCGGCCTTGTGTACTTCGTGCTGGCCTCGCAGTTCGAGTCCTTCGTCATGCCGGTCATCATCATGATGATCCTGCCCATCGCCTTTGCCGGCGCGCTCTTCGCGCTGCCGCTCACAGGCAAGGACCTTTCGATGATCTCGCTCGTCTCCCTCATCATGCTTGCCGGTACGGTGGTCAACGCCTCCATCGTCCTCGTGGACTACATCAAGCAGCGCCGCGACCGCGGCGAGACGCGCGAGGAGGCCATTCTCCACGCCTGCCCGCTGCGTATCCGCCCCGTGCTGATGACCACGCTCACCACCATCCTTGCCCTCGTGCCGACGGCGCTCGGCATGACCGGCAAGATGAACGAGATGATGAGCGACATGGGCACCACCATGATCGCCGGTATGCTCGTCTCGACCGTCATCACGCTGCTCTTCACTCCCGTGTACTACTGCGTCATCGACGACCTGACGCACCGCCGGGAGCGGAGGAAGGCCAAAAAGCTCGCCGCCGCGCAGAGCGAACCATAAAACAGCAAAGCAAAACGGAAGGACCGCGCTCGCGGTCCTTCCGTTTATTCAATAGGCTCTCAGCCGTTGTCTCCGCCGTCCGCCGGCTCTGCGGCGCCCTCCGCGGACGCTTCCCCGCCGGCAGCGTCCTCTGCGGGACCGTCCGCGATGGGACGCTCCTCGCTCCGATCGGGCAGGACGGTCGCCTGCCCGTCGAGCCGGCGGTTGACGAACATCCGCGCGGGATCGGCGCTGCGGTTCTTCAGCAGGATGACCGCCGTGAGAACGATCATCACAAGGCTCAGCGCCTGCGACACGCGCACGCGCTCGCCGAAGAGCGTGACGTGGAAAAGATACAGGCTGTCGGTCCGCAGCCCCTCGATCCAGAAGCGCCCGATGCCGTACCAGAGAAAGTAGAAGCAGGTGTTCTCCCCGTCGAAGCGCCGTACCTTGTCCACCGCAAGGCAGAGGAGCAGCAGCCCCGCGACGTTCCAAAGGCTCTCATACAGGAACGTCGGATGCACGTCAATATAGTAGGTGCCGCTGATCCACAGCCGCATCCGCCACGGCAGCTCGGTCATGCCGCCGAAGGCCTCGCGGTTGAAGAAGTTGCCCCAGCGGCCAATGGCCTGTCCGATGAAAAAGCCCGCCACGCAGCAGTCGGCAAGCGCCCAAAGGCTGAGCTGCTTTTTTCGGCAAACGAGCCACGCGGTCAAAAATGCCGCGATGACTGCCCCGTAGATGGCAAGCCCGCCGTCCCAGATGCGGTAAGTCTCCGCCCAGTCGATGCTGCCGTCCGCAAGACGGAACTGGTCAAGGTAAAAGAGCACATAGTAGACCCGCGCGCCGACGATGGCAAAGGGAATGGCCCAAAGCACGGTGTCGAGCACATCGTCCTCGCTCAGGCCGTAGCGCGGCGCGCGCTTCATGCAGAACCACAGGGCGATGAGCAGCCCCGCGGCGATGAGCACGCCGTACCAGTAGATGCCGTTGCCGATGTCGAGCAGCTTGGGCGAGAGGGTAAAGCGCCAGTCGCCGAACAGCCCGGGAAAGCTGATGTCTGCGTTGGGATAACTCATTGGGAAGCTCCCTCCTTCTTGGGGATAAGAATGGACAGCGCGCTGCGCTCCTCGACGATGCTCTCGCGCAAGAATGTCTCCACATCCGCGCGGGTGACGGAATCGTACACCTCGGGGAAGCGGAAGGGATCAAAGCCGCGGAACGCGCCGTCCGCAACGGATACGGCGATGTTCTCGAAGCTGTTGAGCGCGCGCAGCGTCGAGCCGAAACTCGCGCGGCGGAGCTGCTGATAGAACGCCTCGTCCACGCCCTCGCGCGCGAGGCGCTGCGCCTCGTCCAGAATGGCGCGCACGACCGTCTCGGGCTCGTTGCTGTCGCCGCCCGCGTAGAGATAGGCGATGCCGGGCAGCTGGTCGAAGCCGCCGCCGAAGCTGCCGTTGATGAGACCCTTATCGTAGAGCCGCTGGTAGAGCGGCGAGGAATCGCCGAGCAGGATGTCGCAGGCGATGTCCGCGATGATGTCCTGCCGCATCAGCGCCGCGCCGTCCGCTGCGGGAGGGCACTTGAAGCCAACGAGGAACTGCGGCATCGAGACCTCCATCGCCTCGCGGCGGCACTTCTCGACGACGCGCATATCCTCCTGCCCGTAGTCGCGCTCGATGACCTCGCCGCGGCTATTCGGCAGGATCTCCTCCGCGATGGCGGCGATCTCGTCGGGCTTCACGTCGCCGACGACGCACAGCATCATGTTCGCCGGGTCGTAGAACGCCTTGTGGCAGGCATAGAGCGTTTCGGGCGTGATCTCCGCAATGCTCTCCACCGTACCGGCGATGGCGACGCGGGCGGGGGAGGAGTGGTACAGGCACTCGAGCAGGTTGGTGTAGACCCTCCAGTCGGGCGTATCCTCCACCATGCGGATCTCCTGACCGATGATGCCGCGCTCCTTGTCCACGCTCTCCTGCGTGAAGTAGGGGACGGAGACGAACGAGAGCAGGATCTTCAGATTCTCCTCAAAGTGCTCCGTGCAGTCGAAGTAATAGGCGGTCGTCGCGTTGGAGGTGAAGGCGTTCGGCTCCGCGCCGTTCTGGCTCAGCTCCTGCAGGGCGTTGCCGTCCTCGGTGTCGAACATCTTGTGCTCCAGATAGTGCGCGATGCCAGCGGGCGTATCGTGCCACACGCCGTCGAGCCGGAAGCGCATATCCATGCCGCCGTAGCGCGTGGTGAAAAAGGCGTAGCGCTTGCGGTAGAGGGGTTTGGGCACAACGGCGACGGTCAGTCCGTTCGGCAGCGTGGTCCGCAGCACCGTTTCGCCGATGCGGGGATAATTCGTTTCGTTCCACTTCATTGCGCCGCGCCCTCCTTTCCGGTGAGGAAATAGACCGTGTCGAGCCGGATGCTCCGCGCCGCCTCGGCGACGCGCTCGGGCGTGACGGCCTCGAGCTGCGCGAGCAGCGCGTCGGTATCCTCCCACAGCCCCGTCGCAGCCTGTCCGAGATAGCATTCCTCCAGCCGGCCCGCGCTGTCCTCGCGCGAGCGGAGCGAGGAGAGCATACAGCTCCGCGCGCCCTCCAGCTCCCACGGTTCGAAGTCACCGTTCTGCACGGCCTCGAGCTGCGCGGCGATCTCGCGCCGCGCGACCTCGTAATTTTGCGCCTCAATGCCGCTCGACACCGTAATGATGCCCTTGGACCGGTGGTAGCCGGACGAGGCATAGTAGCACAGCGAGAGCTTCTCGCGCACGTTCAGAAACAGCTTGGAGTTGGAGTAGCCGCCGAAGATGAGGTTCGCCAGCAGCAGCGCGGGCGTGTCCTCGCTCGCGGCGCGGTAGCCCATGGCGAGCTTCGCCTGCGTCACGTCCATCGTCTCCGTGATCTCGCGCACCGTTTCGGGCGCGCCCACACGCTCGGCGACCGCAGGCTCGGCGACCCGCTCGCGCGGGAGCGCCGCCAGCGCACGGTCCAGCGCCCCCTCCACGCGCGCGCAGTCCGCGCTGCCGCAGTAGAACAGCTCGATGCGCGCCGTGGCAAGAAGCTCGCTGTAATAGCGGTAGAGCGTCTGGTTCGTTAGCCTTTCCACGCCCGTCACAGTGCCGAGCCGGTCGATGCCGTAGCGCTCACCGCGGCACATCTCCTGCAAAAGCCGCGCGTCGGCGTAGTCGCGCTTGTCGTTGAGAATGCTCTCGATGGCGTCGATCAGATTTTCCTTCTCACTCTCCACATAGTCGCTCAGGAAGCGCCCGTTCCGCGTGAGCGGGTCGAGCAGCAGCTCGCCGAGCAGGTCGGCCATCGGTTCGAGCAGCCGCTCTCCGCCGGGGACATAACGCTCGTCAAGAAAGCTGCCGACAAAGCCGAGGCATTGATTCTCGCCCTTCTTGCGCACGGTGTAGGCGATGGACGCCCCGTAAAGGCGGTCCAGCTCCGCGGCGATCGAGCGCATATCGCGGTGCGCGGTCGTGCCGCGGCGCAGCACGGCGGGCAGCAGCGCGCCGGCGGCGACGGTGCTCTCTTCCAGCGGCGTGATGAGCTGCGCGCCCAGCACGCCGGTCTTGAATTTTGCGGCGGGGACATAGGTCAGAAAAACGCCCTCCGCCAGTTCCTTTCGCAAGGGCTCCATAAAAGCGGCTCCTTTTCCATTCTATATTGATGGTAGCATAGCACGAAAATGTGAACATTACCACATCTTTTCATAAAATCTTTCCCATTCGCCGTTTTTCCCACGAATAACCCTTGACTTTTCTGCTAAACTCATGTAAACTAATTCCTGTTGTAAAGCATTATGACTTTACACGGAATACTCAAAGGAGGATTCCCCGTGAAAAATCAGACCTTTCGCATGACGATGCTCTTTGACTTCTACGGCGAACTCCTCACCGAGCGGCAGAAGGAATTCTACGAGCTTTACTACGACGAGGACCTGTCCCTCTCCGAGATCGCCGAGAACTACGGCATCTCCCGCCAGGGCGTGCGCGACGTCATCGTCCGCGCCGAGGCGTACATGACCGAGATCGAGGATAAGACCGGCCTTGTCAAGCGCTTTATGCAGCGCACCCCCCACCTCGAGCGCATCGAGGCGGCGGCGGACGAGCTGCGCAGGCTCAATGACCGCCGGTATGAGGATTCCCGCATCGCAGAGCTCGTGACCGTGATCGAACAGGAGACCGCGGCACTCAAGGAGTAAGAAGGAGCATTTCATGGCATTTGAGGGCCTGAGCGAAAAGCTCAACAGCGTATTCAAGGGCCTGCGCGGCAAGGGCCGCCTGACCGAGGAGGACATCAAGCTCGCGATGCGCGAGGTGCGCATGGCGCTGCTCGAGGCGGACGTGAGCTACAAGGTCGTCAAGGACTTTGTCGCCAAAGTATCCGAGCGTGCCGTCGGCGCCGAGGTGCTCGACAGCCTCACCCCCGCCCAGCAGGTCATCAAGATCGTCAACGAGGAGCTGACGGCTCTGATGGGCGGCGCGAACGCGCGCTTGACCTTTGCCAACAACCCGCCGACGGTCGTGATGATGGTCGGCCTTCAGGGCGCGGGCAAAACGACGAACGTCGCCAAGCTCGCCGGCCTTCTGCGCCGGCAGGGCAAGCGCCCGCTGCTCGCCGCCTGCGACGTGTACCGTCCCGCGGCCATCACGCAGCTTCAGGTCGTCGGCGCCCAGCTCGGCCTGCCCGTGTTCGAGATGGGGCAGATCGACCCCGTCACCATCGCGGTCGAGGCCGTCAAATACGCCAGGGACCACGGCAACGACATCGTCTTTCTCGATACCGCCGGCCGCCTGCACATCGACGAGCAGCTCATGGACGAGCTCAAGCGCGTCAAGGCGGCGGTGAAGCCGAACGAGATTCTGCTGGTCGTGGACGCCATGACCGGACAGGACGCCGTGAACGCCGCCACCGCGTTTGACGAAGCTCTCGGCATCGACGGCGTCGTGCTCACCAAGCTCGACGGCGACGCCCGCGGCGGCGCGGCGCTCTCCATCCGCGCGGCGACCGGAAAGCCCATCAAATACATCGGCACGGGCGAAAAGCTCGACATGCTCGAGCCCTTCCACCCCGACCGCATGGCCTCCCGCATCCTCGGCATGGGCGATGTGCTCAGCCTCATCGAAAAGGCGGAGCAGCACGTCGACGAGGAGAAGGCGAAGAAGCTCGAGGAAAAGCTCAAGAAGAACCGCTTCACCCTCACCGACTACTATGAACAGCTCGTGCAGCTGCGCGGCATGGGCGACCTCAGCCAGCTCGCCGAGATGATGCCCGGCGGCATGGGCAAGCAGTTGGCCGGCGCCGAGATCGACCCCAAGGTCATGGCGCACACCGAGGCCATCATCCTCTCCATGACGCCGGAGGAGCGCGAGAACCCCAAGCTCCTCGGCGCGAGCCGCAAAAAGCGCGTCGCCGCCGGCTGCGGACTGGAGGTCGTGGACGTCAACCGCCTCTTAAAGCAGTTCGAGATGATGCAGGACCTTGTCAAGCAGATGACCCGCGGCAGGATGCCCAAGGGACTCGGCGGCTTCGGCGGCAAGGGCGGCATGAGCCGGATGCACGGCTTCGGCCGCAAGAAGCGCTTCAAATAATACCCCGTTGATTCATGCCAAGTGCATACGATCATACAACAAAAAACATATTTTATTTCGGAGGAAAAACACCATGGTCAAAATTCGTCTGCGCCGTATGGGCGCCAAGAAGGCTCCTTCCGATCTTATCGCGTCGTCGTCGCCGATTCCCGCTATCCCCGCGACGGCCGCTTCATCGAGGAGATCGGTACCTACAATCCCTGCGTGAGCCCCGCTGAGATCAAGATCGACGCCGAGCGCGCTCAGGAGTGGATCAAGACCGGCGCCCAGCCCACCGACACCGTCCGCGCGCTGCTCAAGAGAATCAACGCGATTTGATCCGCGGGGGACAACGCATGAAGGACTTGCTGCTCTACATCGCCAAAAATCTGGTCGAGCATCCGGATGAGGTCACGGTGACGGAGAAGCAGGGAACGGACGAGCTGACGTTGGAGCTGCACGTTGCGCCCGACGATATGGGCAAGGTGATCGGCCGTCAGGGCCGCATCGCCAAAGAGATCCGTACAGTCATCCGCTCCTATGCGCAGCGCACCGGAGAGAAAGTATCGGTCGATATTGTTGACTGAGAAAATGCACCCAAAGCCTGTGGCTTTCGGGTGCATTTTTTTGCCGCACGCGAAAAAATGCAGCGCGCCGCGTTAAAAATTGCAGAAAGGTAGTGCAAAATCCGAAAGGCTGTGCTATAATGCAAATCACTTTTATTTGTTACTGAAAGAAAGGAGCCTTTCTTATGCGTATCGTTGTCAAGGTGGGCACCTCCACGCTCGCCTACCCCACAGGACGGCTGAACATTCAGCGGATGGAGCGGCTGTGCAAAACGCTCAGCGACCTGAAGAACGCGGGCCACGAGATCATTCTCGTTTCCTCCGGCGCCATTGCCATGGGCTTCGGCAAGCTCAACCTGTCCGAGCGCCCCAAGGATATGCCGGGCAAGCAGGCGTCCGCCGCGGTCGGCCAGTGCGAGCTGATGTACGTTTACGACAAGCTCTTCACCGAGTATAACCACATCGTCGGCCAGCTTCTCATCACCGCGCCGGACATCGCCGACGGCGGCAGCCGGAAGGCGAACTTCCACAACACGATGGACCGTCTGCTGGAGCTGGGCGCGCTGCCCGTCATCAACGAGAACGACACCATCTCCACCGAGGAGATCGCCGTGGGCGACAATGACACACTCTCCGCCATCGTCGCCGCCACCGTCTCCGCGGACCTGCTCGTGCTGCTCTCGGACATCGACGGCCTCTACGACGGTGACCCGCGCAAAAACCCTGACGCGAAGCTTATCCCCACCGTGGAGACTGTCGACGAGCGCATCATCGCCCTCGGCGGCGGCAGCGGTTCGAGCCTCGGCACGGGCGGCATGGCGACCAAGCTCTTGGCGGCGCAGATCGCTGTCGGCGCGGGCTGCGAAATGGTCATCGCCAACGGCGAAAAGCCGGAGCTTTTGTATGATATCGTCGCGGGCAAGCCCATCGGCACCCGCTTTCTGGTCAAGAGGTGAAGAATATGACAACGCTGGAGCTTCTTCAAAAAACCCGCGCGGCGATGGGCAGCATTGCCGCTGCCGGCGCGGAGAAAAAGAACGCGCTGCTCCTTGCCATGGCGGACAGCCTGGAGGCGCGCTGCGCGGAGATCCTCGCCGCGAACGCGGAGGACATGGCCGCCGCGCGCGGCCGCATCACCGACGTCATGCTCGACCGGCTCAAGCTCGATGAAAACCGCATCGCCGGCATGGCGAACGGCATCCGCGACACCGTCAGGCTTCCCGACCATACGGGCCGCGTTCTCAGCGAGGTCGTGCGCCCCAACGGCATCGTCATCGACAAGGTGCAGGTGCCGCTCGGCCTCGTCGCCATCATTTACGAGAGCCGCCCCAACGTCACCTCCGACGCTGCGGCGCTTGCCGTCAAGAGCGGCAACGTCTGTATGCTCCGCAGCGGAAAGGAAGCCTACCGCAGCGCCCGCGCCATTGTCGCTGCGCTCAAGGCGGGCGTTGCGCAGGCGGGCGGCGACATCGTGAACATCGTGGAGGATACGAGCCACGCCTCCGCGCAGGAGCTGATGACCGCCAAGGGCCTCGTCGATCTCCTCATCCCGCGCGGCGGCGCGGGCCTGATCCGCGCCTGCGTGGAGAACGCCACCGTCCCCTGCATCGAGACCGGCACCGGCATCTGCCACGTCTATGTGGACAAGGCCGCCGACCTTGCGAAGGCGGTCAGCATCATCGTCAACGCCAAGGCCAGCCGGCCCTCCGTCTGCAACGCGGAGGAGGTCTGCCTTGTCCATCGGGACGTCGCGGCGCAGTTCCTGCCCCTGCTCAAAAAAGCCATCGTGGACGACCGTGCCGCTGCCGGCCTGGTCCCCGTCGAGCTGCGGCTCGACGAAGCCGCCGCGCGGATCATCGACGGCACCCCCGCTGGGGAGCGTGACTTCGACACCGAGTTTCTCGACTACATTCTCGCCGTCGGCGTGGTGGACAGCGTGGACGCCGCCATCGCGCACATCGCCGCGCACTCCACGCACCACAGCGACTGCATCGTGACCGAGGACGCCGCCGCGGCGAAGAAATTCACCGAGCAGGTGGACAGCGCGGCGGTCTACGTCAACGTCTCCACCCGCTTCACCGACGGCGGCGAGTTCGGCCTCGGCTGCGAGATGGGCATTTCCACGCAGAAGCTCCACGCCCGCGGGCCCATGGGCCTCGACGAGCTGTGTACCTACAAATACGTCGTCCGCGGCAGCGGACAGATCCGGTAAGGAGGGACGCCTGATGGCAAAGTATGAGGCCGGTTTCATCGGCGCCGGCAATATGGGCGGCGCGCTTGCGCTCGCCGCGGCGAAAAAGACCGGCGGCGACCGCATCGCCGTGGCGTGCTCCACGCGGGAGCGCTCCGAGGCCGCCGCGCAGCGGCTCGGCGGAAACGCCGCAGCGCATCCTCTCGGACAGCCGCTTCGTCTTTCTCGGCGTCAAGCCGCAGATGGTCGTCGGCGTGGTCGAGAGCCTCAAGGCAGACATTCTGGCCTCCGAGGGCATCTTCGTCTCCATGCTCGCGGGCGTGAGTCTCGAGAAGCTCGCGCTGCTGCTCGGCGCGGACAAGAAGATCATCCGCATCATGCCGAATACGCCCTGCGCCGTGGGGCAGGGGCTGATCCTTTACGCGGCGAACGGCCGCGTGAGCGAGGACGAGCTGTGCGCCTTCCGCGAGCTGATGGCGCCCGCCGGAGCGCTCGACGAGCTGAACGAGCACCTGATCGACGCGGCGAGCGCCGTCTCCGGCTGCGGCCCCGCCTACGCCTATCTGTTTATCGAGGCACTGGCGGACGGCGGCGTGAAGAACGGCCTGCCCCGCGCCAAGGCGCA
>OCHK01001402.1_pt1 | contig 18874 bp, 20 predicted proteins | sample 1538551 | NCBI WGS metagenome assembly OCHK01 (sample SAMN04571707, study PRJEB22368) | human gut metagenome | biome: human gut; material: stool | host: Homo sapiens | place: Luxembourg | collected 2012-08-31
ACACAAGGTCTTCTGTAACATTTCTTGTACAATACATAATCATTACCTCCTGAATAAATAGAATAATAATACATCCCCTGTTTACAGCCCATTTTGTACCAGATATTCTTCATTGTCAAGAATATCCTGAGGATTTCCGTCATATATTATCCTTCCGTCTGACACGAATATAACCCTGCTGCATACCTGCCTTACAAAATCAAGGTCATGTGAAGCTATTATCTTAAGGTGCTCAAAGCTGTTAAGTACCGATATCAGATTGCGTCTGTTGCGCGGATCAAGTGCTATTGTCGGTTCATCCATCAGGATAATGTCAGGTGTCATGGAAAGTATAGTTGCAATCGATACGAGCTTTTTCTCGCCGCCTGACAGCTTATATACAGGTCTGTCTGCAAGATGTGTGGCATTAACCATCGCAAGTGCATTATCAACTCTTCTTGCAACTTCATCTTCAGGGAGACCATAATTAACCGGTGCAAATGCAACATCTTCTCTCACAGTTGACATAAAAAGCTGACTGTCTGAATCCTGAAAGACATAACCAATCTTTTCTCTTATAATAGAAAGCGTATCTTTGCGTACCGGAACCTCTTCAATACGTATCTCTCCCGTTGTCGGCATGCACAGGCCTACAAGCAGCTTCAGCAATGTAGACTTACCGGCCCCGTTGGCTCCTATCACGCCAACAGATTCATGTTCTCCAACATGCAGTGAAATATTCTCAAGCACACGCCTGCTGTTATCATAAGCAAATGACACGTCATTTACATCTATATGAATATGACTCATATAATAAAATCTCCTACTATTTCAAATACATGTACATACCTGAGCAGTACCATTATGCCGCAGAATGCCGCAAGCAATGCAATGTCTTTTAGTCTCATATGTACTGTATTCTTATAAATAAATGTACCTCTGCAGCCTCTCAGGCACATGCTCTCATACACTGCTGATGCCCTGTCCATTGAACGCAGCAGAATCTGTCCGGTAAGCGGTCCCCATGCCCTGAATGCAATTCCTTTCTGTCCGGGTGCACGCAGTAAATATGCCTGTACAGTCTGGTTAACTTCCTCAAGAAGCACTGTAATATACCTGTATATAAGCAGCACAAGTGTTACAATTATCTTAGGCATGTGAAGTCTTGCCAGTGCCGCACATATATCTTCTATCCCGGTTGTGATAATGAGTATATACGCCGCCGTAATCGTAAAAATGCCTTTAAGAATTAATGTCACCATTGATCCGGGAGGATTGAATATCCCGACGAGGCACACAAAAGGTATTATATATCCTATTCTTTTTATACATAACCCCACGCTCAGCTCTCCAATAATGAACATGCAGAGAGGATACAGTATCATGGCAAGCTCTCCGACAGCGTCAGTGTTATCAAATGACACCACCGTTATTATGTATATAATTGTCACAAGGAACTTAAGGAGCGGGTCAGCCTCCTTTAACCGTCCTGCTCCTTCCTGCATTGAATTAATTCTGTGCAGTTCATGTATTGCATTTTCTATCTTACTCATGCTTTCTTCTAAAGAGCCTGAACATCACACAGAACAAAGAACACAGTGCTATTACGGCAGCTCCGCCTACGATACCCGATAATGATGTACCTGCCTGTGAATCTGTTGTCTTTACCGAATAATCAGGAAGCAGCGCTGTCTTCTCCTGAACACTTGCTGCCGCTTCATATATCCCGTCAGATGCCTCTATCTCATCTTCTCCCGTTATCTTCTGGATTGACCACTCAAGTCCGTCAGGATATTCCGATGCTGCCAAAGAGAGACCTCCGCCTATTACAACTGCGGCAGTTACAAGAATTATAACTGTTTTCTTGTAGCTTAATCCCGGCTTTTTATCCACTCCATCATTAATCCCCCATAACAGTTCGGGTCTTGCCTCATATATAAAACACAGGACTGCTGCCGTTATCAGCCCCTCAACCGCTCCTATAGCCAGATGTATAGGCTGCATTACAGATACAAATACCGTGAGCGGAAGCTGTGTTACACCTGAAGCTGTTGTCTCAAGGCATACTGAAAATGCTCCAAGCTGAAGTGTCACAATACATCCGATTACCGATGCTACTATAATCTTCCACCTGCATGCACCTTTTCTCATCATCGGTCTCCATATCAGCATGGCACCGATAAAGCACCCATAGAAAGCCATATTCCATATATTACAGCCAAGTGCCAGAATACCGCCGTCAGCAAATAACAGGCATTGTATCAGAAGTACGCCTATCATTGTCAAAAAGCCCGCATAAGGCCCCAATATTGCCGACAAAAGCATTCCTCCGCAAAGATGTCCCGAAGAACCCGTTCCCGGTATTGTAAAGTTAATCATCTGTGTTGCAAATACAAATGCTCCCATTACTCCCATCACAGGAATCCTCTTGGGATCATCCACCAGTTTTACTTTTTTTACCGAATATCCCGCTGCCACTGCCGAGCAGGCATACATTGTTGCCGCAACTGCCGGTGCGACGAGTGCGTCTGCCATATGCATATCTTAGTCCTCCATGTTCTCTATAATGTCGCGTATTTCCCTTATTGAGCGTCCTGATGACTTTGCCAGTCTTCTGACATCATCATATTCAAGTTTGCTTCTTACCACCCCATATCCGCTTGCTTCCTTACATCTTACATCCCCGAATTCAGTATGAAGTGTCTTCTCACTGCGCTCAAGAATCATTCTCTCACAGTGGTATACCCTCATTCCAAGTGTTGTTGTATTCCTGAAAATGAGACCGGCAATCCTTTCCATGTCCTCTTCCCTGCACATAACAGTAAGCAGCGTTCCCGGCCTTGACTTCTTCATTCCTATTGCAGTTGTATACACATCTAAAGCCCCCTCGTCCATGAGAAGCTCCGCTGCATATCCCAATTCTTCTGCCGTCATGTCATCAATATTGCAGCAAAGCTGGACTATCGTTTTAGCTGTCCGTGTAGCCTGTATACCAACAAATACCCTGACACAGTTTGCTGCGGCAAAATCCTTTGTACCCATTCCGTAGCCGATTCTGCTCACAGTCATCTGCGGCATATTACCGAACTCATCAGCAAAATGCTTAACAAGAGCAGCTCCCGTAGGCGTACACAGTTCTCCTTCTATGCTTCCTGCCCTCAATGGTACATCATTCAATATAAGTGCCGTTGCAGGTGCCGGAACCGGAAGTATTCCATGAGCACATCTGACATTACCAAAGCCGGTTGTCACAGGTGATACAACTATCCTGTCCGCACCTATAATATCAATAAGCATGCAGCAGCCTATTACATCTGCCATTGCATCCTTACTTCCGACCTCATGAAAATGTATCTCGTCAGCACTTTTGCCATGGACCCTGCTCTCCGCCTGCGCAATACACTCATATACCTCAACTGCATTCTTCTTAACATTCTCGCTTATTCCCGCTGCATCTATAACATGTCTTATGTCATGCATCGATGCTCCATGATGGTGATGATGCTCCGAATGGTGGGATTCAAGCTCCTCATGCCCGTCAATCGTAACATTCATGTGTGTTCCATTTATACCGCATTTTACTGAAGGAACAGCCTCAACATGCAGACCTTCAATTCCAAGTGAATCCATCTTATCCGTAAACTTTTTTCTGTCTTCATCATTAAGGAGTTCATACAGTGCGCCCATCAGCATATCTCCTGCAACGCCCATAGAACACTCTATATATAATATCTTCATACATTAACCTCACTGTTTTTTGGCTGCATATGGTTAATCATGCTCGCCATATACCCTGCGCCAAATCCATTATCTATATTAACAACACTGACGCCGCTTGCACATGAATTAAGCATGGACAACAGTGCCGACAATCCGTGAAATGATGCGCCGTATCCGACACTTGTAGGAACTGCTATCACCGGACAGTCTGCCAGACCTCCTATTACACTTGCAAGAGCACCTTCCATTCCCGCTATTGCAATAATAACCTGCGCATTCATTATATCTTCCATATGTGCCATAAGCCTGTGAAGACCTGCGACTCCAACATCGTAGAGCCTTACGACCTCATTGCCGAGAGCTTCTGCCGTAAGTGCAGCCTCCTCAGCAACCGGAATATCACTTGTTCCGCCGGTTGCAACAACAATCTTTCCCATTCCGTATGGCGCCGGCATATCTCCTATTATTCCGATACGCGCCAGCTCATCATATCTGAGTTCCATATTATCCGACACATACTCAGCAGCTTCCCCTGACATCCTTGTTATAAGTATTACATCCTGTCCATTCTGCTGCATCTGCTTAGCAATTCCAAGTATCTGTTCCTTAGTCTTGCCTGCACCGTATATAACCTCCGGTACACCCTGACGTATTCCGCGGTGATTATCAAGCTTCGCGTAGCCTATATCAGTAAACGGTTCTTCCTTTATCTTAAATGCTGCGTCCTTCACGGACATTCTGCCGTCCGACACCGCCTTAAGCATATCAATAAGTTCTCTTTCTTCCAATTCTGATCTCCTGATTCTCTTCAATCTGTACAACCATATAAATGCACAAAAAAAATTGCAACAAAAACAACCTGCCTGCATGATACATTCATGTTCATACCGGCAGCAACGCACTTCATGTGCTTAATTGTCTTCGTGGCAATTACATTAAATATTATTCTAACATAACAGATACATCAAATCAAGCCGTTACTCAGGCTTGCGCATATTCCCTGTAATCTTCTTCACATGCAAAAAGAATGTACTGTCCGTCAACATATCCCATATATCCGCTCTCTACATTATATCCCTTCATGAACAAATCCTCCTGTAAATATGGCGGCTTCATGCCGTCCGCTTCACCTTACAGAAGGATTATCCCATATCTTATGTCCAATAAACACCACAGTGCTGATTATCTTTTTATCTTATCTTTTTACATATTCACCTATCTTCATATCTGCTTTAAGGATATGGTTGGTAAGCCATCCGACAAGGAAATCCATAAGCTCTGTCAGATATTCCTGCTGATTGTTATCCATAGCCTCTATATCGTTAAAATCAATCTCAACCAGACGCTCGACAAAGGCCGCATGTGCTCTCTTCTGCGCTTCAAGTTCAGGATACCCGATTTGCTCCATATACTCTTCTTCATCTGCAAAATGATGGCGTGTATATTCCTCAAGCTCTTCAAGTATATGCATTATCCTGTCATATTTGTCGTGGAGAAAATCTGCTCTTATAAGTTCATTAGCCTCCGCCATTATCTCAAACAGCTTTCTGTGCTCATCATCAACGAACTCTATTCCTGTCCTGAATCTGTCAGCAAATACAAACATTTCGCTGCCTTTGCCGTCTGCTTTGCTGCTTTCACATGCATCAATACCATCTTTTTCAGGTTCTCCGTCATTTCCGAGCTTTCCAATCATCATATCACTGCTGAGTATATGCGTGTAAAGCCACTTTATAAGATATGACAGCATATCCTTAACCGCTTCCTGCGCATTAGACGCATCTATGTCTGCACCGCGCATCTCATCAACCTTCTTAACAAAAGAAGCATGCTCAATTCTCTGTCTTGCAAGCTCAGGATCAGAAGTCTTCTCCATATATTCTTCCTCATGTGCAAAATGTACCTCCGCATAATCTCTGAGCTTTGCAAGCATGCTCTTCATTATAATCACATTATCAGCATCTTTTTCTGATGAAAGCGCAACAGCCTCATTTATTATCTGAAAAAGCATTCTGTGTTCATCATCAATCTGTTTGTTGCCTGTAAGGCAGTCATCAGTAAATTCGTACATACTAATCTCCATTCTTGCCCGTTTTTCAGGGCATCCTTAGTTTGTGCGCAAGCACAAATCTTGTGTGTGAAAAATCTTATTTTTCACACTAATCTCCATTCCGCAGCATACTGCTAAAATTCTATCCCCTTACGTGCCATGATTCCGTTATCATAAGGATGCTTTACTTTTTGCATCATTGTCACATAATCAGCTTTTCTTATCAGCTCTCCTTGAGGATTTCTTCCTGTAAGTACCAGTTCAAGCCCCTCTTTTCTATTATCCACAAAATCAGCTACATTTGCAAGCGGAACAATGTTGTGATTAACCGCTGAGATTATCTCATCAAGGATAATCACGTCAAAATCTTCCGATTTCTCAACTATTCCCGCAAAATATGTCCTATAATAGCTCTTTGCTTTTTCAAGCTGTTCACCACTCATATTGGATACTCTTCCGTAATGTTCCTTCTCAGAAAATATTTCTATATTGCTGTTCAAAGCAAGTGTCTTTAATTCAGATGAATTGCCGGGTTTAAAAAACTGTGTTATAAGAACCTTCTTACCGCTTCCGGCAGCTCTTGCGGCAAGCCCCATAGCTGCAGTTGTCTTACCTTTGCCATCCCCGCAGTATATGTGGACAAGTCCCGTATTCCTATTGTCTGCTGTCATTAATATTAATCTCCGTTCACGCATTCATTATTCTGTATATATAGTTCATATCAAGTGCCTGCCTCACATCTTGTGCAAGTCTGTCATACTGTGCCTGTCTGTACGCTTCTCTGTCAAATGTGCCCGTATCAATATCTATTCCTTTTTTCTGTGCCGCAATATTAATTATTGCCTCATCAAGTCCATTATCAAATATCCCGTGCACATAACTTGCAAGTACACTTCCATTCTGTATTATTGCACTGTCAAGCCCGCTTCTTCCCATATGTATCTCATATCCGCTATAAGGGATTGAATTAAGCTTTTCGTACATTCCGACAAGCCCTGATATTACACCGCCAGTCTGCGTCTGTGTCTTATCATTTGCAAATACCGTGTCGACAGGGATAAGTTCCATTCCTGATATTGTCTCACATCTGCTGTCCTCTGCACCGCACTCATCAGATATTGTATTGCCAAGTATCTGAAGGCCTCCGCATATTCCGAATGTAATACCTCCTGCTGATGCGTGTTTTTTTACGGCAGCTTCAAGACCGTTCTGCCGCATCCACAGCATATCATGAATAGTGCTCTTTGTTCCCGGTATTATTATTATGTCGGGATTGCGAAGCTGCGATGTCTTATCAACATATCTTACTGATACACCGGCAAACCTCTCAAATGTCATAAAATCAGTAAAATTCGATATTCTCGGAAGTCTGATAACTGCAATATCAATATCCTTCTTTTCCTGAGAGTCAAATCTTTCACTTAAGCTGTCCTCGTCATCGATATCCGCATGTGAATATGGCACAACTCCGACACATTTTATCCCCGTCAGTTCTTCTATCCGGCTGATTCCGCTTCCGAGTATCGCAAGGTCACCCCTGAACTTGTTAATTATAAGCCCTTTGATTCTGTCACGCTCATCAGGCTCAAGAAGTGCTGCTGTCCCGTAAAGCTGTGCAAATACACCTCCTCTGTCAATATCCCCAACAAGAAGTACCGGCGCATTAGTCATGGCTGCAAGTCCCATATTTACAATATCATTTTTTTTCAGATTAATCTCTGCCGGACTACCCGCACCCTCAATTACTATATAGTCATTCTCTGCCGCAAGCCGCTCATATGCCCCCATAATATCAGGTATAAACTGCTTTTTGCATGCAAAATATTCCGAAGCTCTCATATTGCCGTAGACTCGCCCATTCACTATCACCTGTGAACCTACGTCTGTTGTCGGCTTAAGCAGTATCGGATTCATATCCGCAGAAGGCTTTTTATATGCAGCCTCAGCCTGTACTGCCTGCGCTCTTCCAATCTCAAGCCCGTCTTCTGTTATGTATGAATTAAGCGCCATATTCTGTGATTTGAATGGTGCCACACTGTAACCGTCCTGTGCAAGTATTCTGCATAACGCCGTGCACAGAATGCTTTTGCCGGCGTTGGACATAGTGCCCTGAATCATTATGGGTCTGGCTTTTTTCATAGAAGGCTCCTTTCCTGATGATGCATAATATATTTACAGCAAGTGCCTGTAGAATCTTCAGAACAGAAATGACTTGAGGAAGCCTGCGGCTGTCCCGAATATTACTATTGCCGCTGCGGATGCAGCATACATGAGACGGCATGTTTTACGGATGTCCTCCGGCTCTATTGGCCGGATGTCATCTCCGATATACGGCTTCTCATGCAGCACTCCGCCATACCATGCATTGCCTGCGAGCCTCACGTCAAGAGCTCCTGCACATGCACTCTCCGTCTGTGCTGAATTAGGGCTCGCATGCTTCATTCTGTCACGCCTGAATATTTTCCATGCTCCTGCAGCATTAAGCCCCGTGAACTTAGCTGCCGCAATTATAAATAATGCTGACAGCCTTGACGGAATATAATTCAGCACATCATCAAGCCTTGCTGCCGCCTTGCCAAACGCTTCATATCTGTCATTTATATAGCCCAGCATTGAATCCATGGTATTAACCGACTTATAGAAGAATCCTCCTGCCGCTCCGCACAATGCCGTATAGAATACCGGGGCAATTACTCCGTCAGAAGAATTCTCGGCAACAGTCTCGACTGCCGCTTTAATTATTCCTTCCTTATCAAGTACCTTCGTATCTCTTCCTACAATCATTGATACAGCACGTCTTGCGCCCTCTGTATCACCGGCTTCCATAGCTGCACATACGAGCATGCTTTCTTTTTTCAGTGACTTAGCCGCTATAACAAAATAATCCATAACAGTCTCTGCAGCAAAAAAAAGCCATATATTTATATTAAAACTTATAATCTCTATAATAAGCGGAAATGCCGTAGATATCACAATAACAGCAGCAGCCGTCAATGCACCTCTCGCAATTTTTCTCTTTCTGCTTACATTCTCTTTATTGAGTGCTGAATCAAGCATTGCTATAAGATTGCCTATAAGGCATATCGGATGCATTCCGGTATGCGGATCACCGAGTATCATATCAAGTATAAATGCTGCCGGCAGCGCCAGCATCTGCATAATTATCCATTCTCTCATAACTAAAACCCTATTCTGTCCGTTACATCAAGCACCCCATCCTTATATACAGCAGCATATCCACTGCCATTGCCGCACTGCCATCTGTAATATTCATGATGCTTTTCGTATTTTTCCAAAATACTCATAATAGTTCCGCCATGTACAACCGCAGCCACCGCGTTTATTCTATTATGCCCGCCGGTCATTTGGAGCATCTGCATAAAGCCGTTAATGCATCTTCGCCTGAACTCCTGCGGTGACTCACCGTTTGGAAATGCAATCTGCCCATCAGAATCAATCCAGCGCTGGTAATCTGCATTACCATTCAGCTCCTGATAATTATATCCCTCAAAATCACCAAAATCACATTCCCTGAAATCATCAATTATTATCTTTTTCTTATCAGGAAATAATATATCCGCTGTTGCAATGCATCTTTTCATTGGTGACGTAAAAACAGCTTCTGCACCTTGACAGACAGCCGGAATGGAATTCCCCTTAATATCCGGCACCAATTCCCGCAGCTCTTTCAGTCTCTCTATTCCTTCCGTGCATAGTTCTTCATCAGTTCTTCCTATATATCTCTTTTCGAGATTACCTGCTGTTGCACCGTGTCTTATAAAATATATTATCATTTTAACTGCATTCCTATTCCACAGAACACTCTGTATACGGCATCTGCCTGATTTGCAAGTTCACAGCACACACGTCCCGTCTTCTCGCGCCACTCTCTGTCTTCTCTTCTTAACGGTACAATTCCCGAACCAATCTCATCACATATTATAACGCAGTGAGGATGCAACATAATGTATTCGTCCAGTCTGCTGTCAAAATCTTCATTCATAACTGCTTTCTGTAAATTGTATATGCAGTCCGTGTCACCTACAACACCGTCATCATAATCCGTAACTCCAAGCCTGCTCATGGCATAATCAAGCTTGCCCTGTGCCATTCCTCCGGTAACAAGTATCATCTAAATGCATCCTTTCTTCATAAGCAGTTCAGCGACTGCAATAACAAGCGCCATAACAAGCTCCGACACCTGAACATACCAGCCTGCAAGATCCCCTGTGAAGCCTCCGAACTGCTCACATATACAGAAACTGTATACAAAGAACACTATTACTGCCGCAGCAATTACCGCAACAGCGCAAGGCAGGCTGACATTTGCCATTACACCAACGCTTAACAGCAGCCATATTATCATAACGGCTGAAGTTACATTCTTTGACGAGCTTTTTTGTTCGCCGGCTCCCATTCCATCCTGCCTTGCAGCCCTGAAATTAACTACAGACATTGCAGCCATTGCCCTTGAAATAACATATGTGCATGCAAATATCCCAACAAGCGTGTGAATCTCTGACAACGCACCTGCATACAGCACAAACCAGAGTACGCCATATATAACCGCAAATGCTCCCGCGTTGGAATCTTTTAATATCTCAAGCTTACGCTCCTTTGTCTGGTATGAAGAAACCGCATCCGTGGTATCACAGAAGCCGTCCATATGGATTCCGCCCGTTACAAGTACCGGAACTGCCGTCATCAGTGCCACCCTCATCAGTTCACCTGCTCCAAGCCAGGTGAACGCCGCATCCGCCAACCACTGGATAAGTCCAATGATTATCCCTATAACAGGCAGAAAGCACATTGAATATTTCATATCCTCTTTATCTATACGGACACCCACAACGGGTATTCTCGAAAATGTCATAAATGCTGCAAGCATTCCTTTTATAATTCTCATCCTCACTGCCCTTTCCATACCACAGGCCTGCCGCACGCCACTTCCACAACCATATCTGACATTGTTGCAAGCTCACAGTTAATCCGGCCAAGCTGACGTATGTATTCCATTGTTGATGCATCATATTCCATTCCGTCTGCAAATACTTCATTGGTTACAACAACAATATCCGCAAGCTGTGTGTCCGCAACTGCAGTAATCCCGTCAATTATCCTTTGTGACGGCTGCAATTGTAATTGAGACATGCCGCTGTCATGTATCACGGCTTTTACACCTGTCTCAGCCCTTCCATACATCTCATTGGCAAGCAGATTCGAGATACATTCGATAAGTATTGTACTTTTCTTATTGCTGTCATACGGTGTTATAAAAGGAATAATCTCCTCTATGCCATATGGCTTCTCAATTGTCTCAAAATCTGTATTAATACGCCTTTTTTTATGTATTTCTATTTTCTTTCTGCTCTCATCATCATATGCACTCATCGTTGCCACATATATAAGCCTGTCCTCATGCATATCAACTGCAAGTTTTTCCGCATATTCACTCTTGCCGCTTGCTCCGGCTCCTGATACAAGAATAAGTCTGCTCATAATTTCTTATATTCCTGCATGCCGAATTCTGCAAATGTAGGCATATCATAATACATTGCAAGTGCCATATCAATAATAGGCATAATACTCACGGCACCTGTCCCCTCACCAAGTGCCATTCCTATATTAAGAAGCGGTTTCAGTTCAAGCTTTTCCATAACTACCTGGGCAGCAGGCTCGGCAGATACATGTGACGCTATCATGTAGTCTCTGCACAGCGGTGCAAGCTGCACTGCCACCAGTGCGGCCGCTGATGAAATTATACCGTCTATTATCACAGGAACCTTATAATATGCGCCGCCAATGAACAATCCCGCCATTCCTGCAATATCAAAGCCGCCAACCCTGGCGAGCACATCAAGTACATCATTTCTGTCAGGTTTATTCAGCGATATTGCGTCTTTTATCACATTTATCTTATTGGCAAGCCCTGTATCCGAAAGCCCGGCTCCTCTTCCGGTTACCGATTCAGGCTTAATATCAAGCATGACAGACAGTACTGCGGATGTTGTCGTTGTATTGCCAATTCCCATCTCTGCCGCAGCAATCATATCATAGCCTTTGTCCTTCAGTTCCCTTACAGTATCTATTCCTGCAAGCACAGCGCTTACAGCCTGCTCATTTGTCATTGCCGGACCTTTTCTTATATTACCGGTGCCGCGCTGTGTCTTTCTCACCCGGACACCGGCAATCTCGGTAAGCATTCCTACGTCTATTGGGAATACATCAACGCCGTTACATTTTGCCATGGTACATACACTTGATATTCCCGACATCATATTCTTAGCCACAAGTGCCGTTATGCTGCTGTCCGTCTGCGTAACGCCCTCCTCAACCACTCCGTTGTCTGCGCACATTACCGCAACACATTTTTTGTAGCTGCGCTTAAGGCATCCTGCTGCACCAAGCCCTACAAGCACATCTTCAAGAAGTCCCAGCGAATTAAGAGGCTTGGCGATACTGTCAAGATGCTGTTTTGTCATCAATGCCTTAGCCGGTGATGCTGCTTCTATGCCATCCGTATATTTTTTTAATATCTGTACGCCTGATGTACTTTCCAACATATTATTCTATTACCTCATTTTCAAACGCTTATATTCCCCGCATGAGCGTACGAACTTCTCTGCCGCCCCCATATTAGAGGCAAAATGCATGTGCGGATATCCGGCAAATATATTATTTTCTGCATGTATGCACTGCCATGACCTTCCGTTTGTCTTTGAAGCTGTGCATGCAGCTCCGTTATCACTGCTGTCATAATAATGAAATTCATGCGCCTTAATACTCTGACCTTTTTTAAGAAGAAGCGTATCCCTGTCCGCTGTCACCGTAACATAGCCGAATCTTACAAGATGACCTGTATTGCTGCTTTCCACATCCAAAAGTCCTGTCATATTCTTTCCGTCTATACATCTGCCAAGGTACATAAAGCCTCCGCATTCTGCAATACATGGCATTCCGCTTTCGATACATTTTCTGACAGATTCTGATGTAATCTTATTGGCTGCAAGCGCCTCAAGATGATTCTCCGGATATCCTCCTCCGATTATAAGCCCTGACGCATACTCAGGCACAGGTTCGTCAGCCAGCGGACTGAAGTACTCAACAGTACATCCGAGTGACTGAAGCATCTCAAGATTATCCTGATAATAAAAACAGAATGCATCATCCCTTGCAATTGCTATGACAGGCATCCCGTCAGAGCTGTCACTGTGACTTGAATGTGTTCCTCCGCCGGCTGCAGCTTTTTCGTAACTGCCGGAATCACCGGGCATATAAGGATTATTTATGCTTCCTGCCATATCCGTTATCATGTCAATGTCAATGCACGGCCGTATAATATCCACTGTTTTACTGATAATATCGTCTATATTATCAATCTCACCCGCCGTGACAAGTCCCAGATGCCTTGATGAGAGCAGACATTCCTTTGGAAGCTTAGGAATATATCCTGCAATCATATTCCTGCCAAAATACTTTGCAGCAAGCTTTTTTATGTATCTGTACGTCATCTCCGTGACATTATTAATTATAAAGCCTGCAATCATGCTGTCACAGACCAGCTCCATGAAGCCCTTCATTACAGCAAGCACCGATGCAGAACAGCCGCCTCCGTTCACTATAAGAAGCACAGGCGTATCCGTCTTTACAGCTATCTCATAAGAACTGCTGCCAAACCCGTCATCACCTGTGCCGTCATAATAGCCCATTACTCCCTCTATAACAGCCATATCACAGTCTTCAGAGTGTCTGTAAAATGTATCACACAGCACCTCATCACTCATAAAAAATGTATCGAGATTATATGAAGGACGCTTTGTAACCGCACTGTGAAACATCGTGTCTATATAATCGGGACCACATTTGAATGAAGCTGTCTTAATTCCTTTCTCTTCAAAAATCTTAAGAAGTGCACAGGTAAATGTCGTCTTACCGCATCCGCTCGATGCTCCCGATATCATTATACTTTTTGCCAAGTCTCACTGCCTCCTTAAGCAATTCAGTATTAATCCTGTCATATTCTCCATGCTCGCATCCGCAGTCTACTACTGCCGACACCCGGTTGAGAACTTCATATGCTTTTTCTTCCGTATTCTTACTAACAGGCACAAATGCTTTCTGTGATATCACATCTGCCGCCAGAGCCTTTGCAACCCTGTAATCTATATCATTCTCATATAGAACTCCCGCATAGAACGGAATTCCTTTCCTCTGCAGCTTTCTGTACACCGGGATTCCGCTTCCGTTCCCTCCTATAACGAGTATATCCGGACTGCCACATGGCTTTGCAAGTTCAACTCCGCCTGTAACGGCATCATAGCTTCCACCTTCAATTCCATACAGCTTCTGTATTGTGTCATTTGCAAATATCTCTCTTGCTGTTCCAAGTCTTACCTTATGATTCTCATCAACACACATCAGCATATCAGATATCTTTCCGGCAAGGTCAATCTCATGAAGAGACATTATAACCGTTATCCCATCCTCATGTGACATATTTCTTAATATATCAAGCAGGATGACCTTATGTCTTATGTCAAGATATGATGTAGGTTCATCAAGGATCATCACATCAGGCTGCTGGCAGATTGCTCTTGCAAGCATTATTCTCTGTCTCTGCCCGTCACTTATCTCATTAAAGCTTACATCTGCAAGTTCAAGCGCATGAACGCGTTTCAGGGAACTCTCCACTATGCGGTTATCCTCATCACTCAGCCTGCCAAAATAATCCGTATAAGGATATCGTCCCATTGCAACAACGTCACGGCAGGTCATAAGCTCTGTCTCAATCCTCTGTGTCAGCACAACGGACATCTGCCTTGCCAGCTCCTTCGAGTGCATCCTGAATATGTCACTTCCGTCTATTGTCACAATACCGTCAATTGCCTTAAGCTGTCTTGTTATCGTCTTAAGAATTGTTGATTTGCCTGAACCGTTAGGGCCTATAAGTGTAAGAACCTGCCCTTTCTCAAGTTCTAACGAAATGTCCTCTATAAGCGGCTTTCTTCCATAGCCAGCCGCAAGACCGTCAATCTTTAAAAATATATTATCTTTCATGTTTTCTGCCCACCATAAGCCATATAACTATAGGTGCCCCTATGACTGATGTTACCGTTCCAATGGACAGCTCTGACGGAGCCAGTGCTGTTCTTGCAATAAGATCACACGCCATACAGAATATACTTCCGCACATGGTAACTGCCGGAATCATCACAATAGGCTTAGCCGTTCCAAAAAGGAGCTTGGTTATATGCGGTACTGCAATTCCAACGAATGCTATCGGCCCTGCAAATGCGGTAACACATGCTGACAGCATACTCGCAAGTGTGATAAGTATTATCCTGAATATTTTTATATTAATCCCCATGCTCTTTGCATAGTCCTCTCCGAGCTGATATGCGGACATCGGCTTTGCCGTAAGAAAAGTAAGTATGAATGTTATGAGTATTAATACTGTTGCTGCTTTAAGATTAGTCCATGATGCACCCGAGAATGTTCCAAGTGACCAGTGCGTCAGATTAACTATCTGTGCCTCATTGGCAAAGTTAATCATAAAATCCGTAACCGCACTGCATATATTACCAATCATTACTCCCACAACGAGGAGCGTTGCCATACTCTTAACCTTTCCCGCAAAGAACAATACAAAAAGCATGCAAAGCATTGAACCTGCAAATGATGTTAATACATTAAGAGATACCGGCATGGAGGCTATATGTCCCGACCATATTATAGTTACTACCGCAAGAACCATCTTGGCGCCTGAAGATATTCCAAGTACATAAGGTCCTGCTATCGGATTTCTGAAAAATGTCTGCATCAGATATCCCGATAATGCAAGAGCTCCCCCAAGTACTGCTGCCATAAGAAGACGCGGCAGGCGTATCTTCCATATAATGGAATACGCCGCTGCTTCTTCTCCCGTCCTTTTTAATAAGATATTGATTATTTCCATGACCGATATATGGACACTGCCTGTATTAATGCTTGCGACAAGTATAATTACAAATAATACCGCAAGTGATATAAAAGCTGCTCCATACCGGATAATTCTCTTTTTTTCCATCTGTAATCTGCTCCTGTTATTTGAGCTTATAAAGATATGTAAACTTATCTGCTGAAGCATCAGCGCTGAATACGCTGTTCATATCATTTATAATATTACCGATTGTATTGGATATCTGGAAGAAATCAGGTGTAGTACACCATACATTTCCTTCCTTAACTGCCTTCATATCAGCAAGTACTGAATTCTTGGCAAGAAGGTCATTAAGTGTTGAAGGCTTACCGCCTGTTGACCATACATAGATTATCTCATCCGCATCCTTTGCAAGGTCAAAGAAGCTCTCTGCTTCCATCTTGGTAGTACCTGTCTTACCTACACCTACCTTGCCATCCATAATATACTTTCCGCCTGCAAGACTGATCATCTTAGCCATATAGTCATCAGAATTGCGGACATAGAAATCTCCCTTTGATGTTATATAGAATATAACTGCTGTCTTGCCTGTTGCAGGCTTTGTCTCAATATTCTTAATAAGAGCTTCCTGCTCCGCAAAAAGCTTATCCGCCTCTGCTTCCTTATTAAACATTGCGCCGTAGAGCTTCATCCACTCAACTCTTGCAAGAGGATGATCCTCATATGATGCCTGGTCTACAAGAATCTTGATGCCGAGCTGCTCAAGCTGTGCCTTGACATCATCCTTAAGCATTGCTGAGAATATTGCAAAATTAGTTCCTGTTGCCGTAATAAGCTCATAATCCGGCTTTGTATATTCTCCGACATACTTAAGCTTTCCATCGTTCATCTGCTTCTTAACATTGTCAATATACCATGTATCTACGTCATAAGTTGTAAGTGAAACTGCATCAAGAGCACCGATTGCATTTATAAGTGATACTGTCGGTGTTGATGAAACAAGAATCTTAGTGACAGGCTGCTGTAATACATAAGTATCGCTGTCAAGTCCACCCGGAACACTCATTCCTTCCGGTACAACCAGAAAGCTTCCCTGATCCTTGACTTTGATAAGCTTATAGCCGCCCTTATAGTAATCTACAGAAAAATTCTTAGCATATGTAAGCTCCATTGAATGGTCGAACTCAAGCTTACCGTTATACTGTGCTGTGTCTGATACGTTTCCCGAATTATCGGAAACGTTAGTGCCGGCATTGCCGCAGGCAGCAAGTGACAGTGTCATGACTGCTGCAAGTGCAAGTGCTGCGATTTTCTTAAATCTTCTCATGTTTAATTTTCTCCTTTTCTCCCATTGCCCAAGAAAGTGTTCTACACTTCTCCACGCAGATTGATACGTGGCGTACGGCAGGTCTCCTGACTTATGGTTTACGCTGCTTCCTTCTCAGCACATACATGCCAATGGACAAGCAGACCGCAGGATGCACTCTTCAGTATGCACTCTGCGCCAAATACAGTAATGGCGGTTGTCCCGGATTCTGACCGGGTTCCCTATTAATCTCCGATACATATCAGTACTGCAATACCGGCAATCCACAAACCATGCGCGGCTGTTACAGCACATACAGTATCTTCAAACCGTACCTGTGTTAAGGTCTTTTGTTTCATTGCCTTAACTTTTTAATGATAGCATTATTGTTATGCAGCGTCAAGCGCTGCATAAGTCTAAATTAATGTCTGAATCACCTTCACATTTTTTTCATAGATTTTCTTCTTCATATTTAAAAAGCCGGCTGCGATGCCGGCTTCTCTCCTTTTATAGGAACTTTTTTGATATTCTGTATGATATACTATTCCAAACGCTCCGACGCAGATATCATAACCGGTTTGTGCTGCTCTGTAAATCTGCATATAAGCGGAGACGGGCTGCCATAATAAGCTGTCATACTGCTTATATCAACATTTCTGAAATCACATAATGATATATTCCCCGATTGTTCCGCGTCATTAATGATTCTGCGGAGCTTCTCTTTTTGTTCCCCGGTGCATATATCCCAGTCATCAATGCTGTATGGATAAGTGCATGCAATTATATCCATCTTATCTGTATATCCCGCCATTGTGCTGATTCTTTTGCTGATATTATCAAGCGCATAACCTGCTCCTTCTGCAAATTCATTCTCACCTATGCAGTATAGCAGCCTCTTTCGGCCGGCTGTCTGTGTTCCTTCAATTCCGGATTGTGTGTCCTGATACAGCTCATTATCACACACAAGCTTCCGATACCATTCAGCTTCATCAGTACCCGCCGCAAAATTCCCAAGATACTCTGCATACAGCTTCTTCATCTTTTCCGAATGAACTATAATTTTGTCTGCATATACAGCCCCCGGCATCGCAAGACTATACTTAAGGCCGTACATGTCGTTAACATCAGCCTCTGTAAAATCATTAACACCGCATGGCATTACATATGTAAGACAGTCTGTATATTGCATAAGCTTAGCTGAATAAAATGCTGCAGGCACAGTAATATATGGATTCCATTCATCATATGGATTCTGTATTATTATTGTATCAAACTTCAGCATATGCATATCAATACTGTCCCATGCCACTGTATTAAGTCCGTCAGGATATTCTTCTCTTCTGTCATTGCTCCATTCTTCACGCCCCGAAACCACCTCGCCATACAGATTCTTGGCAAGCACCGGAAGTGGAATAACAACGGCTTCTGTATTGTCAATGTTATTATAATAATCATACAGAGGCTGAAGTTCCTTCCATCTTAGTGGATTATCCGTGACAAATGCAACAAGCTTTCTGTCAATAATCTGACTCTGTACCGCAGACTTCATATCACCAAGTGCTGACACATATTCTTCGTAAGCCTGTAATTCAGTTACGCATCTGCCGGCATTATCAGGCTGTGTGACGGCATTATAAAGTCTGAACAGCATCTCACAATATTGCTCAATTGAAGCTACCGCAATTCTGCCGGAATGATTATCTTCACCTTTGACTTTTTCTATGTAGCTGCCAATATCAATTGCTGCCTGCTGGCACTGTACGAGCACCGAAGCATCTGCCGGCACTTCACCAATTCCGCAAAGCTCTGACATTGCCTCACGCACCGTCTCCTGCATAGTATTCCTATATGAGCTGGCAGGGCGGTTTTTACGAAGTTTCTTTATATCAAATGTAAATTC
>OCHK01001431.1_pt1 | contig 18631 bp, 20 predicted proteins | sample 1538551 | NCBI WGS metagenome assembly OCHK01 (sample SAMN04571707, study PRJEB22368) | human gut metagenome | biome: human gut; material: stool | host: Homo sapiens | place: Luxembourg | collected 2012-08-31
TGCAGCCCGTGTCCGGGTCTGCGTCGGTCTGGCGGCACTCGCCGGGGTGGGCTGCGGCATAGGCGGTCAGCCTGTTCTTGAGGTCGGTGTTGTGTGTGCGGATATGGATAATGGGGCCTTTCTCGTCAAGCCAAATATCGGTGGTTTTTTCCTGCTTCGTAAGCCCTGTTCTCATGCAAGCTCCTTTCTGTCCGTAGGCATGGAAAAAGGGCAGTCGATTTCTCGGCTGCCCCTTATGGGTGGTTTATTTAGTTTTACTGTGTGCTGTTCTATAATCGGTGTTCAGTTTTTCAAAACTTGCTGGTGGCAAACAGCATTTTGAGAAACTTCGCGATTACTGAACTTTGAAAATCCCATTTTTACACGGAAGGACTTTATTCCCCTTCTTTACTTTAATCGCTGTTATTATAAAATTTGTCAAATCTCCACACGACATTCCAATATTACCAAGTGAAAAAATCAATACAAAGGTGATAAACCCTGGCATTGTTTCTGGGATGACAAAAGTGCATATTGAAGGAATAAACCCCAACAGTAACACGGGAACCAACAGCATTCCTAAATATCTTCTCTTAGTTATAGGTGCAGTAAACCATGTCATAAGACCGGATTTGACCCTGTAAATTTGAACATTATTTTTTGAAGAAATACAAATGGCATGGAGCAATTCATGAAGTGGTAATGTTAAAATTGAGCTAATCAACCCAATTATCATTGGTGTTAAAGATGCTTCAAAGGCTCCTATATATCTACGAAATTTGACCAGTAGAATAGCATATACAATCACAAAAAGGATGGACAACAACAATACTCCTCGACCTAAATTACCAGAAAAGTCGACTTCGGACTCTTTAGAATGCTCAGGGTCTTTAATCTTTGTAATGTCCAAAGATTCTTTCAGATAAAAAGATAACATTTTTTAGCATCTCCCTTCTGTCCAATGTATTTTGCTTCAACCCCATCTTATCTGGAATAATTATATCAAGAACTTTTGAATAAATCTACCATATATGCTGAAACCATCTAAGCAGTTTCTATACCTTTTGTCCAGTTGCTCGCAGCAGACTTCGCCACTTCACTGGCGGCTTTCCGGCGTTCCTCGCTGTATGGGGCGGTCAGACGGAAAGAGAAACGCCCCTTGCGGATTTCAAACTCCATGCAGCCCGTGTCCGGGTCTGCGTCGGTCTGGCGGCACTGGTCGGGGTGCTGTCCGGCGTAGGCGGCAAGCCGCTTCTTTAAGTCGGTGTTGTGGGTGCGGATATGGATTAGCGGGTCTTTCTCGTCAAACCAAATATCGGTGGTCTTTTCCTGCTTCGTAAGCCCTGTTCTCATAAACTCTCCTTTCTGTGCCCCTGTTACGCAATATGGGCATTTTTCGGGTATTTTTCCCGGCTCTTGACTTGGGGAAAACGGCGATTTTCAAACAGGAGCGCGCCGGACGATGTCTGCCCTGTCTGACGCGCTCCCATTCGATAAAATGCGTTTTTTCCGGCTCTACACAGGAATCAGCGAGTTTCGTCCCTCGTGACCGCTTTTTCTCTGTGCGGATGGAAGAATCGCCACAGATTATTGCGCTGAATCACATCCTCATAGCTGCGGACTTTCCCGCGCAGCTCCGTATTTTCACGCTCCAATTCTGCTGCACGGAGCTTGCCGCGAACAGACTTATAATCGGAAATCTCCTGCTTCAAACCGTCAATCTCAGCCTTGAGTTTTGCAATCAGTTTGTTTGCCGCATCCAACGCCTTTTGCAGTTTGGATTCCTTTTTCTCTGCTGTAACGTACTTCTTTGCCAGAGTGGAAAGTCGGTCAAAGTCCTCACGCTCCACGGCAACTTTGGGTGAGAAGGGAATGGACGTTGCCACGATTTTTTCGATAGACCGCACATCGACCCGCTGATTCTGGATTTTTTCAATTTTGCTCCCAAGCGTTGCTGCCTGCTTTTCCTGTTGACGGTTCTGCTCTGTGAATTCTGCCAGCCGCGCCTGTTCCTGCTGCACCTTGAACTGCGTCACCGTCAGATGTTCCTCGGAGCTGCCGCGTTCGCCTCGCTCCACATCGTCATACCCTGCCTTTCGCATGGCGGCGAAGAAATCATCTTGCAGAACGGAATAGGATTTTCGGAGCACAGTTTTCCCGTTTGCGTTCAGCAGCGGTTTCCCATGCTCGTCCAGCGCGGGCTTGGAATCCCACTTTTTACTCATACTGACCTGCTGTATCGTTTCCTTGACTGTCCCAACCAGCGATTTATCCTTGCACCGCTTCGACCACAGAATTTTCTTCTCTACGACGGGGATATAGACCACATGAAGGTGATAATGGTACACGTCCTTGCCCAGCGCGTCGGACATGGCGCGGTTGCGCTCGTCGGCGTGCATAACCGCCGAAAGGATGTACTGCTCACCGCCTACGATTTCTATTGCGGATTTGTAAGCATCGGTGTAAAATTGTTTTGCGAAGTCATAGCCGCCGTGATTATGAAAATAGGCGGTGTTTACGTCAAAGACCAGCTCGCCGTAGAGAAAGGCGTCCTCTTTCAGTCCGCGGGTGGAGATGATCCCATCCTCTTTCATCTGCTCAAACATCTCCGCATATCCAGCGGTCGGTTTCTTGAAATGAATATTGAGCCGCGTTCTTTCCGGGACAATATCCTGATTGACATAGGATCCCTTTTCCCGTTCGTTGTGTTGCTGCGCGTTGCCGATTCTGGCAGCGGTCAGCCTCATATTTCTTGCGTTGGTACGATGGATACCGTCGCCTCTTGCCATGGGCATTTACCTCCTGATTTCAGATTTCGCAGGACAAGGTGGCTTTCGGGGGAGCACTTCTGCGGAAGTGTAATAACCCACTATGATACTTTCATCCTGCGGCTGCAAAGTATCGTGGGCTCTCCGAGGGGGAACGGGGAATGCGGCTTCTGCGGAAGCCTCTGCCGTGGCTTGCAAGTAGTACCCACTTTGCAAAATCCACGGCGTGACCGCCAGCCTTTCAGCAATCGAATTTGCTTCAACGCTGCCGCCCACAGGCAGAGAGAATTTTGAAAATCCTCTCCGCCATCCATCTCAAAATCTGCGGGTTTTTCGATGGAGACGGGGATGCGAGGGGCTGTGTCAGCCAATGCTTTACCTTGTCTGCCAGCAACAGGAGCGTGGCACGCTCCTGTCACAGTTCCCAAGGAGGAGTAGTCCATCGGTAGCTCTGCGGCACTCCACGCCGGTCAAGATACTCCTGCCGCGCCTGCTCCCGTTCTTCTTCGTTGGGAGCGGTTTTGTACCGGGAATAGAGCTGCCGGTTCAGCATGGCGTCGAGCTTTTGCTCCAAGCCCTGCCGGATTTCTTCTTCAAAATCATCCTCGCCCCGCAGATGGTACATGGCGAGGTCGATGAACAGATCATAGGGGATTTGTACGCTTTTCATTTTCCTATCCTTTCCTATCCGCGACGGTCGCAACGATTGCGACGGTTGCTTTGATGGCATCATTTCCACCGTCGCGACCGTCGCAGCCGTCGCGCTGTCCTCAGTCGATTACTTCGTACTCAACATTGCCGATTACCATATAGGTGAGCTTCACCTGCCGCCCGGAGTGTTTGGCCCTGTTCTCATACCTCACATGGTACTCGTCCAGCAGCCTGCCGGATTTAACGTTCAGGTATTTGGTGAGAGCGTTTGCTGCCATGCCTGTATTCACCGCTTCCGCAAGCTCGGTCGGACTGCCTGCCCATTCTCTGCTTTCGGAGGAAACAAGCTGGGAAACCGTATCCAATACAGGGTCGGGAGGCTCCTGATAAGGCTCGTTCTCCGTCCGTTCAAGGCTCCATATCTGCGTGTCGGCATCTTTTTTCAGATATAGAATCTGATCCTGTTGATCTCGCCCCACGGCATCGACCGTGGCCTCCAATGCTGTCCGTTTCTTCTTCTGCATCAGGAGTGCTCCGTCTGCACAACCGAGAAGTCCTGTTGTGCCGGAGATCGTTTCAAAGCTGTCCCCGGCTGGCTGTTTTCTTGTGTGATGGACGGTAACGATGCAAATGCTGTGCCTGTCTGCAAAACGCTTGAGTTTGCCGATGATCTCATAGTCGCTGGCGTAGCTGTAAGCCTCGCCTCCGGCTTCCCGAATCTTCTGCATGGTGTCAATGATAACCAGCTTCGTGTCGGGGTGTTCCTTTATGAAATTCTCAAGCTGCTCGTCAAGACCGTTTCCGATTTTGTTTGCTGCCGTTGCAAAATGCAGGCTGGCGGTATCTGCCACGCCGTACATCATAAACATTCGACTCTGGATTCTCTGGAAATCATCCTCCAGTGCAAGGTACAGAACCGTACCCTGATGGACTTCATAGCCCCACAGCCTTTGCCCTGTGCTGACATGGTAGGCAAGCTGCGCTACCAGAAATGATTTTCCGATTTTGGGCGCTCCTGCGAGGATATATGCCCCGGAGTAGAGCAGACCGTCTATGACGGGCGGTCTGCTCTTGTAGGCGGTCTGATACAGCTCTGTCATGGAAACCGTATGAAGATAATGCGGGTCGTTCATGCGTCGGATTCTCTCACGCATTTCCTCAATATTTTCCTCCGGGGGATTGCTTTCGCAGGTTTCATGTGGTATGCTCTGGTAGGTTGAATTGTGAGGCGGCTGCCCTCCATCTGCTCCAACAGATGGGATGAGGGCGGTCGTTTTCTCATTTTCCGTCATTTCGCTCACCTCCGGGAATCTGGAAGCCGTAGAACTTCTGCTTGAAATACTGGGCAGGACATTTTCCGGCAACGGTCAGATAGCCCTGGGATTTCAGCTCTCTGTTCATCTCCCGGACGATCTGATATGACTTGCTGCGGCTGATGCCCATAATCTCCGCCACCTCTGCCGCTGTGATAAATTGTGCTCTCATAGTACCTCCTGTTTCAAAGTATTTTTCTTGGATTACGCATCTTCCATTCATTCAAACTCTGCCAGCTCTGCCGAAAAGCGTATCATAAGTACATATTTATTATACGCACATAAGATGCATCTGTCAAGCCTTTGCGAAATAAAAATATGTACTTGCAATTCGCTTTATCCTGTGGTATGATATGTACGAGGTGAATCAGATATGGACAATTTCGATTATCCCGCCATTGGGCAGAGAATCAAGCAACTCCGAAAACGGAAGGGGCTGAACCAAACCGAGCTGGCACAAATGCTGAAAAAATCTCTCCGCACCGTACAGAAGTACGAAACCGGAGAGATTGAAGTGTCGATTGCCGTTGTCAATCAGATCGCAGACCTGCTGGACACGACCTCAACCTATATTCTTGGGTATGAATCCAGCACGACACAGATCAGGACGCTTGCTGATGTGATGGACTTCCTCTTTAAGCTGGAAACGGTAGAGGGCATCGACTTCAAGATCAATGTGCAGAAGCCGCCCCGCAGCAAGCAATGGGAGTGCTCGGTTTCCTTTGATGGAAAGAGCACGGCGGAGTTCAATGCGGATATGTGCCTCTTTCTTGAACAGTGGGAGGACGAGCGCAGCGAGCTTCGCGCCTATAACTCCACGCAGGCAGCATATAAGCGCTGGAAGGAGCAGACTTTGGCATATTACGCCGCGAACGCAGTCAAATGCACAGAGCCGGAGGAGCTTGACCGCGATGAGCGAATCGCAAAGCGGACGGAGTTTCTGGAAAAGGAATACGGTAAAAGCGAGAGTAACGAGTGAATAACCTGATCAAAGCCTGATTCTTGAGGGAAGGAGGTAAAAATGTCAGTAACAAAAGACGGCGACACCGGTCGCTGGATGTCGCAGATCCGGGTAACGGACTGGACAGGCAAGACCATCCACAAGAAGAAGCGTGGCTTTGCCACCAAGAAGGAAGCCCTGCAATGGGAACGTGACTTTATCAGCCAATCCACGGGCAGCCTCGGCATGACCTTCGGTGACTTCATCTCTCTGTATGTCAAGGATATGGAGCACCGCCTCAAGCCCTCAACCGTTGCCAGCAAGAAATGGCTGATCGACCTGAAGGTAACGCCTTTCTTCAAGAAAATCCCGCTGAACGAGATCAAGCCCACTCACGTGCGCCAATGGCAGAACTCCCTGACCAGCTACCGGGATGAAAACGGCAAGCCTTACGCCCAGACCTATCTCAAGTGCATCAACAACCAGCTCACGGCGATTTTCAACTACGCAGTCAAATACTATGGGCTGAAAGAAAATCCCTGCCACAAGGCGGGGAGCATGGGCAAGAAGAAAGCCGATGAAATGCTGTTCTGGACAAAGGACGAGTTCCAGACATTTATCGAGAGCATGAAAGACCGTCCCGCCAGCTACACGGTATTCATGACCATGTACTACACGGGGATTCGGGAGGGAGAGCTGCTGGCACTCACACCGTCGGACATCGACTTCGAGAAGAAGACCCTGACGGTGAACAAGAGCTATCAGCGCCTCGGCAAAGAGGATATTATCACCACTCCGAAAACACCGAAAAGCATCCGTACTATCCCTATTCCCGACGGCCTTTGCAACTGTTTGCAGGAGTATATGTCTCATTGCTACGGGCTGCAAAAGGACGACAGGCTCTTTCCCTACACCAAGAGCTTTCTATACCACGAAATGGAGTATGGCTGCAAGGCTTCGGGCGTGAAGCGGATACGGGTGCATGACATTCGACACAGCCACGCCAGCCTGCTGGTGGAGATGGGCTTCTCTCCGCTGCTGATCGCGGAGCGGCTCGGACATGAAAAGGTACAGACAACGATGGACACGTACAGTCACCTGTATCCCAACAAGCAGGTGGAGGTAGCCAGACAGCTTGACGGCATTATGCCGTGAGCCTCTGGCTACAAAAATCGCTGCAAATGTAGCCAATTTGTAGCCGCTAAAAAAGAAAAATCCTGAAAAACGCTGTATTACCAACGCTTTTCAGGATTCGGGAAACACTAAATATTTATTCCCACTCCACCGTTGCCGGCGGCTTGGAGGTGATGTCATAGCAAATTCTGTTGATGTGCTTCACCTCACCCACGATCCGGCCGGAGACCTTGTCCAGCAGCTCATAGGGCAGGCGGGACCAGGTGGCTGTCATAAAGTCCTGGCTCTGCACGGCCCGCAGCGCCAGCGTGTAGTCGTAGGTGCGCTCGTCGCCCATGACGCCCACGCTCCGCAGATCGGTCAGCACTGCGAAGAACTGGCTGGTGGTGCGGTCCAGACCGGCCAGCTTCATCTCCTCCCGGAAGATGGCGTCCGCCTCCCGCAGAATGGTCAGCTTTTCCTCGGTGATATCGCCGATAACGCGGATGGCCAGACCGGGACCAGGGAAGGGCTGCCGCCACACCAGCTCGTCCGGCAGACCCAGCTCGGTGCCCAGCTTCCGCACCTCATCCTTGAACAGCCGCCGCAGCGGCTCCACGATCTCCTTGAAATCCACGCAGTCCGGCAGACCACCCACGTTATGGTGGCTCTTGATGACCACGCTCTCTCCGCCCAGGCCGGACTCCACCACATCGGGATAGATGGTACCCTGAGCCAAGAAGTCCACCGCGCCGATCTTCTTGGCCTCTTCCTCAAAGACCCGGATGAATTCCTCGCCGATGATCTTCCGCTTGTGCTCCGGCTCGGTAACGCCAGCCAGCTTGCTCAGGAAGCGCGGTCCCGCGTTGACGCGGCGCACATCCACATGGAACTGGTGCTTCATCACCTGCTCCACCTGGTCGCCCTCGTCTTTTCGCAGCAGTCCGTGGTCCACGAAAATGCACGTCAGCTGATCGCCCACCGCCCGCTGCAAAAGCGCTGCCGCCACCGAACTGTCCACGCCGCCGGACAGCGCCAGAAGCACGCGGCCGTCGCCGATCTGCCGCCGGCACTCCGCCACGGCTTCGTCCAGATAGGACGCCATGCTCCACTCGGCGCTGAAGCCGCATACCTTGTACAGGAAGTTTTCCAGCACCTGCATACCGTACTCCGTGTGCTGCACCTCCGGGTGGAACTGCACGCCATACAGTTTCCAATCCGCGTTTTCCACAGCGGCGAAGCCGCAGCCGTCGGTGGTCGCGATGACCTTAAAGCCCGGGGCGATACGCTCCACCTCCACGCCGTGGCTCATCCAGCACACGGACGTCTCCGGCACACCGGCAAACAGGGGGGAGGCCGTGTGGGTCAGCTGGATCTTGCCGTACTCCCGCGTCTCCGCCTTGCGGCACTGACCGCCCAGCAGCTGCATCATCAGCTGCTGTCCGTAGCAGATGCCCAGCACGGGGATGCCCATTTCAAACAGCGCTCTGTCCACCATGGGGGCGTTGGGCTCGAACACGGTGGCGGGGCCGCCGGTGAGGATCAGCGCATCTGGCCCAAAGGCGCGGATATCCGCCATGCTCAGCCGATAGGACTTGATCTCGCAGTATACGCCGCACTCACGGACACGCCGTGCCACCAGCAGGTTATACTGCCCGCCGAAATCCAGAACCAGCACCTTTTTCATGTCAGTCGTCCTCCCGGAAGCGGATCACGCCGTTCTCGGCGCTGTCGATAACGGCCAGGGATTTGATGGGATAGCCCTCCCGGCGCAGGCTGTCACCGCCGTCCTGAAAGCCCTTCTCCACCGCCACGCCGATGCCCGCCAGCTGCGCGCCGGCCTTGTTCACGATGTCGATCAGGCCGCGCATGGCGTAGCCCTTGGCCATGAAGTCGTCAATGATGAGAACCTTGTCGTCCTTGGTGATCCAGTCCTGGCTCACCAGCAGTGTGACCTTTTTCTTGTAGGTGTAAGAAAAAATATCACTCTGGTACAGACCGCCCTCGATGTTGTCGCTCTTGGCCTTCTTGGCAAAGACCATGGGTACACCATACCGTTCGGCGCAGATCGTCGCCAGCGCAATACCGCTGGCCTCTGCCGTAAGCACCATCGTGATATTTTTTACGTCAAAATACTTGGCAAACTCGTCCGCCAGATCCCGCATCAGCGCCGTGTCGACGCGATGGTTCAAAAAACCGTCCACCTTGATGATGTTACCGGGCAGGACGCGGCCCTCCCGCAGGATACGCTCCTTCAGCTGCTGCATGACCACCACTTCCTCTCGTGAGATATAGTACACCTACTATACCTGATTTCGCAGGGAAAAGCGACAGGGAAAAACGGAGAACTATTTAGGCGTGTTTTGCTGTTTTTTGTGGGTTTTACCGGAGCGAAAAGCCCTGCTCATAGCTTGGATAAGCTGTCCTTGACAAAGTCCGTGAACCGCTCCGCGGCAGCGGACTGGGGCACATCGCTCAGCAGGCACATATCCACGCTGCGGGCCGGTATCTCAAAGGAGGTCTTCAGCTTTTTCAACCGTCCGCTGTCCAGCTCCTTCCGGACAAACTCCTCCGTCACGCCGGCCACACCGAAGCCGATGGCCGCCAGGTCCACCAGCAGGCTCCGGGCGCCCAGCTCGATCTCCGGGTTCAGCTTCAGCCCATTCTGCAAAAAGAACCGTTCCAGATACAAACGGCTGGAGGCCTTGCGCTCCAGCAGGATCAGCGGGAACGCCGCGATCTCCTCCAACGTGTATACATGCCGGAAGTCACAGGGATACTCCGCCCCTGCTACAAAGATAGCGTGGGTGTCGAAGCAGGGATATATCCGCAGCCCGGCATCGTCCGCCGGTGTGCTGGCAAAGGCGATGTCCACCTTGCCGGAGCGCAGCAGCCCCAGCACCTTGTGGCTTCGTCCGGACACGATCTGGATGTGGATGGCAGGGTGCCGCTTGTGGAACGTGTCCAGATACGGCAGCAGGAACTGGCTGGTCACGGTGTCGCTGGCGCCGATGGTCAGCTGTCCCATCTGCAATTCTCGGGTCTGGCTCAGCTTTTCCTCGCCCGTCTCCAGCAGGCCCATGGCGCTGCGGACGTACTCATACAGCATCTGCCCCTCGGCGGTCAGCGTCACGCCACGGCTGTTCCGCGCGAATAGACGGGTCTGCAGGTCGCGCTCCAGCTGCTTGATGGACTGGCTCACCGCCGACTGGGAGATATACAGTGCCTGTGCCGCGGCCGTGATGTTGCCCACCTCGGCGACCTCCTTAAAAACCCGGTACAGCTCCAGCTTTACGGACATAAAAACCGCCTCCTATTAGTTCCGGTGATAGCACCGCAAAAAAATCGTTGCTCTGATTATAGCAGATTTTTTGCCGAATACAAGAGGAAATTGTACCGCGCATGGCAATTTCCCTTGCATACGCAGCCGCGGTGTGGTAAGATGAGTGCTGTTGAGAAAAGGAGGGCGCTTATGAACCGACTGAAAGATATCTGGGGCGGACAGGATGACATGAACCGTGTGCTGCTCCTCATTGCCGTCGCCGTCTTTGCCTGGAGCCTGATCGAGGGCCACGGTATGTACGGTGCCCTGCTGGCCGGCGTGGTCCTGTTCCTGATGGTCAGCCGTCACGGCCAGCGTCTCAAGCGCTTCAGCCGCCTGTACGGCACGCTCTATTTCCCCATGCCGGACGGAGAGATCGTCCCCCGCACCTTTGAGCAGGTGAAGACCGAGTACCTCCACGGCTCCCAGGGCCGCTATGCCGGCCGCGCGGTGGAGCTGCGTTTCCCCTGGTGGTATCTGAACAGCGCCGGGGAGATCGACACCGGATTCGGCCTCACCGTCCGCCTTGCGGGCAGCGCGGAGCTGCTGGACGAGGCGAAGCGCCTGCGCCGGGGCGACTGTGTCCGCCTGACCGGCACTCTGGTGGCCGAGAGCAAAAACTACTTCTGCGTCGGCGAAGTGGAGACGCTGGAACGCATCTCCGAAAAAGATCTGTACCCACTCAAAAAGAAATAAACGCAAAAACCACACAAAGGAGAGTATCACTATGAGCTTTATGATCGAGACGTCCGCACGTCACATCCACCTGACCCAGGAGACTGTGGAAAAGCTGTTCGGCGCAGGCTATCAGCTGACCATCCGCAAGCCCCTGTCCTATCCCGGCCAGTACGCCTGCAACGAGCGCCTGACCATCGTCGGTCCCAAGAAGGAGATGGCCAACGTGTCCATCCTGGGCCCCACCCGTAAGGCGGACCAGGTGGAGGTTTCCGCCACGGACGCCCGCACCCTGGGCATCGACGCCCCCATCCGCGAAAGCGGCGACGTGAAGGGCTCCGGCGCCTGTAAGCTGATCGGGCCTGCCGGCGAGGTGGAGCTGTCCGAGGGCGTCATCGTGGCGAAGCGCCATCTGCACGTCACCGAGGAGGATGCCGCCGCCATGGGCATCAAGAACGGCGAGATCATCAAGGTCGCCTGCGGCGGCGAAGGCCGCAAGCTGATCTTCGACGATGTAGTTGTCCGCGTCAATGTGGGCGGTGCTACCACTATGCACATCGATACCGACGAGTCCCAGGCTGCCAATGGCCCCACCGTGGGCGAGCTGGTCCGCTGACAAGCGCAAAAAATGACCGCCCGTAAGGGCGGTCATTTTTTGCGCGCTTTTACCGCACCGTCAGCAGCTCCACGTTTCCACTGACCGTCTGGAATTCCCACGCGGCGTCCTCCACCGTAGTGAAGGTCACGTCGCTGCTGAGCTTGCCGCTGGTGGTCTTAAATTCTACCGGCAGGGGAGAGGGCAGCGTGCTGAGATCGCACAGCTGCATGACGATGCTCCCGCTGCTGGTTTCTGCTTCCAGCTCTGTCGGCATGATGTCCAGCGCCAGGTCAATGCTGCCGCTGACGCTGTCCGCCTCCAGTTTTTGGGTGCGGACGCTTCCGCTGATGCTTCCGCTGGTGGTGGACAGGGATATCTCCCCGGCGTTGGCCGCATAGACACTGATTGCGCCGCTGACCGAGGTCACATCCAACTCACTCAGTGAAAGCGTGTCCTCGTCCGTCAGATCCACGGACACACCTGCGCTGACGGCGTCAATGTCCAGTCCATACAGCACCATGCTCCGGGGCAGCTTCACGGTCAGGATCTTTTCCTCTGTGGAGCTCATAAGCTGCGGCTGTGAACGGATCTCCAGTTCGCTGTCGTCCTCGTCCACCCGCCATTCCATCTGCAGCGTCACGTCACTGCCATCGGCAAGTGTCTCCGACAGCTGTATGCCCTCACCGTCGTACAGCTCCACATTCACCTGGCCGCTGACCCATTCAATGTCGATGGCGCGAAAACCGTTCAGCTGCACCACATCCGTGTTGCCCAGCGTATAGCCTGCGTCCGGCGTATAGGTCGCGCTGTCTGTTCCGCTGCCGTCCGTGTGGCTCTGCTCGCCGCATCCCGCCAATATAAGGATCGCGGCCAGTGCCAGCGCCGACCAAAGTGTTTTCCGCATAGGATACCTCCTTGTTATCGTCTCAGCTTGTCCCAAATGCAGATCGTTCCCGTCTCTCTTGTTCGGTTCATATCGATGACCCGCTGGTTCCGGCTGCCCCGGAACTGCAGCGAGATATCCTTCAGTTCCTTCATAAACCGTCCGTCCACCAGCACGTCGATGCACGCGAGCATCTCATCCGTTGCCTCGCACCGGGGATAGCTGCCGTCTGTCAACAGCTCATCGTCCAGCCGGAACCCGGTAAAGCACCATATGGTCTTGCCCGGATACTTCGCCTTGACCTCCCGCAGCAGCGGCAGCAGCTCCCGCTGGTTCCGCGGCTCGAAGGGCTCGCCGCCCAGCACCGTCAGTCCGTTCACAAAGGGCTTGTCCAGCTCCGCGAATATCTCCGCCTTGGTGTCCTCCGTGAATTCCTTTCCGTAGTCAAAATCCCACGTCTGGGGCTGAAAGCAGTCCGGGCAGTGGTTGGTGCAGCCGGATACGAACAGCGTCACCCGCACGCCGATACCGTTGGCAATATCACATTTCTTCAATTCTCCGTAATGCATGGAACGACCTCCTGACCCTGAGTATAGACCACAAAGGTTAAAATAATATTAAATTAAAATAGAGCTGAAAAATAAAAGGGGAAAAAGCAAGGCGAAAAACAGGGGCGGGCATAAGCCCGCCCCGCATTTGAAGAGAATTACAGGTGTAGTACGCGGTCCTTGATCTCCTGCGTCCGCCCCTGATTCCAGAACTGTGTGCCGATGTAGCCGCAGGTCCGCCGGGCCACGTTCATCTTGTCCTGATCCGTGTTGCCGCACTGGGGGCACTTCCAGATCAGCTTGCCGTCCTCCTCGACCACCTCGATCTCACCGTCCCAGCCGCACACCTGGCAGTAGTCGCTCTTGGTGTTCAGCTCCGCGTAGATGATGTGATCGTAGATGAACTTCATCACCTCCAGCACCGCGTCCAGATTGTTCTGCATATCCGGCACCTCCACGTAGCTGATGGCTCCGCCGGGGGACAGGTGCTGGAACTGCGCCTCGAACTCCAGTTTCTTGAACGCGTCGATCGGCTCGGTGACGTGTACGTGATAGCTGTTGGTGATGTACCCCTTGTCCGTGATGCCCTCGATGACGCCAAAGCGCTTCTGCAGACACTTGGCGAACTTATAGGTGGTGGACTCCAGCGGCGTGCCGTACAGGGAGAAATCGATGTTGTGCTGCGCCTTCCAGGTCTTGCAGGCGGCGTTCAGCTTGTGCATGATCTCCAGAGCAAAGGGCGTGGCGCTGGGGTCGGTGTGGCTCTTGCCGGTCATGTACTTCACGCACTCATACAGTCCCGCGTAGCCCAGGGAGATGGTGGAGTACCCGCCGTACAGCAGCTTGTCGATGGGCTCGCCCTTCTTCAGCCGCGCGCAGGCGCCGTACTGCCACAGGATGGGCGCCGCGTCGGACAGCGTACCCTTCAGGCGCTCGTGGCGGCACAGCAGCGCCCGGTGACACAGCTCCATGCGCTCGTCGAAGATGCGCCAGAACTTCTCGATATTCCCGCCGGAGCTCAGGGCGATGTCCGGCAGGTTCACGGTCACGACGCCCTGGTTGAACCGCCCGTAGTACTTGGGGTTCCCGTCCTCGTCCACATAGGGGGTCAGGAAGCTGCGGCAGCCCATACAGGGATAGCAGTGGCCGTTGCCGTTCTTGTCCACCTTCAGCTCCAGCATCTTCTTCTCGCTGATATAGTCCGGCACCATCCGCTTGGCGGTGCACTTGGCGGCCAGCTTTGTCAGCTCCCAGTATTTGCTGCCTTCGCGGATGTTGTCCTCCTCCAGCACATAGATGAGCTTGGGGAACGCAGGCGTGACCCACACGCCCTTTTCATTCTTCACGCCCTGGTACCGCTGCAGCAGCGTCTCCTCAATGATCAGGGCCAGGTCGTCCTTTTCCTGCTGATTCTTGGCCTCGCCCAGATACATGAACACCGTCACGAAGGGGGCCTGTCCGTTGGTGGTCAGCAGCGTGACCACCTGATACTGTATGGTCTGCACGCCGCGGCGGATCTCCTCCCGCAGCCGCTTTTCCGCGATGGAGTTGATCTTGTCCTCGGTGACAGCTACGCCCACGGCGTCGAACTCGTCCCGCACGCTGGCGCGGATCTTTTCCCGGCTGATCTGCACGAAGGGGGCCAGATGAGTCAGAGAGATGGACTGGCCGCCGTACTGGTTGCTGGCTACCTGCGCCACGATCTGGGTGGCGATGTTGCAGGCGGTGGCGAAGCTGTGGGGCTTCTCGATCAGCGTTCCGGTGATGACGGTGCCGTTCTGCAGCATATCCTCCAGATTGACCAGGTCGCAGTTGTGCATATGCTGGGCGTAATAATCCGTGTCATGGAAGTGGATGATGCCCTCATTGTGGGCCTCCACGATGTCCTTGGGCAGCAGAATGCGGTTGGTGATGTCCCGGCTGACCTCGCCGGCCATATAGTCCCGCTGGGTGGAGTTCACCACCGGGTTCTTGTTGGAGTTCTCCTGCTTGGCCTCCTCGTTGTTGCACTCGATGAGGCTGAGGATCTTGTCGTCGGTGGTATTGGACTTACGCACCAGAGAACGGGTGTAGCGGTAGGTGATATAGTGCTTGGCCACCTCGAAAGCGCCGTGGGCCATGATATAGTGCTCCACCATATCCTGTATCTCCTCCACGGTAGGTGCGCGGTTCATCTTCTGGCACTGCAGGTCCACGGACTCCGCGATGCGCTGGATCTGCACCGGCGTCATCCGATCTACTTCCTCCACGGACTCGTTGGCCTTGGTGATGGCGATAATGATCTTGGTGATGTCGAAGCCCACCTCGGCGCCGTTTCTCTTGATGATCTTCATGGTACGTCCTCCTGTCTCATCTATCTCTTCCTGCCGTCCCGGCGGCACACAGCTCTAAGCCTGCACCCGCAACGATGCGTGTGTTGATATAATACACTACATCTTGTGCTGTTTCAAGAGCAAAAAAACAAAATATAGGAAAATAACCTGCCAAAAAGTTCACCCTATTTTTGTGCACTTTGTCAAAGTTACACAAGATATAGTGATTTGTCCACCGCGCAAACACACTAAATATAGTGCCGGTATGCCGCGAAGTTGTCAGAAGCACCATCTCTGGCCGTTAAAGCACGGCACAGTATGAAATATCCCATTGCGCGGATATACATAATATGGTATACTGACTCAAATACGTTATTCTGTCGAAAGGAGGGCCGGCTATGCGTGGCGATACCCGTTCCCTGATCCACGGCATCATCAACCTGATCGTTCCGTTCTTTATCTACGACCTGGCCTCACTGTTGGTGGGCGCCATCACTGCGGCCAACTATGATCCCTGGCTGGCCTTCTGGCCCATGACCCTTCTGCTGTGGCTGCCCTTTGTGTCTGACGCGGTCTGCGTCGTGGTGGCTGCCGTGCGCTTCCAGCGTCGGGGCCGTACCCGCGCGCTGCTGGGACTGATCTTCTCCGTGGGCGCAGCGGCGCTATACTATATGCTGCGCTTCCAGCTGCATTTCACGCTGTCCCAGCTGAAAGATATGTTCTGACAGGGAGGAGGACCCCCATGCGTCCCGATTTCATTCCCGTCGGCGCTGTTGTCAACGCCCACGGTATCCGCGGCGAGGTCAAGGTGAACCCCACCGGCTTCGACCCGGAGTTCATCGCCTCGTTCAAGACCCTCTATATCGGCGGTCAGCCCGTGAAGGTCATCTCCGCCCGGGTCCATAAATCCACCGTCCTGCTGGCCTTGCCCGGCGTCGCCACTATGGACGATGCCCTGGCGCTGAAGGGCAAAACGGTCTCCATCCGCCGCACCGATGCCAAGCTGCCCAAGGGCCAGTACTTCGATGCCGAGCTGGAGGGCTGTACCGTTCTGGACGATGCCACCGGCGAAGAACTGGGCAAGCTGGACAAGGTGCTCCACTATCCCGCCCACAAGGTCTACCAGGTCCGTGGCGGTGCCCACGAGTACCTGATCCCCGCCGTGCCGGAGGTCTTTATCGCTTCCGCGGACCCAGATGCCGGAATCATTCGCGTACACATGATGAAAGGACTGGCCACCGATGAGAATTGACATCATGACCCTGTTCCCCGACGCGGTGGAAGCGATGATGGGTTCGTCCATCATCGGTCGTGCCCGGGAACGGGGCTTTGTCACCATACAGACCCACCAGATACGGGACTACACCACCAACAAGCAGATGCAGGTGCGGCCGCGGCGCGGTCATGCAGGCAGATCCTCTGTACCGCTGCTGGCAGCATATCTGCGATGAAGCGGGGGAGAGGGTCCACACCATCTATATGTCCCCCTGCGGCCGGGTGCTGACCCAGCAGGTGGCCCGTGAACTGAAGGCACAGTATGACCATCTTATCCTGGTCTGCGGCCACTACGAGGGCGTGGATCAGCGCTTCCTGGACGAGTGCGTGGACGAGGAGATATCCACAGGCGACTTTGTCCTCACCGGCGGCGAGATACCCGCCATGGCTCTGGCGGATTGCCTGTGCCGCATGGTCCCCGGCGTCCTGCCGGAGGAGAGCTGCTACACCGACGAGAGCCACTGGAACGGCCTTTTGGAGTATCCCCAGTACTCCCGCCCGGAGGAATGGCACGGCCGCAGGGTGCCCGAGGTCCTGCTCAGCGGCCATCACGGCAATGTGGCTGACTGGCGCACGAAGGAGAGCTACAAGCGCACCATGGCCCGCCGCCCGGATATGTGGGCGCGGTTCGACCTGACCCAGGTCCACAGCCGCCACGACAAGAAGGTCCTGGCCCAGGCCCTGGAGGAATACGCCCGGGAGCAGGGCGGTGCCCCTGAAACCGAATAAGCCGAAAGCGGCAGGGAGGTCCCTGCCGCTTTTTCCCGGTTATTTTCCCGGATTTGCCAGAAAAACGACACTTATTCCAATTTCGCTGTTGTACTTCGCCCAAAAATCCGCTATAATAAGGAAGCAAAATCCGGCAGTATGCTGAAAATATGAGGAGGAACACCGAATGAACGAGAAATACAGCGCTCTGTTTACCCCCTGGAAGATCGGCAACGTGGAGATCAAGAACCGTATCGTGCAGCCCTCTATGGGCGGTACGTCCCTGTTCGGCTGGCTGGAGCCCTGTCACTTCGACAAGGAAGCGGCCTACCACATCCTGAACCGCGCCCAGAACAACGTGGGCCTGGTGCTGCCGGGTATGCAGTGTGTCCGCGACACCATGGGCGGCCGCTGGCTGTACCAGAACAAAAAGATGTTCAAGGACCTGGCCGAGTGGCTGCCGGAGTTCCACAAGACTGGCTCCAAGCTGTTTGTTCAGCTGTCCGCCGGTATGGGCCGTTCCATGGCTATCAACGAGATCATGGTCAAGATGCTCCAGAACAAGGCCTTCGGCGCCGTGGGCAAGCCCTTCCTGAACGTGGACTACATCACCGCCTCCGCCTCCGCCACCCCCAACCGGTGGTATCCCGAATGCAAATCCCGCCCCCTGACCGTGGAGGAGATCCACGAGATGGTGGACGCCTTTGCCAAGACCGCCAAGCTCCTGCAGGATGCCGGCGTTGACGGTGTCGAGATCCACGCGGTGCATGAGGGCTATCTGCTGGACCAGTTCACCATTGCCAACATGAACTACCGTACCGACGAGTACGGCGGTTCCTTCGAAAACCGCTACCGCTTCGCTGTGGAGATCGTCCAGGCCATCAAGGCCGTCTGCGGCAAGGACTTCCCCGTGGCCCTGCGTTACTCCGTGGTGTCCAAGACCAAGGGCTTCGGCCAGGGCGCCGTTCCCGGCGAGGAGTTCGTGGAGTTCGGCCGCGATATGGCCGAGTCCGAGAAGGCCATCAAGTACCTGGAGGATGCCGGCTACGATATGTTCGACTGCGACAACGGCACCTACGATGCCTGGTACTGGGCCCATCCCCCGGTCTATATGCCCGAGAACTGCAACCTCTCCGAGGTGGAACACATCAAGAACTTCACCTCCAAGCCCGTGGTCTGCGCCGGTAAGATGGACCCCGCCAAGGCCGCCGAGGAGATCGCCGCCGGACGTCTGGACGCCGTGGGCATTGCCCGCCAGAACCTGGTGGACCCCGAGTGGGTCAACAAGATCCTGGAGGACCGCGTAGAGGACATCAAGCCCTGCATCAACTGTCACAACGCCTGCTTCAGCTTCAACAAGTCTAAGAGCACGCCTAATATGCAGCCCATGGACGACTCTCTGCACCTGGCCCGCTGCGCCCTGACGCCCAGCACCATGCAGCACAACAAGTACAAGATCGTTCCCACCCGTAAGCCCAAGAAGGTCGCCATTATCGGCGGCGGCATCGGCGGCATGGAGTGCGCCCTGGTGCTCAAGCAGCGCGGC
>OCHK01001446.1_pt1 | contig 18464 bp, 13 predicted proteins | sample 1538551 | NCBI WGS metagenome assembly OCHK01 (sample SAMN04571707, study PRJEB22368) | human gut metagenome | biome: human gut; material: stool | host: Homo sapiens | place: Luxembourg | collected 2012-08-31
AGCAGGCCGCCTGGCAGCCTGGTATTCCAAAGGACACTCTGCTCCCAAGGTAGAAATCGATTATATCCAGAAAAAGCATGTGAAAAAACCTGCCGGTGCGAAACCCGGTTTCGTTGTTTATTACACCAATTATTCTCTCATGGCTTCTCCGGATATTTCGGATCTGAAAGAGGTTACGGAGTAATAACTATTCAACAAAAAACCTTCCTGTGTTTTCTTATTTCTTCGAGACCGGATACCTGTATCTCTGCAAGTATCTGTCCTGAGAAATTTTTCTGTAAACACAGGAAGTTTTTTTATTGAACATTCGCACTCCGCTTCATTACATGCTCACGAACAAAAATCGCAAAACGATTTTGTTCAGATCTCCAGTTTTTTCTTCACTGCCGGTGCAATAGACGTATCTGCTTTATGATATGGGATCAGTGTAGACTGCAGTGCATGGTACAGATCGGATTTTCCGGGCCATACGGTTCCTTTCAGATGATTCTGCTCATCCAGCTGATGAAACCAGGAGCCGTTTTCGTGATCCATGACCACTTCATCCAGGTACTTCATAAACGCAGCATAATCTTTCGCATATTTCTCCTTACCGGTCACCTGATAAAGAACTGCAGAGGTATTGATCGCTTCCGCAAGAGTCCAGTGCATACGGTCATGTACCACCGGTTTGCCATTCCAATCTGTCGTGTATACAATTCCCGGTGCACCATCTGCGTTCCAGCCGTCTTTTATTGCTGTTGTGTAAAGTTTCTCTGCTGCCTGAAGATATTTTTCCAGTTTTTCTTTCTCTTCTCCACAGTTTGCAAGCGTCCACTGTGTGATCAGCCTTGCCCATTCGATTCCATGTCCCGGTGTTGCGCCGTATGGCTTGAACGGATCATCCGGACGGTCACGGTTGCAGTCAAGATCTGCCACCCATTCCTTCGTAAAATGTTCCGGGATCCTCCAGGAGTTATCTTCTGCCCACTGGATCACATGATCAATGATCCTGCCTGCACGAATGTGATATTTTTTATCCCCGGTGACATCTCCTGCTGCCAGAAAAGCCTCTACCGTATGCATATTGGCATTTAATCCCCGGTAATCATCCAGCACGGTAAATTCCGTATTCCAGGTATCGCAGGCCAGCCCCTCCTCTTCATTCCAGAAATGTCGGTCATAAACAGCCAATGCCTCTTCAAGGAGCTCTTTCGCCCCGGGCCTTCCGGCTGTCAGTGCGGAAGATGCAGCCAGGATCACAAATGCATGGGCATAACACTGTTTATTGGGCACAATATCTCCTTCCGGTGTTACACCTGCATACCAGCCACCGTTTTTTTCATCGTGAAGCTCTCCCTTCAGACCTTTCAATGCCGCATCCGCAAGCTCTTCGCTTCCCTCATGGCCAAGCATCAGACCCAGACTGTATACATGCGCCATACGACAGGTGATCCAGGTTTCCCGGTTTCTGTCCTTCCATGGTGTTCCGTCGTCCCCCAGATAATAGGAACCTCCATTCGGTGAAGGAAACCGATGCCCGAAATTCAAAAGCTCCTCACAGGATGCTTTCAGAAATTCCCGGTTTTCTTTTGTGCTGATCTCATATTTGCTGTTCATTTCAACCACCCCATCTGTTTTTCTTTAGGATATCATTCTTTTTAGGGAACTTCAATTCTTTTAGATTCTTTTAGATTCTTTTGGATTCTTTTGACAGATTGACGAAAAAAGGAGAATGCCCTATATGCATTCTCCTCATATCAGATTTCTTAATTCCATTACCGTAACGGTCACAGATAGTCCTGTATTAATCTTCAAAACAGGTGATCACATAACGCTCACTTTCCATGATCACATCAGAAACATTGTCTCTGTCCCAGATCGCATCACTGATGATATCTTTCAGCTTATCATCCATAACGATATTAAAATTCTCCTCGATCACCTGAAACGGGACTCCCTCATTCTCCTGTGCATACTCCATGATAAAATCAAGAATCTTCTCTTCCATACCTTAAAATCTGCCTTTCTGTAAATACTAACGTTTAATATATTACATCAGATTTCCGCAGATGTCCAGATATTTTCCAGCCATGTCCATGCGGTATTCCATAAGATATTATGCCAGTATACACACCCCTTCACATTTCGTTCTATATCAGAATTTGGTATGTCGGTTCACATATTTTGCTTTATATTTGGAGTACACAATGGTCTGATCCTTGTAAAGGCCATAATATCCCGATGCTGCATAGCTGATAGATACTGCGATCAGATAGAAGGATACTCCCTTAAAGCCAAACATTTCAAAAGCGATCAGGATCGAAGTGATCGGACAGTTGGTCACACCGCAGAAAACTGCTGCCATTCCGCAGGCTGCACAGATCGACGGAGAAATTCCCATAAGATTACCCATCACACAGCCAAAGGTAGCTCCAATGCAGAAAGAAGGTACGATCTCTCCCCCGCGGAATCCTGCGCGCATAGTCAGTGCTGTAAGCACCATTTTCCAGAAAAAGGCGAAAGTATCCGCCTGTCCGTTTTCCACCGCTTTTTCAATAAGCTCCGCACCAGCGCCCATATATTCATCTGTTCTCAGAATAAAGGTGACAACAATGACCAGGCAGGCGCCCACTGCAACCCTGACATATTTATTCTTAAACCATCTGCCATAAAGTCCTGCTGCACCATTCAGCGCAATACAGAACATAATGCTGACAATTGCACAGCCCAGAGCGATCACTCCCATTTTCAGGCCAGTTTCCACAGTCAGTGCCGGAATATCCGTCACATGAAAACTTTCCGGTGTGACTCCCATTCCGGCTGCAAATCCGGAAGCAATCAATGACGCGATCATACACGGCATCAGTGCTGCATAATACATCACGCCCACACTGACCACTTCCAGCGCAAAAACTGCCGCTGCCATCGGTGTTCCAAACAATGCGGAAAACGCCGCGCTCATGCCGCACATGACAATTACATGACGGTCCTCCTCGTCCAGATGGATCCATCTTCCAAGCTGGTTGGCAATACTTCCTCCAAGCTGGATCGCTGCTCCCTCACGTCCCGCAGAACCACCGGTAAGATGAGTCAGCGCCGTTGTGATAAAGATCAGAGGCGCAGAAAGGATCGGCACATCATCTCTGGAACGCACGGTAGAAAGAACCTGATTGGTCCCTCCATCCTCTTTTCCAAGCTTCTCATACAAAAATATAATGACAAGTCCGGATAATGGCAGCAAAAGAAAAATCCATTCATGAGCCTTCCGGTAATTGGTCACTGCCTTCAACGTAAAAGAAAACAGTGTGCTGGCAGCTCCTACGATACATCCTGTAATGACAGCAAGAACCAACCACTTGATCAGATTTGAGATATCCCGGCTGATTCTTGCACTGTAATAATATAAATGTTCCTTTAATCTTTTGTTATGATCGATCCCCATGTTCCTTCCCTTCTTTTCTTTACTGTCTGCATTATACTACATTTTTCCTCTCAGTAAAAGCAGGAAGAGAAAGTCCTGTTATTTTTTCTTCCGGGAAATATGCCTGTGTATCAGGATCGAGAATACACTGATCATCACAAGAAGCACTGCGGAGAGCCAGAATGCCGGAGACTTCGGATTTTTGATATTTGCTCCAAATATTGTAGCGAGAATAACTCCCGGCAGCGTTCCAAGCACGCCATATAGGTTCCAAATGGAATCTTTTCAGCTCCGAGAAACAGACTCACAGCATCTCCCGGTAAAAAGTTCAATGTCCGCATAAAAAATGAAATATACAGGCAATTTCCGTTCTGGTAATCTACTACTGTTTTCAGTTTCGGATATTTAGCTGTAAGACTTTCCACCATGGATGCACCTGAGAAGCGTCCCATCCAATATGGAAGTGCCAATGTGACTGCTCTTCCCAGAAAGTTCACCAGAAGTGCTGTTCCTGTAGAAAACAGATGCCCTACAGCAAGCTGCAGGATCGCAATTGGAAATATAAAAGAGACACTTTTCACTGCATAAAGCCCAAGCATAAGTAATGCAGCCTTAACAGGTTCCTCCGGTGTATAGCTTAAGATCCTTTCCACAGACAGATCCTCTCTATAACGGATACAGAAAAGGAGAAGCACAAGAAGGAGCACCGCCGGCAGATATTTTCTGATGTTATCAATCATTTTTTTCATGGTCTGATCCCTCCGTTTTCAAAAAAAGAGCACCGGCACCTGTTTCCGGTACCGTGCTCTTTCATAAGTTCTGCTTTTTTAAGTTTCAAGATCAGCAGCCTTTCTTCGCTGCCTTTCTCTCCTGGTCTTCCTTCCACATTTCCTCTGCTACCGGCTTCCAGTTTTCAGCATACCGGTCACATTTCGCACAGAGATGCTCTGCACTCTCCGGTGACTGAAGATCTGTGGAATGTGCTCCGGATTTTTCTACCATTTCTCTCAGCTTCTGCGGATTTTCAAGCATCGGGCATGGACGGTACATATTGTCATTAAACGGCTGTCCGTCATGATATGCCATCATCATCGGAGACTGCAGTGCTTCCAGAAGTGTTTTCTCGCGGATATTGGAATCAGAATAATGGATAAACACACATGGATCGATATCGCCGTTTGCATTGATATGCAGATAGCGACGGCCGCCTGCAATACATCCTCCCACAAACTCTGCATCATTCTGGAAATCCATGGCAAACAACGGCTTTGTTGCACGGTATTTACGGATACGCTCATAGGTTTCTCTTCTCTGTGCAGGAGTAGGAAGCAGCTCCGGTGCTGCATCATTTCCAACCGGCATATAATGGAAATACCAGATAAAGTACGCTCCAAGATCGATCAGGCTGTCGTAAAATGCCTCTGATGTGATAGACTCGAAATTTGCACTCGTATAACATGCAGAGATACCAAATACAAGCTTCTTCTCTCTGAGAAGATTGATGGCCTTGATAACCTTCTGGTATACACCATTTCCTCTTCTGCCATCTGTTGCAGTCTCAAATCCTTCCAGTGAAATTGCAGGAACAAAGTTTCCTACCCGAAGCATATCATTTGCAAAATCCTCATCGATCAGTGTTGCATTTGTGAAGGAAAGGAAGATACAGTCATTATGTTTCTCGCAAAGACGGATCAGATCCTTTTTTCTTACAAGTGGCTCTCCGCCTGTGTAAATATACATATAAACGCCAAGCTCCTTACCCTGGCGGATGATGTCATCGATCTCATCGTAGGTGAGGTTCAGCTTGTTTCCATACTCTGCTGCCCAGCATCCTGTACAGTGCAGGTTACATGCACTTGTTGGGTCAAGAAGGATTGCCCACGGGATATTACAGCCATATTTCTCACGGCATTCATCCTGTTTCTTCCAGCCTGCAAGATTTGCATTGATAAAGAAGTTTGCAACCAGAGTTTTCATAACATGCGGATCAATATCAGTTACCAATCTATGAATAAACGGATAATACGGATGTTCCGGATTAGAAATGGCTGCGCGGATCATTGCTCTCTGTGTAGGAAATCCACCACCGGAAAATTTATCTGCCCAGTCCATGATCTTGATAAAATTCTTATCCGGATCTTTATAAACATAATTGAATGCCTGTTCAAGTCCGAATTTCTTAAGTGTGTTCATTGCGCTCATACTATCTCTCCTTATTTCTCTCAATGTAAATATGCAATCTAGCTAAACGGACATCTTCATTCCGTCACACTGCATTTCGAGTACCAAAGCTTTCTTACTATCTTTGCCTGACTCATGGTGTTACTGTACGTTTTTTCCATTTGAATAACAATAGACAATATAATTGGCATGACCAAAAACTAGGCAAATCTGTTAAAATGCCTAAATATTATTGGCATTTATTCTAAATAACATTAGTTTTTTTTGTGCATACTTACTTCACGATGTTTATCCATATAAAAAACACCCTGGCAAAGGCAGAAATATCTTCCGCCCTGCTTCGGGTGTTTTTGATTTATCTTATTACTTTACTACGATATTGATGATCTTCTTCGGTACGTAAATCTCTTTGATGATATTTCCGGAAATCTTATCTGCAACTGCCTTCTTTCCTTCGGCAATCGCATCTTCTTTGGAGATTTCTGCCGGAATACTGATAACAGCCTTGGTCTTGCCGTTGATCTGAACCGGAACCTCGATCTCATCATCCTTCATAAGCTCCTCATCGTGAGCCGGCCACTGTGCATGGAAAATGGAATCCTCATGACCAAGCTTCTCCCAGATCTCCTCTGCAATATGAGGAACAAATGGCGCAAGAAGAATGGTAACTGTCTTGATGGTTTCTTTGTCAACAGCGCCGTCGTTCTGCTTTGCGATAGCGATCAGCTTGTTTGTGTATTCCATAAATCCGGACACTACGGTATTCAGGCTGAAGGCCTCAAGTCTGCTGGTGATATCGTATACCATCTTATGACGGGTCTTCTCCATCTCTTTGGTAGCCGGGATATCTTTCTCAATGCTGTCAAGAGCCAGATTCCAGAAACGTTTCAGGAATCTGGATACACCATCGATTCCTCTGTCATCCCATTCTGCATCCAGTTCCGGTGGTCCTACGAACAGCTCATACATACGTAAGGAATCACATCCGTAATCATTTACAAGATCATCCGGTGAAATAACATTTCCTTTGGATTTACTCATCTTGATTCCGTTTTTACCTGTGATCATACCCTGGTTGAACAGCTTGACAAATGGCTCATCGAAATCAATAGCTCCGATATCATACAGGAACTTGGTGTAGAATCTGGAGTACAGAAGATGAAGAACAGCATGCTCTACACCACCGATATACATATCTACCGGCAGATATTTATCAGCTTTCTCTTTGGAAACCAGTTCTTTATTATTCTTATTATCTACATAACGGAGGAAATACCAGGAAGATCCTGCCCACTGAGGCATGGTGTTTGTCTCACGTTTTGCAGGAGCACCACAGCATGGGCATGTGGTATTTACCCACTCGTCAATAGCTGCAAGCGGTGACTCTCCGGTTCCTGTCGGCTGGTAGCTTTCTACCTCCGGAAGTCTTAACGGAAGCTGATCCTCCGGTACCGGTACCGCACCGCATTTCGGGCAGTGTACGATCGGGATCGGCTCACCCCAGTAACGCTGACGGGAAAATACCCAGTCTCTCAGTTTGTAGTTGACAGTCTTACGTCCGATACCCAGCTTCTCGATGATATGCGGTGCTTCCTTCTTCAGTACGGAAGATTCCATTCCATTCCACTCACCGGAGTTGATCATGGTTCCGGAAGCCTCTGTGTAAGCTTCTGTCATATTCTGAATTTCTTTACCATCTTTTGCGATAACCTGGATGATCGGAATATCGAATTTCTTTGCGAACTCAAAGTCACGGTCATCATGAGCAGGTACGCACATGATAGCACCTGTACCATAATCAGCAAGTACATAGTCAGAAAGCCAGATTGGAAGCTTCTCGCCGTTCAGCGGATTGATCGCATAAGTACCTGTGAACACACCGGTCTTCTCTTTATCCTGAAGACGGTCTACATTGGATTTCATGGAAGCATCAAAGATATATTTCTCTACAGCCTCTCTTGTCTCGTCTGTTGCAAGAGATTTTGCAAGAGCATGCTCCGGTGCAAGTACCATGAATGTTGCTCCATGAAGAGTATCCGGTCTTGTTGTATAGACCGTGATCTTCTCTTCTCTTCCCTCAACCGGGAAATCGACCTCTGCGCCGTAGGATTTGCCGATCCAGTCTGTCTGCATCTTTTTAACCTTCTCCGGCCAGTCCAGTTTATCCAGATCACTTAAAAGTCTGTCTGCATATTTTGTGATGCGGAGCATCCACTGACGGAGGTTCTTTTTGGTAACCGGAGTGCCACAACGCTCGCAGCATCCGTTTACAACCTCTTCATTTGCAAGACCTGTCTTACAGGAAGGGCACCAGTTGATCGGGAACTCCTTCTCATATGCAAGCCCCTCTTTGAACATTTTTACAAAGATCCACTGTGTCCATTTATAGAATTCCGGATCTGTTGTGTTAACCTCCATATCCCAGTCATAGATCGCTGCGATATCGTTGATCTGACGTTTGATATTTTTGATGTTTGCTGCTGTAGATACTGCCGGATGAACACCCATCTTGATGGCATAGTTCTCAGCCGGGAGACCAAAAGCATCCCATCCCATCGGATGGATCAGGTAATAACCCTGGAGCATTTTATAGCGGCTCCATACATCAGAGATCACATAGCCTCTCCAGTGTCCTACATGAAGACCGTTTCCGGACGGATACGGGAACATATCCAGACAGTAGTATTTCGGTTTCTTGCCATCATTGACATTTACCGGCTTTTTCTCCCAGTTTGTGCGCCATTTCGCTTCGATGGCTCTATGGTTATAAGGTGCAGCCATTTTTTTATTCCTCCTGACAAATTACTCAGTATTAATACTTTAATGCTTTCACACACTGCTATTAATTTTAACTACTTATGATGTATTTGTCAAACAAAAATCCAAAAACAGCCTTTTTCCATCAAAATATACATGAACCTGCAATCCTGGCCTGGTTTAGTTGACGCTTCTTTTTTCACATGATATAATTTCCTGCATGTATTTTCCTATATTATACATACCATACATATTTATCTTAGGAGGGAACGCATAAATGAAATCTTTTTATTCCTGGTACCGGAAGCATATTACCGGTGCGATCTTTACAGGACTGATCCTGGGTATCCTCACAGGACTTTTCCTGGCCGGACGGTTTGAACCTGTCCTCACTGTGACCAGTCTGATCGGAAGTATCTACATGAACGCCCTGAACATGATGATCTTTCCCATGGTCTTCTGTTCCATTGTCATTGGAATCTGTTCCATCGGAAACGCACGTACTACCGGCAAGATCACTGCAGCATCCATGATCTATTTTCTCTGCACAACGGCACTTGCCAGCCTGTGCGGACTGATCATCCCGAGACTGATCCATCTCGGAAAGGGAGTCAAATTTGAGATGGCAACAGCCGATATCCAGGCTACAGAAATGAGCAGTATCCTTGACACCCTGAAAAACCTGATCCCTTCCAACCCAATCGCCGCATTTGCTGACGGAAACATGCTCCAGGTTCTGGTGTTTGCCCTGATCATCGGTTTCACACTGATCGCAGTCGGTGAAAAAGGAACTCCATTCCTTAATCTGATTGATTCCATCAATGAAGTATGCCTGAAGATCATCACAACCATCATGTACTTTACACCCATCGGTGTTTTCTGTACCATCGTACCGGTTGTGGAAGCCAACGGAACTGAAACGATCATTTCCCTTGCAACACAGCTTGTCATTCTGTATGTGGCATTCTTTGGCTTCGCTATTGTAGTGTATGGTTTCTCTGTAAAGCTGATCGGCAAACAGAGTCCGCTGAAATTCCTGAAAGCGATCCTGCCAGCAGCACTGAACGCCTTCGGAACCTGCTCAAGCTCCGCAACCATTCCATTAAGCAAGCAGTGTATGGAAGAAGAAATGGGCGTATCCAACCAGATCACCAGCATCGCCATTCCTCTTGGTGCTACCGTTAATATGGATGCTGTATCTATCCTGATGTCCTTTATGATCATGTTCTTTGCAAACGCCTGCGGGATCCATGTAAGTATTCCTCTTATGATCATTATCCTTCTTGCAAACGTACTGCTTTCCGTTGGTACTCCAGGTGTTCCCGGTGGTGCTATCGCATCTTTCGCAGCACTGGCAACTATGGCCGGACTTCCTGCCGGAGTTCTTGGTGTTTATATCAGCATCAATACCCTCTGTGATATGGGCGCCACCTGTGTCAATGTTATCGGTGACATGGCATGCTGCTCTGTACTGAAAAATGTTATCCAGATTGAGGAAGAAGCATAAACAAATCTTTCTGAAGTGTTATTTAAACAGAATGCGAATTGCTTTACATAAAACATCTTATGTAAAGCAGCAATAGCAAAAGCCGTAAGATATATGTTTAAGAAACTTTCACATATACTTACGGCTTTTCTGTTTATCAACTGTTCACATCCTGTATTCTTTATACTGTTTAACGTAAATGATGTAACACAGAAATTTATATTTCATTTTGCTGACTTTATTTTTTCAGAACACGGTAATTTTCTTCTCTGTCGTAATCCTTATGGACCCCATCGTCCTCATATAAGGTATACTCCGCACCTTCATATCCGAGAAGCTGCATATTTTTTGTATCCAGAGCTGCCACACATTCCGCTGCTTCTGCAACCGGAATACATTTTCCCTTCCGGATAAACAACGGAATCTCATTCAGTGCCACCTCTACATAATGAACACCCTTTTCAAGGATCTCCTCTGCAATGGTTCCATCCGGAAGGAATTTCACAAACTTCATCTCCTCTGGAAGATATACATAACGGCCTCTTGCGTTCTGTTCATAAACCGGAGCGATCATGATCTCATTTCCAAGAAGCAGCTGGTCTTCCACATGTACGGCAATCTTATCCTCCGGATAAACAAAGCCCAACGGCCGGAAATACATATCATCGTTCAGAGCCGCCTTCATATATTCACTGTAAAGATATGGAATAAGACGATATCTTACACCGATCACATGACGGAAATCTTCCACATTTTCAAACTGGTAGCATTCCTGCTCTCTGGTACCGATTGCTGTATGATCACGCATCAGCGGTGTGAATACTCCAAGTGCCAGGAAACGAAGCAGCAGTTCTCTTGTTGTATCAGCGCCAAATCCACCCAGATCTGCTCCTGCATACAGGAAACCACACATATTCAGAGATGGCATCATCTTCAGGTTCAAAAGGATATGAGCCCACCAGGATTTATTATCGCCGGTCCAGATCCCACTATAACGATGCATACCAATATAGGATGATCTGGAGAACATCAGAAAACGTTTTTCCGGATCGATCCGTTCAAAAGCCTCCCCTGCTGCTCTGGTCATATTGTAGCCAAACAGGTTATGGACTTTGTCATGGCGAATCTTTCTGCCATCCACATTATGGTAAAATCTCCGATAATCTTCCGGATTGTTTGCAACATTGCGAAGTGCACTCTGCATCTTCCAGATATGGATCTTTCCTTCCGTATCTTTTGCAAATTCTCCTGCAAGCTCTTTGACCTCTTTCATTCCCTCTGTGGAATAGAAGATCGCCGGCTCATTCATATCGTTCCAGAAACCGTCGATTCCCTTCTCGATCAGGAAACGGTATTTGTCACCGAACCATTTTCTGGCATCTTTGTTCAATACATCCGGAAAATGAGTATCCCCCGGCCATACAGCAGCTACAAAATCACTGCCGTCCTCTCTCTGGCAGAAGTAGCGGTTTTTGACACCCTCCTCATAAACATCGTATCCCGGCTCTACCTTGACGCCGGCATCGATGATCGGGATCAGACGGATATCCTGATCCTTCAGTTCCTTTACGAATTCCGGAAAATCCTGAAAATTCTCTTCACTTAATGTAAAGTCCTTATAAGACTGCATATAATCAATATCCATATAGATCATATCAATAGGAATATGATTTTCACGATATCCAGCTGCAACCTTCCGGAAATCCTCTTTTGTAGTATAGCCCCATCTGCTCTGGCCAAATCCAAAGGCAAATTTCGGCGGGATATAGCTTCTTCCGATCACATGACGGAACTGCTTTACAATATCATAGGGACTCTCCCCTTCGATCACATAAAGCTTCAGGTCTGCATTTTCGCAGGTTACCTTCATGGTATCCATTCTGGTATAGCCAATGTCAAAGGTGATCGCTGCCGGATAGTCAAAAAACATTCCAAAGGTTTCTTTTCCGGACACAATGATAAGATTATGTGCACCGTACAGGGAATGTTTATCCTCTGTATGCTCCGGATCATCAGTACAGTTACTGGTGTAAATGAATCCTCTCTTGTTGATACCGCGGTTGGATTCTCCCAATCCGTAGACGATATCCTCTTCATCCATGATATAAGTAAAAGAAAATCCATCTTCTGCACAGATTTCTCCATATCCTGGCTTTCCTTCTGCTGTCTCAATGTTTTCTGTCAGTGCCTCAGTCTCAAAGGGCTCTCCATATACATATTTTTTTATCATTTTTCCCTCTCCTGTTACAGATTTCTGTAAAGAACAAATGCCTCATAAGGTTTCAGGACCACTTTCTTTCCAAAATCCTTTCTTCCAAGATTTGTGATCAGACATTCTGCATTTTTCTGAAATTCTTCCGGAATTTCCATTTCTGCCACATGCTCACTGAAATTGCAGACTGTGAGAAGCTTCTCTCCCTCAAGGGTTCTGGTATATGCAAAAATCTGATCATGATCTCTGTAAAGTGCCTCAAAAACACCGTAAACGATCACCGGTTTTTCTTTTCTTAAACGGATCAGCTTCTGATAATAATGGAAAATAGAATTCGGATCTGAAAGCTGCTGCTTCGCATTGATCTCCTTATAATTAGAGTTTACCCTAATCCATGGCGTTCCCTCCGTAAAGCCGGCCTGATGAGAATCCTCCCACTGCATTGGTGTTCTGGCATTGTCACGTCCTCTCAGCATCAGGCACTTCATCATATATTCCGGTGTATAAATACCTGCTTCTGTATATTCATGGAAATACTGAATACTCTCGATATCACGATAATCCTTAAGCTCTGTAAAATAAGCATTGGTCATTCCAAGCTCTTCTCCCTGATAAACATAAGGAGTTCCCTGCATCATATGAAGACAGGTTGCCAGCATCTTGGCTGAAGTTTCCCTGTATGCCGGATTATCATTTCCAAATCTGGAAACACTTCTTGGCTGGTCATGATTTCCAAGAAACAGACTGTTCCATGCTTTTCCCGCAAGCTCTTCCTGCCATTTGATCATAACCTTTTTAAATTCCTGGAAATCGTATTTTTCGGTAGTCCATTTACCATGGTCTGATCCCTGATCCTCTACATGCTCAAACTGAAACACCATGTTCAGCTCATTCCTGTCCTCACCTGCATATTTCTGTGCCTCTTCGATAGTCACACCGGAGGTTTCTCCAACTGTCATCACATCGTATCGGGATAAAACCTCTCTGTTCATTTCCTGAAGAAACTCATGGATCCTCGGGCCATGGACGCAGTAAGGACCAAAATCGCCGTATAATCCTCCATTCATTTCTCCATCCGGATATGACTGATCCTTGGAGATCATGCTGATCACGTCCATTCGGAAACCGTCGATTCCTTTTTCACACCAGAAATTCATCATATCGTAAACTTCCTGACGAACCTTTTCATTTTCCCAGTTCAGATCCGGCTGTTTTCTTGAAAACAGGTGAAGATAATACATCTCTGTCTGAGGATCATACTCCCATGCAGGTCCTCCGAACGCACTTCCCCAGTTATTCGGTTCTTTTCCATTCACCGGCTCTCTCCAGATATAGTAATCCCTGTAAGGATTATCTTTGGATTTCCTACTTTCAATAAACCAGTTATGTTCATCGGAAGTATGGTTTACGACCAGATCCATGAGGATCTTAATGCCCCGTTTATGCGCTTCTTCAAGAAGCTTTTCATAATCCTCCATGGTTCCATATTCTTTATAGATCCTGCGGTAATCGGAAATATCATAGCCATTGTCATCCTGCGGAGATTCCAGCATGGGTGAGATCCAGAGAACATTTACTCCCAGTTCTTTCAGATAGTCCAGTTTTTCTATGATCCCGGGAATATCACCAATTCCGTCTCCGTTGCTGTCCTTAAAACTTCTCGGGTAAATCTGATATACCACGCTTTCTTTCCACCAGTTTTTTTTCATAGTAAATGGCCTCCTTTTTCTGTTGATTCTGAAATTAGCATATCCTATCCACCCTTTAAAATCAACAGGTTTCTCGTGAAACTTAAATTACTGCCAAACTTTTTTGTTTTTTTTATGCAGTTTTAACAATAAAGCACTACTGTCCGGCGAAAGAATTCCTACCACATTCCGGAGAGGCACCAGGAAAAGTCATCACAACATAAAAAAAGAGATCCTGCTACTCTTTTACAGAATCTCTCTTTACAAGCCAGACAGGGCTTTTTACATTTTTTTCGGCAGGTTCCTTTCCCTCTGCCATAAGAAGCAGCTTCCGCAAGGCCAGAAGTGCTTTCTGATGAACATCCTGATGAATGGTGGTCAGCTTTGGCCTGACGATCTGCGCATAAAAATTATCATCAAAGCCGGTAATAGAAATCTGATCCGGAATCCGGATTCCCCTGTCTGTAAAAAAATTGATGGCCTCCACAGCTGTGTAATCCGAAGAAAATGCCAGAGCCTTTGTCTCCAGAAAATGAGGCAGCAGCTCTTCATATTTTTTCAGTCTGCGCCGGGGTTCCTGGGGAACCACCACATAGCGGGAGCGGCTGCAGAAGCCGCCATTTTTTTCCATAGCCTGTTTGAATCCAAGCCATCTGGCATAATCACTGTCCTGCTCTGTTTCCGCAACAAAAAGTGCCCGGTGGTATCCACAGGAATGCAGATATTCCCCGATCTGATATCCGCCGGAATAATCATCCACTCCTACATTCTGAAAGCTATATCCACCCTTCGGATAGGCATCGATCAATACCATTTTTTTATTCAGCTTTCTGGAAAGCTGATGATACTGTTCTTCATTATACCCTATAATGATAAGACCCTCTACATTCCAACGGGATGCCATATCTACCACATTATCGATCCGTTCACCGCCAATGAGCATAATATAATAGCCTCTGTTTTCTGCTTCGACCTGCAGCGTTCCGGTGATCTCTCCCACAAAAGAATCCTGCAGAGACTGCATACCATGAATGAAGGAAAAACCAAGAACCACTCCAATGATCCTTGATCCGTGTCCGGATAGCATCACAGATCCCATGTGGGGAACATAATTCTGCTCCTTCAGGATCGCCGTGATCCGGTCAATGGTGCTCTGTGAAACCCGTTTTGTATTTCCATTGATCACATTGGATACGGTTGTACGACTGACACCTGCCATATCCGCGATATCCTGCAGCCTTATCATTTCATTGAATACTGCATCAGCTCATAATGAAGCTCACAGCCCTCATAGATTTCTGCCGGAAGTAATGCTCTGGCAACCACTTTCAGTTCCTCCTCCGGCTGATCCACACGCTTCAAATGTGCATAATCTCCGTCAATCTGTTCCACGATATAATCACATACTAACATTTTTTGTCCTCTCTCTTTTCTTTTTTGCTCATACTTCAATAACCTGTATGAGCGCAATTCGTTTTTCTGACTGCTTATTCACGAACGCATCTAAAAACAGGCTACAGCAAATGCTGCAGCCTGTCAACTCTTTATTCTGCCCTCAAAAAATATCTCTGTTTATTCGTCAGCACTGTCAACCTTGCTTGCGCGTGCCGCGATCTCTTTCTCCTGGATATCATTAGGAGCCTGCTCATAGCGTGCAAATTCATAGGAGAAATCTCCGCTTCCACCGGTCATGGAACGAAGGACAGTGGAATAACCATAGATTTCAAGAAGCGGAACATCTGCCTCAATGATGGTATTTCCTTCGTGGTCCGGATTCATTCCGAGAACACGACCACGTCTCTTGTTCAGATCTCCCATAACATCACCGGTATATTTATCCGGAACTGTAACCTTCATGGAGATGATCGGCTCAAGAAGTACAGGAGACGCTTCCATAAAGCCCTTCTTGAAGGCAAGGATAGTTGCCATCTTAAATGCCATCTCAGAAGAATCTACCGGATGATAAGATCCATCGTAAAGGGTTGCCTTCACACCAACAACCGGATATGCAGCCAGAGGTCCCTTGAGAACACATTCCTGAAGTCCCTTCTCAACAGCCGGGAAGTAGTTCTTCGGAACTGCACCACCTACAACTACCTGCTCAAATACATAAGGTGTCTCCAGATCGCCAGATGGCTCAAAGCGCATCTTAACGTGGCCATACTGTCCGTGTCCGCCGGACTGTTTCTTATGTTTGCCTTCTACATCTGAATTCTTACGGAGTGTTTCACGGAACGGAACCTTCGGTTTGGAAAGCTCCACATCCACTTTATAGCGCTCCTTCAGCTTGCTGACAACGATATCAAGATGCTGATCACCCATACCGTAGATCAGGCTCTGACGGTTTGCACTGTCATTGACAACCTTCAGTGTTCTGTCCTCTGTCATCATCTTGGCAAGGGACTGTGCGATCTTATCCTCGTCGCCCTTTTTCACTGCCTTAAATCTCTTATATGTATATGGTGTGGAAAGTATAGCCTTTGGATAAAGGATTGGATTCGCCTTGGTTGCAAGGCTGTCACCGGTCTGTACACTGCCAAGCTTGGCAATGGCACCGATATCCCCTGCAAAAAGCTCCGGAACTTCGATCGGTTTGGAACCTTCCATGACATAAAGCTTGTTTACACGCTCCTCTGTTCCTTTCTCTACATTAAGAAGTGTATCATCGGATTTCAGCACACCGGAGCATACCTTGATCAGAGAATATTTACCAAGGAACGGATCTGCGATCGTCTTAAATACATAAGCGGATTTTGCCTTGGCAAAGTCATAATTGGCCTCAAAGATCTCGTTAGTCTTCTGTGCGATACCATTGCAGGAACGTCCGCTTGGGCTTGGGAAGTAACCGCAGATATCATCCAGAAGGTTAGATACACCGCGAAGGTTCACCGGTGATCCCATGCATACCGGAACAATACTTCCATCCTGTACATTGGTTGCAATAGCGGCGGAAACCTCCGCTACGGAGAAGGTATCTCCCTCGAAATAACGGTCCATAAATTCTTCGCTTGTCTCTGCAACAGACTCCATCAGAGTTTCATGATATTTCTCAAGATATTCTGTCAGATAATCCGGAACCGGGCATTCTTCCTTGCCGGCCTTATCAATATATCTTCTTCCTGCCTGCTTCACAACATTGACATAACCTACAAACTTACCATCCTCACGGATCGGGAAATGAAGGGGAGCGATCCTCTTGCCGTACAGCTCTGTCAGCTCTTCCACGACCTCACGATAGCTGACATCATCCACGTCCATATCTGTAACAAAGATCATTCGCGGAAGTTTATATTTCTCGCAGAGATTCCATGCCTTCTGTGTTCCAACCTGAACACCGGCCTTACCGGAAACAACGATGATCGCTGCATCTGCGGCACTGACTGCCTCCTCAACTTCTCCCACAAAATCGAAGTATCCGGGAGTATCCAGTACATTTACCTTCATCTTATCCCATGGTACCGGGATCAGAGAAGTTGTGATGGAAAAATGTCTCTTTATTTCTTCCTTGTCATAATCGCTGACAGTATTGCCATCCTCAACACGTCCGAGTCTGCTTGTCATACCTGCCAGATAAGCCATTGCCTCAGCCAGCGTTGTTTTGCCTGCGCCACCATGACCTAATAGGACTACATTTCTGATTCGGTCTGTTCTGAAAACGTCCATATGTAATACCTCCCTGTTTGTCTTACTTAATATGTTCACATTTTACTAAATTTCCATGCAAATTTCAAGTATTTTATTCAATTTTGACAACTTTTTTTCAGAAAGTTTTTCGTATTACCGTCAATTAATACAGAACAGTCGTCTATCTTTCAGAATTTCCGGTTTACATACTTTTTCACGGCATCCACAGAACGGTTCAGTACCAGCTCTTCCGGAAAATCCAGTTTAGTCAGAAGGTCTCTGGCAAGATCAAATTCCCCGATCAGAAGATCAAAATGGGCATCACTGTCCATAACCACAGGTACCCGATATTTTTTGCAGTATTCCAGCATGATGGTATCATTCTCTACTGCATTCTCACGGTTACAGTCAGGGTCCATGGAGTGATTGTTCAGCTCCAGGACTTTACCGTATTCTCTGGCGCCCTGTACAAGCGCCTCATAGTCAACCTCGTATCTTCCGTCATCCGGATGTCCGATGATATTGACACACGGATTCTTCATAGCATTAAGATAGGCCTCCGTATTCTCCTGTCTGCTGCCTGGTCTGATGCATGGAACATGAAGACTTGCAATGACCACGTCCAGCTTCTCCAGGGTTTTCTGCTCAAGATCTACCGTTCCCGCCGCATCCAGGATATTTACCTCCGAACCCAGAAGCAGCTGGATCCCGTACATTTCACGGGGTACTACCTTTATATTCTGGAAATAAAACTTATGACAGGTTCCGGGCATTTTCGGTGCATGCTCTGTGATTCCCAGGAGTTCAAGACCTTTATCGGAAGCAGCCCTGGCCATCTCGCGAAGTGTGCAGTATGCATGTCCGCTGGCTACGGTATGTGTGTGAAGATCCATAACTGACTGATATTTCATGATAAATTCTCCTCTGTATCTTATATTGTTTTTTTCTTATTATATTATACGTCCGAAATCTCCGATTTCTCAAGCCTTTTTCTATTGTTACTGTTCACTCCGTTCTCAGCAACACGCTTCGCGATGCACAGAATTTATGCTGATCGCATAAATTCGCGCGGTATGTCTCGGGTTTTCTGTGACCTTCGCTCACAAAAAACAC
>OCHK01001448.1_pt1 | contig 18450 bp, 17 predicted proteins | sample 1538551 | NCBI WGS metagenome assembly OCHK01 (sample SAMN04571707, study PRJEB22368) | human gut metagenome | biome: human gut; material: stool | host: Homo sapiens | place: Luxembourg | collected 2012-08-31
GCTTTTTTGTTTCATCACTGAAGTCCAGATACTTCTGTTCCACAAAGCCTCTGACATCTCCGGATTCTATATATACCCAATCCGAATCTTTATCTGCCAGAATATAGCACAACTGTCCCTGTGCCATTGTTCCTATTGTTCTGGCTGTAGTATTTTTTTCTTCTTTTATTTCCAATGCAGCAGAACCAATCTGATCATTTATAAGTGCTGTATCTTTAGCTGCCACTGTCTGGCCGGCTGTCACGCGCAGATACGTATATGCCTGATTGTCCTTTGCATCAACTGAAGCTTTTGCCGTTTTTGCAATTCCTTCAATTCCATTATATTCTGTTTCATCCTTTTTGGCTTTTTTCTGAGCCTTTTTCTGGTAAACAGTTAAAAGTTCTTGTGCCGCATCATCTGTATATACTTCTGAGGCCTTTACAAATCCCCTGACATCTCCGGATTCTACATAAAGCCATCCGTTTTCTTCTTCTTTCAAAATATAAAGCAAACCATCCTGTGGCAGCGTTCCCACAGTACGGACCTTTTCTTCCAACTGCTGGCTTACAAGAGCCGCATCCATGCCTTCCTGCTTCTGTTTTTTTTGCTTTTCCACTGCTTTTTGCAGATTCCTGACAGCTTTACTCTTTGCTTTTCTGACGGTTTTGTTCTTAATCTTCTTATCTTTCTTCACTGTCTTTATTTTTTTCTGCAATTTCTCAGCATCTTTCTTTGCATTCGCAACATCTGTCCCTGCTGTCTGTGTATTACTTCCGTCAATATTTTCCGGCACCGCTTCACGGATATTGATTTTTGTCTTTGCAAATGCATAGTTTCTTGCAACTGTAAAAAAGCGGAAATCTTCCTTGATCTGTGGCAGTTTTACAATCTTCTGCTTTGCAATAAGTTCTTTATTGCTTTTTGCACTCTTTGTCTCATCTTTTTTCTTAGTTGTATCTGTCGCCTGTTTATTATTTGCTGTCGTGTGTTTTTCTGCAGCATTCGATGTACCGGAAACATTCGAAGTACCTGACGTCTCTGACTTGCTCGGTGTATTCGGTGTATTCGGTGTATTCGGTGTATTCGGTGTATTCGGTGTATTCGGCGTATTCGGTGTATTTGGCGTATCCGGCGTATCTGGAGTGTCCGGTGTATCCGGTGTGCTCGGAGTGTCCGGTGTATCCGGTGTACCCGGTATATCCGGATTAGCCGGTATCTGCTCTACTCGTTCTCCTGTCACCGGATCTACTTTCTTTCCTGTCACGGTATCAATCAGATAGTTTGATTCTTCATCCAGCTTCACTTCACCTTTTCGAATCATATCCATGACTTTATCGGATACATCTGTAAGTGTATCTCTCCCATCTACGGATTTGGCCTGTAACTTTTCTGTCTGTACAGCATCTGACTGTGACATCGTGCTCTGTACATCTGCCAGAACAACCGACGGCGTACCTACGACAAGTCCAAATGCAAGCAACCCTGCAAGCGTTTTTGTTCCTAATCTTTTTGCGACTTTTACGTTTCTCAGTTTCAAAAATCTGGCTCCTTCCATATATATTTGCATTCATACATCTGTATGGTATAAACAAGATTCTTCCTTTTTTATTCTGGTATAGATTCGTATACACTGATTTTTATTATACGCCCTTCATTTTAAAAATTCCACCCTTGTTATTCTCCTATTTCTATCAACTACTCAAATATTTTGCTCAATCTTTTCACTGTTGGACATTTTGTTCAAGCAACAATAAAATCCGCCTGGGTAAGCTTAAATCCTTTTCCCAGACGGATTTCCTGTTTTGTCTTATTTTCTTTCGTCGTTCCTTACATATCCAGAGGATATTTTACAGTCAGCTCTGCAACCATTCCTTTGACTTTTTCAATGTTATCTTCACTCTGAAGTACGAGTGCGATGCACTCTGCGATCATATCCATGTCGTCTTCTTTTAATCCTCTTGTTGTAACCGCCGGTGTTCCAAGTCTGACACCGCTTGTCACGAACGGTGATCTTGGATCGTTCGGTACCGTATTTTTGTTACATGTGATGTGTGCGGCATCCAGACGTTTTTCCAGTTCTTTACCGGTCACATCTTCTCCTCTTAAATCAATCAGCATCAGGTGATTATCTGTTCCTCCGGATACAATCTTCACTCCACGGTCCATCAGTCCCTTACTGAGTGCCTGTGCATTTTTGATAATCTGTTTCTGATATTCTGCGAATTCAGGCTCCATGGCTTCTTTGAAGCATACCGCTTTTCCTGCGATCACGTGTTCCAGTGGTCCTCCCTGGATTCCAGGGAATACAGCTTTATTAAAGTTGAATTTATCTGCTGCTTCCTGATTACAGAGGATCAGACCGCCTCTTGGTCCGCGCAGTGTCTTATGTGTTGTCGTTGTTGTGACATCTGCGTACGGGATCGGGCTTGGATGAAGTCCTGCTGCAACAAGTCCTGCGATATGGGCCATATCAACCATCAGGTATGCTCCTACTTCATCCGCGATCTCACGGAATTTTTTGAAATCAATGATTCTTGCATAAGCACTTGCTCCCGCAATGATCATCTTTGGTTTTTCTTTTACTGCGATCTCACGTACCTTATCATAATCGATCACACCCTCGTCGTTCACTCCGTATGATACGACGTTGAAATATTTACCGGAAATATTAACCGGAGAACCATGTGTCAGATGTCCGCCATGATCCAGGTTCATACCCATGACTTTGTCTCCAGGCTCCAGCATTGCAAAGAATACTGCCAGATTTGCCTGTGCTCCGGAATGTGGCTGTACATTGGCATAATCACAGCCAAATAACTTCTTTGCTCTTTCTCTTGCAAGATCTTCCACTACATCCACACACTGACATCCACCATAGTAACGTTTGCCCGGATAACCTTCTGCGTATTTATTTGTAAGCGGACTTCCCATTGCTGCCATGACTGCTTTGCTTACCCAGTTCTCCGATGCGATCAGCTCCAGATGCGAATTCTGTCTCTCCATCTCGGCCTGAATGGCGTCTGCAATTTCACTGTCTGCTTTTTTAATTTCATCAAATGCATACATATTTGAGTCCTCCTGGTTTGTTAAAAATTTGATTTATTTAATATGATATCACTTTACCACGGTGAATGCCAGTGTTTTTTGTAAAAAAAGAGGAAACCTCTGATGAAATTAATCATCAAAGGTCTCCTTTAATTTATCCATAAATCCTTTTTTCTTTTTGCCTTTATGTTCGTGCTCTTCCGCTTTTTCAGATTTCTCTGCTCCGAGAGAATTGCCGGTCAGCTCATCGAATTTACGCAATGCTTCTTTTGCTTCGGCACTTAAGTGTTCCGGTGTCTGGACCACAAGTGTCACATAATGATCGCCGCGAACCTGTGCATTTCGAAGAGATGGAACTCCTTTACCTTTCAGACGTACTTTTGTATCTGTCTTGGTTCCCGGTTTTACCGTGTAGATTACTTCTCCATCTACCGTCTTGATACGGATATCCGCACCAAGTGCTGCCTGTGCAAATGTAATCGGTACCGTTGAGAAGATGTGCATATCCTGACGCTGGAAGATTGGATGTCTTGATACCACAACCTCCACCAGAAGATCTCCTCTTGGTCCGCCGTTTACACCCGGCTCACCTTTTTCACGGATACGCACACTCTGACCATTATCAATACCTGCCGGAATGGATACGGATATCTTCTTCTTGCTGGCTACATAGCCTGTTCCGCCGCAATCCGGACATTTTTCCTTAATAATCTTACCAGTTCCCTGACAATCCGGACAGGTCTGTACATTCTGTACCGTTCCAAAGAATGACTGCTGTGTATATACTACCTGACCTTTACCGCCACATTTCGGACAAGTCTCCGGAGATGTTCCCGGTTTGGCACCTGTTCCGTTACATTTCGGACATGGGTCTTTTAATACAACGTCCAATTCTTTCTCGCATCCGAATACAGCCTCTTCGAATGTGATTCTGACACTCTTACGGATATTCATACCTTTCATCGGTCCCTGGTTCGCACGACCGCCTCTGCGTCCGCCGCCGAACAGATCTCCGAAGATATCTCCGAAAATGTCGCCAAAATCAGCACCGTTAAAGTCGAATCCGCCATATCCGCCGCCTGCTCCCGCACTTCCGTCAAAAGCAGCATGACCAAACTGATCATACTGACGGCGTTTTTCCGGATCACTCAAGACTGCATACGCCTCAGAAGCTTCTTTGAACTTCTTTTCAGCTTCAGCATCACCCGGATTCATATCCGGGTGATACTTCTTGGCAACCTGTCTGTATGCTTTTTTCAAAGTTGCTTCGTCAGCATCTTTACTGACCCCAAGCACCTCATAGTAATCTCTTTTTGACTCTGCCATTTCCTATTCCTCACTTAATGTTCTTAGACTTCTTTGTAATCTCCGTCTACGACATCGTCGCCCTGGAATCCTTCTGGTGCCGGGCCTGCTCCTGCATTAGCTCCTGGCTGAGGACCAGCTCCCTGAGCTCCTGCTGCTGCGCCAGCCTGCTCATACATCTTTGTGAAGAGCTTCTGAGCACTCTCTGTCAGTTTTTCTTTACCTGCTTTGATCTCTGCAACCTGCTCATCTGTAAGAGTATCTGTATTTGCTTTTTCAAGTAATTCTTTCAGAGCTTTGCAGTCAGCTTCTACTGCTGCTTTGTCTGCACCGTCAAGCTTGTCGCCAACTTCCTGCAGAGCTTTCTCTGTCTGGAATACCATAGCGTCAGCTTCGTTCTTAGCATCGATTCCTTCTTTACGTTTCTTGTCCTGAGCTTCGAATTCAGCAGCTTCTTTTACAGCTTTGTCGATATCTTCATCAGACATGTTAGATCCTGCTGTAATTGTGATGTGCTGTTCTTTTCCAGTTCCAAGGTCTTTTGCAGATACATTTACGATACCATTTGCATCGATATCGAATGTAACTTCGATCTGTGGGATTCCACGTGGAGCTGGTGCGATTCCGTCCAGTCTGAACTGTCCGAGGGATTTGTTATCTCTTGCGAACTGTCTTTCTCCCTGTACTACGTTGATATCAACGGCTGTCTGGTTATCAGCAGCTGTAGAGAAGATCTGGCTCTTCTTTGTAGGAATTGTTGTATTTCTCTCGATCAGACGAGTAGCTACACCACCCATTGTCTCGATAGACAGTGACAGTGGAGTTACATCCAGAAGAAGGATGTCGCCGGCGCCTGTATCTCCTGCAAGTTTACCACCCTGAACAGATGCTCCAAGTGCTACACACTCATCCGGGTTCAGAGATTTGCTTGGCTCTTTACCTGTCAGACGTTTTACTTCTTCCTGTACTGCAGGGATACGTGTAGATCCACCAACTAACAGTACCTGACCAAGTTCAGAAGCTGTGATACCAGCATCTGATAATGCTCTCTGTACCGGCTCAGATGTCTTCAGTACAAGATCATGTGTCAGTTCATCAAATTTAGCTCTTGTAAGGTTCATATCGAAATGTTTTGGACCTTCTGCTGTAGCTGTGATGAATGGAAGGTTGATGTTTGTTGTTGTTGCTGAAGAAAGTTCTTTTTTAGCTTTCTCAGCTGCTTCTTTTAATCTCTGAAGTGCCATCTTATCTGCAGATAAGTCAACACCTTCCTGTTTCTTAAATTCAGCGATCATGTAGTCTGTAATCTTCTGGTCGAAGTCATCTCCACCAAGTCTGTTGTTACCGGCTGTAGATAATACTTCGATAACTCCGTCACCGATCTCGATAACAGATACGTCGAATGTACCACCACCAAGGTCATATACCATGATCTTCTGTTCTTTTTCATTGTCAAGACCATATGCAAGAGCTGCTGCTGTTGGCTCGTTGATGATACGTTTTACATCAAGTCCTGCAATCTTACCAGCATCTTTTGTTGCCTGACGCTGAGCATCATTAAAGTAAGCTGGAACAGTGATAACTGCTTCTGTTACTTTCTCTCCTAAGTAGTTTTCAGCATCTGATTTTAATTTCTGTAAGATCATTGCTGAAATTTCCTGTGGAGAGTATGCTTTGTCATCGATCTGAACTTTGTAATCTGTTCCCATATGACGTTTGATAGAAGCGATTGTCTTCTCAGCGTTTGTAACTGCCTGACGTTTTGCAGGTTCACCGATCACACGTTCTCCTGTCTTTGTAAATGCTACTACAGATGGTGTTGTTCTCATACCTTCTGCATTTGTAATAACGGTTGGTTTTCCACCTTCCATAACTGCTACACAACTGTTTGTTGTTCCTAAGTCAATACCAATAATTTTACCCATGATCTATGTCCTCCTAAGATTTCTTCTTATTCTATATATAATATAAATATTAGTTAGCTACTTTTACCATACTATGGCGCAGTACATTTTCTTTGTACATGTAACCTTTCTGTAATTCTTCTGCAACGATGTTCTCACCGAACTCATCATCTTCGACATGCATCACTGCGTTATGAAGATTTGCATCGAATTCTTTTCCTTGCGCATCCATTGGTGTTACTCCCACATCTTCCATTACAGCGACAAACTGTTTATAGATCTGTTCGATTCCTTTAACGAATGCGGAGTCTTTCTCTTCTTCGGATACGGCTTCTAAGCCTCTCTCAAAGTTATCAATAACTGGAAGAAGTTTTTCTAAAACTCCCATTGCTCCCATATCATAACGCTGTGTAGCTTCCTTTGCTGTACGCTTTCTTGCGTTCTCAAATTCAGCCATCAGTCTCTGATATTTGTCTTTCCAGTCAGCTACGGACGCTTCTAATTCTGCAATCTTGTCATCAGCGGCTGCTTCCTTTGTCTCTTCTGTTTCTTTGGAAGCTTCCTCTTTTGTTTCTGTATCTTTTATATCTTCAGCAGTCTCTTCTGCGTTCTTTACTTCTTCGTTGATGTTTTCGTTTTTCTTACTCATCACATCACTTCCTTTCTTAAGATTTGTCTTTAAAAATATCATCTAATTCTTCAGTGAGGTTCTTTAAAGTCTTAACAACTTTCTTGTAATCCATTCTCTTCGGTCCGATGATACCAACGGTACCTGTACCTCCTTCTGCAAGCTCATATGTTGCAGTTACGATACTACAGTCCTTCATATTCTTAACCGGAGATTCTTCTCCGATATAAACCTGGATCCCTGTATGATTATCAGAATCTGATTCCAAAGTAGAATCAACCAGTTTCGTCAGTGCCTTCTTCTCAACTAATGTATCAAGAAGTTCTGTTGCCGTATCCGGATTCCCAAGCTCCGGATATTTTAAGATATTGGTCGCTCCTCCTGTGTAGATTTCCATATGATCTGCATCATGGATCGCTTTGGCAATCTCTTCAAGAATCCGTTCTAACACATCCTGTCTGATCCCTGCCTGCTCTCTCATCGTCTGGATCAGTGCAAGGTTGATATCTTGTAATGATAATCCTTGTAAAAATGTATTCAACAATACATTTAATTTCAGAACATCTTCATTCGAAAGCGGTTCTTCTACCTGAATCATCTTGTTCTTTACGATATTGCCTTGTGTAACGATCACTGCAAGCAGATGTTCGTGATCCACCTGAGACAGCTGCACAAATTTCAGTGTTACATTCTGATAATGTGGGGAAGAAACCATCGTTGCATAATTCGTGCTGTTTGCCAATGCATTGGCAACCTGTTTTAATAAGACTTCCATCTTATCAACTCTCTGAATCAATGCCTGTTTCTCTTCGTGTTCGCTGTCACGTTCCGTCATCAACTGATCTACATAAAAACGATAACCTGTGTCGGAAGGAATTCTTCCTGCGGATGTATGAGGCTGTAAGATATATCCCATATCTTCCAGATCTGCCATCTCATTACGGATCGTTGCTGAGCTTAAATTCAACTCAGGATGTTTGGCAATGGTTCTTGATCCTACCGGCTCACCAGTTTCAAGGTAATTGGCGATAATCGCTTTCAATATTAACTTCTTACGATCATTTAACTCCATATCTTCGCCTCCTGTTATTAGCACTCATTTATATCGAGTGCTAACATCTATATTTAAAGTAGCACTTTCGCATTTTAATGTCAACCTTTTCTTTCAATTTTTTTGAAAATTTGTTCAGTTTTTTTCTTCTCTGAATAGAATGTACAAAAGGAGGTACTTTTCATGCATAAAAATACGGATTTTCATATAGAACAAACTCGACTTAATGATACATATCGAAAATTAAATTCTGGTAATGATTTTTCTTCCTATATAAATGAGCAAGAAAACCAATCACCAACATATTGGTCTTTTTTAAAATTAAGAATTGGCTTTTCTATTTTGTTTTTATTCTTTTTAATCGCATGCTTTAAGACTGCTCCTGCCAAAGAATTCAAAAAAGTTCAATCTGCTTTTTCCCACATCAACCAGACCGATTCCTACAGTGAGCATATTCTAAATCAATTTGATTTAAATTTCTCATCATGCATAGATAATCTTCACAAAAAGAAACGCTAGTTTTGACAAAATACCAATCTAGCGCTTCTTTGTTTAAATACTTCTTTTCATTTTTCTTACTATAACTGCAGATAAGACCATCTTCCGTAAACGTTCTTCTTATTAATTGTCTGATATGGACGAACTTTAATATAGAGGGTTTTCTTCTTATTCTTTACATATGTTGTAGCATTTGACACATTTTTCTTGACCATTACTGTTTTCAATACTTTTTTAAATTTCTTGTCAGTACTGAATTTTAACTGATAACCATTGGCTCCTGATACTGGCTGCCACGTTGTACGAACTTTATTATTTCCATTCTTTCTGGCTATAATATAGTCATAAGATAATTCTGTTTGCGCTTCCTTGATCCCTTTCTTATATACAAGTTTGATTCCTGTGGAATTCATAAATGCATCTGCTGCAACATACTTTGTACTTCCCTCAAATGTAACCGTCCCAATCTGGTTGATTCCAGCAAAAGCACCTGTCTCTATCTTTTGAATTCCTGATGGGATTGTAAAGTTTCTGATATTTACTGAAGCAAACGCATGATCTTTGATCACTTTTAAGGATTTTCCAAATGTTACGGATTTTAATACCGTACATTCATCAAATGCTGACTTGCCGATCATGGTTACCTGATCTGGAATTATCACGGCTTCCAATTCACTACATCCATAAAATGTATTTTCTTCGATCGTAGTGATCTTAGATGGAAGTTTGACATTCTTTAATGTTTCATTTCTATAAAATGCTTCTGGTGCGATCCATGTGATCTCTTCTGGAATTTCAACATTTGCATCTTTTCCGTCATATTTTAATAAACCGTGATCTTTTGTAATATACATATGATCTTTGTATGTAATCTGATCTGGAAGTAATTTCATTAATGACTCAATCGTGATATTCTTCCCAAGAGAACTTCCTAATGCGTAAAGGCTGTTCGCATCAAAATCTTTTGGAGCAATTTCAATGGTATCAACGTGCATATCACACGCATCCGCTCGATCCGTTTTATATTTTATTTTATTAATACTCTTTACAGATGATGGAATTACAATCTTCTTTAATTTAGAACAATTGTTGAACTCATCTCCTTCAGAATCTGTGGAATTATATAATACCGATTGCATATTAAACTCTGTACATCCTTCTTTGATCTTAAGCTCTGTTCTCTTTTGAGGTACTCTTACAATTCCTTTTCCATCTTTTGTATAGATTACACCCTCGATACTCTGATATGATGGATCATTCTTTGCAACTACCAGATTATTTGCTGACAGATATGATACATTTGCCAATTTTAATTTTGTATTAAATGTTATGGTATCAACTGCTGACTGATCACTTGCAACATACCATAATTTATCATCAGTATCCTCTTCGAGCTTTAATTTAAAATCTCCTGGCATAACGATCGTCTTTAAATCTTTGCAACTTCCAAATGCCCCCTGCCCGATCGTCTTTGTCTTTGATGGAACCGTTATTTTAGAAATCTTTGTTCCATAGAAGCTTCGAATTCCTATCGTTTTTACTGTTGATGGAATTGTCACAGAATTCAAATTCTTACATAATGCAAACGCTTCATATGAAACAGATGTCACGCCTTTTTTAATGATAACTTTCTTGATCTTCTTGTTCCTTCGAAATTTCATCTTCGCAGGCATTGCACCTTTTCCTTTGATCGTCAATGTTCCCTTCTTAAGCGTGTATGTTACTTTAGTTTTCGCTTCCACTTTCTGCTGACCTGCTCCGCTTATAAAAATCCCCACTGTCAGAGATGCGATCATGCCCACATACAACATCATCTTTCTTGTTCTCATCCACTGCCTCCTTTTGTTTTAATTATTAAATTACAACTTTATTATATCTTATGTATTTATTTTTGTACATATTAACAGCAGTATTTTTACTGTGAAAACGAAAACTGCCATACGAATTTTTCTTTCATTCATATGACAGTTTCTATTATCATTTCTTCCTTATCTAGGTACTGTTTCTACGATAATCCCATTTTGTTCCATCGCATCTTTAGCTTCTAATGGCACTTGATCGTCCGTAAATACCATATTAATATCTTTGAGTCTACACTGCATGACAACTCCATGTTCTGAAAACTTGCTGGAATCTGTTAAAATGATAGAATTCCTTGTAGAATCCGCCATACTCTTGGCAGCTTCGGCCCTTAACATATCTCCACTTGTGAATCCGATGCCAGGGATATACCCATCCGTTCCCATAAAGAGCTTATCTACATAAAAAGCTTCCGCACAGGTCTTCACCAATGGTCCTACCATAACCTCTGCTTCCTTCTGATATTCTCCTCCAAGAACGATAACCTTTGTAACACCACCCTCTGTTTCTCTGATAAAACGGGCAATATAGGATGAATTCGTGATAACTGTAATATCTTTCTTAGTCTCTGAAAGGTATTTTACAAGCAATGCACAACTTGACCCCGACTCTACCATGATCGTTTCCCCATCAGATATGATCTCACTTGCTTTTTCTGCGATGCGCTGCTTTGTTTCATAACAAAAAGCCATACGATTGCTGATGTCTGACATATTCTTCATTGTCGCATATCCATGCTCTCTTGTCAGAAAATTCAGTTCTTCCAAAGCATCAAGATCTTTTCTGATCGTGACCTGTGATACCTCCAGCATCTGTGACAAAGTTACCACTTCTACTTTCTTTTTTTGATTTACGATTTCAAGAATCTTTGTTTGTCTGTCTGTCATGAAACTTTCCCTTTCTTTATAATATTAGGAAAGAGCCGTCTTGCGGCTCTTTATTCCTCTGCACTATTCATATAATAGCATATTTTTAATTAAAGGTCACAGATTCCTTTACCTTCTCCATAAACTGCATACCAGTCATTGTTGAAGTCTGTCACTGCTTTGTCAATATTAGGATTTGCAAATACCTGTTTTAATACTGCATATGGTGCTGTGATTGCTTCTGCTCCATAGTTAAATGCGTTCTTCACCTGTTCAACGCCTTTAAATGATGCTGCAACGATCTTACAATCATATCCATCATCTTCGATACGGTCCTGAAGATTGCTGATCAGTTCCATAGGGTCTGCCCCGAGATTTCCGATACGATTTACATATGGTGCGATATAGTTAGCTCCTGCTGCTAATGCAAAATATGCCTGCATTAGATCATAAACTGCTGTTGCTGTTACGTTAACACCTTCTGATTTTAAGATCTTGATCGCTTTTAATCCTTCATAGGATACAGGAACTTTGATATATACCTGATCATCAATCTCTTCTAAGATTCTGTGTGCTTCCTTAACGATTGTTTCTGCATCTAATGAAATTACCTGTACGTGAAGGCTTCTTTCTTTCCCGATGATCTCACGAACTTTTCTCATATGTCCAAAGAAATCTTCTGGTGATGTTTTCTTAACGATGGATGGGTTGCTTGTTACTCCAACGATTGGCATGTGGTCTACACCGTCTTTGATCTCTTCAAGATCTACTGTATCTAAGATAAATTCCATGATTAAAACTCCTCCTAAGTCTTATTACGTGTTTCGTTTTTTGATACTTCTATCTTACCATAATTTTCGAATATGTCAACAATTATTTTCGTTTAATGTTTTTTAACTTTCATTTGTAAGTATATTATTTACTTTTCGTAAGTTGTGTGATAAGATATACAAAAGAATCAGAAAGGAGAAATATTATCCATGCAAACAAATGGTATTGTTTTTAATATACAGAAATTCAGCATTCACGATGGACCAGGAATCCGTACAACAGTTTTCCTAAAAGGCTGTCCACTGCGTTGTAAATGGTGTGCAAATCCGGAATCACAGTTGAGCCAAGTCCAAATTTTATATGATAAAGAAAAATGTGCTCATTGCGGTACTTGCACCCATGTCTGTCCAAACCAGGCAATTTCTATGGGAGATGACAGTTATGTAGGTATTGATCCATCAAAATGCGCTGGATGTCTTCAATGTGTAAAAAACTGTCCTGCAAAGGCCTTAAGTTATGAAGGAGAAGCAAAAGATGTAGATGAAGTTGTCAAAGTCTGTCTTCAGGATATTGATTTTTATGAGGAATCTGGAGGCGGTGTAACAATCTCTGGCGGTGAAGGAATGGTTCAACCAGATTTTGTAAAGGCTTTACTTGCAAAATTAAAAGAACATAAGATTCATACTGCGATTGAGACAACTGGATATATCAAGAAAGAGATTTTTAGAGAATTGGCTCCGATGTTTGACTTGCTTTTGTTTGACGTAAAGCACTATGACAGTGATAAGCATTATGAAGGAACCCATGTCCATAACGAACTGATCATTGAGAATTTAGCATGGGCGATTTCTCAAGGAATTGAAGTTCTTCCTCGAATCCCTGTGATTCCTGATTTCAATGATTCTTTGGATGATGCAAAAGGAATCGCTGCTTTATTAAATCAGGTTGGAGCGAAGAAGGTTCAACTGCTTCCTTTCCATCAATTCGGAGAAAACAAGTATCATTTACTCGGAAAGACTTATTCTTATGAGAATGTGAAAGCATTGCATCCTGAGGATCTTACCGATTATCAGCGGATCTTTTTAGATGTAGGTATCGATTGCTTTTTCTAACCTTTTGAAAATTCCATATACGCAAAAAGCTTTGGCAGAACAGTTTCTTGCCAAGGCTTTTTTAATTGTTTCTTTCATGAATATTATTTCTTCTAGTCTATCACGAAAAACAGCAGTTAACCCTACTCAAGCCAACTGCCATTCCTCTATTTTTGTAAATTATAATGTCTGCTCTGTTCTTCCGATGATATCATCCTGTGTCTTCTTAGATAATACATTAAAGAATGCACTGTATCCTGCCACACGAACAATCAGGTCTTTATGTTTCTCTGGATGTTTCTGGGCATCGATCAGAGTTTCTCTGGATACAATATTATACTGTACATGATATCCATGTAAACGGTTGAAGAATGTACGGATCAGCATCTCTAATTTCTGTTTGTTTTCTTCTGTTGATAACATCTGTGGTGTCATCTTCTGGTTTAATAAAACTCCACCTGTGATCTTCTCTGTTGGAAGTTTCGCAACCGTCTTAAATACTGCTGTTGGACCATTCTTATCTGCATTATGTGCCGGACTGCTTCCTTCGGCTAATGGTTCAAATGCATTTCTTCCATCTGGAGTCGCAATGGTTCCCATTCCCTGTCCAACGTTCGCACTGATAGATGATGTTCCACCATAACGAATACCGCCGATCGGTCCTCTGTGGTAACGTGTGTTTGGATATTTCTTAATCTCATCTAAGTAAGAATCGTATGCTTCTACGACTAACTGATCGACATAGTCATCATCATTTCCGTATTTTGGAACGTCATTAATGAGCATTTCCTGAATCTTCTTGTTCTCTTCTGACTGGAAATCGTCTAAGATTGCATTCCAAAGCTGTTCTTTTGTGATCTTCTTCTCTTCGTATACAAGTTTCTTGATCGCTGCAAGAGAGTCTGCCATATTAGCAATACCAACCTGAAGTCCAGAGATAAAGTCATAGACTGCTCCACCTTCTTTGATCGTTTTTCCTCTTCCAATACAGTCATCTGTTAATGCAGAACATAAAACGTCTGGTACATCTCGCTCAGATGCTTTATCAATTGCATTTTCCACAATAACACTATAACGTGTCATTTCTCTGACGGTCTTATCCCATGCTGCTAAGAGATCTTCATATGTTTCCATCTCTGTAAATTTACCATATCCTTTGGTAAATCTCTTACCGCTTGTTAAGTCAACTCCATCATTCATCGCACAAAGCAGAACTCTTGGGAAGTTAATATAAGACATACCGGTACAACGATATCCCCATTTACCTGGAACAGCTGTCTCTACACATCCGATCGCACTATAATTGTATGCATCTTCTTCTTTGACACCCCAATTGATGAAAGATGGGATGATGATCTCATCATTATTTAATGCTGGCATACCAAATCCGAGTTTCATAACTTCGATACATTCATCAAAGAAATGTTTGTCGATATTAGCATGATAACGGACTGTCAAGTTTGGCTGTGTCAGTCTTGTCTGTGCAACGGATTGTAATACTACAAAACTTAATTCATTGACAGCATCTTTCTTATCAGTTGTCTGTCCACCGATCGTTACGTTTTGGTACATTGGTGATCCTGCGGAACTTAATGTATGTGACTGGGAACGTACTTTATTGATCGTTAATGTCTTGATCCAAAGACATGTTAATAATTCTAATGCATCTTCTTTTGTGATCTTTCCTTCATTGATATCTTTCATATAATATGGATACATATACTGGTCAAAACGTCCATAACTTAAGGAATGTCCGTTAGATTCGATCTGAAGGATCAACTGGATAAACCAAACAGACTGTACAGCTTCCCTAAAGGAATTTGCTGGTTCATATGGAACCTTGGCACAGATCTTGCTCATCTGTAATAATTCTTCTTTACGTTTTGCATCAGTTTCTTTGTCTGCTAATTCTTTTGCAAGTTTGCTGTAACGCTGTGCAAAATCACGAACGGCTTCAATGACTGTTAAGACTGCTTTATAAAATACGTTCTTATCAATACTTTCCGGATCTGTGAAATCTAATGCTGCTCTTAATTCTTTTACTCTTTTTTCATATCCTTTCAATCCATCAGATAAGATTCTCTGGTAATTCACTGCCAGATGGGCATCTCCAGCATTTAATTTTCCTTCCATTCCAAAGACACCTGTCTCCATAAAGACATCTACCTCTTCTGGAAGTAAAGCTTCTCCTCTGGCACGAAGATTGTTATTCTCCCAGAACGGTGCAATCTCTCTTAACTGTTCTTTTGTCTCTTCTGTAATATAGAAAACATCTCCGTCGCGTTTCTCAAAGAGATCTAATTCATTCATCACAAATTCCATGGTATATTCTGGGAAGATTGGAGCATTCTTGTTCTTTGTTGCCTGATTTCCTGCGATCAGGGATTTGTCATCAATGTAAATGCTCATTCCTTCTAAGATCTTCTGTAGCATTAAAGCTCTTACCATAACTCTTGGCTGATTCTGGTTTTCTTTATAAGCTTCTGTTGCCAGTACGGCTCTCTGTGCGTCAATATATGGTTTTGCATCGAGCACTTCCTCACGAAATGCCTGCATGCGTTCTGTTAATTTACCGAAATGTTCTGTGTTGTTCATGGTATCTCCTTTCAGAATGTTTCGTTCGTAACTTATTTTTGTTTTGTTTGTAATTATAAGTTAGCATTTTTTTGTTTGTATGTCAATAGATTTGGTTCATAATTATTTTTATTTTCATTTGAAACTTCTTTTTTGTGTAAAAGAAAAGATGCCATATTCTATTATGACATCTTTTCTTATTTTCCGATCAGTACTTTCTTTCCACAAAAGGCAAAACCATAATGTCTGATCTTTTCTTTTTTCATTCCTTTTGCAAGCAATTGTGCATCATAATGTTTTTCTTCTATCTGCTTTCCATAAAGCAAATTTTCCATGATAACTTTAATATCCGAATTACTTTGCCTGCTCTTTCTCTGATTGATTTAAAATCCTGATTCCCTACAGATATTACTTGTTGCATGTGATCACTCCCTTCTGTCCGATAATTAACTTTATTATAACATCTGATTTCTTTTTTATCTAACACAATGCTTTTTTACATAACTCTATGCTTCTTATAATAAATATAAGAAGCAATCGCAGGAATCAATGTAACGATCAAAATAATCCCTACTGCTGCTCCAATCGGATCGACAAATTTCTGAAATCCAAGCAGAATCGTCAAAACTCCACCGATGATCCACCATTTCCCCGCCATTCGATGCGTATAATCCCAATTTTCTTCATTATCCAATGTCCATGGAAGTTTGATTCCGATCATATAGTTCTGTCTGCACTTTGGAAGATAATTTCCAACAACAATCAGAACTATTCCTAGTAAAACATTCGTCCACAGATTTAAATTGATCACGTCTTTATATCCTAATGCATTTCCATAGATCATTACCCCACACCAAAGTGATACAACCGGACAGATACATAGGATCAGATGATAAATCTTAGACCCAACATTCCTTTTCTTAGGATCAAATTCTGTGATAACACTACATAAAATATGCACTGCCAAAACAAACAGATAAATTCCTGCTACTGCAAATAATTTGCTGCTGTATCGATCGGCCTCGCCGTTTCTTCCAAAATGTGTTGCCACCTGTGCTGGCAACTGATCCCATAATAAGAATCCAGCAAACATTGGTAATAAAATTACAATACAACTTGCAATAAAAAACTTCTTATTCTTCTTTAACATCATGATTTCCTCCCTTCAATTCTGACAACCATAACATAACTTCCTCAACAACTGATGTATTTAACGTGTAGTAAATATAATTTTTCTCTTTCTTCTCGAAGATCAGCTCTGCTTTTTTAAGAATCTTCAAATGATAAGAAATGGTTGCACCTGTCATATCAAAGTGAGAACCAATCTCTCCAGCGGACATACTACCATCCCGCAACATCATAAGAATCTCTCTTCGTATCGGGTCTGATAATGCTTTAAATGTCTCTGCAAATCCCATAACTCTCATCCTTTCTGTGACTATTTAGAAATATTTCTAATTACTTTATAGCATGATGTATTCCAAAAGTCAATTACTATTTAGATATTTTTCTAAATAGTTTTCATTGCAGAAATTTAACATAGATATCATTTAAATTTTGTATTTCCCTGTTACCATCATCTTATACACACGAAAGGAGTACTTAATATGATACGATTATTTGCATCCGATATGGATGGAACTTTATTAAATGACAAAGGATATATATCTGACCGAACGATCAATGCGGTGAAAAAATTACAGAAACATGGAATTCACTTTATTGTAAATACTGGAAGGGATTATCACGCTGCCAAAAGAGAACTTGATGCGGCATCTCTTTCCTGTGATATGATCTGTCACAGTGGGGCTTGTACTTATGATGTACATGGCAATGGATTTCATATTACTTCGCTTCCGAAAAGTATTGCAAAACAGATCTTAACTGTTTTTGAACGGCATGGTGCTTTTGCCGACATTGCAACGGAATATGGAAAAACCTCAATCACTGATAAAAATACGTTATTATCTTATTATAAAAATGAAGTGTTTCCTGCCGTTGAACAAGAAGGTAAAGTATATTTCCGTACTTGGCACGACTTTGCAATGACGGTTTCTAAAGTTCGCTTTTTTGAAGGAAAAGAAAGTCTGCTTGGCTGTGAAACACCAATTTATAAAATCTCTACTACATTTTTTGATCAAGATAAGATCAATGCTTTAAAAGATGATATTCATGGGATTGATCAGTTACATGCGGTATCAACTTCCAAAAATGATCTGGAGATCACGCATGTAAATGCACAGAAAGGAACAGCTCTACTTCGTTATGCCCAAACAAAAAAGATCACTCCTTCACAAATCCTTGCGGTTGGTGATAGTGGGAATGATCTTTCTATGTTATCTCTTGATCTTGGAGTCACTGCTGCTATGGCAAATGCTTCTGCTGCTGTGAAAGATGTATGTTCTGTCATTGCTCCTTCTAATGATCAGGATGGCGTTGCATTCTTGATTGAAGATATTTTAGAGCAAAATGAACCGGCTGCACGAGTTCGTCGTTCTTTTTGTTTGAATTTAGACTATTAGATTTTTTACCATGAAGGCCTCTTTCATCCACTCTGGCTTATAATTCTACAGTGATTCCTGCAAGATTCTGCATTGAATGTTTCAGGAAATAATTATAAACTGCAATGACTCTTCCTGTAAAAATAACTGCCAGTACAGTTCCAATTCCAAGTCCTATGATATGTCTTGTAAATACAAGTCCAATGATTCCTGACGTACAAAAACAAGTAACATCAAAAACATTTTTGCCAATCCCCATGCCTTTGCCAAGTTTATCTCCGATCGTCGCTGCAAGTGCATCTGCAGGGTTTGGTACAAGCTTCATATTAACCATCGTTGCTGCACCGATTCCCGTAACAACGATTGCAAAAAAT